>Ga0307372_10005586_pt1 | contig 18812 bp, 17 predicted proteins | sample OX1MG_FD_202533 | JGI IMG/M metagenome (GOLD analysis project Ga0307372, IMG submission 202533) | Soil microbial communities from Risofladan, Vaasa, Finland - OX-1 | ecosystem: Environmental > Terrestrial > Soil > Coastal area > Acid sulfate soil | place: Finland: Risofladan, Vaasa | collected...
TGAGATCGTCCACGTCCGCCCGGCGACCGGCGACCATGGCCGCCGCCGGTCCTTCGCTCATCCAATCGGCCACCAGGCGATCGCGGGCTGCCTCGGGAGTCGGGGCCATGACCAGCCAGGGCGACAGGCGCCCGGCGGCCATCTCAACCTGCTTCGGCTCCAGCTCGAGGGGTGCGAGGGTCCGGCTCAGGACCCGGGCGCCCACGGCCGCCTCAGCCGACCTCCAGCCGCCGGCCCGGTCCACGTCCCGGAGCGGGCCGGGATCACCCACCAGGACCAGCTTGGCCCCCGACCGCTCGGTCGATTCGGCCAGGCGAGCCAGGACCGGCGCCGGGGTCGACTCGGCTCCCAGCACCACGATGACCGTGTCCGGCATCGGCCGTCGGAGCCGGGCGAGACCTTCATCGAGCCTCCCGGTGTCGGTGATGGGCAGGCCGGCCGCCTCAACCCGGGCTCGCGTAGCCGCATCCGGGGCCGCCACCACCACCCGGTGGCCGACGGAGGTCCAGGCCCGGTGAGCGGCGACCAGGACGCCGTCGAGCCGGGCGCCGGGTCCGCCCGCCACCAACTCGACACCCGCTCCGCTGGCGGTGAGCGAGGCCACCACGCCGGCCGCTTCCTCATCCAGGCCCCGGGCAAAGGCGGAGGCGGGGACCATGGCAGCGACGGCGTCGATTCGCCGCAGGGCCACCCGGGCCAGGGCCTCCTCCGCCCGGGCCGCGGTCCCCGTCCGCCACCGGGCCTCCTCGGTCGGGATGGGCACGGTGATGCCCCCTCGCCTCATCACGTCCCGACGGCGAAGGGGCGCCCGCTCGGTGATCCTCTCCATCCCCGGTGAGGCCAGGATGCGGTCGGCCTCGGCCTCGATCCACCCGAAAGGGGCTCCCTGGCGGGCCCCACCGCTCAGAGCTTCGAGCAGATCGGCCCGCGAGAAGCTGGACAGGCCGTCGAGACCCAGGTCGGAGAGGGCCGGCGCAGTCGGAGCCGGCGTCGGTCGGGCCGGCGCGAGACCCGCCTCCTCCGCCCGTCGCCTCCACCCCGGCGCCATGAGTGTGGCGGAGTGCGACCCGTCCCGCTCGGGCCGATCGATCAGGGCGGCCAGGCGGGCTGACGCCGAACTGGTTCCGTGATGGCGGGCCATACCCTCCTCCACCTGGGCGCGCCGTTGGGAGAAGAGGTTCCGCAGCTCAGGACTGACGGTGTTGAGCTGAGCCACGCCGTAGCGCACCTCGCCCCAGTCCAGGCCGAGACTCCCGGAGATCTGATGGCGCAGGTCGGCCTGATACAGATACCCGGCCGTCCGGGCCTGAGCCACCAGGACCAGGCCATCCAGAGCGCCCCAGCGACCCGGGCCCACCGGTCCGGCCAGGTTCACGACCAACAGGTGGGTGTGCAGGTGCGGGTCGCCGACTTATCGGTTATGGCACATCTACAGGACCCACCAAGACCGAGCCGCCTGCTCCTCTACGCGAAGCCGGAATCAACCTCATACCCTTGCCAAGCCGGTCGGCTTCGATCCCTCATCTCGGAAGTCAGGATCAAGCGGGCCGCCGGTCCGGGGGGGCAACAAGGTCGGCCTGGACAGGATCCAGGTGATTCGGCGGGCAGGAGGGGACCCGCCTAGGCGGGTTGAGCGCTCGTCCTGCTGGCCAGCCCTACGTCGGCGGGTCGCATCGGTACGACGGAGCCGTGGCGGAAGGGGCATCCTTCGTCGGAGTGGACCGACGTGGCGAACACATGGTCGCCCCGGTAGAAGGCGATTATGGCATTTAGACCCTCGTTCGGGGGTTCCTTGATCGCATATACCGGGCTGTCTCCGGCACCGACCGCCAAGGGTCGAGACAGGATGTCCTCCCAGCCCGGATTGATGTTGGCAAGTACCAACCCCTGGTCAGGCGAGTTCTCGACCGTCACCAGCCTGACCTGGAAGCCAGCCCCCCACTCGTTCTTGACGAGGTCTAGGTGCTCAGCCATGCATCTCCAGTCTTGGTGCCGGAGGCACTCAATAGAGAGTGTGGGCGGTTGGGGAGGCGCATGCTAGGCCCTTCCCGGCAAATTTTCCGTCCATTCACAGACTGCCGCTTTGCAGCAATCCCTCAAACCTAGCCTTGAGGCGCTCGAAGGGCATGTCATCCAGTATTGCTCGGACAGGGGACGCCTCAACTTGAGCAAGCCCAGCGCCCACTGCCTGAAGCAGGTCGGCAGGTATCGGATTGCCTCTGTGCAAGTCAACGAATGATGAACTCAGGTTGGCTCGCCCCGGGAAATCGAACGCAAAGCCGTGGTCGATCAACTTGAGCTGTTGTCGGCTTCCGTACACCGGGCCCGGAAATGGCAACTGTGCCGGCGGGACACCAAGCCAGTTGTTGTTGGTCCGGTCGCTGTGGAGCATGAGCATGTCCAAAATGGCCGCCTTCCAGGTTTCCCCCTCCGGGAAGCTGCCGGGCGCGGGCGTCCAGTCGTACCCGGGCCACATCACTTGGACCGCCGCAGGCTCAGGAGCGCCTGACTGCGGAGGCAAGACGTCTCGGATGACGGTCCCGGCCACGAGTTCACCCCATCCGAGAAGACATGCGAGCTCCCAGGCTGCTGCCTCGTTCTGGACAGCCAGTAGGCCATCCTGAGCCCCACTGGCTGGCTTCACGAGAGCATGGACCCCGCCTTCCAAGACCACGGCGATCTTGTTCCCATGTCCCCCGCCAGCCGTTAACTGCGGGACATACCCATACACGACTGGAGCCTGTTCCAGGTACTGACGCAGTAGCCCCAAGTGGTCCGTCATGAGGGGGAGAAGCTAGCGGTACGGCCACCCCAAGGCTCGGCCTGCCCAGTACCTCCACAAGGCCACCGTCTCCGCCGAGCGACAGACTGGCCGCCCAGTGGCCCACTACGCCGAGGTCTTCGCCCCCCGACCCGGAGCCTGCTTCCGGTACGTGGTCGATGGGAGTGGACACGGCCGGCCGATGCCCTGCCCGGCGCCGGCTCCCTGGCGAGGGACCTTCCTCGATGCCCGAGGCCGATCCCATGTTGCCTACGCCTGTAGCGAGCACCTGGGAGCCCTACAGCACCCCTCCAGTTCGTCTCCCGGGCATAGGTGAGCCCCCGTCTTTGATGGCATGGGGCCAGACGGGGGCTCGTAGTTGCTGGGGAGCAACCGACCAGGACTTTATGGCTGAAACCCGACTGCGGCCAGGTGGACCTGGGCCGGCGGCGGTGCGGGACGCGGCCAGTCCTTCCGGGGCCTACCGACCGGAGAAACGTCGAGCTCACGGACGAGGAGCTCCAGGAGCTCGGCTGGCTGTTCTCAGGTACTGGCTGGCTCTGCCTCGACTGCGCCCCGGGCCTCTGAACCGGGATATCCGCGTGGTGACGCCACCGGCGCCGGACCTGGCGGGTCGGTGGCCGTCCCGCTCGGGTCCGCGTCTCTCGGCCCTGAGGCCATGTCGACACGCAGGATGGCGGCAAGCCGCGTCCGCTGGCAGCCGGTCAGTGGAGGAAAGCCGTCTACCAGGGTACGGATGTCGAGGAAGAGTTGGTGTGGAGGCGCCTTCATGACTTCCCTAGGCCCCACAAGCGCCCGGAATCTCGCGGCCGCGACGACGACCGGCCCTCCTTAACCGACCCTCTCGACCAGCCCCTCCTCCAGGACCATGACCCACTCCATCCCGCCGACCTTCTCTGCTGCGATCGCCTCCCGGCTCCGTCCCGTCAGCCGCTTCCCTACGAACCCCATCCCTCGGACAGACCTTTGCAGGTATCCCTCCGGGACACCTGTCGGACCGGGGTGCCCGGTCGAGCCAGTCGGAGGGACCCGGGGGGGCAGGATGCTTCCTTCCGGGGTGGATGGCCCCGGCTCGCAGCGGGCTGGGTCCCCAGCGGGACGGAAACGGGAACGTCCCCGGGACGCCCCCGCGTCCCGCGGTGCTTGACAAGCGGGCCTCACCGGTCGGCTCACGGTGGTCCCGGTGGTCGCGGCCAATCGACTCTGGTCGATGGCCCCGGCCCCAGGCGTGGCAGGCACCAAGGCCCAAGCACGGGATGGGGTAGGAGAGGCGGACGGGGGTCATGGATCAGATCCGTCGGGCCGGCTCGACCCGGGCGGAGTCGCGAATCTGGCGGAGGTCGGCCGGGGCGAAGGCCAGGCGGCCGGTGAGCTTGTAATGCGGGATGGCCCGCTCGGCGACCCGCCTGCGCATCCAGCGCACGGTGACGCCCAAGAAGGCGGCGGCCGCCTCGATGTCGACCAGGTCCTCCTCCGCCCCGGCCCCATTCCCACCGGGCCCGGTCACGGGGCCGCCGTTTCGGAAGGCCGAGCCGATGGGATGGGGGAGACAAGGCGGCAACTACGCCGGCCGGTCGGGGACCGCCCGGCCAGGTCCAGGGTGGCCTCGGGCCGGCCCGGGGTCCCCGTCGGGGAGAGGCTCCTTACTCCTCGGATTCCCCACAATCTTCCCCACGGCCTGGCCATGGCGGGATCATGCGCCGCCACCTTCCCCAACCAGTTCCCGAAAACCTTCCCCAAATAGGAATTTCTGGCCGGACCCTCGGGGGACGTGACGGCCTCCCGGTTCCCGCCCGCTCGCCGGCGTGGGCAGATGGCGTCCCTGCTCAGGGGGGCCTTTGCCACTCCCGGGAGGAATTGGGGAAGGAATTGGGGAAGGAATTGGGGAACGGGACCCGGACCTTCCCCAACTCCACCTGAGCCCGACTGGGGAGTCAGAGGTCTCCCCGGGACCGGCCTTCCCCGGTATCGAGCCGGCCGGCGCCTCGGGGCCAGGGCCGGCGGAGCCAGCTCGTCCGGGCTTGTGGCCACCAGAACCATGGCCGCCTCGTCAATGACTGAATCCAACACCGGCTCCTCCTGGCCGCCCGGGCTCACTCGCCCACGTCGCGCCTTGTCGGTAGTCATACGCAGCGAACCGGTACAACTACCGGCACAAGAACCGGGACAAGGACCGATCCCCGTCCTTTTTTTCCGGACAGGACCTGGGACGCGGGGCCCTGCGGTGTCGGATCTGGGACAGAACCTGGGACAAGACCTGGGACGCGGGGCCCTGCGGTGTCGGATCTGGGACAGAACCTGGGACAAGACCTGGGACAGGCTCGCCCGTGTGTCCGGACCGGGGCAGCACCGGGCCCCAACCGGCACAACTACCGGCACAACTACCGGCACAACTGCCGGCACAACTGCCGGACCAGGTACTGGACCAAGCGACGGGCCTGGACGGCCGGCCCGTTCTGTCACCAGGGCCTGCGCCTCGCCGTCACCGCGTGCGCCCAGCAGCCTCATCGCCGGACCCGTGGGCGCCCCACAACACCGAACCGGCTCGTCATCGGCGCGCCGGTGGGCGCCGGGACGTCCGACCGGGACCCCCATGGCAGGGCGATCCTCATAGCCGCCCTGGCCGCCATCCTGGCTACCGCCCCGGGCCGGGGCCCGGGACCCACCGGCCGGCGCACGGCGCTGTCCCAGTTGCGCTGTCCCAGATACTCGGACACCGAGGCCTCGATCCTCCCCGGCGTCGCGGTATTGCGGATGCATACCCCAACTGGGCCCCCGGCCGAGCCCGTTCCTCGCGTTGCCCGCTCGACAACCTGCCCGGTCCAGCACAAGCATTGACCGTCGCTTACCGAACGTGAGATAACCCTGGACAGGCGTCACAGCCAGGGCGCATAACCACCCCCAACGGCCAAATCTCTGAACACGATTGCAACGTGGGTTCCCCACATTGCCGACCGGCCGGAGCGGGGTGAGTGAGCTTGGCCTGGATGCGCATGATGGGGGTCGACTCGGTGGAATACCACCGGGAGACCGTTCTCTCCCGCGCCGATGACCACCCCGGCGCCGCCCTGGCCTACTACGCCTCCCGGGGCGAGACGCCCCTCGTCTGGGGCGGCGCCGGTGCCGAGGCCCTCGGCTTGGCCGGGGTGGTCAGCGACGAGGCCTACACGGCCGTCTTCGGCCCGGGCGGGGCCAGTGACCCCAGCACCGGGGAGCGCCTGGTGGCCACTCGCCGGCCGGGCATGGAGCTGGTGGTGGCGGCGCATAAGTCCGTGGCTGAGCTCGGCGTCATCGGCCACACCGAGGACATGCACGCCATCATGGATGCCGAGCGCGACGCCACCCTGGGCTATCTGGATCAGGTCACCCAGGCCAGAGGTGGCCGGCGGGGGAGGGGAGCAGCCAGCGCCCCCACGGCCGGGCTCCTCTACGCCACCACCCGCCACGCCACCTCCCGGGCCGGTGACCCCGCTCCCCATGACCATGTCCTCCTGGCCAACGTCGTCGCCATGGCCGACGCCAAGGGCGGCTGGAAGGCGGCGGACACCACGGCTTGGAGAACCCACCTCCACGCCGCCACCGTCATCGGCCGGCTGGCCTCGGCCCGGGTGGCGGTGGAGCGGGGCTATGCCATCGAGGCGGACAATGGCCCCTCCGGTCGTCTCGGGCACTGGCGGATCACCGGCATCCCCCAAGTGGTCTGCGACTGGCACTCCAAGCGCTCGGCCCAGATCGAAGAGGAGCTGGAACGCACCGGGCATTCCTCCTACCGGGCCCGGAGCATCGCCGCCCGGGCCTCCCGGGCCCACAAGCGCCACGAGCCCATCGCCGATCTCATGGGTCTCTGGCGTTCCGAGCTGGCCGAGGCCGGCTGGCCCCTGGCCCAACTTCAGGAGAACCTGGCCCTGGCCAACGCCGCCGCCATTGCCCCCGAGCCGGTGGACTATCACCAGGAGCTGGCCCTGGCAGCCGAAGTGCTGTCTCCCGACGGCCACCTCGCCCGGGCCAAGGTCTTCTCCCGCCGGGAGCTGATCGTGGCCACCGGACCAAAGCTGTATGGCCAGCCCGTGGCCGAGGCCACCCGGGTCATCGATCGGATGCTGGGCGACGCCGAGGTGATACCGCTCATGGCGCGCTCCGGAGCCCGCGAGCGCGTCTATGCCCTGGCCTCGGTCATCGCGGCGGAGAATGGCATCGCCGCTGCCGTCGAGCTGGGGGCGAACATCACCGATCGGACCACGGTGCCCGTCGAGGCGGCCCTGGCCGAGGTGGCGACCCGCCGGGGCTATGGCCTATCTCCCGAGCAGGAGAGTCTCGTCCGCCACATTGCCGGGGACGGTCGGGGAATCGATGCCGTGATCGGGGTGGCCGGTTCCGGGAAAACGACTGCCCTCGAAGCTCTCGGCCTGGCTTGGACCACCGCCGGGCACCGGGTGCTGGGCAGCGCCACCTCGGGTCAGGCGGCCCGGAATCTGGGCACCGAGGCCCACATCGACACCCACACCGTGGCCTCTTTGACCCGATCCCTGGAGGCAGGGCGGATCAAACTGGGCCCGACGGATTTGATCGTGCTCGATGAGGCCGGCATGACAGAGGATCGCGACTTGCTCAGGCTGTTGAACGCGGCCGGGGCGGCCCGGGCCCATGTGGTCATGGTCGGTGACCCCTTGCAGCTGGCTGCCGTCGGTCCCGGAGGGGCCATGGAGGCGGTGGCCGACCGCCACCCCGGGGTCCACACCCTCACCGAGAACCGCCGCCAGTCCGACGAGGCCGAACGGGCCGCGCTGGCCGAGCTCCGCCATGGCCAGGTCGAGGAGGCGGTGGACTACTACGCCAGCACTGGTCGCATCCGGACCGAGAGGGATCGCCACGGGGCCATGGAGGCGGCCGTGGATGCCTACCTGGGGGATGTGGCCGAAGGGCGTGATGCTCTTCTCCTGGCCTGGCGCCGGGACCACGTGGCCGAGATGAACGCCCTGGCCCGGGCGAAGCTGCAGGACACCGGAGCACTGTCCAGGGTGGAGATGACCGCCCCCGGGGGAGGCCACTACGCCCTGGATGACCGGGTGGTCTTCACCGCCCCCAACCACGACGCCGGGGTGGTCACCTCACAAACCGCCACCGTGTTCCTGACCGACGACCAGGGTGCCGAGCCGGCCCTGATCCTCGAGCTGGGCGACGGTCGCCGGGTGCGGCTACAAGGAGAGGCCATCGACGCCGCCCATTTGAGCCATGCCTATGCCATGACGGTTCACCGTTGCCAGGGCGCAACGGTGGATACCGCCCACGTGCTGGCCGATGGGGGAGGACGAGAGCTGGGCTATGTGGCCATGAGCCGGGCCAGGGAGCAAACTCACGTGTACCTGGCTGCCGATGACGCCGATCAGGCCCGGGAGGACCTGGTCCGGGACTGGAGTGTCTCGCGTCGCATCCGCTGGGCCATCGACACCACCTGGCCGGCCGAGGAAGTGGAACGGAAAGCGGTCCCCCTGCATCGCATCTATCCCGGTCTGGAGCGGGCTGTGGTCAAAGCCGAGGGCGAGGCCATCGCCACGGTGATCCCCGCCCCGGTGTCGGCGGAGCAGATCCGCCTGGCCGACCGCCGTCTGGAGGACCTCGAGGCGGAGGGGCAGCGCATCGGCTGGGGAGAAGGTCGCTGGGCCGATCCGGCCCTGGCCGAAGCGGCCGAGGTGGTGAGGGTCAACGAGGTGACCCAGCATTCGGCTTCCCAGGCTGCCGACTGGGCCCGTTCGCCACTCGGTCGGGCCTGGCACCACCACCAGGCCGAGGTGGCCGCCCGGGAGCTGGCTCGGGCCAGAGACCACCTGGAGACGGTCGCCGCCCCTCACCGGGCCGACCTCGAAGCCGAGATCACCGCGGCGAGGGCCGAGCTGGTCCGCCTCCAGGATGGAGCGGTGGCCCGGGCCGAGTTCGAACGGGCTCATCCCAGAGCCGCCCCGCGCCTGGCTCGCTCCCTCCGCGAGGGGCGCTGGCCCATCCCCGCCGTGCGGCGGGATGTCCCCAAGATGGCCCTGGGGGCGGTGGAGACGGTGAACGGTCCGTCCATGGTCGAGGTAAAGGCCGAGAGCTTCGAACTGCGGCCCGGATCGGTCCGCTACGTCGAGCACATGAAGGCCGAGGCGCTGCGCCAGGCGGCGCCGCAGCCCCATCCGATGCCGTCGCCGCCGGCGCCACGGATCAAGGGGCCGCGCCCGGGCCGGTGAGAAACCAGGGTGCGTTCTACCTCTGGGGTAGCCGGCAGCGGCCGATGCCAGATATATCCGATATATCCTCATCCAACAGTTGGAGCAAGGGGAACTCTGGCCTCCGAGCGGGCAATCCAGGGATGGCATGGTAGATTTCAGCGGCGGTCAGCCCCTCACGGACGCGTCTTACATCCAGGCCTCTCTAAGGGACCCCAACGCCTTCGCGGTCCTCTTCGAGCGCCACGCCGCCGATGTCGCCAAGTTCATCTCCCGGTCGACAGCTCGATCCGACGTCGGAGACCTCGTAGCGGACACCTTCCTTGCCGCCTTTCGCTCTAGGCACCGCTACGCCCTGGCCTACCCCAACGCCCGTCCCTGGCTCTTCGGCATCGCAGCTCATGTCGTAAGTCACCACCGGCGCAGTCAGGCGCGCGGGCTCCAAGCCTTACGTCGCCTGTCGGGGCGTCGCCGAAACGACCTCGCCGAGGACATCGACGCGATGACGGCCTCGCTCGACGCAGCCAAGGAACATGAGCTGGTGCAGCAGGCAATGGCTCGGCTGAGTGATGACCACCGGGAGGTCCTCCTCCTGTATGCGGGCTTCGATCTCGGCTACGAGGATGTGGCACGCGCGTTGGGAATCCCGGTAGGAACCGTCAGGTCCCGCCTATCGCGAGCGCGTGGACAGCTACGGGAACTCCTTGCCGAGGGCGGGCAATACCTACCAGACAAGCAGCGGCTGCCCGCAGGCGGTCATCGGTCTGGATCGAGGACACCGACAACATGATCACCGAACTCGAGCTGGTTCGCGACTTCGTCGCCGCTTCAGCACCGGCCCGCACCGACCTAGCCACGGCTGGCCATCGCCTCCAAGCGGCAATTGCTGCCGAGGTCGCGTGGTCCCACCGCTCCGCCCGGCTCCCCTTGTGGGCGACGCGGATCCGCAGGACAACACAACGGCACTCGCTTGCCGGTGTAGGTCTGGCGGCAAGCGCTGTCGTCATTGTCGCAGCCGTGCTTTTGACACTGCTGCCCGCCGGTAGCAACGCACCGGCAGCTGCTGCCACCCTGCAGGCGACGGCTCAGGCTGCCGCTGCACGGGGCTCGGCCTTCCAGGCCCCAACGTACATCGAGGATCGATCTCTCTATCGCGTGGACGTCTACACACCCGAGCCTCCCGGGCACGGACTCAACCTGGCTGCGACGGCCACCTTCACGGAGATCGAACAGGAGTGGGTGAACCCCACCTCCCCGAGCCGCGGCCTCCTCATCCGGGGCCCATTGCAGTACCTGTCGGGAAGAGACAGGGCCGCCTGGGACCGGACGGCATCCGGCCGCCAGTTCTCGCAGACCTTCCAACGCACGGTGGCCGAGCCTGGCCTCTCTAACGTCTTGGACGTCTCTCGCCTTCCGACCGATGCCTCGGCGTTGGAACGGCTGATCGCCACCGGCCATACCGGAACCTGGGTTGACTTCATCCCATCGGATCCGGGCGCCACATTTGAACGGGCCGCTCTATTGCTGAGTGGGCCTGACATCGGCCTGACTCCTGCCCTGGCCTCCGCGCTCTTCAACGTCCTCGCCCACCAGCCGGGCGCAAGACGGCTCGGCCAAGCACGCGACCATCTCGGCCGAACAGGCACTGGAATCACAGCCCCGTCATCGTCCGGCTTCACGGAGGTGATCGTCGACGCTCGCACAGGCTCTCTCCTTGAGACTCAGCTACCTCCTGCCCCCTTGTTGCTTAAGCTGCCGACGGGGGGGACCGCTCGGATTTGTCATGGGTCGGCCTGCAACTACCGGAAGCAGGTCCTCCCTCAAGCGGTCTCAGTACTTGCACCCGTGTGGATCGACCCCGTCATGTCATCCGCACTCGCCCAAAGCGGAGTCCGATGAGCCCGCGCCCCGACACCAGACCCACCGACCTGATTCGTGGCCGTCGCGGCCACTTATGGAGGCCCTGAGGCAGAACAGTCGACTCCCTATTGGTGATGTTGTCCGCGACCTATGCCGCGACTAGGCGACGGAATATGCGCACGGCGGCTCTGCTCTTAGCAGTGGTCTTGGTGGCGCGCGTACCTTTAATGTTTGGTGGAAAACACCGACAGACTGAAGGGGCCAGTTGGACCTGGAAATGGCCCATACGTGCTATGGCGTTGTTCGTGTTACCGACGAGACAATGTCAGGGTCATAACTGGATAACAGTCCCTAAGGGAGGCCCAGATGCACAGAGTCGGGCGCAGGATGTTGATGGTGTCAGCGACATTGGCCCTCTTGGGAGCCACTGTGACCGGAGCAGCGCCTATCTCCAAGGCCTGGGCGAGTAGTCCTTCTCAGGCGCCGAGTGGGTGCGTACAGCCGACGATGCCCCCAGGGGCACAGCCCACCTCTGTAAGTGGACCGGACACCCCACCGCAAAGCAGCGGACAGGCAACGATGACCGACCCTTCTGGAAATACGGTCGGGATGAGGGCGGTGTGTAGTTGGACCTACCGCTTCGGCCCGGACACGGTCACATCTTACTATTATGGGGATTATTACCAAGCTGTTAATAGTCAGTACCTATACGAGTTCGCGCAGGACGGTGTCGAGTGCTTTGCATACACCGATCTTGTAAACTACGACGGGGGGGCCGTCGCCGAGTCCCGACTGTATGGGTCCTACTGCAACACGGATGGATATACACCGGGGGAGGGTGCCGTTCAATCCATCAACGTCAACAATGTGGTCGGCGCTTATACTACGGTGGCCCCCAACTTCGGTCAGTGGTACGGCAGCTTCGCTGGAAGCGGCAACGTGAACTACGGCAACTTCAACTTCTGTTCGGAGGACCCAGTGGGTCAGCACACCAACTATGCCTGTCTGTATTACTACGCTGGGCCGTACGAGTAACTCCGCTCAGGCTTACGCATTCCGCAATTACTACGCGTCAAAGACGCCCAGCCACTTCAGTCTGCTGGACGAGGTAGTCTGCATTGCCCAGAAGATCATTGGGGCTGACTACGGTGGCATCACCTGTGTAATATGATTCGAGAGCGTCCGATTGACCAGGCTTCCCAGCAGACGACAGTCCAGGCCCGAGACGCAAGAAGGAGGGCCGGCCTGTCGTCTGCTGAGCTTCATCGAACTCCGATCCCCCCCAAGCCGTTCCCCGTTTATCGCCTGCGTATATGCCACCCCGCACGGGGCGCGAGTGTCGGGAAGGGCGGAAGTCCCTTTCGTACATCGAGAACCGCCAACTGTCATCCTGTAGCGGCAGACTCGTCCCGGTACTCTCGATTCAGAAAAGGGGGCGACCGGTGAGCAAGCGCATCGGGTCCATCGTGGGTCGGAGCCGCAACGGACACTGTCCGAGGACACCTGGACCAAGGGCATCTCCGAGTTGGAACGCCACCTGCTGGTAAAAGTCTCCAAGCGTCCGCAGGGCGCCGACAATGGACTCTAGAACCGGCTACCAACTCGACCCCTACCGGCTGGACGATCGCCATCACTCCCCGAGAGGCTCCCCGGCGGCCAGAACCGCCCAAGGCCGACGCGCAGTCCTCGTAGAAGCCCCCTGCAGCGACCGGCGCCAGCGGCGCACCTGGCCGAATTAGTGACGGGCCCGCCTGTGGTTTCGCGCCAATGTCATCAAGCTGGGCCGGCAGAGCACGGACGAGGCGAGTCGGGTGCCGATACCCACTTGATCAAAGGGGCTGCGATCAGCTCCGCAGCCTCATCGTGCAAGGTTGGAGAGACATGGCTATAGATGCCGAGGGTGATGGCGATCGTCGAATGGCCAAGCCGCTCCTGGACTACTCGAGGGTGGATTCCCTTCTCCAGCGCCAGCGTTGCCCAGGTCTGCCGAAGGCCGCGCGGCGTCAGTCGGGGTAGGTCGTAACGCCGGGCCCCTCGGAGGAAGACGTCGTTGACGGCGGTGGAAGACGAGCTGGCCGGCCTGGTCGGGCTCTACGCCGACTTGGGCCTGACAAGCATCGCTCGGGGCCCGCCCGGCCGCCAGCCGGACCATCCTCGCGCTGGTCAGGGCCTGGCCGCGACCGTGGTCGGGCTGATGGACGCCTTGCCCCACCAAGCTCGGACCCGGTGGCGAGGTGTCCTCAGCCGGCCCGCCGCAGCTCAATCCAGTCGCCTGGGACCACGACCACAGCCCGTGGACCTGGGGAGCCAGTCCCCCCTGAGACACACACCCCAGGTGGACCAGAAAGGGGATTGACAAGTGGGCAGAAGAGGTTAAGAGTCATCCAGTAGCTGCTTCGGGTAGTGGTGCGGAGCGGGGACACCCTTTCTGCCAGGGCAGGACGGACGACTGGGGGTCAGTTCGATGTTCGTTCGATACAAGCGTGCCCTTGTCGGTCTTCTTGCCTGTAGCTCCTTGTGGACCTTCGGATCTCAGGCTTCGGCTTCGGCGTCGCCTTCCTCATTTGGGCATCCTGATCCCACTGAGCCGATTGCGCTGACTGCGCACGTGCGAACCGGCATCTCCCGTAGTCCTGTGGCCTCCTCCGCAGGGACTGCCGCACCCGCACCTGCGAGTGAAGTACTCCAAGGACGGCCGGTGCATCCTGGACCCCACCGCCAACAAGCAATGAGCCAACCTGGCATGACGAGTGTTTCAGCCGGTCCGGATCCCTCCACGCAGGGCGCCTCGCCGCCGGCACCCCAGGGCTACTCGGAACCCTCAACGCAACCATCCTCATCGGGGCCGATCCTCAGCAGCGACGCCTACCTCGGGGACTTTAATGCGCAAGGTAGCGAAGTCCCGCCGGACTCTCAGGTGGCAAGTAATGGGACCTACATAGCAGTTGCCGAGAACACGTACCTGACTACCTATACCGGCAGCGGCTCGGTGGTAAATTCTCTCAACTTCTGCAATTTGACATACTCGAATGGCACAGGCCTCCCTTATGTTAACTGCACAGATCCAAAGCTCATCTTCGATGATCAGACCAACAGTTGGCTAATGTCGTTCCTCAATTACGGCTATACCAGCCCAAGTAATACCGGGCCATCTGAGTTGCTGCTGTATGTGAGCTACAACTCAGACCCAACGCAAGGTGGCGAACTTTACAACGTGCTGAACGACAGCCAGTACATAAGCGATGAGCCCAAGATGGGAGTTGGATCCGATCTTCTCATCGCCGCCAGTGACTTCGTGAACCAGACGACGCCCACGAACCCCGAGCTTTCCGACATCGCCTATTTGTCGTTGGCTGACCTGCAGAATAACGAGATATATGGCGTGTACTGGAATGGCGGGGCAGGCAATGGCTTCCCAGGCTGGGAGCTGGATCCGCAAATTACCTCGGGCCCGGCGGATTACGAAGAAGGATTCGATTCCACGTTCGCGCCGGAGACATCTGACGGGTACGTCGCTACGGGATTGGAGAGAATATGGGCCTTCGATGGAGACCCGGGCGCCGGCAAGGTCTATGCGGAATGGACTAACTGGCAGTATCCAGATGACTCAGCGGCTCCGAATGTTCCCCAGCCACACACGAGCGTGCAGCTAGACGGAGGAGGGACCGTTGTGCAAAGTACGGCTTATGCCTATGACCCATCCATCGCCACGGGAGTCATGTGGACGACCAGTAACGGAACGTGTGCTCAAACATTAGAAACCTGCTCTGACCTCTCCGAATACGTTGTGCAGGGTTCTACCTTGAATGGGTACCCAGTCGGGATTCCAGTCAGTCTTCGGATCTCTAGCTATATCGGAGTCGGCAGCTACGACCAATACATGGTTTATGCCTCCTTAACGGTCGTGAATTCATCGTCCTACGACGTCTTCGGCGTCGCGACCTACGGTGACAACAATAGTATCTATCCCAGTGTTCTCACCTTCGTGATCAACGGGAACTCGGGTGCGGTGACAGGCTTTGCCCCACCAGATGGTGTGGCAAATCAAGCCTACACGTGTGGAGAGCCAGTCTGTCGATGGGGCGACTATAACGATGCGGCAAGAGTTGGCCAAGGCAGTCCGAACGTGGTTACGGTCGGCCAGTACTCCACGAACAAGCTCAATAACTCAAACGGCTATCTCCTGCTGGTGAGTGGCCTGAACGATTCGTAGCTACGCTCATGACAGGAATGGCCTGAGGCGCGATGCGGGGCGCGAGATGTGGATGGTTGTTGTTTCCTTTGGCAGGGTTCCTTGGCTCCGGATGTTCCGTGCAACCAAATGCGGTTAGTTATCCGACCTCAACCACTTGGCCCAAAAGTGCCCCCACAACAATAGACGGTCACTCACTTCTGGTTCGCCGTGGCACAGGAGAGTATTATGAGGTAAGTTCGGGGACGCGCATTTCGGTCAGCCTCGGATCCGGCTACGGAATCCTGCGGTCCAGTAACCCGGCAGCGGTACATATCGCTGGCAGCTCCGCGGGCACCACCGAAGTCGTGATTGCAGAGTCTGCGGGGCGAGCCATTCTGAGTGCGTCAGCACCACCTTCTCCAAAATGTGGCCAGAATTGCTTTCTGGCCAACCCTGTTCCATTTCTAATCTTCATTATTGTTAATTAAATTAAATTAGGTAGGGGCCCTGGTGCGGAAGGGTACTGGGTCCGGCCCTCGTGCCACCGTGCAGAGCGCTCTTGCCTTGCCGAGCGTAGCCGTATCGGCCGCAGCTCGAGCCAGTCCCCAGGGACGACCATTGGCCGTGGACGTCGGGTGCGAATCCCCCCGGACTTGAACCCCCACGCACCTGGCAGTCACAGCGTCAACCAGGCATCAAGCCGTGCTTCGCCCCGCCGTTGGGCTCGTCGGGCTAATCGAGAACGCCGACCGAAGTCGGCGGGCAGGGCTCTACGCCGAGCACTAACGCGAAGCTGCGATCGAACGTGTACACGTTCGGTCGCAGCTTGAGGTGGTGGCGGGGGCGATACTTGGCCCAGCTACAACCGCCGTGGGGGTGCTCACTTGGTTGTGGGTGAGGGGCCGGGGTTGTCGGGATCAGCGCCCCCCGGACCGGGTGGCGGCTTCGGCCAGTGCGGGCTGCGCTTGGACCTTGCCGGTCTTCTCCGGCGGCGAGCACGGGGCCGAGGTCGGCGCGGATGGGCCCCCGGCCAAACAGGCGGCGCTCCTGGCGGCGGTCGCTCAGATAATCGACGACCTGAGCACCGGCGGGGAGTTTCGCAAGGGCCTGCGGGTCAAGGCCGTCAAGGTGCGCGCCCGGCATCTTCGAGATGAACATGGGCGCCGGACGGTCGAGCCACCTTCCGCTACGGGGAGCCCTGACATCGGGGGAGGTACATGTGATCTGGCGGCGCGTCGGGGCCCACGACAGCTTTCGAGAGCCGTGATCGCTCGACCGCGACGATGTTGGCGGTGTCCCGCCCGGGTGGCCCACTTTTGGCCCACATCCGGGGCCGGTCAGGGCTGTTCGGGCCGGTCCGCCCGGCCGCGAAGCTGCAGGTCAGCGGCATCCTCCGGACCGAGGCGAACCTCTGCGGACCACCCCCCGACGCCTGCAAAGCCCCAGGGCAACCGGAGTGTGTCGGCCTACTCACGCTGGTCAGGACCCTGATATTCGAGGAGTCCAGATGCGGCGGTTTGGCCAGTGGCGGCCAGGAGGTGCCATAGCTGACCGGTATTGCGTGTCACGAATGTCTCATGCGCCTCGACAACCGCTACGACACTTCGCGACGGAGGTGTCTCTGAAGATGCGCGAGGTGCCGACGAGCAGCCCGGAACTCAGGATCACGTCTGTCGCTCGCGTGGGTGGGATGGCGATGGGGTGATCATCCGATACGACGATCGGGACGTGATTGTTTTGGTCAAGGAGGCCGACGGCACGGAGTACCTCGTCAAGCTCGGTCGTCCGACGCTCCTACGCGCTCCACAAAGGCAACGCTGCGGAGGTGCTGGCGGCGTTCTTCGAGCGGGCGAACCGACTCCTGGGTCGCTCAGACGCGGCCCTACGGGGCGTCCCGGGGCGTCACCCGCACGCTGTCGGGGTCGAAACCGCGTCCACGCCGGTCGCGGGGCAGCACGGTCACAGTCAGCAGAACATCGAGCACCGCCCGGCGGCGCCCCAGGTCGAGGCCGTCCCACACGGTGGCGGCGTCGAGGTTGCCGGCAAGCCCCGCCAGGGGACTGCGGCCGGCAGCTGACGCCAGCGTCGCCTCGATGGCGTCGAGCTTGTCCCCCATCCTGGCGGTCCTGACTTTCATGTCGGCCAGGGTGAGCACCCCGGACTCCCAGGCGTCTTTTGCCTCGGCAATCCGGGCCCGGAGCCCGTTGGCCTCTCGGGCCAGGACGACGGCGTCCACGTTGGAAGCCGGGGCCAGCAGGTCGGCCGCATCCGGTCGGGACAACCTCTCGATGATGACGGCCTGAACGAACTCGTCCAGCGGCCCGGCGGTCCTCACCAGATGAGCGGCCTGGCTGCACCGATACACCGGATAGTTCTTGGTCCCGGCGGTCCCGGATCTCAGCGTCACCACCTCCCCGGCGTGCTCAGGATGGCCGCAGAGGAAGAGACCCGAGCCGAGCCACCGGGGCGTCGGCCCCGGGGTGGTCTTGCGATTTGGGTCGTTCAGCACGGCCCCCACAGCCTCCCAGGTGTCCCGGTCGATGATGGCGGCCCGGGTGGGCCCGTCGATGATGGAGCCCTGGTACTGGACCAACCCGGCCATCCTGGGGGCCAGCAGGACACCTCTGAGGGATTGGGTGGTCCAGCGGCCACCCCGGGCCGCCATCACGCCCCGGGCGTTGAGGTCGGCCACTACGGACCGCAACCCGGCGCCGGCCAGGACGGCATCGACGGCCCGGCGCAGCTCGTCCGCTTCACAGGTGGCGGGGGTCACCCCATCGGCCTCGAATCCAAACGGCCGGGACCCACCCCCGAAGGCGCCGGCCTCGGCCTGGCGCAGCCGGGCCCGGGTCACCCGCCGGGCCGTGTCCCGGCTGGACTTGTTGGCAACGGCCACCATGATCCGGGCCATTGTGATGTCAGAGTCGCTGGCCAACTTGAGGCTCCCGGTCACCGACTCCACCGGAATCCGTGGTCGCCGGGCCTCCACCACGTCAATCAGATCCTCCAGGTCCCGAGGGTCACGGGCAGCCCGGTCGAGGTCCAGGGCGATGAGCCCGTCCGCCCGTCCGGATGCCAGGTCGTCCAGCAGGGACCGCCAGCCCGGCCGGACCACCCGCAGGGCCCGCTCCCCGTTGGGCAGGGTCACGGTCCGCCTCTTGAAGGCGGAGGTGTCGTTCTCCACCACCACGCCGGCCACACCCCAGCCCAACTCGCCGGCCCGGCGCCGTAGGTCGGCCTCCTGGTCCCGCACCCCGGTCCCGGTGCCGTTCTTGGAGTCGCTGATCCTGCAGTACAGGAAGGCCTTCTTCGGCTTGGTCAGGGTCATAGCTCTAGTGTGTCATATTCTAGGAGTCGGTTCCCCGGCCCGACTGGTGCGATGGACGAAGGCGGCCCCGACCATCCCCGCGGTAGGCAACCCCCCCTTGGCCCGACAGGCGTGGGTCTCGAGGTAGCCGACGGTGGCGGTCAGCGAGGCTTCGCTGGCGGCCACCACGGCCGCGGCCGTCTCCGGGGATCCCAGCGCCCAGGCCACCGACACCGACTTCGGATCGCTCACGGTCAGGTCGTAGGCCCGGATCGAGCTGGCCCGGCGCAGGGGCGTGCCCTCCGTAGGGTGGGTGAGCTCGAGGACGGATCTCAGTTCGGCGGCCTCCACCGGGCCGCGAAGGCCGAGGGCAGCGGCGCCCGCTCCCACCCACCGGCCCTGCGCCTCCCATCCGGCCGCCACCGGCTCCAGGTAGTAGCGCTCGGTCCCTAGCCCCAGCTTGGTAACCCTTATCATTGAGTTTCA
>Ga0307372_10005591_pt1 | contig 18802 bp, 20 predicted proteins | sample OX1MG_FD_202533 | JGI IMG/M metagenome (GOLD analysis project Ga0307372, IMG submission 202533) | Soil microbial communities from Risofladan, Vaasa, Finland - OX-1 | ecosystem: Environmental > Terrestrial > Soil > Coastal area > Acid sulfate soil | place: Finland: Risofladan, Vaasa | collected...
AGGTCTCCAACGACCCCGGCGGGGACCGCTGGATCCGCCTCATCGACGAGTCGATCGACATGTTCCTCGCCCACTGCCAGCCCGGCCGCGCCCGCCGCACGCCCAGGACCCGCACCGCCCCAGCCAACGGAGCCCCGCAATGACCATCACGGCCATCGACGTCACGACCATCGAACCGCTAGCCCACGACGAGGCGATACGCCGCCAGGCGCACGAGCTGGACCGCACCCTCGCGCTGCTCCGGTCACTCGACGGCGCAGCATGGACAGCAGCGACCGACTGCCCAGCCTGGGACATCCGCGCGATGTACCAGCATGTCCTCGGCGCGTGCGAAGCGGGCGCGTCCATCCGCGAAAACGTCCACCAGCTGCCAGCCGCGGATGCGGCTGCGCGATCCGAAATGCTCTCCGTGATCGGACATCCTTCCGGGGCGAGTCCTTGATGATGAAAGTCCATCAAACCAGCCCGATTTCACTGCCTCCGGCAACACCGGCAGCCGGGCCTGGATAGGGTCGCCGGGAAGCGTCGCAGCCCGGGAGCAAGAGGTATCGCGCGTGGATTTGGTGGAGCGGGCAGGACAGCTCAAGCCGAAGCTGGTGGAGTTCGCCCTGTCGCCCCGCTTCGATCGCGAGTTGTCGGCTGTGATCGCGCGGAACTTCCCCGGCGGCGTAGTGACCGATGAGGCAAAGTTCTCCATGGTCCTCGATCACTTCGCGCTGCAGCATCGGCTCCCGTCAGGAAACACCGTGGTCGAAGCTTTCACCGCGGCCCATCCCAAGCTGACCGACGCCGAACGGGACATGCTGCTGGGCTGGCGAGACGTCATCGAGGGCATCTTCGACATCGTCGGCAAGGACCGCGACGCCGTGGTGTTGTTCAACCTCCTGGACGAGCTCAGCTACCGGGCCCGGTCCAACCTGGGTCGCCAGGCGTTCAAGCCGCTGAAGAAGGGCATGATCCTGGTCGGCCGGCTGGTACGGGTCGGCGAGGATTGGATGGTCTCGGGCAATCTGGCCGCCTTCCCCGCCGCTGCCCGCGAGCAGATGCTGGTGGCCGCCGCAGGGCAGGCGATGCGTCACCCCGAAGCTGTCTTCCGCAATCCCGCCAAACTCACCGAAGCCCGCCGCGTCCTTGCCCAGCATCATGAGACGTTTGCAGACCTGTTCGGCGCCGACCTGATCGTCGTCCCCGGCATCGAAGTGCCCGCCAAGGTGGAGGTGTTCCACCGCCACCTGGCCCAGCAGGCCCGCCCCGGCGGCGAACCTCCCAAGCTCGCGCTTCTGGACCTCCCCGACGACATACTCGCCGCCGACAGCGTCGCCATCCACTTCGCCGCGGGCGAAGGACTGAGCTTCTACCCCGGCTACCACCTCCTCGAGGAACTGTTCAGCAACCCCGCGCTGATCTCCCGCCGCCGCTACCGGGAAATCCTGTCCGGCTTTCTGCGCGACCCCGACACCTCACCCGAACCGCTGCGACGGCTCGCCGCCCACGACCCGGCCAAGGCCAGCACAGTCTTCAGCAAACTCCTCAAGCGCGGCTTCTCCTGGGAAACCGACGGCGAACAACTGCTACGCCAGCACAAACCCAGCCACTTCGACGGGACACTGCTGCCCCGAACCGTCACACTCTCTGAACCCCTGTCCAATGCACTCCAGCGCACCCATTGAGTTGCTCGGGCTTGCTGAACACGGAGCGGAAGCGCCATCGGCGACTGCTCACGGAGCGCGCTGCTGTCCGCTGTTCGTGTGAGGCCAGAAATTGGAAGGCCCTTCGTCCGCGTTGCTCCCGGTCCGCGCTCGCTGCCGGCATCGTGACGCCCTGGGCATTGTCCTTGCGACCGGACCTTCCCGCCGTGCCCTTGACCACGTATGCAGGCTGCCGACGATGCCCGTGACCGATGCTGAGGCGTTCCGATTCGTGGCCGATTACTACGGCCGACGAGCTGCGGACGTGGGTGCGCTGGGTGCCGGGGAGCGGTCGCGGGCGTACGAGTTCGTCCTGGACGGCCGGGCGGCGGTCATCCGGTTCGGTCATCATGTCGAGGACTTCCGCAAGGATCAGGCGATGGCCGCTCACAGTTGCGCGGCGCTGCCGGTTCCTGCGGTCATCGAGATCGGCACCGCCGGTGACGGCTATTTCGCGGTGTCCGAGCGCGCACACGGCGAGCTGCTCGATGGCCTGGACGGTCCCGGTATGCGGGCCGCGCTGCCGGCTGGCGGGCCGCGCTGGCCGCCTCCCCCGTGGGTATGCGTCCCTTCGACCAGGGCTACGCCCGGTTGCGGGAGCTGGCCGAGGGACTGGCCGACGAGCGCCACGTCATCCACGGCGACCTGGTCAACCGCAACGTGCTCGTCCAGGACTCGCAGATCGCCAACAGCATGGCGGCCTGGCGCCCGGCCTGCACCATCGCCTGCGCGCCTGTCTGTTGCACATCGGCCTGGATGCCATGGCCTACAACGCCTACCGCGGCCCCGACCGCTGGGATGACCTTGCCCGCAACGCCAGCCAGGTTTCAGGGCTGATCTAGAGCCGGAGCCTGGATGTACCTGCGATTCTTTCAGCCGGGTACCTCCTTTATGATCAATGCCGTCCGTCGTATGCCCGTGAGCTAACGAAGCGGGCAGGCGAAATCGCGGATACGCACGGACAGCGTCCGCGCAAAGTCCCCTGCCAGCGCGTTTGCCTGATTCCGCTGCTTTCTCGATCCGTGTGCTCCGCAGGGCATTCTTGCTCATGAGGGCCAGCCGGAAGCGGCCGCGGACAGCCACGGAGGGCGCCCACACCCGCTAGATGAGAGGGCCCGAGACTGCCGGAACCCACTTCGGTCACGTTGCCAACGGCACCGCCTCTCAAGGTGTCTTTGAGGACGGCAAGGTGATTCTGGGCTGGTCAGACGAGTTCTAGGCGCTTCTCAAGGGCACTCGCCAGACGCTGCAACGTCGCTTCCGTAGGGTTGCCAGCGCCACGCTCGATACGGCTGATGTCGGCTTGGCGGACCCCGGACCGTTCGGACAGCTCGCGTTGCGAAAAGCCACGGGCCACACGGGCGTCACGGAACTGCAGGCCAAGTTCGATGGCAGCTTCGAATCTCCTCCGGAGCTCAGCCTCGCCAGGCGTCTCGGCCGCTTCGCGCTCGGCCACCCAGTCGTCGAACCTGGTTCCCACTGCCAACCCCCTTGGCCGATCGCCGACTGGTACGTTCATACGTCTTAACGTATCGCTCTTATCATGCGCTTCAACGCATCGCACGGTCAACACGTTCCCGCGGGTTAGCGCCGCTTCCTAGCCCGCTTCTGGGACTCCCGGTATGCCGTGAGAAGCTTGCGAGCCTTGGCGATCTCCCGTTCCTGCCGACGGTCGCTGGGGTCTCGTGCCTTGTCGTAGCCGCCCAGAAGCAGGATGATCTTGCGCCCGGCGGTGCAGAAGAACACTCGGAGCAAGATTGCCTCGGGGGCTCCGCCGATGTCCTCGGATGGCAGCCCTTCAATCTTGTGGCGGATCTCAGAAGCGGTCCAGCGGACCCGGAACTCATAGAGCCCATCTCCCAGAGCCTTGCCGTACTCGCTCTCGACGACATCCAGACCACGGCGGGCTAGCACAAGCCGCACCGCCGCAGCAAACGCCGTCTGCTTCTGCGGTGAAAGATCGTCGGCCCACTCCCGGCAAGGCTCACGCCCGCCCTCGTCGGCATAGAACTCGACATCCCACCCGCCAGCATCAGCCATGGCCAAACGGAGCGAAGATCAACGCAATTTTCTTGGTCACGTGACGCAACCTACTTGCTTATTCGGACAGTTCTCGGCCTGGACCGGCTGACAGCGCCAAACCATGGGCGCCCCCCTCGGAGACGGGCGTGGGCGCGATCGCAAGCTTCCTGCTTTGCGGCTGCGGCTGGCTATGGGCGTTCGGGCAACATGCCAGGGTGGCGCAGTGGGTACTGGACAATCTGGTCAATGTCGGCAGCACTGATCGAGGTTTTCGCGCTCTCTACGGAACATTCGGGGTTCCTGGCGCCTACGAGCGGCGGGTGTTCGATTTCAAGCTTCTCATCGAGCTCGTCTCCGCTGAGGGAGAGATCTACCTGCGGGCATCCGACGAGGCGATCAACGTGCTTGTCGGGGCGCTCGACACGGACGTCGAGTCGGCGCAGATCGCCGCCGAGGCGGGCCGCCCGCGGCCGCCCGCCGAAACCCGGGCCGAGATCGAGCGCGCCCTGACCGGCGGCTAGGCGCTGCCGCGCGACAGCCTTCAGAACCTCCCAGCTCGGCGTCGTCATGCGCCGACCCGATGTGCTCGATATCCCGCAACCCCCGCCGCGACGAGTACACGACCTGCACAGCCGTCGCCCCCGACGCCGTCTTCACCGTCCGCAGGTACGGGGACACGCGCCAACTCTACGATCCCGATTAGTGCGCAGATTCCCTCACCACAAGCCAAGAACCCGCAGGTCAGCACGCCGAGCCCGCCGAGAGCCCATGATCGTGAGCCAAGTCAGGAAGGGCTTGGAATCGGAGTCAGGAATGGCCATTTCTTGCGCTGAGCATGAATACAGCCTTGAGTGAGGCGACTAAACAGGACTCGGTCTCACGTAAACTAGATCCACGTTTTGCGGGTCTCGCTCCTGCACTCGCCGCGCTAGGGGCTCCTCGTAGGTGGTTACGACTATCTGCTTGAGCGCCCCTACGTTGCCCGCGCGAGCAAGGATTCCGGCGACTTTCCGGCGAGAGTCAGGATCGAGGTGCTCCAACGGTTCGTCGAACCAGCAGAAGTTAGCCTTGGTCACTGTCTCCAGGACTAGGAGACGCAGGAGGATGACGAGTCCAGTGCGTTCTCCCGTGCTGAATTCGGCGTCGGCCAAGGTCTCGCCTGCGAGTTCGCGACTTACCGCGCCGGTTGACTGGGTACTCAGCCGCCCGCGGCCGGGGAAGAGCTGCCCCCATCGTGTATCAATCTCGTGTGCGAGTGGCTGGATCGTCTCATGGAGAAGCTTGTTCTTGGCGGTAGATATTGCCTCTCGTGATGCCCGGAGCACCGCTTCCCGCGCGTACAGTCGCTGAAGCTCAGCGTGTGCCGCCTGGTTAGCCAAGATGGCATCAAGTTCAGTCTGTGAGGTAGCCAGCTCTGTCCTGCGCTGAACGAGCCGGTCGAGCGCGCCCCTCAGGTCGGCCTGTAGTTCATCGACAGACTTCTCCGCCGCCATGTTAACCGGAATGGAATCGGCGGGGCTTGGCCCGGGGCGCGGCAGGCTCCGGAAGGTTTGGACTAGAGCGTGTAGCCGCTGCTGTTTACCAGCTAGCTCGGCTTCCTCCTGGCTGAGTTGCCCGGCCTCCGCGTTGATTTGCGACAGATCGGCTCGGTGTGCGGATCTTGCGAAGTTCACCGCCTCCGCGTCTAGGGGGCGGCGACAGACCGGGCAGTCTCCGTGCGCGCTGCCAAGATCTTTGGAATGTTGTTCAATGGCGGCGGAACGCCCGGCTAGCCGGGCCTGCTGGACTCGAATCGCCTCCAGTTCCCGCTGCACAGAATTCAGCGCAGTATCGAGCGTGCCTTGAACAGCGTCCGGGTTCTGTGGGTCCAGTGTCACCTCAGAGGCAGCCGCAGAAGCCAGTTCGCCGAGCGCGTGAGTGTACGTAGTCACTCGCTTCCGCCACTCAATGAGCAGGGCGCGATTGTGCTCGGCCTGGCGGGCACTGTCCAAGGCTGCGGACACATGAGCGTGCGCCGCTGCCGCCTCCGCTGCTGCCACCTCATTCGCCGAGACACGATCGCGGAGCGCGGACAGGGCCGCTGGGGTGAGGAGGGAGCCTTGCTTAGCTGCCTTGATCTGCTTCTGCTGCGCTTTGAGCCTTTGATCGAGGTTCTCTACCGCCTGGCGCAGAGCCTCGATTCCGAAGAAGCGGCACAGGTGGTCTTCCAAGCCGAATTCTGATGGGCCACGTGTGTCAATGTGCCCGCTGGGCATGGTGAGCCGGAGGAGGAAGGTCGGGTCTGCGGCGTAGGCTTCGCGTATCTCGTCTGTCGCGGCAGCTGGGCTGATCTGCCTGCCATCGAGATATATGGAAGGTCGGGGAAGGGCGGCCGTGGGTTTTTTGGGTAGCGTCCGGGTGATGCTGAGGATCCGCTGGTCAGGGAACTGGATTTCTGCGGTTGCGATGGCCGATGAGGCACCCTTGCGCACGGCATCGCCTGGGTGCTGACCCGATACTCCGAAGATGGCCCAGGACGCAGCTTCCATCAATGAGGTCTTGCCGACGCCGTTGGGGGCGACGATGAAGGTAGTGCCGGGCTTTAGCTCTAGGTCGATGTCTTCATAGTTGCGCCAGTTCTTGAGGGCGAGTCGGCGGATCACTGTGTTCCTCGCTCGATGAGGTCGTCCAGCACGGCCTCGGTCGGCCCGTCTGTGGTGATGGAGATAATGCCCGCGGCAATCCTCGAACCGAGCTCGTCTCCAAGATTGGTCCAGGCCTGTTGCTTCGCAGGGGTTCTCGCGCGACGTCCTTCGGCGGCCACGGCATTGACCGCCTCAATAGCGGCCTCCAGCGCGAGTTGCCCGAAATCCAGGTTCTGGACTTTCGGCACGGCAGGTTCGATTACTTCCCAGGCGGTCACCTGCGTGTCGAGGAACTTAGCTAGGGCGTCTACGACTGGAAGGGGCTCGACTGTGAGGCGTGGCGGCACCTGGCCTCCGCTGGGGGTCTCGAAGGCTGTTCGCAGTTGCGGAACTCCCAGGACGGCAGTAGGCCAGTCAGAAGACTTGCCTGTGACTGCGATCGCGTCCGCATCTGGTTCAAGGCGGACGACCTCGAGGCAGGCAGTGGCCAGCGCCGCGACCAAGAGGGCCTCTTCAAGGCGTGCTCCATCGAGTAGGGCCACGATCACCGACGTATCGAGGTAGGCGATTCGTGTGCAGGTCCACAAGGACACCGCGTCATACGCCGGCACGGGACGAAACGGCACAGCTGACACCAGCGTTCCGAAGTGCCGGCTGGGGAGCGCCTGCGACAGGAGCCCGCACAGTTCGTCGTAATCGGATTCTGGGATCTCGTCGGCGATGGGACTAGGCCATCTGCTGGGTGCCAGGTCGGACAGAAGATCAGCGACGACCTGCCGGTATTCGATGCGCTGGTCGTCGTCTGATTCGACAGGCAACCCCACATCGACACCCTGAGGGGCTCTGCCTTCGCGTGTGGCTGCCATGACCTCCTGCACCTGGGCGAACACGTCAATCGAGCCGAGGCGTTCGAGGAACGCCGGCATCCCCGCATGACCGCGCACCCCAGTGAGCAAGGCAAGCGGCATTCCCAGTGGGGTGGCATGAGCAGGCACGACCACGGATTCCTGGTCCGCCAGCTCAATATCGAGCACAGCGGGAACCACGTCGGCAGCGTCGGCGAATACACGCCGGACCCATACAAGCAGTGCTTCGTCACGGCCGACCCGCCACAGCTCCCCCGGACGTGGCGGGCCTTCCTCATGGGTGGTCGTCAGCCGTGCCAGGACGGATGGCCCTGGGGCGGACGCTTGAAGGATCCGCGCGACCGCGCCGTCGCTCGGGCTCCCCGGTGCTGCCATGTGGCGAAGGCGGCCCGCACGGACACGGCATATCAGGCACACCGCCAGATGCTCGCGGACTGGGCCAGCTTCGTGAGTTCCGTCCTGGAATGCGGCAAGGGCCAGCGCGCTTGGATGATCATGGATATTCATCTATCTCGCCTCCCTCCTGTGGGGGCAGTATGAGTGGACGTCGCACCCGATGCCGCAGTCCGGTCTTCCAGCCAGAATTCACAAAGCCTACGAATCTCCGCGATCGTCGCATCCGCTTCTGTGTCGTCCTTGAGTTCTTCCCTCAGCCAGCCGGTTAGCCGCTGCCGCAGCAAGCCCGCTTGAGACTTACCGATCGCCAGCACCTCACCCAGGTCGCGGACCGGCTGCTCGTACGTCGCGATCAGAAGCCGGCTCCGGTCGTCCAGTTGATCGAAGATCTGGGCGGCTCGGATGCTGGTGGTCGCCTGAGCGGCCGGATCTTGACCTGGCGCCCGCTCGGCGATGCTTTCAAGTACGTCGAGTTCGATGCTGAGTGGGGTTCTGCGGTGATCGAGCCTGGTCGCGACCGCCTGCGCGATGCCCGCGGCGGTGAGGCTGCCATCCGCGGCGGCTAGTACCGCACGAAGCAAGCGGATGAAGGTTTCGCGGTCCGCGAGCGGAGCGGAGCGTCGTTCACTGCTCCACGCAGGAATCGTGACCTGAATGCTCACGACCGCGGCGGCGAGCCGGGTATCCGAGACCGCGCTTGGCGCAGCTCGGCCACCGGCCAGCGTCCACCGCGACGGATGGCTGGCAACCCGCTGAAAGTCGCTGTCATCGGTGAGCACCTCGGTCACCCGCAGCACGAGCTTGCCCATGTCCGTACGGCGGCTGACTTCCCGCAGATGATTGACGACCGCCGCTTCCATGATTCGTTCGAAGGTCATCTCGTCGACGGACCTGACGGCGATGTCGGCGACGCGCCGGCGACCCCGCTCGCCGTCCAGGAAGTCGTGCGCGGTCTCAATCACGGCAGTGTCGTCCCACCCACGGGAACCAGACGGCGGTGGAAAGTTCCGCGAAACAGCGACCGCGCGCACCAGCCGGTACAGCAGCGCTGCCCCGGCTGGTCCGATGCGCTGCTCGGCGAGTACCTCTTCACGCGGCCGCATCAGCTGAACCGTTCCTGTATCAGTCTCCACACCGGTTCCCCGAGCTGCCCGCAGAGGCAGACGTTGTTCGGACACCAGGCAGATCGCTCCACGCTGACAAGGTCAGAGAACACCCCGGCCACCTCCAGGCCGAGCGAATCATCAGCCGGATGCGCCACACCCAGGGGTGACCCGCTCGTCCGGGTCACGAGCTGGATCCGGGCCGAGACGAGGGCCGGGACCAGCAGAACGACAGCCGGCCGTTTCGCGGCTGGATCGGTGCTGGAGTACAGCAAGGTCCGCACCCAGTAGACCTCACCTTCCGCGGGCAGGAACGGTGGGCCAGGCCGGCCGAAGGGGGGCGCGAGGAGCGCGTGGCTGCGCCTGGTGCCCTGCCGCCCCACTCCCCCACCCCTCCCGCCTGCGCGGTCGCATGATCTACCTCGATTTCCCCGCTGCCTAACACATCCACAAGTGCCCAACGTCGCACCAGCGCCGCCTGTCCGGTGCGGAACTCGGCGTCGTCTGGATTCCCTTGGAGCCGCCAGGGTTAGGCCGCTGGTCTGACGGCACTGGTTATCGAAGACCCCCCGACGGGCCGGACAGCCAGCCCAGGTCCGGCGTCTAGCAGATATCGAGATCGTGGGGCGCGCCCCAGCCTCGCCGATACCAATACACACTAGGGAGTCAAACGACGTGAGCGAAACCAACACGGCGGACACGGCGACGCGCATCATCGCCGTACGGGTGAGTTTCCCGGTCTCGGAGAAGAGTCCATACCGGGCCGAGGAGACGCCGAGCACTACGGCCGGGGCGATCCGTGAGGCGGCCATGAAGGACTTCACGGTCTCAGACAGCAGCCAGTACACCTATGTGCTGGCCCACCACGGCAGGAAGGTGCCCGACAGCGAGACGATCGGCCAGATCGCCGGGGACAAGCACTCGGTGGAATTCAGGCTCGTGAAGGAACTGACGCAGGGCTGATGGCTGATCAGGAGTCGCTGCTGAACCTCGCGGCTGATGAGGTGGCCGTCGCGGCCTTCCTGGCCGACAACGGCGGCCGCCTCACCCGGGATGGCGGGGACGCGGCAGCGTACCGGCTGCGGATGCGGCCAGCCGGCGCGCCGTCGGAGATCTACTACGTTCGCGTGGCCTGGTCCGCATACCCGCACGAGGCACCCTCGGTGAAGTTCGCCGACTCCATTGGCGGCTCGCTGACGGTGGCCAGCGCCTGGCCAGTGATCCCCGGCTACCGCCCGGCTAGCTTCGACATCTGCAAGCCCATGACGGCTGAGGGGTACGCGTTGCACGCCGAGTGGCGGACCGGGCCGGACGCCTGGCCCACCACGGGAAACCCGTTCCTGTGGGTGGCCGAGATCCTGCAGTACGACCTGGACAATCATTACGGCGGGCGTTCGTCATGACCACCCCGCCCAGCTCTCCGTTCGCGCTGCCAACCACGGCCGGGCATGTTATCGCTGAAGAGGTCCGCCAGTTTGGCCAGCGTGGCGTGGAGACTGGTGGTTTCCTTCTCGCCCCACGTGGTCATGGCACCGTGACGGTGGTGGCATTCGCCGGAGAGGCCGGCATCATCCGCGAGCGGCTGCTGTTCCAGGTCAGTGCGCTCGCGCTGGACCAGATCTTCGGCTTCGCCGACCAGCGGTCGTACTGGGTTCCGGCGCAGTTCCATTCCCACGCCGCCGGGGCGTTCCTGTCCTCCACTGACCAGCAGCTCGGCTTGCGTGTGAACGGCTTCACCTCGGCCGTCATCCCGCGCTTCGCCGACCCGCCCGCCGGGGTGGCGGCGTGGGGGTGGTGGCGGTTCTCCAGCGAGGACTGGACCCCATGCCAATCGCCACAAATAGAAGGCGACGGCGTGGAGATCGTGACCTTCGATGAGGAGGGTGTCCGTGCCCAGTGACTACTCTCGTTGCCTGCTCCTCGCGCAGCAGGCAACTGGCCGGGACGCCAGCGAACTGGAGCGGGCACTTTCGGCCAGCAGGGTGACCGTAAGCGTCGATCCGGGCATGCCAGTGGCCCTGCTCACCGCCCGGGTCCTGCTCACCACGTTGCGCCGGGGTCCAGGCCAGCTCACCCTGGAGCGGGGATCAGTCCCGAACCCCTGGATCGAGGAACTAGTAACGGCCGTCGCTGCGGTGGACCCGGAACAGCCGCTCATGGTCACCAGCTCCTCCGCCGACCCGGGCGTCTGGCTGCACATCGGTGCCGGGCACGCTCACGCCATCCGGGTTGTCCCCGACGGGTACGGCGCGCACATCGCGGGAGACCCCTCCGTGGCCGTCACCCCCACCCGGGCCGCGAACCCGCTGGGGGCCATTTACGCCGCGGCGCTCGGGGCTGCCGAGGTATTCAAGTGGACCGCCCAGGTGCTCCCCGCCCGCCGCGTGCTGCACCGCCATCTCCGGTTCTGCCCGGTGACCCTATCGAGCGACCTCACCTCCGCGCCGCACCTATCGTCCCCCCTGGTCTGCGACCTCACACAGGTCGGAGTAGGGGCGATCGGCACCGGCACGATCCTGGTGCTCCACGAACTGAGGGCCGAGGGGCGGCTGGTCGCCGTGGACCGCCAGCGGTTCGGCCCCGAGAACCGCGGAACCTACTCCCTCGGTGGGGCCGCGGAGGCCACCGCAGCGCCATGGAAAGCCGACATGGCACACCAAGCGCTCCCCCGCTTCGACGTCACCCCCTTCCGCCGGCCCATATCAGAACTGCCCGCCGCCGTTGATGGCGGCCATGTCCCGTGGTTCCCCGTCGTGCTGACAGCCCTCGACACTGCCGCGGCACGGCGCGATGCCCAGCGGCTATGGCCCGACCGGCTCATCGACGCCGGAACCGGCGACACCATGCTGGGAATCCACGACCATGAGCACAGCCGCGGGCCATGCCTTATATGCCTGTTCCCTACTGACCGCTCCGGCCCCTCCGCCGCCGAACGGCTCGCCCAGGTAACCGGCCTTTCAGTGGAGCGGGCCATGCGGGGCGATGACCCTCTCACTCAAGAAGACCTCGCGCAGCTGACCGCCGAACAGCAGCAGATGGTCGCACCGCACCTCGGCAAGCCAGCGTGCGGGCTCGCCCAAGCCGTCGGCCTCACCAGCCTCGGCACTGACGGCTACCAGCCATCCATCCCATTCGTGTCCCTGCAGGCCGCCTGCCTGGCCGTAGGCCGCCTGATCGCCGATCAGCTCAACCTCCGCCCGTCAGGCAACCTGGTGCAATACGACGGGCTCATCGGCCCACAGGCCGCCACCACCGAAGAGATGCGCCAGCGCCCGGACTGCGTCTGCGCGACCCGCACCACGGCCATCGAACAGGTCAGGCATCAGCGTCGGACCGGGACAGCCACCCTCTGGCCTGATCCGCGTGATGGCGCCGCCGTCCAGCCCGGTTAGACGCGAATCTCAGATCACGGACTCCTACAGCGCAGGCAGTCGGTTCCACCACCGAGGCGCGTCGAAGGAGATCACCTCCCGGCCATCTTGTATCCGGAGCACTTCGCGCAGGGCGAGGATCATCTGCTTGGCAATCCCGGACATCCACCTGCGTCAGGTCCGAGCTGGTCGCGGTGTCTGCGGCGACGGCATCTTCGCGGGACACGGCCCCGGCGGCCCCGATGCTCGTCAGCAGCCACCGTGGCACACCCAGCCGGAAGAGCGATCTCGGCGACCTCGATCCTTGCGATGACGACGGGTTCGCCCGCGTTCTCGGTCAGTGGACCCGGCAAATAGCCTTCCGGCACTGTGCCGAGGTAGGCAGGGCAACCGGCAGGTTCCTGATGAGGGCCGCTCCCTGACACGGTGGGTACCGGCAACAGTCGCCTAACAGCGGCGCGTTCAACGCGGGTGAGGATCCACGAGCAGCCTCGCACGCCGAGTGCACCGCGGAAACTCAGCGGTGCGCCCGGTGCCCGACGACCAGCCGACGGCAACGGCGCAACTTGCCCTCCCAGTCGGACTGCTCCCCCCGCGCGATCAGTTGGGGAGTCCGAAGGAACCTTGGATGGCCGTCATGGACCAGCAGGTACAGTCCCGTTAGCGCCTGACTGGCCTGACTGGGCGGGCTGGTGGAGAGTCGCCAGCGTCCTGGCTACCTCGTCCTGGCCCATCTTCGCGGTCGCGAATGCCGCGATGTTCGCCAGGGTCTCCAGTCGTCCGGGGTCCTCGTGAATGTAGTCGTTCATCGTGAGCAGCGCCCGAGCCAGCCTGGTCACCGGGTCATTCTCGTCCGCGATGCGGATCAGCGGGCGGACGACGTCGTTGAAGACCTCCCAGGAGGTCGCCGGGTCGTCTCCGGCGAGGTTGCAGTGCAGCCACCACAGGCGCGCTGTGTCCTCATCCGCCAGTGCCACCTTGCGCAGGAACGTCATGTGGTCCTGGGCCAGCGCCTCATCGAGGCGTGCCGTGCGGCGGGACTCGGTGAAGCGCTCGGCTTTCGCCGCGTCCTCGGCGGTGAGGTCCAGGGTCAGCGTGGCCCTGACCTTGACGGGGGAGTTCTTGAGGGGCTGCCAGTCCGCGAGGAGAACAGCGACCGCCTGCTGGGCGTGGAACGCGGCCTCCGGCTCGAACCGCTCGCTCTCCGCCTTCGCTATCTCGTACACCCCGGCCAGCGTCGCCGCCCTGGCCGCCCGCAGGGGCAGGGCCGGGTAAGCGGAGAGGTCCTGCCGGAACCAGGCACGGCCGCGGGCAGTGAACGAGATCCCGGGCAGGCTCGTCGGCAGTCTCGCGCTGAAGCTGGCCCTTCGGGACCTGCCCGGACTCCGCATGTCAGCCAGCCTGGGCACTTGCGTCCGCCCCCGCGTCGGCCGGCGGGCTGGGCGTGGCGGGCGCGTAGGCAAATGCGTCCGCATCCGTGTCCTGCCTGGCGGGCGCTTCCGGCACCATGAGCGGGTTGCCCGGGACGTCCGTTTCCTGGTCAGCGTTCGTACCCCGGACGGCGACTTCGAATGCCTGACCCCAGAAGCTATCCATATCGGGGAATCCGGGGCGCAGTCGGCTCATGGGGTTCTTCCCGAGCGCTGGTTCGAGGGCTCTGCCAAGCACGCTGATCGCGGTCTGTGAGCTGATCGCACCGTCAGCGGAAAACTTCTCCCAGGCCTTGAATACGGAGATGGCGGCCTCGTAGCTGGAAGGCTCGGACAGCGAGCGCTGGAAGTAGCCGATCAGGTTGTCCCGGAAGCCAGATTGGCCGCTAGCGGGATCCGCCCGCCCGCACAGCAGTGCCGCCCCCGCGCTGGTGGAGGCCAGCGCCAGGAACGCGTTGATGCCCGCGGTCGGCGGGTCATAGTCGGCGAACCACTTGGCGATGTTCCTCATGACGGCCTCTGGATGGCGGGCTGCGAGGGACGCGAGGGCAGAGGCGAGCGCGGGGCTGTCCGGCAGCGAGTTCTGGGCCGCCCAGCCGAGCCGCACCAGCGCCATTTCCGGCTGCTGGTCGCCGAACGCGCCACCGCATACCTCGGCGACCAGGTCTGCCTGGGACCTCGAGGTCCTCGCCCAGCCGTAGAGGCTGGCCCGCACGTGCGCCCCGAACCGCGGATCGAGCGCTGCGCGGGAAAGCGTCCGCACCGCGATCGGGCGCTTGTCGCCGGTGAGCTTGTCACGCAAGGCCCGTAGCAGGGTGTCGTCACGGAAGCGGATCACTATGTCGAGCACGCTACGAGCGACGCGCTCGGCATCGTCGAAGGGGAGTCCCCCGAGTTGCGCGACGAGCCAGTCCGTGAGGATGTCCCGTAGTTCCGGGTCCTCGAATTCGTCCCAGAGGTATGCACGGAGCGCTTCGGCAAGGCCATGGCGGGCGGGGGAAAGCCGAACCGTGTCGCCGTTCCGCTCGATCTCTGCATCGGTGAGCCGCTGAGATGAGGGGGTGTCGCTCAGGATGGCGGCGGGTCCCCTGTCCTCGCGTAGTCGCCGACGCAGGTCTTCCGACATCTGCAGCACGGACTTGCGCTGCCCGCCGTCACAGAATGCCGCCGCCCACATGAGCGCCCGGGCGCCGAACTTCTTCGTCGGGAGGGTGCCGTCGATCCACTCCCGCCACCCCTGGTACTCGCCGACGATCTCTTCCGGGCTGCGACTGGTTCCCTCGATGATGAGCCGCGCGAGCCGGCGCGCGTCCTCCGCCTTGGGCGCAGACTTCCAGATGCTCCCAAACGCGGGGTTGTCGAGGATCGCGGTCCGCAGCTCCCCGGCGCCTGACGCATGGAGCTCCCGTGTCGCAAGCTCGCGGGCGTCCGGTGACCGGAGCCGGACCTCGGCGCTCCCCGCGCTCCCCGCCCAGCGTCTGGCACCCGTCTCGTCCGCGGCGACGACGACCAGGCAGATGCCGTTCTCCCTGGCCCAGTCCAGGAGCTTTTTTCCGAAGTCAGCGGGGGCCGGCTCTGTAGCGGGCTCCGACATGTCGAGGAGGCAGCGGGCAGTAGGCGGGGCAGGCAGGACATTGATGCCCGGCCGCTTCCAGGTAGGGGCGAGCTCGTAGATGGGGCCGTCCGCGCTGACTCCGTCCAGCAAGTGCAGTGCCGCAGTGTGCCGCCCGCTACCGCGCTCGCCCGTCACGATGAGCGCGCCGAAGGCCCCAAGCTTGCGGGCGGCATCCTGCCACTGCCCGCCTGGTGGCACAAACCTGCCCTCCGCGCATGCCGCCAGGTCAGCATCCGGGACCAGGCTCACCTCGACGAAGTCGTCGCCGTAGTAGAAGACCTGCGTCTGCGCGACGTAGGCGACTCCGTGATCCTGCACGTTGACGGCGTGCTCAGGTGCGGACGCGGTCACGATGTTCCATTCTCCTTTCCGGGTGCGGACGGCCTGCCGTGGAAGTGGAATGCGCCGAAGTTCATGACCTGGCCGTTGAAGACAGTGCTGTTGCCGCTTGCATTGATGGTGGTGTGAGACGCAGGACGCCGGACCCCCATTCTCGTCGCGGGCAGGTAGACCTCGAAGCGGGCCAGTTCGCCGCGCACGTGATCGGCATCGACGTTGCCAGAGCGCGGCCCGAACCGGCCCGCGATTGCGAGAAGGTGAGTCATGATGTCGGCGGGCGACTTCCCGGCCGCGGCCGCCAGGTCCGCCAGGCCGTCGAGCTCAGCCCGCCAGTCCCGGCCATCTGGCCCTTCCTCGACCTGCCACACATGCAAGGCCCGCAGGATCTGATGAGTGAGCTGCCTGACCGCGAGGGCGTCAGGAGCGCCAGCCGCGGTCGCGACGGCGGCCGAGACCTCCCCGAACCGGTCCCGAAGCGGCTTCCCGGTTATCCTCGCACGGAACAGGTTCTCGAATGTCTCAGGCACTACATGCGCCCGCGCCATGTCGGTCAGCTCAGTGAGCTCATCAAGGTGATCCGCGCCACTGCGCCGCGCCGCCAGCCCAAAGAGCAGCCGCCGCGCCGCAAGCAGCTCCGGCTGGCCACCGCAGGCCGCGACCGCCGCCGCCATGACCTTGACAAACTCGGCGTCGCCCGCAGTGGCCCTGACGCGCCGCTTCACCTGGACCTGAATGGACGGCGCGACGGCAGGCGGGTCGGCATGCCCCCAGGCGACGACGTCGTCAAGCGGGTAGCCTTCGTTGCCCTGCTGGAACGCGACCCGGCCGACTGGCCCGTGAATGCCGACAGGGACACTGGCACCCCGGACGAGGCGGCTCATCAAGATCGCCGCAACGTCGTACTCGAAGATGACTCCAGCGCCGCCTGTTGAAAGCGGTGAAGATGGAGCTCCCGCCACTGGCACCTCGCTCGCAGTCCGTGTCGGTGCAGCCACGATAGCGTGTGCCACTGACATTGGAGCATGCTCCGGCGGTTAAGGAAAGACAGGAAAATGGCCGCCTATTTTGATCATTTGCTACCTGGGATATTGCGCAGCGGCCGTGGTCGCGGTCAGCGACGTTAAACGAGGCGACCAGCGGTCCCGTATCGCACAAGATCACGCTGACGCAGCCCCGCCGGCCTCCTCACGATCGGCGTAGGTCAGGTACTTGTCGTGGTTGCGGCCCAGGTCCGCCGGGCCCTGCAGGGAACCGATCAGCGCGGACAGGTGCCTTGGCAGCGCGGGGAGTTCCTCGTGCTGGGCCTCTTCCTCACCCAGACCCGTGTCCTCGCTCATACCCGCAGTGTAGAACGCAGGCAGCCGGAATGGCACAAGCACCACACCGGCGCCGCAAAGGTTACCCCTTTTACCCAGTGCCTTAACCCGGACGGGGAATCTGCTGCACGGCTCGGCCGTGCCGCCGGCGAAGGCCGATTGCGACGGCTGGGCAGGTCAACACATGTTCTCATCGCAATAGGGAGGGGCAGAGATGAACAGGTTCGATGTGATCGTGTACACGATCCGGCGCCGGCGTGGGCGCCGCCGTCCGTTCGAAGTCCGCTGGAGGGCCGCTGGCCGGGCCAGGTCGAAGTCCTTCATCACCCGGGCCCTGGCTGACAGTTACCGCGCGGAACTGGTCCGCGCCGCCCGCAAGGGCCTGGAGTTCGACCCGCAAACCGGCGAGCCGGTGCTGTGGGCTGAGCCGGAACCGGTGACCGTGACCTGGTACCAGCATGCGGCAGCCTATGCGGCGATGAAGTGGCCGGCCCTGGCGGCACACTCGCGGGCCAGCGTGGCCGAAGCGCTGGCCACAGTCACGCCCGCCCTGACCCGCGCCGCGCCAGCGCGCCCACCGGCAGCCCAGTTGCGCACGGCCCTGTACCAGCACGCATTCAACCCCGCCCGCACCGCCACCTCAGACGAGGCGACCGCCCGTGTGCTGACGTGGGCGGAGCAGGCGTCACTGCCGCTGGCCCGGCTCGCCGACCCGATAGTGCTCCGAGCAGCGCTGGATGCCCTGACCTTGCGGCTGGATGGCAGCCGCGCTGCCGCGAACACCATCACCCGCAAACGCGCGGTGTTCCACGGGGCGCTGGGTTACGCGGTCGAGGCCGGGCTACTGGACTCCAACCCGGCCGACCAGGTCAGCTGGCAGGTCCCGAAGGCCGCTACCGCCGTAGACCCGAAGGTCGTGGCCAGCCCCGCGCAGGCCGAGGCACTGCTCGCCGTCGTGGCCCGGATCCGTCCCGCTCTGGCGGCGTTCTTCGGCTGCCTGTACTACGGCGCGCTGCGCCCGGAAGAAGCCATCGCCTTGCGCCTGGCCGACTGCCACCTGCCCCGCCACGGCTGGGGGACGCTGACCCTGACCCGGGCCGCGCCCCGCACCGCCAAGGCGTGGACCGGCACCGGATCCAGCCATGAGCAGCGCGGCCTCAAGCACCGGCCCGAAGGATCGGTCCGGACCGTCCCCATCCCTCCCGCCTTGGTCGCCATGCTCCGCCACTACCTCCGCTGCTACGGCACCACACCTGATGGCTGCCTGTTCCGCGGCGCCCGCGGCGGTCCCCTCAGCGAAAGCAGTTACGGCCGCACCTGGCACGCCGCCCGCACCTTGGCTCTCGGGCCCGAGGCGGCCGCCACCACTCTGGCCAGACGCCCATATGACCTGCGGCACGCCGCCCTCTCGCTCTGGCTGAACGCCGGTGCCGCCCCCGCCCAGATCGCGCAACGGGCGGGGCACAGCATCACCATGCTGCTCGCCGTCTACACGCACTGCATCGACGGCCAGGACGACATCACCAACCGGCAGATCGAACGCGCTCTCCACGCCCGGAACCAGGCACATCACCAGAAAGCAAGCGGTTCCGCGAACCGCCGGTACCGCCCCGATCCTGTCCGCCATCTGTCCGTAGATGGCCCACGCTCACGCACCCGGGCGGGCACCTGCGAAGCCCGCATACCCGCAGCCAGGACTCCACACCACGATCACCGGCGGCCGTTTCCCGCAGCTCAGAGCGCATTAGATGTCAGCCGCAGGCGTTGCGAGGGGTGCCCTGGACGACCCGAATCTGGCCCACGTATGGCCCACAGCGGCCAGCAAGCGGTCTGCGGAACCGCTCCTCCTCAGCGTTCGAGCCGCTGACACAACTCCGCGTCAACGGCTCTGACCTGGGGGTTTGTGTGGCAGGTGTTGGGTTCGAACCAACGTAGGCTAAGCCGACGGTTTTACAGACCGCTCCCTTTGGCCGCTCGGGCAACCTGCCTCATGCCGTCCCATGGGACAGCACAGTGAAGGATAGCGGACCTT
>Ga0307372_10005592_pt1 | contig 18801 bp, 15 predicted proteins | sample OX1MG_FD_202533 | JGI IMG/M metagenome (GOLD analysis project Ga0307372, IMG submission 202533) | Soil microbial communities from Risofladan, Vaasa, Finland - OX-1 | ecosystem: Environmental > Terrestrial > Soil > Coastal area > Acid sulfate soil | place: Finland: Risofladan, Vaasa | collected...
AGAACCTCGGCGGCGCGAGCCGGCGGCACCACGACGATGCCGTCCTCGTCGGCCACGACGATGTCGCCGGGGTTGACCACCACGCCGCCGCAGGCGATCGGGACGTTCACCTCGCCGGGGCCGTCCTGCGGTCCGGGGAAGGTCGCCACGCTGCGAGCGAAGCTCGCCAGGCCGTCGGCGCGGATCTCGCTGACGTCGCGCAGGGCGCCGTCCACGATCAGGCCGGCCACGCCGCGGTGGAGCATCCCCCGACAGATGTTGCCGCCGATCACGGCCGCGGTCGGGTTGCCGCAGGCGTTGACCACCAGCACGTCGCCGGGGGCGGTGCGCTGGACGGCCTCCTTGAGCACGCTGAGGGCGCCGGTCGGGATGGAGACGGTCACGGCCGGCCCGGCGATGCGCGGGATCGGGCGGAAGATCGGCCCGATGGCGTGGTCCAGCGTGTTGACGCGGTTCATGGCGTCGGCCAGGTCCGGCGTGGCGTGCTCGGCCAGCGCCCGGACGAGGTTCGGGTCGGGGCGATCCACCCGGGTGTAGACCCGGAAGCCAAGCGGCATGCACTCTTCCTCTCGTGGGGCCGCGGGGTGCGTCACTGCCCGCGGACCATAGTGGACAGCGCGGCGGGCTGTCAATTAGCCTGTGCCGCGAGGCCCGCCTTGCCGCGGTGCCGACGGGAGCGACGACGGAGGCGCCATGCCGACCGCCACCTGGCCGCTGATCGTTCACACGTTCGACGACTTCACCGAGCCGTGGCGACAGCCGCCGGCCGAGGTCGTGCTGCTCCATCCTGGGCTGGGCGGCAACGGCGAGCTGTACCGCGCCTGGGTGCCGGTGCTCGGCGACCGCTACCAAGTGCTGCGCGTCGACGCACGCGGCCAGGGCCGCAGCCCGCTGCCGGACGGCTACGTCTGGACGATCGAGCGGTTCGTCGACGACGCCATCGCGGTGCTGGATCACCTCGGGATCGAGCGCGTGCACTGGGTCGGCGCGTCTGGCGGCGGCATCGTCGGGCAGGCGGCGGCGATCAGGTGCCCCGAGCGCATCCGCTCGCTATCCCTGATCGCCACCACGCCGCGCTTCCGTGGCCCAGCCGACTTCGAGGGCTGGCTCGCGCCGCTCGACCGGGGCGACGTGGTCGAGTTCCTGAGCCGTGACGTCGAGCGCCGCTTCGGTCTCGACGATCCGGCGCGGACAGCCTGGATCATCGGGGAGTTGGCGCGGACTCCGGGCTCGGTCGCGGCGAGCCTGCACCGCTGGGTCCGCACGGTCGACCTCACGCCCGACCTCGAGCGGATCGCCTGCCCGGCGCTGGTCGTGACCGGCGAGCGGGACACGCTGACGGACCTCGACGACGCAGGCTTGCTCGCGCGGGGCATCCCGCACGCGCGGCTCGAGGTCGTGCGGGGTCTGCCACACAACATCGCCTACACCCATCCGCGGCTGGTCGCGGAGCTGGTCAGGGGATTCCTGCTGGACGTCGACGACTGAGAGGAGCCTGGGATGATCGATAAGGTTCGTACGGCGGAGATGTCGTGGCGCGAGGTCGAGGAGGCGATCGCGCGCGGCGCGGCGGCTCTCGTGCCGATGGGCTCGACCGAGGAGCACGGTCCACACGCCCCGACCGGCGACTACCTGCTGACGGATGCCATCACCGAGCAGGTGGCGCGCCAGACCGGCGACGTGATGATCCCGACGATCCCCTTCAGCTACTCCGAGTACTTCCGCCACTACCCCGGCACGGTCACCCTGCGTGCCGAGACGCTGCGGCTGCTGGTGCGGGACGCCGTCGACGGCCTGCTCGACCAGGGCTTCCACCACGTCATCCTGTTCAACGGCCACAAGGGGAACGAGCCCATCCTGGGGCCGCTGATCCGCGAGCTGCGTCGCGAACGCGGAGTGCTCGTGCCGATCGTCGCGCCTCTTGGATTCGGCATGACCACGCCGCTCATCCGCGAACTCTACGGGAGCACGCCGACCGGCCACGGCGGCGAGCCGATCGGCTCGATCTGGGCGCACCTGCGCCCGGGATTGGTGGATCTGGGTCGGGCCGAGGACTTCGGCAGCGGACCGTTCCTGGGCCTGCCGACCTCGGGCCTCAACGAGGTGGTCTTCGAGGGGCACCCGGTCGGCATGGCGATCAACATGGGGGACGTCACCCCACCGTCGGGCAGCCTCTCCGACCCGCGCCTGGCCTCGGCCGACAAGGGCGAGCGGATCGTGGCGAACGCGGTCGCTGGGCTGGCGGCCTTCGTGCGCTGGTTCAAGCAGGTCGATCCGCGCGTCGAGCCGTGACGGACGGCCGGGGTGAGGCCGGTTAGGCGGTCTCTGACCGGTGCTCGGGTGCGCGGTCCGGCAGCGGCGGCCGGCGGCGGTGCCAGTCGGTCGCCTGCTCGTAGGCGTGGGCCACCTGGAACACGCGCGCCTCGTCGAACCAGCGTCCCGCGACCTGCAGGCCGACCGGCGTCCCGCCGCCGTCGAATCCGGCCGGCAGCACCAGCGCCGGCATCCCGCTCAGATTGTAGATCCCGGTGTACTCCGGCCCGGCCTTGCGCAGGTCGATCTCCCGACCGCCCACCGTCGTCGTCCAGGTGCCCGCCCGCCCCGCGCACATCGCCAGCGCCGGACCGACGATGACCTCGACCCGCGCGAGCAGGTCGCGGAAGGCGTCGCGCATCAGCCGGCGCACGCGCTGCGCCTGGACGTAGGCGGTGGCCGGGACGACGTTGCCGAGGTCGAGCCGCATGATGGCCGTCTCGCCGAAGCGGTCGGCGGCGCGACGCAGCGCGTCGTGGTGCACCGTGGCCGCCTCCGGGTGCAGGATCGCGGTCTGCAGCGCCGAGCAGCGGCGCACGTAGGGCAGATCGACGTCCTCGATCGTCGCGCCGAGGTCGCGTAGCACGTCGAGCGCCGTGTCGACGATGCGGGTGACCTCCGGGTCGATGCCCTCGTCGCTGTAGCCGCGTGCTCGCCCGACCCGCAGTCCCCGAATCGATTCTCCGAGCCGCGCCGAGAAGTCGGGCACCGGGCGGCGCGACGAGCTCTCGTCGGCCGGGTCGTGGCCGGCGACGGCCTGCAGCATGAGCGCGCCGTCACGGACCGAGCGGGCCATCACCGTCGTGTGGTCCAGCGAGTAGCTGAGCGGCACCACGCCGGCCAGGCTGACGCGCCCGTAGGTCCCCTTGACCCCCACGACCCCATTGACATTGGCCGGCGAGCGACCAGAACCGCCGGTATCGGTCCCGATCGACCCGAAGGCCATACCGGTCGCGACGCTCACGGCAGACCCGGAGCTGGAGCCGGACGACGTGCGCTCGGGGTTCCAGGGGTTGAGTGGCGGCGGGAAGGCGGGGCTCATGCTGAAGGCGTACTCGAACAGGTTGGCCTTTCCCATCAGGATCGCGCCCGCCTCCCGCAGCCGGGTATAGACGGTGGCGTCGACATCGGGGACCCAGTCGGGATCGACCAGCGAGGCGCAGGAGGTGCGGATGCTGCGGGTCGCGACGTTGTCCTTGAGCGAGATTGGAATGCCGTGCAGCGGTCCGCGATCGTGCCCGCGCTGCAGCTCGAGCTCCGCCTGGCGCGCCTGCTCCAGCGCCACGTCACCGGTGACGGTGATGTAGGCGCGCATCGTCGCGTCGTGCCGCGCGATCCGCTCCAGCACCGCCTCGGTGAGGGCGATCGGCGAGAGCGCCCCGTCGCGGAGCCGTCGCCCAGCCTCGGCGATCGAGAGGAAGCAGCGATCGTCCGCGTGCGCCGTCACCGGCCCGCGTCCTCGTCGTCGAAGCCTAGCGTGGCCGGCTGGCGGTCACCGGCATCGAGAGCCCATACCGCGGCGAACCCGTCGACGAACTCCGCCAGCGTCCGTCGCAGTGTGTCGACCCGCTCGGGCGTCAGCCGCAGGTCGACGAGCCGCGCCGCCGCCCGCACGTCGTCCGCGTCAATCTGCTCTCGCTGCTCCACCGGGTTTTCTCCTTTCCCGCTCGTCGCCCCACCATCACCTGCGTTCTGTCCGACCCAGCTCGAGGTGAGAGAGGCCGATGGTAGAGAGCGCGGCCTCTGCCTGTCAACCATCCGGGTAACGATGTCGAGAGCCGTAGACACCCGGCAACGCGTGCAGGGTCACCTGACCGAACAGACAGGACCGGTGGGGATATCGAGACAGGGCCGTGCCGGAAACCCTGTGATAGGCTCGTTCCGAGTCGGTGTCGTATCGATTTCACTGACAGGGTAGGTGATGGAAACCCAGGAACACGCGCTGCACGCGCAACACGCCTATGACCGGCGCTGGTGGACGCTCGCCGTGCTCTGCCTCGGCGTGCTGGTCATCGGCCTCGACAATACGATCCTCAACGTGGCGCTGCCGACGCTGGTGCGCGACCTCCACGCGACCGAGAGCCAACTGCAGTGGATCGTCGACGCGTACATCCTGGCCTTCGCCGGGTTGCTTCTGACCGCGGGAAGCATCGGCGACCGCTACGGGCGCAAGAAGGCGCTCATCGGCGGGCTGATCGTCTTCGGGCTCTTCTCGCTGATCTCGTCGCGGGTCGCGTCCGCCGACCAGCTGATCCTGACGCGGGCCGTCATGGGCGCGGGTGGCGCCTTCCTCCTGCCGACCACGCTGTCGATCATCACCAATATCTTCCCGGACGAGGAGCGTGCTCGGGCGATCGGCATCTGGTCGGCGATCTTCGGCGTCTCGGTGCCGCTCGGCCCGATCATCGGCGGCTGGCTGCTCGAGCACTACTCGTGGGGCTCCGTCTTCCTGGTCAACGTGCCGGTCGTGATCGTCGCGGTGGCGGCGCTATTGGCGCTGGTACCGGAGTCGTACGATCCGACGGCGCAGCCGCTCGACCCGCTGGGCGCGGTCCTCTCGATCGGCGGTCTCGGCACCCTTCTCTACGCCATCATCGAGGCCCCCGGCCGCGGCTGGCTGAGCCAGATCACGCTCGAGTGGTTCGCCGTCGCCACGGTGCTGATGGTGGCGTTCATCCTCTGGGAGCGCCACACCCGCTATCCGATGCTGCGCATGAGCCTGTTCAAGAACGCCCGCTTCTCTGCGGCGAGCTTCTCGGTGACGCTGGTCTTCTTCGGCCTGAACGGCGCGATGTTCTTCCTGACCCAGTACCTGCAGTTCGTACTGGGCTACTCCACCCTGAAGGCCGGCGCGTCGATGATTCCGGTGGCCTTCGCTATCGGCGTGTCGGCGCCGCTGAGCGCACGGTTCACCGAGCGCTTTGGCAGCAAGCTCGTGGTGACGGTCGGCCTGCTGATCGTGGCGGCCGGCATGGGCATCCTGACGTCCATCAGCACGTCGAGCGGCTACGGCGTGATCGCGGCCATGCTCTTCGTCGGCGGCATCGGCATGGGCCTGGCGATGACGCCGGCCACCGATTCGATCATGGGTGCCGTGCCTAAGGAGCATGCGGGCGTGGGCTCCGCGGTCAACGACACGACGCGCCAGATCGGCGGCGCGCTCGGGGTGGCCATCCTCGGTAGCTACCTGTCCACCACCTACGCCAGCTCGATGAGCGCTCACGTGGCCGGGCTGCCGCCGGCGGCCGTGGGAGCGGTCAAGAACTCGATCGGCGCGGCCCTGGCCGTTGCCCAGCAGATGGGCGGCGCTCCCGGAGCGTCGCTGGCCGGGTTCGCCCGCGAGGCGTTCGTCAAGGGCATGAGCGAGACGGCGCTGATCGCGGTGGTCACCTCGGTCCTGGGCGCGATCGTCGCGTTCGCGTTCCTGCCGTCCCGCGGCGGGGGCGGTGGCGAGGCATCGGAGGCTCACGTGGAGACCGAGGAGTTGGTGGGCGCCTATGAGCGACGTTGAGTCGGCGGAAGCAGCGCCCGATCTGCTCGGTCGTCGGCCACCCTTGCCGGGCCGGCCGGGGCGGCCCCGGAGCGCGCGCGCGGAGCGGGCCATCCTCGACGCCACGTCCGATCTGCTGATCGAGCGTGGGTTCCAGGGGCTGATCGTCGAGGAGGTCGCCGAGCGCGCGGGGGTGGGCAAGGCGACGATCTACCGGCGCTGGTCGTCCAAGGACGAGCTGGTGCGGACGGCGGTCTGCGTCCACGACGACTTCGTCCCACCGGACACTGGCAGCGTGCGGGGAGACTTCCTGGCCATTCTGGGCGCCCGGCGCACCTCGGCCGAGCCGCGGCTGTGGCCGATGATGGCCCGCATCGTCGGGGAGGCGATCGGCAATCCCGCCTTCCTGGGCGCGTACTGGGACGCGGTCGTGCGTCCGCGCCGGGCCATCGGCACGGCCATCATCCGGCGCGGGAAGGCCCGCGGAGAGGTGCGGCCGGACGTCGACGAGGAGCTCGTGCTCGACGCGCTGGTCGGCTTCGTCATCTATCGACTGCTCGTCTCGCCGGAGCACACCTTGCCGGCGACCAGCGTCGTCGAGGAGTTCGTCGACACCCTGTGCCGGGGCATCGCGGCGCCCTGACCGGGGCGGTTCGCCCGTCCGGACTCACCGTTTCGCAACCTCACGCCTCACGTCGTGGGGAGTCGCCGCCTGCGACGCACGTGAACTCCCTGTCCGTTCGGCTAGGTCGGTAGCCGCCAGGTTGGACAATCTCGATCCGTGGCCCGGTGGGCTAAGCTCGGTAGCCTGACTCTGGAAAGGAGACCGTCCGCATGATGCGACAGGGGGACCGGCCTCGAGCCGCCCAGCCTCACGGTCGCGGCGCCGGGTCCGGCGGGCCGTCCGGCGGCGCGGCCGCGATGCGCGCCAGGCCGAACTTCCGCACGCTGGGCCGGGCAATCCGCTACATCGGCAGGTATCGCCGGGTAGCGCTGCTGGCCTATGGGTCGCTGGTGATCGCCACCGCGGCGCAGCTGATGGTGCCGCAGCTGGTGCAGAACATCATCGACGCCGTGGTCAAGGGATACACTGCCTCGCAGATCCTGGGGCTGCCGGCGGGGGCCCAGACGGGCGCGGCCTCGGCCCTCAGGACGAGCGTCGGGCAGCTTCGGCTCGATCAGAGCGGGGCAGAGTCGGCGCTGACGGCGTCCATGATCGCCATCGGGGTGTTCGCGGTGTTCCGCGCCGTGTCTGCCTTCAGCCAGCAGTACAACGCCGAGCGCGCCTCGCAGAACGTGGCCTTCGATTTCCGCAACGAGCTGTTCGCCAAGATCCAGCGGCTGTCGTTCAGCTACCATGACCGGCATCAGACCGGGCAACTGATGATCCGCGCCACCGACGACGTCGAGAAGGTGCGGCTCTTCGTCGGTCAGGGCCTGGTGATGAGCGTGCAGTCGTTCCTGCTGCTGGTGGCGACTCTCATCGTCCTGTGGTTCAGCAACCACACGCTGACGCTCATCATCCTGCCTATCCTGCCGATCGCCTTCGTCGTCTTCTTCGTGTTCGGCGCGATCGCCCAGCCGCTGTTCATGAAGGTGCAGATTCGGGTCAGCGCGTTGAACACCGTGCTGCAGGAGAACGTGGCCGGCCTGAAGGTGGTCAAGGCGTTCGCGCGTGAGCCCGAGGAGACCAGGCGCTTCGGGGCGTCGGCCGACCAACTGCTGGCTCAGCAGTTGACGGTCGCGCGCACCTTCTCCTTCCTGTTCCCGGTCATCTTCCTGCTCGCCAACCTCGGTCAGGCGGTCGTGCTCTACTTCGGCGGCCGCCAGATCATCCAGGGCACGTTCACCCTCGGTGAGTGGCAGAAGTTCAGCCTGTATCTGGCCTACGTCTTCTTCCCGATGGGCCAGCTCGGCTTCATCGTCAACCTGATGTCGCAGGCGACGGCATCCGCCCAGCGTATCTTCGAGATCCTCGACACGACCAACGAGATCGAGGATCGTCCGGGCGCGACGGCGTTGAAGTCGGTCCGCGGGCAGGTGACGTTCGACGACGTGACCTTCCGCTACTACAAGGGCGGCGATCCCGTCCTGAGCAACGTGTCGCTCGAGGCCGCGCCCGGCCAGACCGTGGCGCTGCTCGGCGCGACCGGCAGCGGCAAGACGACGATCATCAACCTCTTGCCGCGCTTCTACGACGTGTCCGAGGGCCGGGTGCTGATCGACGGCCACGACGTTCGGGACGTCACCGTCGAGACGACGCTCTTCAGTGGCAGTATCCGTGACAACATCGCCTACGGGCGCCACGACGCCACCATGGACGAGATCGTGGCCGTGGCGCGGGCGGCGGCGGCCCACGACTTCATCATGGAGTTCCCGTCCGGCTACGACACGCCGGTTGGCGAGCGCGGCTCGACCCTCAGCGGCGGGCAGAAGCAGCGTATCGCGATCGCGCGGGCGCTGCTGATGAATCCGCGCATCCTGATCCTGGACGACTCGACCAGCAGCGTGGATCTGGCGACCGAGTACCGCATCCAGCAGGCTCTCGACCTGCTGATGGTCGGCCGGACGTCCTTCGTCATCGCCCAGCGCATCAGCACGGTGCTGAATGCCGATCAGATCCTGGTGCTCGACAAGGGCCGGATCGTCGCGCGCGGCACGCACGAGGAACTGCTGGAGTCGTCGGAGATCTACGCCGACATCTACAGCTCGCAGCTGGTGGATGATGCCGCCGGAGCAGCGGCCCCTGAGGCCGAGAAAGCAGGGGTCACGCGATGATGCGGCCAGACTGGATGCTGCAGCAGGAGTCGCGCAAGGCCACCGACGTCCGGGTGACCTTCGGCCGGTTCTGGAGCTACTTCCGGCGCCACCTCACGGTGCTCCTCGTCGTGGCCGTGCTGATCGTGACCAGCACCTACCTGCAGGTGCGGATCCCGGATCTGCTGGGGCAGGCGGTCGACTGCTACCTGACGCCGGCCACGGTCTCGGCGCTGTCGCGGCAGGCCGCGCCGGGTATCTCCGGGACCGCGCAGGTGCAGGCATCCGACTCCAACTGCTGGTACACGACGGTGAACCCGCACGACACGACGGCGCACTACATCACGGGCCTGGGCGGCCTCGTCCTCCTGATCGTCGGGATGTTCGCCGGGAGCGCGGTCCTGACCGGCCTGCAGTTCTACCTGATGACCTACGCCGGCCAGAGCGTGCTGCGCGCGCTGCGGGTCGATGTGTTCAAGCACATCCACCGCCTGTCCCTGGGCTACTTCACCCGGCACGAGGCCGGCGACGTGATGAGCCGGATCACCAACGACGCCGACGCGATCGCGCAGGCGATCAGCTTTCCGCTGGTGAACGTCGCCTCGGGCAGCCTGCTCATCGTCTGGATCGCGCTGACGATGCTGACGAAGAGTCCCGTCTACGCGCTGGTGGCGCTGGCCGTCGCGCCGCTGATGTATCTGGCCACGTCCTGGTTCTCGGGCCAGGCGCGCAAGGCGTTTCGGCAGGTCCGCACCACGGTCGGCGACGTCAACGCCAACCTACAGGAGAACCTCTCGGCGGTGCGGGAGGCGCAGGCGTTCAACCGCGAGGGCCAGAACATTCAGATGTTCTCGGAGTCGAACGCCGCTTCACGCGACGCCAGCATCCGCGCGGTCGCCTACACGAGCGCGCTCTCACCGACGCTGGAGGCGCTGGGCTACGTCTCGATTGCCCTGGTGGCCGGGGTCGGCGGACTCTTCCTGCTACGCGGCCACCCGCTGCTGGGCAGCACGATGTCGCTCGGCCTGATCGTGACGTTCATCGCCTACACCCAGCGGCTCAACCAGCCGATCTCCCAGATCGCGGTCATGTGGGCCAACGTCCAGAGCGCCATTGCCGGTGGTGAGCGCATCTTCGGCTTCCTCGACGAGGTCCCCGACCTGCAGGACGCGACGGACGCCCGCGATATGCCCGAGATTCAGGGCCGCGTGGTCTTCGACCACGTCGGCGCTGAGTACGAGCTGGGACAGCCGGTCCTGCGCGACGTCGGCCTGGTTGCGGAGCGTGGCCAGACCGTGGCCATCGTCGGCCCGACCGGGGCCGGCAAGACCACGATGGTCAACCTGATCCCGCGTTTCTACGACGTCACCGCGGGCTCGGTCACTATCGACGGTATCGACGTGCGCCGCGTGACGGCTCGCAGCCTGCGGCGCCAGATCGGGATCGTGCTGCAGGATTCCTTCCTGTTCAGCGACACGGTCATGAACAACATCCGGTACGGCCGGCTTGACGCGACCGACGATGAGGTCGTGGCGGCGGCGCGCCTGGCCCGTGCCGACACGTTCATCGAGCGGCTGCCCGACGGCTACGCGACGGTGCTCGGCGAGCGCGGCAGCGGCCTGAGCCTCGGCCAGCGGCAGCTGCTGGCGATCGCGCGCGCCGCGCTGGCGGACCCGCGCATCCTGATCCTCGACGAGGCCACCTCGTCGGTGGACACCCGGACTGAGCGGCTGATCCAGGCGGCGCTCGAGGAGCTGCTGCACGGGCGTACCTCGTTCGTGATCGCCCACCGGCTCAGCACGATCCGCCACGCGGACCAGGTGCTGGCACTCGCGGACGGGCAGATCGTCGAGCGCGGCACGCACGAGGAGCTACTGGCGGCCGGCGGCTTCTACCACGACCTCTACATGAGCCAGTTCCGCCGCGACGTCGACTTCTCGGCGGAGATGCCGGACGCGTCGGCGGTTCCGGTCGGGGAGTAGCGACACGGCGCGAGAGCGCCGGCCGGAGAGGCGCGACGATGGACTTCGGGCTGACGCCGGACCGTGAGGCGCTGGTGCGCGAGGCGGCGGCCCTTGCCGGTCGGTTCTCGCACGACTACTGGCGAGAGAAGGACCGCGCGGAGGAGTACCCCGGCGAGTTCGTCGGGGCCTGCGCCGCGGCCGGCTGGTTCGGCACGATTGTCCCGCGCGAGTACGGCGGGCGCGGCCTCGGGGTGACCGAGGCCGCCCTGCTGCTGCACGAGATCTGCCGGGCCGGCGCCGGCACCAGCGGCGCCTCGCCGGTGCATCTGGCGATCTTCCCGCCCTTCCCGATCATCCGGCACGGGTCGGAGGCCATGCGGGCGCGCTACCTGCCGCGCCTGGCGAGCGGGGAGTTGCGCATGGCGTTCGGCGTGACCGAGGCCGCCGCCGGGAGCGACACCTCGCGCATCGAGACCCGCGCCGAGCGCCGCGGCGACCGCTGGGTGCTCAACGGCACCAAGGCCTGGCTGTCGAACGGCCAGCACGCTCAGAAGGCGCTCATCCTCGCGCGCACGGCGCCGCGCGATCCGTCCCGCCCCCTGCTCGGCCTGACCCTCTTCTTCGCCGACCTCGACCCGGCGCGCTGCACGCTCGAAGTCATCGACAAGCTCGGCCGCAACGCCGTCGACTCCAACCGCCTGACGATGCACGATCTGGAGGTCGCCGCCGCCGACGTGGTCGGTGAGGTCGGCCGGGGCTTCTACCACCTGCTCGACGGGCTGAACCCCGAGCGTATTGTCATCGCGATGGAGGCCATCGGCATCGGCCGCGCCGCGCTGGCCCTGGCGAGCTCCGACGCGCGCGAGCGCCTGGTCTTCGATCGTCCGGTGGGTCAGAACCAGGCGATCGCGCATCCGCTGGCGCGCGCCTGGGCCGACCTGGCCGCCGCGGAGCTGCTGGCAATGAAGGCAGCTTGGCTGTTCGACCGGGGGCAGCCGTGCGGCGCCGAGGCCAACGCGGCCAAGCTGCTGGGCGCCGAGGCGGGATTCGCCGCCTGCGAGGCGGCCATGCAAACGCTGGGCGGACGGGGCTACCGCAAGGACTTCCACGTCGAGCGCTGGTGGCGTGAGGTGCGGCTCTACAAGATCGCGCCCATTACCCAGGAGATGGTGCTCAACTACCTCGCCGAGCACGTCCTGGGGCTGCCGAAGTCGTACTGACCCGACGGCAGTCCATCACTGCGGCTCGGGCGCGCCGTCGCGAGTCACCAGCACGACCTGCTGGTCCCGGCCGTCCGGGACGGGCGGGTAGCGCGTGGGGTGAAAGGTGCCGTGGCGAACGACGAAACGCGTGCGGTCCGTCACCGGCACTCCCGCGGGCAGCCAGAGCATGACCGTGACGCTGCCCACCGGCTCGGGCCGGAACTCACAGGACACGCTGCCGGCCGGCTCCCAGAGGTTGTCGTCGTTCAGGCGCCAGATGTCGCAGATCTCTCCGGCACCCCGTTGTCGTTCACCGGGCCTCGCTCGCATCTCTCGTCACCGCGCCACATGACGCGCGTCTCAGCCGGCTCTGCCGGTCACTCAAACAATATCCTCGATTGTAGCGCGTTCCGCGTTGCGCGGAACGGTCAAATCTCGCCGGACTTTCGGGATGCCCTGTCTGAGTGACTGCTCGAGGTCGATGCGCCGGGGCTCTCCGCGATCCAAGCGAGAGTCATGTGCAGTGGCCCCGACCGAACTGGCTCGCTCCGTTGCGTGTCGTGTAGGGGCGCGATTCATCGTGACCAGGACGTCGTCGGGCAGTCGATCGCTCTGAAAAACGCTGTGGCGCGCCTGCGTCATCCCGCTGGGGTAGTCCTCGCCCCGGTGGCCGAGCATCGACCGCCTGGTCGCGATCTCGCCGAGGTGGAAGTCGTGGTGCGCGGCCAGGCACGCCAGGCGGTGACACGGGCTGACCCCCGCTTCCCGCGGCGGCGCAATCGACCCGTCGTTGGTGGCGATCTACCGGCCCGGGACGTTCATTCGGCGTCGTCGTCGGCAGGGAAGTCGACCGGGCCGACGAGGTAGGGATGGAGGGTCGCCGCGTCCAGACCGGGGAAGGGCGAGAACCATCCCTCGACCGGCAGACCGCTCCGTTGCAGCCGCCGGCCGAGCTCAGACTCGTCGACACCGCCCGGCGCGTCCACGAACAGGTCGGCGAAGGCGGCACCCGCGAGCGCCCGGCGCAGGAAGGTCCGGAAATCCGGGTCGGCTCCGTCGTCCTCGAGGCGAATGGCGGCTGCCTCGACCAGGGCATTGAGCGCGAGCTCCTCACCCAGGCAGGCCAGTCCCGGCCAGGGATCCTGCGCCACCTTCCAGCCGACGACGACGGTGCAGACCAGGAACTCCCGAGCGAAGACCGGTGTGTAGCCATCGCGGCTCCGGCGCGGGAGGTAGCCCGACATGTAGGTCTCGTCCCAGGCCTCCGGATTGTCGGACAGCGTCGACATGTCGTCGAGGAAGTCGTCGACGAGGACCGTGCACGCAGTCTCCAGCGCCGCCCGATGGTCCGGCGGCAGGACGAGGTCGTCGAAGCTCCCGGCGAAGGTCATCGGTTGCCAGTATCCTCCCCAGCGACTCCACCCAACGGTGCGGGGCACGCGGCACCCCGCGGAACGGAACCGGCTCGTTCCCGGCGCTAGCGGATCACCCGCTCGACGCCCGTGTAGACGTTGAAGCCCTCGGACCGCACGAAGCCGAGCAGCGTGATGTTGAACGACGCGGCGAGCTCGACGGCCAGGCTCGAGGGTGCGCCGATAGCGGCCACGACGGGAATGCGCGCGACCAGCGCCTTCTGCAGCAGCTCGAAACTGGCGCGGCCGCTCAGCAGCAGGACGCAGGCGTCGAGCTGGTCACGCCCGCGCCGCAGCTGGTGGCCCACGAGCTTGTCGAGCGCGTTGTGCCGTCCGACGTCCTCACGCAGATCGAGCAGCCGGCCGTCGAGGTCGAAGAGCCCGGACGCGTGCAGGCCGCCGGTGCGGCGGAAGACCGCCTGGGCCCGCCGTAGCGCGTCCGGTAGCGACCGGATGACCGCGGAGCGCACCTCTGGGCCCGGCGGCATGATCTGGCAGCCCCGCAGGTCGAGTGCGTCGAGGGCGGCCTTGCCGCAGATACCGCAGCTCGACGTGGTGTAGAAGTGGCGCTCCAGGCGCGCGAGATCCAGGTCCAGACCGGAGCGCAGGGTCACCGACACGACGTTGAGGCGCTGCTCCTCGGCCTCCTCGAGGCAGTAGGAGATATCGAGGACGTCCTCACGGCAGGCGATGATGCCCTCCCCGCGCAGGAAGCCGGCCGCCAGTTCGAAGTCGTCCCCGGGCGTGCGCATCGTGATGGCCAGGCTGTGCCGGTGAAGCTGCCCGTCTTCGTCCCAGAGGAGGCGGATCTCCATCGGCTCCTCGGCAGCCAGCGCATCGACGTCGCTGGTCCAGGCACCGTCGTGCACCCGGATGACGTCTCGGCTGACGTTTGGCGGCGAGTCACTGCTGGGCAACGCGGCCATCGGGTCCATTGTCCGCCCGGTTCTGCACGAACTGCCAGCCGAAACGACCCTTGATGCAGAGGTTTCCCAGGGTAACGTCGTGGTCGAGCGGCGAGGTGACCTTCACGATGCGATTGTCTTGCACGTGCAGCTGGAGCGTGCAGCCGACGCCGCAGTACGGGCAGATCGTGTCGGTGACCGTCTGCCGCGGCTCGTCCCAGGTCCCGGCCCGGCGCATGTCGTGCTCGCTCTTGAACATGAGCGCGCCGGTGGGGCAGACCGCGATGCAGTTGCCGCAGTAGACGCAGGCGGAGTCCGGCAGCGGCGTCGCGAACTCGGTCGAGATGCGCGCCTCGAAGCCGCGCCCGGCGACGGCGATGGCAAACGTGTTCTGGGCGTCCACACCACAGGCCTCGACGCACTTGTAGCACAGAATGCAGCGCGCGTAGTCGCGCACGTAGAGCTCGTTGTCGACCTTGACCGGCTGGGCGACGGTCGCGGCCCGCCCGTCCGGCGCGGCGTGGTGGCGCCCGGTCGCCGCGCGGTCGCGCTCGCCGCCGGCATCTGGCGCCGCGGGGGAACCGAAGCGCTCCGGCTCGACATCGTAGCGTGTGAGGTAGCCCTGGACGTCGTCCGGGGCGTACGAGAGGTCGACCGACGAGGCCAGCAGCTCGAGCACCATCTTGCGGCTCTGGCGGACCCGCTCGCTGTCGGTACGGACGACCATGCCCGGCTCGGCCTTGCGCGCGCAGGCCGGCACCAGCACGCGCGAGCCCTCCAGCTCGACTACGCAGACGCGGCAGGCGTTGACCGGCGTCAGTGTCTCCAGGTAGCAGAAGGTCGGCGTGTCGATCCCGACGCCGCGGCAGGCCTCCAGGATGGTCGAGCCCTCGGGGACGCTGACCGACTCTCCGTCGATCGTCAGCGTGACCGTTCGCGTCCCGCGCCCGCTCGCGGTGGCCGTGGCTGTCATTGGATCACCCCGTCGTTGAAGAGGCCGAGCTTCTGGATGGCGGACCGCACGGCGCTGCCGGCGGTCTGACCGAGGCCGCAGATGGAGGCGTCCCGCATGACAAGCTCGAGGTCGGCCAGCCGCGCCAGCTCGTCGGCGGCGGAGCCGAGCGGGGCGCCCCGGGCCAGCCGGCGCAGCGCTTCCTCCTGGCGAACCGTGCCGACCCGACAGGGCACGCACTGGCCGCAGGACTCGTCGCGGAAGAACTCGGCGATGCGCAGGACGGTGTCGACCAGGTCCACGGTATCGTCGAAGACCATGATGACCCCGGAGCCGAGGCTCGCCCCGATCGCTCGTGTGCCCTCGATGGTCAGCGGCACGTCGAGTTCGGCGGTCGTGACGAAGCCGCCGGCCGCGCCGCCGAGCAGCACCGCCTGGATTGGGCGCCCCTCGGGGACGCCGCCCGCGAGCTCGATTAGCCCGCGTAGGGTGACGCCGAAGGGCACCTCGTAGACGCCGGGGCGTGCGATACAGCCCGAGACGCAGAAGAGCTTGGTGCCGGTCGACCCCTCGGTGCCGATCGTGGCGTAGGCCGGGCCGCCGTGGAGCACGATATCCAGCACGTTCACGAATGTCTCGACGTTGTTGACCAGCGTCGGGCGGCGAAAGAGGCCGGCCTGGGTCGGGAAGGGCGGCTTGTTGCGCGGCTCGCCGCGCAGGCCCTCGATCGAGTTGAAGAGCGACGTCTCCTCGCCACAGATGTAGGCGCCCGCTCCGCGGCGGATCTCGATGTCGAAGTGGATGCCCTGACCCATGACGTCGTCGCCGAGCAGTCCGCGTTGCCGGGCGGCGTCGATCGCGTGCTGGAGGCGGGCGGCAGCCAGCGGGTACTCGTTGCGGATGTAGATGTAGCCCCGCTCGCTGCCGGTGGCGTAGCCGCCGACGGTCATGGCCTCGACCAGCGCGAAGGGGTCCTCCTCCATCAAGACGCGGTCCTTGAACGTCCCGGGCTCGGACTCGTCGGCGTTGCAGATCAGGTAGTGCGGACGGACCGGCGCGCGGGATACGTCCTGCCACTTGCGGCCCGTCGGGAAGGCCGCTCCGCCGCGGCCGACCAACCGGGAGTCGAGCAGTTCGCGGATGACCCCCTCCGGGCCGAGCGCGAACGCCCGGCGCAGCGCCTCGTAGCCCCCGCTCGCGCGGTAGGCGTCCAGGCTCGCCGGGTCGACCCGTCCGACGCGGCGCAGCAGCCGCAGACTTCCGTTGTCGGGGCGGCTCGCCTGCGGTACGGAGTCGGCTCCCGGGACGGAGCCGCTCTCGGCGCTCAAGCCGTCGAGGCCGGCAGTCGTGGCTCCCATGAGCGAGGTTATGTCTATGGGAGCCAGCGCGACCTCGAGCGGATCCTGGCCGGCCTGCAGCAGGAGCGCGGCCGGTGCCCGCTCGCAGAGGCCCAGGCAGGGGCTGCGATGCCAGGTCGCGTGGCCATCCGCGCTCGGCTCGCCCTCTGGGCCGAGCTGGCGCTCCAGCGCCGCGCACAGCTCGAGGCCGCCGCGGAGCCGGCAGGCGATGTCGTCGCAGACGTGCGCGACCCGCGGCGGGCTCGGCTCGAGCGTCAGCAAGGCGTAGAAGCTGGCGACCCCCCAGGCCTCGGCCGGCGCCACGCCCAGGCGCCGGCAGATGTAGTTGAGTGCCCCGGGGCTGATGTAGCCGGCACGTGCCTGCGCCGCCTGCAGCGCGGGGAGCAGCAGGTTTCGCCGCGACCGCAGGCGGCGTCCGGCGTGGCCGACGTGCCCCTCGACGGGGGAACCCACGCCGGCCCCTTCCCAGACGCTGTCCGGTGGCCCCAGCAGCGCGTCGAGCGCCGCGCGCTCCGCCTCGCTCGGGGCGGCATCGGGGATGAGGTGCAGGTCCATCTACGACTCCCGGCCGGCCACGGCCACCAGCTGCGCCGCGCCACGGACGTCGAGCTTCTCGACGCGGATCGCGGCCGCCTTGAACTCTGCCGTGCCGGATTTCGGGTCGGTCGCGTCGACGGTGAGAACATTGGTGGCGACGTCGTCCTGGAAGTGGAACGTCATGAAGGCCAGTCCAGGCCGTAGCGTCAGGTCGAAGCGCACCGGAACCTCGATCGCACCGCGCCGCGACACGACGCGCACGAGCTCGTGCTCGGTGATCCCCAGCCGGATGCCATCCTCGGGGTGAATGTCGAGCGTGTCGTCCCGGCGCAGCGGCGATGCGTAGCCGCCGGTCTGGACGCCGGTGTTGAAGGCGTCAAGCTGGCGGCCGGTCGTCAGGCTGATCGGGAACTCGTCGCTCAGCACATCTACCGGCGGGTCGAAGTCGACCGTGTGGAACGGGGCGCGCGGACCCTCGACCGGGTCGGCCCAGAGCCGCCCATGGAGGAACGGGCTTCCCGGATGATCCTCCGACGGGCAGGGCCAGGGCAGCCCGCCGAGCTCCTCCAGCCGGCGGTAGCTCATGCCACGGTGCCAGTCCGACAGGCTCCGCAGTTCGTCCCAGATCTCCTCGGCGCTGGGGCTACCCCAGTCGTGGCCCAGCCGCCGGGCGATGGCCGCGATGATCTCGATATCGTCACGCGCCCCCGGCGGCGGCTCGAGCGCCTTGCGCACGCGCTGGACGCGTCGCTCGGAGCTGGTGACGGTGCCTTCCGCTTCGCACCAGGAAGCGCTGGCCGGCAGGACGACGTCCGCCATCTCGGCGGTCCTGGTCAAGAACATGTCCTGGACGACCATGTGATCGAGGCTGCCAAGCAGGCGCACCGTCCTGCCCATGTCGGCCTCGGACTGGGCCGGGTTCTCACCGATGACGTAGAGCGCGGTCAGCGTGCCGTGCTCGATGGCCTCGAACATCTGCGACAGGTGCATGCCCCGCTTCCGGGGGATGGCGGCGCCGTAGACCTGCTCGAACGGGATGCGCTCCGCGTCGATCTCGAGGTCGTTGCCACCCGGCAGTTTGTTGGGGATGGCGCCCATGTCGCCGCCGCCCTGCACGTTGTTCTGGCCGCGCAGGGGCACCACGCCCGAGCCGAAGCGACCGACGTGACCGGTCAGCAGCGACAGGTTGATCAGCCCCAGCACGTTGTCGACCGCGTTGTGGTGCTCGGTGATGCCGAGCGTCCAGCAGAGCTGCGCGCGATCCGCCCGGCCGTAGGCGTGCGCCAGTTCGCGGATGGCGTCGGCCGGTACCCCGGTGATCTGCTCGGCGCGCTCGAGCGTCCAGGGCTCGACCGAGGCGCGGTAGGCCTCGAACCCGGTCGTGGCACGTTCGATGAACGTCTGGTTGGTGAGGCCGGCGGCGATGATCTCGCGACCGACCGCGTTGGCGAGCGCGATGTCCGTCCCGACGTCCAGGCCCAGCCAGCCGTCGGCCCACTGGGCGGAGCTGGTGCGCCGGGGATCGACCACGAACAGGCGCGCCCCTCGCCGCACGGCTTTGAGCACGTGGTGGAAGTAGATGGGGTGCGTCTCACGCGCGTTCGAGCCCCAGAGGATGATGACGTCGGCGACCTCCGCCTCCTGGTAGGAGCTCGTCCCGCCGCCTGCTCCGAATACCGCCGTCAGACCGACGACGCTGGGAGCGTGTCAGGTGCGGTTGCAGGAGTCGACGTTGTTGGTGCCAATCACCTGCCGGGCGAACTTCTGCGCGATGTAGTTGACCTCGTTGGTCGCCTTCGAGCAGGAGAACAGGCCGAGCGTGTCCGGCCCGTGCCGCTCAACCGCCGCGCGGAACCCGGCGGCGGCGCGGTCGAGCGCCTCGTCCCAGGTTGCCGGTCGCAGCACCCCGTC
>Ga0307372_10005593_pt1 | contig 18798 bp, 16 predicted proteins | sample OX1MG_FD_202533 | JGI IMG/M metagenome (GOLD analysis project Ga0307372, IMG submission 202533) | Soil microbial communities from Risofladan, Vaasa, Finland - OX-1 | ecosystem: Environmental > Terrestrial > Soil > Coastal area > Acid sulfate soil | place: Finland: Risofladan, Vaasa | collected...
CGTACACGGATACTCCGGGAAAGGCTTGCTCGATCGTTCGATTCACGAAAAGCATGGTCTTTATCACGAAATCTTGATAGCCGGAGCCATCGGGGTTGTACGCTCGATATTTCCTCTCGAATTCGTGCCCGAGGAAATCGCCTGTCACGAGGATGTAATCGTACTGCACGCCGGAATCTCGTGCGGCCTGGAGAGCGGACGCCAATAGCGCGTAGTTGGAATCGGAGCCGTCCGGCGAGACCGCATCGTTTCCCGAGGATTCGAAAATGGATTGCCACTCTTCCACCGGGCTCGACGCCAGTTTTTTTATCAAGGATGGCTTGGCATCGAAAAAAGGATCGAAATGAATGTCCGACAACATCAGAAAAGCTCCCTGATTGGGGCCCACCGAAACAGCCGTGTTTCTGGATTGTCGCCGAGGCTCGGCCCTGGTCGCGCGAGAAACAAGCAGAGGCGAAGAAAAACTTAGGACAAGCAGTGATATGGTAAGGAGAATACGCACGCGGCGATATCCCTGCGGTGAAGCGATCGGAAGCGCAGGAACACTAATCGATCGATCCATGCGGTATCTTAGCGTTCCTGGCTGGAAACGAACAGTACGGTGAGGGCGCGCGGTTGAGTCCCGCCGATCGACATTCCCGGCGATAAACCGCTTGCCGAACTAAATTGGTCGTGCGGCTGAGCCTTCAATCCGGCCGGCCGAAACAATGGTATTCGAATCCACGCACTCTCATATCGCGGGGCGAAAGCAGATTGCGGCCGTCGACGATCAAGGGCCGGCCCATCGCACGGTGTACGCGCTCCCAATCGAGCGCGCGGAATTCATCCCATTCGGTCGCGATCAGCAGCGCTTCGGAATCCTGCGCCGCTTCGTACGCGGACTTTGTGTACTCGACCTGCGGCAACACCGTGCGCGCCCGATCCATGGCCTCGGGATCGTAGGCTTTCACGCGAGCGCCTTCCGCCAGCAGATGGTTGATCAGATCTATCGCAGGGGCGAAACGAATATCATCCGTGTTCGCCTTGAAGGCCAGTCCAAGCACGCCCACCTGCTTGCCGCGGATCACCCAGAGCGCCTGGCGAACTTTTTCGCAGAAGCGATCGATTCGCTTCCGGTTGACCTTCTCCGCTTCCCGAAGCATCGTGAAGTCGACTCCCGAGCGTTCCGCCAAATGAACGAACGCCTGCAAATCCTTCGGAAGGCAGAACCCTCCGAAGCCCAGCCCGGAGCGCAAGAAGCTCGTCCCGATGCGCGGATCCATCCCCACCGCCCGCATCACTTCTTCGATATCGGCCCCGAGCCGCTCCGCTAGATCCGCCACCATGTTCGCGTAGGAAATCTTCAGCGCGAGGAATGAATTCGAGGCGTGCTTGATCAGCTCGGCGCTGTTGATCGTCGTCACCAGCCACGCTGGCTTCGCCCTGTTCGGGCAGGAGGAATCGTGAACGGGGCAGATGAACGTCTGTTCGAGCACGGGGTGGTAAATCTCCTTCATCTGCCGCTCGGTCGGCTCATCCTCGACCCCCACGACGATGCGGTCGGGATGCAGAAAATCCTCGACCGCGGTGCCTTCGCGCAGGAATTCGGGATTGGAAGCCACGCGAAACGTCACGTTCGTCTTGCGCCCGTACACCGTTAGAGCGCGTTTCAGCTCCTGCCCGGTGCGAGCGGGCACCGTGCTCTTTTCGATGACAATTTTGGGAGATTTTGCTTCGGTGGCTATCATGCGCGCGACATGGTCGATCGCGCTCAGGTCCGCGTCCCCATTCGGCAGGGGTGGTGTCCCCACGCAGATAAAAATGGCGTCCCCGCCCTCCACAACGTCGGCAGGGTCGGCGGAGAAACGGAGCCGGCGCTCCTTGAGGGCCTTGGCGATCACTTTGTCGAGTCCCGGCTCATAAATCGGGAGACCGCCCGCCTCGAGTGTCTGTAATTTCGCGGCGTCATTGTCCGTGCAGACCACTTCATGCCCGATCTCCGCCAAACAGCCGCCGGTCACTAAACCGACGTATCCAGCCCCGACCACGGAAATCTTCAAGCGATTCCTCCCCGGTTGAAAAGTGCGCTGAACTTGCAAGACTGAGATGCTTCATTTTGATATATTCAGCGAAACGTGCCAATAAGATTGTCGAACGGTGTTTCGGTGCGTGTGGGCGCCGGCAAAAGATAGGCGCATCCATTCGCTTCCCGGCTGCCTCGCGAAACTTGCGCCTTTTGGGAGGATTTGATGCGGAAGGTACCGACGGCCATTCTCCTCGTTCATTGCCCCGATCAGCGAGGATTGGTGGCGAAAATCGCTGATTTCGTCTTTCACAACGGCGGAAATATCGTCCACGCCGATCATCATATCGACACCGAGTGTGGATTGTTCCTGATGCGCGTGGAATGGGAGCTGGAAGGATTCCAACTCCACCGCGATGAAATCGTCGCGGGGTTCGCTCCCATCGCCGCAAATTTGAACCTGAAATGGGATCTGCGCTTTTCCGATCATCGGCAGCGAATCGCAATCATGGTTTCGAAATACGATCATTGTTTATACGATCTGCTGTTGCGCGAGGCTTCGGACGAATTTCAGGCGCGCACGGCTCTCGTGATCGGCAACCATCCTGACGCCGGTTCCGTTACGGCGCGATTTGGCATTCCCTTCTTTCTGTTCCCCATCGATCCCCAAAATAAAGCCGAACAAGAAGAAAAAGAGCTTGCTCTGCTCGCGGATCATGAAATCGACTTGATCGTGTTGGCTCGATACATGCAAATCCTGACCCCCAGGTTCGCGTCCAGGTATCCGAACCGCATTATTAATATTCATCATTCCTTTTTGCCTGCATTCATTGGATCACGGCCCTACCACCAGGCATATGAGCGAGGCGTTAAATTGATCGGGGCCACGAGCCACTACGTGACGGACCAACTGGACACAGGACCGATTATCGAGCAGGATGTCATACGCATCAGTCATCGGGATTCGGTTGAAGACCTGATCCGAAAAGGCCGGGATCTCGAAAGGATTGTCCTCGGGCGCGCGGTCCGCCTCCATCTCGACTCCCGAGTTCTGCCGTACGGTCAAAAGACCGCTATATTTGACTGACTGGTTCGCCGACAACTCTGGAATCACCAAACCGAGGTTTTCGTAGTCGGAGGAATCAGCGCGCAGATTGCTTTCCGTGCGGCCGCCGTGCCACCTCGCGCGCCCGCACCTTACGTTCCCGCGCGGCCTAGCGCGCGACATTCCGGCGCATCACGCGCAGCCTCCTCGGAACGCAAAAAAGGCCGAACCCGCTGCCGGGCCGGCCTTTTTCGTTGCAAGAATGCCCTTGTTGATCGCCGCTCGCAAACGATTACTTCGACGGAATCTTCCGCGGCGCGTGCTTGCCGGTCTCCGTCTTCTCCGGAATCACACTCGGATCGACCTTCACCTGGTCCCAGTGCAGTAGGAACGGCGACGGATCGTAGCTCGCAAGCGTGCCGGAGAACCGGATTCCGTCATCCTTCTGCAATCTCACCACGTCGGGCTGCGGCGGAACCGGTGCTGTCGCTGGAGCGCCCGCTGCGCCTGCCGCCGGAGTATTTCCTGCTGGCGGCGTGGAGATCCACACCTTTACGTCCATGTTCGCCGTCGTCGCCGCCTGCATGTCCTCTGGCGTCGCGCCTGTGTACACCATGAAATCGACGGCCGCGTCGGTCTTTTGCGTGTCGATGATCTTGCCCACCACTTCGGGGAACTCGGCGCCGCAGATGGCCAGCCACGTCATCTGCGCCTTATCGCCTCCTCCGCTCAGGTCGCTGATCACCGTAATGATGTTGCTCGCCTGGCGAACCTTATTGAGGTCGTCCTGGCTCGGGATCGTGTATGTCGCAGGACGGTCCGGAGCGTTCGCCGAAAGCTGCAGCATCTCATTCATCTGTGCGTCCACCTGGCTGTCGCAGCCCGGCTGCTCGTAAGCGAGGATTTTCGCCCGCAGGTAAGACTTCACCTTGTCGCTGTCGGGAACCTTCAGGTTCACGGCTCTCGCCAGCGCCCAGAATCCGTCGAGCGCCTGTGGAGGATTCATGGCCAGATAGGCAAGCCCCAGGCGGTATTCGGAAACGGCGTCGTCCGGCTTGTTCGCGAGGGCCGCCTTGAATGCCGTCACCGCGCCCGCATAATCCTTCAGTTGCAGATCGGCGGAACCGGCCGAGAAATCGAAAAACGCAATGCCGGGCTTCTTCTGCTTCGCAAAATCCGCGTCGGACATGGTCACGTTCGCTGGCTTCGGGAATGCCTCCAGCAGCTTCGCTCCTTGCAGAGCCGCATCCCGCTCTTTCGTGAGCTGGTCATTCGCGTCGGGCGCCTGCGGATTGAACGGCATTGCGGAGAACGCCTGCACGCGGGTCTGTAGCGCCTGCAGGCGGATGCCGGCGTCCACTTTGTCGCCGAGCGCCGTGAGTTTGTCCGCGGTCTCGATGGCCTTGGGATAATTCTTAAGCTGGAAATAGGTCTGGTAATAGAGTTGGTCCACGTACTGCATCAGCGTGGAATTCGGGAACTTCGTCACGAAATCGTCGAGCAGCTTGATCTTCGCCTGCGGATCCTTCTCGCTGTTGGCCGCTTGAAATGCGTTGTATTCCGGTATCGTGTACGACGGTTTCTGCTGTTCCTGCTGCGCCTGTGCGGCGCTTGGGCGCGCGAACAACGACATCGATACGAGGGCGGTCAGCATTACTACGGCGATGTTGAGGTGTTTTCGCGTCATCAATTCACTGCCTCCTGGGTCAGCGCCGGGTCGCGCGGTCGTCTCAGGGCCACGACTCCTCGGAACAACGTCAAACACAAACCGACGGGATTATAGGGAAAGCATCCCACGCGCGCAAGTTGAAATCAATCAATAGCTTTCCGTTCGGGGGCCCAGCCTTGGCCTGAAACGCCCGAAGCCTAATGGTAAGATAGTGCGGTAGCTTAATGTGTCGCCCCCTGGGAGTCAATCCATGAATCCGGCAAGCCCGCTCAAAGGCAAAGTTGCGCTAGTCACCGGCGCAAGCCGCGGCATCGGCTTGGCCATCGCGCGAAAGCTCGCCGAAATGGGCATTCAGGTCGGCGTGTGTGCGCGCGATGCGAGCAGGCTCGAAAGTGTGGCAACCGAATTGAAGCGCAGGGGCCACAACGTGCTGGCCGTCCCGGCCGATGTATCGCGTTCCGGCGACATTGACCGCCTCGTGCAAAAGACCGAACAATCCCTCGGCCCGGTCGAATTCCTCGTGAACAATGCTGGCTTCGGGTATTTCGGCCCCGCTTTCGAAGCGTCCGAACAGACCTGGGATTCCGTGCTGGACACCAACCTGAAATCGGTCTTCCTGCTGAGCAAGGCCGTGGCGCCGGGCATGATTCGCCGCCGCGGCGGACAAATCATAAATATCGCATCGCTCGCCGGCAAAAGCGCGTTTGCCGGAGGAGCCATTTATTGCGCATCGAAGTGGGGCTTGCTCGGGCTCACGCAATGCATGGCGGAAGATCTGCGTCCTTACGGGATTCGTGTCAGCGCCATCTGCCCGGGAAGCGTAGCCACGGATTTTTCGCCCCACGCAGGGAAGGACGTGAGCAAGATGCTGCAGCCGGACGACGTAGCTCATGCCGTCGAGATGCTCGTCACGCAGGAGCCCCGGAGCTTTATCAGCGAAATCCTGCTTCGCCCCACCCAGAAGCCATAGAAAAGCCCTCCAGTACCATGAATCTTTCATAGCCCTGCGGCATCCGATAGTTTGAGTTTAAACGATTATCGTTTCAGTTCGAATGATCGAAGGGATTTAATGCCGACGCATTACGGTGGAAACACAAAAGACAGGAGAGCCTTAAACGCTTATATCAACTTGATCCGTGCATCGGAATCGATTTTGGCGCAAATGAGCGCCGATCTTGCCGCGAAAGGCCTAACTTTGAGCCAATTCGGCGTAATGGAAGCGGCGTTCCACCTGGGACCTCTCACCCAGCGGGAGCTCGGCCGGCAGCTTCTGCGGAGCGCGGGGAGCATCACGGTCGTGATCGACAACCTCGAGAAACATGGATGGGTCCGGCGCGAACGGCCGAAAAGCGACCGGCGAAAAGCGCTCGTTCATCTGACTGCCACAGGACGCAAGCGGATTGAGCGGGCGCTTCCGCCGCACGTCAAAGCCATCGTAACCTGGATGGACCGGCTCGAACCGGAGGAACAGAAGGAAATGCGCCGCCTCTGCCGCAAGCTGGGGCTGGGCGAACAAAAATCGGATTCGAAGACGCGCCGTTCGGAAGCGCCCAGCGCGTAAGAATGCGGCAATCGTGTCGCCAGTCCAAAAGGTTTCGTTCAACGAATGTTCGAAGACATTGGAGACAAGTAGAAAGGAGCAAGACAATGCTGCGGATTCGACCGAGTGGAGAGCGCGGGCACAATAAACTTTCGTGGCTCGACTCGCATTTCACGTTTTCGTTCGACCAATATTACGATCCAGAACACGTCCAGTTCCGCGCGCTGCGCGTGCTCAATGAAGACGTGGTGGCGCCGGGGCAAGGCTTTCCCATGCATCCCCATCGCGACATGGAAATCCTCACCTGGATTCTCGAAGGAACGCTCGAGCACCGCGACAATGCGGGCGGCAGCGGCGTGATTCGTCCCGGCGAATTGCAACATATGTCGACGGGCGCCGGGGTGATGCACAGCGAATTCAATCCGTCGCCGAAGGAACCCGTCCATCTATTGCAGATCTGGATTCTGCCGGAGCGCAAAGGGTTGAAGCCGGAGTACGAGCAGCTTGCTTTCGCGGATGCGGATTTGCGCAACAAGTTCAGCCTGGTGGCCGGGCCCAAGGCGCCGGTAACGGTCCACCAGGACGTGAACCTCTATATCGCGCGCCTCGACAAAGCTGTGGAGGCGAAGCAACCGTTGCAGCCGGGGCGGCACGCCTGGGTGCAAGTGGCGCGGGGTTCGATCGATTTGAATGGGATGGCATTGAAGGCCGGTGATGGCGCGGCCATTTCCAATGAGAACGATGTCCGCGTTCAAGCCGGGGAAGCGTCGGAAGTTCTGCTGTTCGATTTGGCCTGAGGCGCGAGAGGGCGGAGCGGGCGGAATCCATCCGTTTGCTCTGCCCTCAATAAAATCCATTTGGGGTCCAGGAAAAGCAAGGCATAATCCGCCGCATTCCGGGTGAAAGCATCCATGACGAACGAAATGGGAGGCAAACTCGAATGGCAAACTCCTCGGGTGGCATTACACCGCTGATTGGCCGCGTTCTGATGAGTGCGGTGTTCTTGATATTTGGCTTTTTGAAAATCACGACCTTTCACTTCTACGTAGGCATGGCCGCCGCGAAAGGAATGCCGCTCACGACGCTGGCGATTGCAGGGGCGATCTGCTTTGAAATTCTGGGAGGCCTGGCGATCCTGTTGGGATATCAAACGCGCATCGTGAGCTGGCCGCTCTTTCTGTATCTGATTCCCACCAGTTTGATCTTTCACAATTTCTGGGCGGACCAAGGCGCGTTGCGGGCGGCGATGATGACGCATTTCTTCAAGGATCTGGCGATCATGGGCGGGCTGCTGTTCTTGGCGGAGTGCGGCGCGGGCAGGTATTTCCTTGGATGCGTCACGTCCGGCGCCAAGACCGTCCTGACGGCGCTTCATGTCGCGGCGATATGCGTGGCCGCGTGGATACTTTTCGGCGGTGCTTTCGAGGTTCTTTTCCGTTGGACGGACAAAGCCGCTTCGCCAGATCGCGCGTTGTGCCGGGGCTCCTCGGCGGCTATGAATCCTCGGTGATCTCGATTTCCTGGCCGCACGTGCTTTGATGACAGCGCACGGCGCACCCCGCGCTAACTCATTCGCGCACCTTCCCCTGGTTTGCTTGTTTCCATCCCAACCATCGGCTAGCCTGGCAAAACGAACCTTATGGATTCCCGCATACCCAAGCTCTTCTTCGGATTGCTGGTGCTTTGCGCGGCAATCCATTTTTCCTACTACTACCCGCAATTGCCGGGGGTTATGGCTTCTCACTTTGATGCGCATAGTATCGCCAACGGCTGGCAGACCAAGTCCGCGTTCTTCGGCGTTCTTGCCTGGGTCGCGGTAATCGCGGCATTTCTCGTTTTCGGAATCCCCTGGGCCATCGCCGTTCTGCCGGCGCGGTTTGTCCACCTTCCCAACAAGGATTACTGGCTAGCGCCGCGGCAAAGGGCTTCCTCGCGGAGATTTTTGGGCGCTTGGTTCGCGTGGCTCGGTTGTGTCGTGTTCACGGTCGTTGTTCTGGCTTTCGACTACGCAATGAAGTCCAATCTGCCGGGAGGTTACCCGCGGGACCCGGCGCGGCTCTGGCGCCTGCTTGTCGGATTCGCTGTCTTCACGCTTGTCTGGGCCATCTGCATGTTGCGGCGATTCGGCCGCCCGCCCGGGAACGCATCGCCTCTGCAATAGCGCCGCTCCAGTCCAGCTTCCATCGAAGAAAGCCCGTTCACGCGGGTCGTCACATTCACTTGCGCGTGGCAGGTGCGCAATCAGCCCGAAACGCAGTAGAATTCAGCCTGCTTCAGGAATACGCCTATGGATCTGCCGGAAGTCGTTCTCTTGCTTGTGCCGCTTCTCCTGGCTGGATGCCAGCCCCGCCAGCGATTTACGCACGTCGGCAACCAGAATCCTTACATCATGTTCGATCAAAAGACCGCTCGGAATTGCTGGGCGGGCCCGCCCAGCAAGCCTCCCGATATCGCATCGGGAGAACTCGGCAACATCACGCCACAGGAAGCGGTTGATTTTGGACTGGAATCGCCCGCCGCCGCGGCCAAGGCGAACCCGGCGAGCCTACCCTTCTGCAAGGATCTGAAGTAAACCGGCTTTTCACTCAGGGAGGGAATTTCGTTGTTAACGCAGGCACGTCAGCGGAGATTTTTGCCGTTCTCACGAGTAGGGCGCCGGCAATCCGCACTTCAGCCGGTGGGCGCGCATGGCGGTTTGCATGTGAGTCCGAATGCGCAAATTCGAGCGGGGGCGGGCGGTGCAGAGAAGGATGAAACCGGCATCATGGTCCTGCTCGTAGTAGCCGACCGCGTCGATCGAGTCGAATTCGCCGGACCCGCACAGTTTCCCTGCGCACGTTAGGCAGCGCCCTTGATGACAAATCGCCGGAAGAATGATCCCCTCGCGCTGCGCGGCGTCCCAGATGTGATCTGTCGCAGGCACCGTAATCACACGCCGCTCGTCCGGCATCTCGAGCGTCACCTCGAATGATTCCGTAATGGACCTCTCCTTCCCGGGAATGTATCAATCTTAATGTTAAGGGACGGCTGTGTCTGCCCGAGCTCGTCGCCCGGCAGACGCAGCCGCCAAATGAAATGGCTCTTTATGGATTGTAGAAGCCGCGGTTCTTGCTGTACGGGGCTTCGCCGGGGGTGCCTCGGCGGAAATGTCCCGACGGGATACTCTTGCCGTCGCGTTCGTGAGCCAGAAGCTCGATGAACCACGCCTCGTGTTCGATCTCTTCGTTCAGGATTCGCGAGGCCATATCGTACGTTCGGGGATCTTTCCCGAAGGTCATGTCGCAAATCTGGATCCAGCTCCGGATTGCGCACCGCTCCGACTCGAGCAGAAGCGTCAGGATGTTGACGGCCGTCGGTGGATCGGGCAGTTTCGCCGCCACGCAGCCGGCTTGGTCGTGGAACACCTTCAAGTCGTTCGGCAATTCGCCGCCCAGCTCGTAGATGCGCGGTACGATCAGCTCCCAATGCGCTCGGTCCTCGAGCCGCGCGTCCTCGCAGATCTCCTTGTAATCTTCATGGCCCGCAAGGTGCATCCGGAGGATCGTGTAGTAATAATAGGTGCTCGCGAACTCCGCCGCCGCGTTGGCCACGAGCATCTTGAGCAGTTTTTCCACGTCCACGCCGCGCGCTCGAATCACTTCCACTCCCACGCGCTGCGTCACGTCTCCGTACTTCACTACTGGGTTGTCAGCCATCGTTTGGCCCTCCGAGGGAGAAGAGTAGAGATTCTGGAAGCCAAGGTCTAATATATGAAACCTATGGAATCCATAGTTCAAACGTATCGCAGCGTCCGCGAAAGCGCATAACGCATGGAACTGCACCAGTTGCGTTATTTCTGCGCGGTCGCCCGGGCGGGGAACTTCACGCGCGCGGCCGAAAATCAGCACGTCGCCCAGCCCTCGCTTTCACAGCAGATTCACAAGCTCGAGGACGAGCTGGGCGCCAAACTCTTCGACCGTTTCCCGCGTTTCGCGCGTCTCACCGAATCCGGCAAGGCGTTCCTGCCCAAAGCCGAGGCCATTCTTCGCCAGGTGGGCGAGGCCCGCGCCGAAATCCAGGAAAAATCTCGCGCCGAAGTGGGCACGGTTTATGTCGGTTCCATCCCCACGATCGCCCCCTACTTCCTTCCGCCCGTTCTGGCGCGCTTTGCCGGCCGCTATCCGGGCGTATCGGTCCGCGTCATCGAGGACATCACTTCCGGCTTGCTCGATCATTTGCATCACGGACGGGTGGACTTGGTCCTCCTGGCTTTGCCCGTTCGCGGCGAGGAACTTCAGTTCGAGGAACTTTTTCGCGAACCTCTGTTCGCGAGTCTGCCTGAAACCCACCGTCTCGCGTCGCGCAAAACGATCGGTCTCGCCGAGATTCGCAACGAGCCCTTCCTTTTATTGAAGGAAGGCCATTGCTTCCGCGAAAACGCTCTCGCGGCCTGCCGGCGCTCCCGCATTCATCCCAACGTTATTTTCGAGAGCGGCCACTTTTCGACGATTCTCTCCATGGTGGCGACAGGTATGGGTGTATCGGTGGTTCCCGCGATGGTGGTGTGCAAACATCCCGGCTGCCGTTTCGTCCGTCTCAGCGACGACCGCATGGCTCGCAGCGTCGGCCTGATGCAGCTAAAGCACCGGTTCCCCACGCGTGCGCAGCGCGCTCTGATGGAGGAGTTGCGTCATCATGCCCGCGCGATCCGCGCCAACCTGCCCCGCTAACCGAACCGGATGCGGCTGGCTGGCAATCCTTCCATCGTCAATCCGCGGTTTCTGGATGCGCAGGTCTCGCGTGGCCCCCACGTAGCCCCTCTCGCCACAGGCTGAGCCGGTCCATGTAGAGGTAAACCACCGGCGTGGTGTACAAGGTCAGCACCTGGCTGAATATCAGGCCGCCCACAATCGCGATGCCCAGCGGCCGCCTCAATTCCGCGCCGGTGCCCGTGCCCAGGGCCAGAGGCAAAGCTCCAAATAGCGCCGCCATCGTGGTCATCAAAATCGGCCGAAACCGCAGCAGGCACGCCTGATGGATAGCCTCGGTCGAGTTTTTCCCTTCGTTCCGCTCCGCCTCGATCGCGAAGTCGATCATCAGAATCGCATTTTTCTGGACAATGCCGATCAGTAGGATGACCCCGATCAGCGCTACCACGCTCAGCTCGATGCGGAACAGCATCAGGGCCAGCACCGCGCCCACTCCCGCCGAAGGCAGCGTCGATAGAATCGTGATCGGGTGAATGTAGCTTTCGTAAAGAACGCCCAGCACGATATAGACGGCCAGCAGCGCCGTAATAATCAGCAGCGGCTCGGTTGACAACGAATCCTGATACGCCGCCAGCGAACCAGCGAACATTCCGTGTATGGACGATGGCATTCCCATGCTCTGTTCCATTTGATCGATGTCCTTGGCGGCTTCGCCCAGCGCTACGCCGGGAGCAAGGTTGAACGACACCGTCACCGATGGGAATTGTCCTTGGTGATTCACCGCCAGCGGAGCCGTCGTCGGCTCGAAGTGCGCAATCGCGTCGAGTGGAATCTCCTTGCCTGCCGCCGTCTTCAGGTAGAAGTCGTTAAGTTCCTGAGGGCTTTGCCAGAACTGCGGCGCCACATCCAGCACCACGTGGTATTGGTTGAGCGAGGTGTACATCGTTGACACTTCGGCCTGCCCGAAACCGTCGTACAGCGTGTTGTCGATCGTTTGTGGAGTAATGCCCAGTCGCGACGCCGTCTTCCGGTCGTATTTCAGATAGGCCTGAAGTCCCTTATTCTGCTGGTCGCTGTTTACGTCCGTAAGCTCCGGCATCTTTCTCATCTGTGTCAGCAGGGCAGGCCCCCACTTCACCAGGTCCGATACATCCTCGCTCTGCAGTGTGTATTGAAACTCTGCGTTGCTGAGTCGGCCTCCGATCCGCAAGTCTTGCCCGGCCTGCAGGAAAACGGCAGCCCCTGGCAGGGACATCAGCTTCGGGCGCAGCCGGTTGATCACCTGGCTGGAGCTAATCTTCCTTTCCGCCAAAGGCTTTAATCCGGCCCATATTTGTCCTGTGTTGGTTGCTCCATTCCCTCCCGTAAAGCCCATCGAGTGCGCCACGGCGGGGTCGGATTGAATGATGCCGATGAAGCGTTTGGTCAGCTTCTGCATCGTCTGGTACGACGTGTCTTGCGCTCCCAGGATTCCTCCCTGAATCGTTCCGTTATCCTGCTGCGGGAAAAAACCCTTGGGGATCGCTATGAACAGGTAAAAGTTCACGAAAATGACGATGCACAGCAGGCACAGGACGAACGCCGAGTTTCGAAGAACCCATTGGAGGCTGTTTTCGTAAGCGCGCAGAAGGGCGTCGAAAGCCCTCTCGTTTGCCCGGTAGATCGCGCCGTGTTTCTGGCTGCGTTCCTCTCTCAATAGCCGGGAACACAACATGGGCGTGGCGGTCAGTGAAATCACGAGCGAAAAGAAAACGGCCGCCGAAAGCGTGACCGCGAATTCGCGGAACAACCGCCCCACGATGCCGCCCATCAGCAGGATGGGAATAAAAACGGCGATCAGCGACATCGTCATCGACAATACGGTGAATCCGATTTCTTTCGCCCCCTTAAGCGCCGCCTGCATGGGGTGCATTCCTTTTTCCAGATAGCGCGTGACGTTCTCGATCACCACGATTGCGTCGTCCACCAGGAACCCAGTCGAAATCGTTAGCGCCATCAGGGAAAGATTGTCCAGGCTGTAGCCGCACACGTACATCACGCCAAATGTCCCGATCAATGAGACCGGCACCGCCACGCTGGGGATCAGCGTCACCCGCCAGTTTCGAAGGAAGATGAACACCACCAGGATTACCAGCCCCACCGAAATCGCCAGCGTTCGCTCGGCTTCCGAAACGGAGGCTCGAGTGCCGAGCGTGCGGTCCATCACGGTGGTGAAATCAATCGCGGATGGCACCGACGCCTGTAGCGCGGGGAGAGCCTTTTGAATGCGGTCCACCGTGGCGATGATATTCGCCCCTGGCTGGCGATTGATGAACAGCAGTACGCATGGCTTCCCATCCGCCCAGGCTGCGGATCGTATGTTTTCCACCGAGTCGGTCACGTTCGCTACGTCCGAAAGCTTGATGGCCGCGCCGTTGTGATATCCCACGATCAGCGGCTTATAGTAGGCCGCTTTGAGCAGCTGATCGTTTGCCAGAATGTCCTGGGTTCGCAGGCCGTTTGAGATCTGCCCTTTCGGCAGATTCGAGTTCTGGGCGATCAGCATGTTTCGAATGTCCTGCAGACCCAGGCCATAGCTGTTCAGTTGGGCCGGGTTCACATCCACTCGCACTGCCGGAAGCGCGCCGCCGCCCACGAACACCTCGCCCACGCCCTGAATTTGCGACAATCCCTGCGCCAGGACGGTTGACGCCGCGTCGTATAAGCGGCCGCGGTCGTACACGTCGGATGTCAGCGCTCCGATCAGAATGGATACATCCGCTGGGTTTACTTTCCGGTAGAACGGATTGCTCGGCAGATTGGTCGGTAGATAACTCCGCGCGGCGTTGATGGCCGCCTGCACGTCTCTCGCCGCCCCATCGATATTGCGGTTCAGATCAAACTGCAGGACGATGCCGGTTGCCCCCAGATAGCTCGACGACGTCATTTCCGTTATGCCGGCAATGCGTCCGAATTGCCGTTCGAGCGGCGTGGCCACCGACGACGCCATGATCTCCGGGCTCGCGCCCGGCAGGTTCGCGTTTACGCGAATGGTCGGGAAATCGACTTGCGGAAGCGCCGACACCGGCAGGAATATGAAGGCGATGGCGCCGGCGAGCGCGATGGCCGCCGTCAGCAATGCCGTTCCCACGGGCCGGCGGATGAATGGCGAGGAAATGCTCAAGGCTGTCTGCCTAGCAACTCGTATTTCCGGTGTTTGCTATCGGGGTCGGCAATTCCGTACTCTTGCCTCTCAAAGCGAAAGAAATAGAGCGATTACAAGCTCAAATTTGTTATATGGATAACTGCCTCATTCAAAACTCCCGGCCCTAAATTACCGTACTACTTTGCCGTGGCATGGTCAATCTCCTGCTGGCGGAAGCGGCCCAGGTTTACGGCGGCCCGCCTTCCGGCAAGCGAGCGCCATGAAAACGAAAAGGTATCCCACCGAAACCAATCCGCATTCTGGCTTCTTTTTACCCGGCGCTGAAAACCGTCCCGCACTCGAGCGAAAGATGCTGCTACCTGTTGCTCGGCGCCTGCATCTATTACAATAGAGCATAGAGGATGCGGATTCACGGTGAACCATGCGAAGCACCCTGCTCATTCTGCTTTTGGCCTTGTTCGCGGCGTCTCCCGGTCGCGCATTTGCCGCCAAAGCTCCTGACTTCAGCCACGACGCCGTGTGGATCGATACCGGCCCATCCGCGGCGAAGGTTCCGCATTCGATCAAAGGCTATCGGGGTCACGTCCTTCTGGTTGATTTCTGGGAGTACACCTGCATCAACTGCGTCCGCGACTTCGGCGTTCTGAAGCGATGGTACTCGAAATATCATCCATACGGTTTCGACATTGTCGGCGTGCATTACGGTGAGTTCGCCATCGGTTTCAGCGTGGCGAACGTCCGGCAGGCCGCCCAGCGCTTCCGCCTTCCTTGGCCCGTCGTCGCCGACGTGCATGGCTCCATCTGGAATGCATACCACTCCAACGTCTGGCCCAATCGGTACCTCATCGATCCGAATGGCGACATCGCTCTCCACGTGGAAGGTGAAACCGGCAATGACAAACTGGAAGAGAAAATCCGCGAGCTCTTGGCGCCATCTCATCCCGAGGTCGCCAAGATCCCCCTCGATCCGCCCGAGAACACCTTCGCGCCCGAGTGCGGTATTCCTACCCAGGAAACCTATGTGGGCGACTGGTTTGGGCGCGGCGCATTGGAAAATTCGCAGGGCTATCGCGACGGCTCTGTTCTCGATTTCCGCGCGGCGCATGAACCGGACGACGGCCGTGTCACGCTGTCCGGCAAATGGCGCACCGAGCAGGACGGCGTCACGTCGGCCGCCCCGCAGGCAAGCGCCCAGCTTCGCTACCATGCGCGCTCGGTGTATGCCGTTCTAAGCCTGGAAAATTCGAAGCACTCAGTCCGCGTATACCTCCTGCAGGACGGCAAGCCGATTCCCAAAAGCGATGCGGGAGTGGACGTTCGTTTCGACTCGGAAGGTTCCTATATGGATGTCGACGCCCCGCGCATGTATTACCTGCTCAAGAACACCTCCTTCGGATCTCATCTGCTGACGATCGAGCCCAAGGATAGCGGGCTCGACCTGCATTCGTTCACCTACGGCAATAATTGCCAGCAGGATTTCGATCAGTTGTAAGGGCTCTTATTCGGCGGGTAGTTCTTTCCATCAGCACATCGTACACGTTCTATTTTTCAAATCCGAGAAAGTCCAAGTTATCCGTGCAGACCTGCTCCATGATGTGCCAGTCAGGCTTCAACTGGTAATAGAGCGTTGTGTTCCAGGGCTTTTCCAGAGCCTTCGGGTCTTCCATGGTGATATCGATTTGCATGTTGTCGAAGTCCACGCGGCGGAAACGCTCGATCACGTGCAGTTGCTCGCTGTGAACGTGGCCGTCCCGGTCGAGCCATGTCTTATCGTTGAAGCCGATGGTGTCGACAACCAGCGTGTTGTCCTCCCAATGGCCAATCGAGTCACCCATGTAGGTGGGAGTCAAATCGGGCGGATGTGGACGCCCATCCGTGTAGATATGCCGCACGGTATGGTCGTATTCATACAGGATGATCACTTCCTTGGGCGTCTGAACGATCTGCATGGGAAAAGGCTGCAGATAGATGCGGGGAGTACCCGGAGGATAACAATACTTAAGAACTGGGTCATTCGTTTGCTGCAGTGTGTGCGTGCGCGGGCCATTCGAGGGTTTGGTGGCCTCGAATTTCGCCTTGGCCCAAGGTGTCATTGCAGGTTCATCCTGAGTATAAGTGGAGAGTATGAAATGTCGCTGACTCGCAGGGGCGTGCATGTTCCACACGCCCTGTAAATCGTGTTCGGGAACTGCGGCGGGCTGAGTTTTTGACGCTTCCGCCTGCCGAGCAGTCTCGGCGGACAGGCCCGGTGAAAAGGCCATTGTCGCCGCGACCGCAAGAAATGAAATCGCTAGATAATTCCGCATCGTGAAACTCCTTTCCAATAAAAGTGTTTCCCCAGAAAGTAATCATCCGGAATTTTCGTTTTAACCTCCCGGATGGGCACGCCTATACACCCGAGATCCTTCCGAGTGAACGAAATTATTTGTCGTCGCAGAATCTTACACCTTGTGGCACCGTCAGCCCGGCCCCCCAACGGCTGTAGACCGACTGCCGCGGCAGATCGGTCAGCGTGAACTGCCTGTTCAATCTTTGTCGCGAATCGCTCGATTGGTCCTCGAAGAGTTCCTCCAATTCCATCGCTGATCTAATTCGCGAATCAGAATCAGGCCACCGTCGGAAGTCACCCGTGATCCTTTGAAATCGACCTTCAACGAAGCATTGAAGCTCGCATATACACAGATGATGGCGCACGCCGAATGGTTCGTTGGTCACAGTTCAAATCGGAAATGTGGGGTAAGGGCGCTTCGGCCTTGGCGGCAGGATCGTAATTCCTACTCGGGACGCTTGCCGTTCGTCAGTTTCGCCGCGAGTTCCTCGATCGCTGTTTTCACTGTCTCCGCATACGGCGCAAAGTCACGAGCCGGGTCGAGCAGCCGGCCATTTTCCGCCAGCATTTCGTTGGCGAAGGCGATTGCTGGCATCGTGGTGGCCGGATCCATGTGCAGGCCCTCCAACACCTGCCGGAGCTGTGCGGCCGCCTTCGCTCCCCCGCGATGCCCGTAGCTCATGATCGCGGCGGGTTTTCCCAGCCATTCCTTATAAAGATGATCGATCGCGTTCTTCAAGGACGCTGGATATCCCCAGTTGTATTGAGGCGTCACAAACACGTAGCCATCCCCCGCGCTCACTTGTCTGCTCCACGCCTTGGTGTGCTCGTGCAAGTACTCCTGATTGGCCGGTATATTCGGCTCGTCGTTCGGCAGCGGCCAGCTCGCCAAATCCACCAGTTCGAATTCGATGTCCCGTGTTCCAGAGGCCAAGCTCAGCACCCACTCCGCCACCTGCTCGCCGATCCGTTGTGGCCGCGTGCTGCCGATAATGATTTCCACTTTTTGCATGTTGCCCCTTGCCTATTGAACCATACGTATGGATTTATCGGGAGATTTCAGGTATTCAACCTAAATACAACGCCAAATCTTCGTCACGGATTGCCGCTGCCGGCCGTCGGATTCCGTTCAACGGACCTGCCCTACGGAAAGCGCTTCCGCGCAAGAGTCTCCGCGGTGAACGACGCCAGTCTCCGGAACAGACCCTCCGCGCCCGCTTCCTTTTCCTCCGTCGCCAGCGCCAGGTGCCGCTCCACGCGCGATTCTATTTCCTGCATCTCCTCCCGGTTCGCTCCCGGAGCTAGCCGCTCGAACAGCATCCGGTGCGCCTGTTTTCTCTCCATCACCTCGAGCCCGTCGAGAATCTGACGGTGCGATGTCCCTTCCCAAATCGCCAGGATCATGGCCTCGCGCAGCCAGCGTTCAGCCCTGTATTCCCCGAGCACGCCCAACCCTCCGTGCACTTCCATGGCCCATTTCGCCGTATCAATCGCGAACTCCGCCGTCCAATATTTCGCCAGATGCGCCACCAATCGAAATAAATGATATCTATCCGAATACGGCGGACGCTCCTGCCACACGCCGTCCAATAGCTCCGCCGCTTCCCATGCCAGCGCAAACGCCTGGCGAAGCCCGCTCAGGCGCTCCGCGAACTGCCGGTGCAGCAGCGGATGGTCCAGGATGCGTTTGCCGAATGCCGTGCGGCTCTCCGCAAAGGCGTACGCCTCCGCCATCGCTCGCTGCGCCAGGGCCACGCTCACCACACTGTTGGCCACCCGCGAAAGGTTCAGCACTTCCAGGATCATGTAAATTCCCATCTCGCCCGAGCCGAGCGGATAGGCCTCGCTTTCACGCAGTTCCACTTCGCCGGTGGGCACCGAGCGCGTCGCGATCTTGTCCTTGAGACGGCGGATGAAGTAATTGAGCTTTCCGTCCGCGCGCCGCCTCGCCAGCAGAAACAGCCCGATTCCGCGCACGCCCGCCGGTGTTCCCTTCGGCCGCGCGGCCACCGCCGCCAGTTCGGCGCCCACGTTGCTTGCAAAATATTTATCTCCGGTCAAATGCGTTTGCCCGTCGCGAAGCGCGGCCGCCGTTTCCACCGTGTTTCCCAGGTCCGACCCTCCTTTGATCTCCGTCATCCACGTCGCGCCCTGCCACACCGAATCGTCCTTGCGCAATAAGGGCGGCAGGAAGCGGGCTTGCAGGTCCGCGCTTCCGTATTTGGCGAGAGACACCGCCGTTCCCAAAGAGACCGTATAGGGGCAGCACACTCCCGGATCGTAAAACGAAGTGTTGTAAATCAGCAGATACGTTGGGATCAGGGATTTCTCTTCGAGCGCCCGCCATACCGTGCCCGATCGGTATCCTCTCTTCAGCATC
>Ga0307372_10005594_pt1 | contig 18796 bp, 18 predicted proteins | sample OX1MG_FD_202533 | JGI IMG/M metagenome (GOLD analysis project Ga0307372, IMG submission 202533) | Soil microbial communities from Risofladan, Vaasa, Finland - OX-1 | ecosystem: Environmental > Terrestrial > Soil > Coastal area > Acid sulfate soil | place: Finland: Risofladan, Vaasa | collected...
TTGTTATTATAGCGTTGCCTGAAGGCGCTATGTAAAATGGCTCCTCGTTGCTTAGCACTATCGTCTTGTCCTTCATCTTGTAGAGAGGTATGAAGAGGTAGCTGTAGAACCTTGTCGACATCGCAAGTATGTCGATGAAGAGCGCGATTGCAAGGAAGATTATCTTGATATAGCTCGGTATCTGCAGGGTCGAGGTTATAATCATTATGACTAATGAGATTCCCACGAACGCTACAAAGAGCAGTGACTTCAGGCTAGGCAATCAAATCCCTACGATACATATCCTGCAAAAATCTATAAATAACAACAGCACCTCTTCAGAGCTTTCCTATGAGGGTTCCAGAGCTGTGCGCAAAGCCGCCTATGAAGTCGGCTATCGTTACGATTGCAAAGTAGGTTATCGCCATAATCAGCGCAGGGTAGAATAGTATTGAGAGCCAGTAGGAACCCATGGAGCTTTGGATGTCGTTTAGCGTGCTGACCAGCGGGCTGGATGCCGATACCGCATTTTGCTCCGCACCTGTTCCCTGCCCGAACTGGTTTAGCTGCTGGCTCGCCTGTGTGAGGGAGGTCGCGACACCTGCCTGCGTGAAGTAGAATGCGACTGCAAAGAGCAGCGGCATGATAAAGAAGAACCCGATTGCTATTGCCATGAACATCCCTCCAAGCCCCCTTGTGGGTATGAAGGCCCTGAGGATGACCCCTGGAAGGAGAAACACAGGTATCGCAGCGTACATTGCGAAGATCAGTATGTAGTACTCCACGTTAAGTATCAGCAGCCCGTCCATCAGAAGGTACGCGACAATCTGTGCAGGAAGCAAAAAGAAGAGGTCGATTGCTCCCTTGAATGCAGGGAGCACATAGTTTGTAACCAAATTTGTTATGGCGGATGTGGCGACATTTCCAAAGCCACCAGTCCCCTTCGTCCCTTCAGGGCCAAGCGCCACATTTAGGCTGTAGCTTGAGTAGTAAGCATCGACGCTGTAGATGTTGAAGAGGCTTGTTATCAGCGTTGTCGTCTGGGTTATTGTGCTTGTGATATAAGTAAGCGAGGTGACGTACGGATTTTGCGGGCCTGTGAAGAGCGAGGGCAGAATTCCTATCATCACCGCCGCGATGAACATGAAAATTATTACAATTATCGCCGTTGCTGTCGCCTCATAGATCTCACCAACTCCGAAGTCCCTGAGCCTTTGGCTCCTCAGAGCAATTCCGAGCATGAAGAGGAGCGCCGCGATTAAGAAAGCGACGGTCATCACAGCAAATCCGACCGGAAGCCACTGCTGCCAGACGTTGTAGACCGCCTGGTTTATGCTGCTGCAGTACCATGGCGCAAGGTTTTGGATATCAAGCTGGTTTGTCGCACACGGGCCGCCTGCGCTCTGCGCATTTGCAAGCGTGGTCCCTATCATCATTAGGAGCATGAAAGCGATTATTGTGATTTTTCCCATTTGCGCACCTATGCCACGCTCGTCAGCAGCGATAGGAAGTCCATCCTCTCTCCCACCGACTGCGAGAAGTCAATTATGAATGTGTTAACGATCGTGAAGGTTATAAGCGGAAGCACCAGCGTCCCTGCAAGCGCAAGACCCAGCCACTCAAAGACCGAGTTTATGATTCCAAGTATCGGCCCTGTGGGATCCGAAAATAATCCGACAAGGTTCACAAAGTTGAGCGCCGGCTGCACCGAGAGCGCGCCAAGCACCTGCAAAAGGAAGCCGTACATTATCGCAATCATTATCGGGAAGATCACCCCTATCCCGATCGCAAAGGCTATCATAGCTCCCCCAAAACTCCTCGTCACCCCGAAAATCCTGGCCACAAGGCCAAGCGGGAGCAGTATCGCAAATATGATCATCGATGCGTCAAGAAGCAGCAGCTGCACCTGCGAGAGTATTATCAAAGAGCCTATCGCAACTGTCGATCCCTCAAGGAACTCGACAATCGGCAGCGGCTCTATTGTGAGCGAGAGTGCGAGTCCGAAGTTCTTTATCAGCGGATCAAACGAATAACTGAGCTGGAAGTTCGGTATCGATGAGAAAAAGATTGTCATGCCCCCCACCACATTGTTTAGGTAGTAGACGATGTTGTTGTTGAAGTTGAAAAGGTCGCACTCCGAGAGCCCGTAGATGTCGGTCACCTGGGTGCAGTCGCTTTGGACCCCCCAAGAACCGGGAGTTCCCAGTCCAAAGCTGCTTGCCCCGGGAACCAGGTTTATCCCAGTGAAGAGGGGAACGGGATTAACAGTGTAGATCATCAGCGCGAATCCGCTGAAGATTATCACAAGCAAAAACGAGAATGCGGTTTCGTACATCTTGAGCCTCGCCCATGTCCTCATCTCGCTCCTTCCCATCAGCGGCGCAAGCCCGTAGATCAGCCCTACTATGAGCATTACTGCAAGCACGCCTAGGAATGCGAAGGGGAACCAGCCGGTGATGGGCGAGCAGAGCAGCCCCCCCACTCCCCCAGAGCAGCTGGTTGCAAACATGAGTAGGGGCTCGAGTGTCATTTCATATCACCTTCTTTAGCATGTCCCTCGCCTGCAGCGAAGGGGCCCCGAGCAGGTCGGCGAATCCCTCAAGCAGGCTATAGGATATGACAAAGGATATTATTATACCGAATATCTGGAACGTCGCGTTTATTATCGAGAATATGTAGAAGTCGAAGATGTCTATGAACTCGCTTTGTATCACGCTCTGCGTTGCGGACTGCGATATCCCGCTTGCAATCGCCTGCAGCTGCGCGAACGGATCTGTCGCGCTGCCTGCCGAGCCGACAGAGGAGGCGCTGAGCGCATACTGCCCGCTACTGCAGCTTGCCTGCGCAAGGCAGTGGTAGTTTATTGAAGTGAACGGGTAGATCAGCGCCGGGAAGAACACATAGAATCCAATGAAGAGCGCAAGCAGCGTTCCGCCTGCTGCGCGCGTCCATGGGAAGGAGCGCATGAGCACCCCGATGAAGAGCAGAAGAGGAAAGAGGTAGTACACAATAACCATGAAGAACACGACGCCTATCTCTATCCCCACAACCCCTGAGATCAGAGGGCTGAGGAATCCGATCAGCAGCAGATATGGCGTGACCCCGGAAAGCGGCGCGAGGGAGATCCCCATTCCGTTTGGCATCAGATTTATCTGGAATCCCGCAGCGATGCTGTATCCATATGAGAGCGCATTTAGCCCTGTGAGCCCCTCAAGGTGGCTTATCGCATCATTCATGTAGGTCTGGCAAACGGAGCTGTATATTCCTGTTATGTCCTGGTAGCCGCTTGCTGGATTTGTGCTGAGCGCCACGGCTGGCGCAGTTCCCCCTGCGCCTGCAGCTGTGATGACCGCGTTGCCGAGATTTGAGATAAATACCATGCCTCCTGTCAGAACCGCTGCGCCGCTGAATAGTACCGCTATTATCAAAATGTTCAGGAAGCTCTCCAGGTACTCTGTCTTCACAAACGCAAGCAGTTTAGGTATCCCGAAACCATAGCCTATCGCATAGAGTATCGCAAGCACAGCAAACACCATTCCCACAATGAGCAGCGAGACCTGGAGCACGAAGTTGTAGCTGTCAAAATTCGCACCCAGCCATGGGAAGGAGCTTGCAATCCCTCCCTGCCCAAAGAAGTAGCTGCAGGTGTTGGAGAAGTCGATTATTCCAGACTGCGCGTGGGCTGTTCCAATCAGTGCGACGAAGAGCGCAAATGCGAGCACAATGTTTCTTGCAATCATCTATACCAACTTTCCAAGTCCCGCTATGTCCGTGTCCCCGCCGAAGAGGAATGAGACGTTCTTCATTGCAGATATTATTATCAGTATGTTCAGGAACGGGATGACAAACCCTGCCAGGGACATGAGCCCGTATACATTCATGAACTCCATCGATGTCCTGACCGCTGCGGAAGGGACGCATGCCGTGCTAAGTATTCCCGTGAGCTGTGGGACCGAGGATACAAATCCTCCGAACGTGAATGCTGCGCCAAGCCCGAGTGAGACCGCCATGAGCGCGGAGTCCTTTGCCTCCTCAGCGACAAGGTTGCCTCCCAGCGGCCAGCAGCCGTTGTAGTTTGCTATCGCCGCAGTGCTCGGGAAGACGTAGAAGTTAGGGGTGAGAGAGTTGTATAGTATGTCCCTGCAGTTGGGGCTCACCGTAGGATCGCACGGAGACTTCTCCGGACCCCAGAATGTTGTGGGCAGCCCGTGAAGGTATATCGCTGGGAGCTGCTGCTCGTTTCCAACGAGCGTTATCTGGGTTGTGGCGACTCCGTACTGGTCAACATCAACCTCAAAGCTTATCGGAAGAAGGGCCCCCTGTGGGGAGCTTGCGCTCTGCGAGAGTGTCTGGCCGGAGATGATGTCCAGATTCGCAGTTGCGCTTCCCGACTGCCCGTTGCTTGTCACCACAACAGTTATCGTCTGCGTTCCCGGAAGGTATGTGTGGGTAGAGGTCATCCCTGTGCTCGGTGCGCTGCCATCATTCCAGTTCCATGTCGCCTGCGGCGGCACCGGCGCACCTACAAGCTGGTTTGTGGTGACTCCATTTCCAAGCATGTTGTACTCGATGATCATCACCATCGGGAGTATTATCACTATCACAAGTGTGATTCCCATCAAAAGTCCTCCCGCGCCTCTGGTGAAGGAAATCGCTCTGAGTATTATGCCTGCGGCGAGCAGGAACGGCCACACCATCAGCAGTATGAACATTATCACCAGCTGCGTGAGGAACATGTACATTATGAATATTCCCTGCGTTTCAAGCGGCTTTGTCATGAAAGTTATCAGAGAGTAGCCGGCGAGGGGCTGAGAGGCGATGTCAATCGAGAGGATTCGCGGAACAAGCTGCGCCACGCACGTTTCCGGCAGGCACAGTCCCGGGTCGGACTTGAGGGTGCTGAGGAACCCGACAAATCCCTCATAGACATAGAGCCCGTTGAGATTCGCCGCCGCCTGGTTTGTCATGTTTGCAATCATCACGTAGCTTGATGCGAGCCCGTAGTTGACGTATGATGTTGCGCTGCCTCCGCCGTTCTGTGAGTTTCCGACAAGCGCGCACACAAAGCTGGTCGGGTTTCCCTGCAGCAGGGTCACAGGGGAGTTCTGCAGATTGCCGCACATGTTGCTCACCTGGCTACCGAAGTCTCCCGTCGAGGTGCTAACAAGGCTTGAGTGAGAGACGAAGCTCCCGAAGAGCAGCAGCACGCTTATTATCAGAACCGTGTAGACCGCCGTGCCTATCGATTGGCCCAGCTCTGTGATCCCTCTTGAGCTTATCTGCCCGTCGTTTAGCAGCTTGCCCAGCACGTATAGGGCAAAGCCGATTCCCACCGAGATGAGTATCGCTATAGAGACGATTGGAAGCCAGCTGGTGAGCGAGCCCAGAGGATCTGTGACCTGGGTTGGGAAGTTGATCACCTGAGCATTTGCGATCCCAAAGAGCATGGCGAGCGCTACAAAGGCGAGCGGAAATGCGAATGCGATTCTCTTGTGCGTCATTGTATCAGCTGAATATGCTCTCGGAGCCGAGGAAGTTGAGCGCCTGCCCTATTCCCTTGGCAAGCCCTGCCGCAAGCCCGATTGTTATGGCAAGGTCAAGTGCGATAAGCACCGTCGTCTGGAACATGTATCCCGCCACCTGCATCCCGACTGCGGTCACAATCGATGGGGCTGCGAATACCGCGGTTAGCGGGTCCTTTGCGCTAAGGAAGTTGTTGAAGAACTGCCCCGCCGCGCTGCTGTAGAAGTTTAGAGGCAGCTGCGCTCCCCCGAATCCAAAGTCGGGCGAGGGCGCCGAGCCAAAGAGCGATGAGGGCGAGATTGTGGAAAGCGTGTAGCTCCCAGCATACTGCGGATACGGGTTTGCGCAAGTCGCCGCCCCAGGAGCGCAGTACATCCAGTTCATTATCTGCGCATCCATAACAAACGTCATGGGGAAGACGAAGTAGAAGGCTATCGCTATTGCGATGAACTCGTTTGCAGCCTGCTTTAGCCTCGGGCCGCTAAACGAGATGCTCCTCATTATCAGCGCAACCGGCAAGACAACCGTGAGCGCAGCTGCCTGTATGAGCGGCAGGGCGAGGAACTGCAAGAAGAGCATGGAGAAGCTCAGTATGACAAGCGGCACGAAGACGTCGGTGAGGACCGTTGCGTAGTTCTTGTATAGCGAGTTGAAGTCCGGCGCCCCCACGCTTCCGCTAAATCCGGTCGCCCCACCGTTGCCCTTTGCGTTAAAGAGCGGCAAATCAGGGAGGGCTTCCGCAAGACCTGTCAGCACTCCGGAGTAGACGGTGAATGCGATGCTGGTGGAATAGATTGTCGTGATCAGCCCGATCCCCTTCACAAAGAGCAGGTTCCCAACGTAGTGCTGGGCAAATGAGAATGAATCCTGGCTTGGCTGCGTGAGCTGCAAACTCACGTTGCAGGCAGTAGTGGCTATCCCGAGGATCGCCACTATTATTATCATGCTTATTATCGCCTGCCCGAACTCGAAGCGCACATATCCCCTAAGCCTCTCCCTCTCCCTTGTCGGCGCGAAGTTCGCAAGCAGGTAAACGAGCCCTGCGATTGTCAGGCTGAGGAGTATCACAAGAGCGCTGATCCCGACCCAGTTGTTGCTGTTGAGCCCCCCGAAGGCGCAGCTGCTGGACACGGCCGAAGCGGCGGTTTGGAATAGTAGGTTCTGCATCCAATCACTTTATCTTGAGCTTTCCGAACTCTATGTTTATCGTTCCTCCAAGCGACTTTGCTATGCTGTCGATTATTGGGAAGGCTATTGCGAGGTCTAAAATCAAAAGCAAAAACTGCACGACTGCCGGGATTGTGTAGACAAACACCCCGTTGAGCCCCGGATATATCGTGCTCAGGCTTGCAAGAGCGTCAACCCCTCCCTGCCCCTGCGGGAAGTAGGTGATTGCAGAGGAGATCCACCATGGCGCAGTCCCTGCCGCATTTGAGGATCCTGGCGCAGAGATGACATACGAGTTGACTATGTTGCTAATCGGCTGGTTGATGATGAGTATTATTGACGGAAAGACTATCGTTATTCCTATCCCTATCCCGATTAGCGTTCCTCCAATGCCCCGCACAAAGGGCATTGCACGAAATATTATCCCCATCGGTATCATGAAGGCGAGTCCGACGAATACGAGCATCGGCATCAGGTAGTACTCCATCCCGACAACCGTGTAGACGGGCAGTATGACCATGCTCATCGCATCATTCACAAGCGACTCGTATCCTCCAGCGTCAACCGCACCTGCGAGCATCGGGTTCTTGTAGATCTGGAAGCTTGTGCCCAATGTGAATACAGGAATCACCTGGAGTATCTCGGCGCCAAGAGGTATAGGTATGTAATACCCGACCTGCATTGTCCCGATTGCGCCAATGCCGAGGCTTAGCCCGAGAAGGTAGCTCACATAATTCGCCCCGCCGATTGTGGCGGTGCCGCCTGCAGGATTTGCCTGCGCGGTTCCGCAGAACACCGAAGCCAAATATGTCTGAGTCGAGGTGGTGAGCGCGGAGAGCGATGTGCCAAGGGAGCTGCCTGCAGGGACGTTGACTGAGGATCCCGCAAGCCCGACCGCTACGCTTCCCATGAGCACCAGCACCGAGTATATTCCAGCAATTAGCATCGCGGACTTTGCGACCTCCCAATATTCTTTCTTTACCCAGTTGCTCAGTTGCGTTCCCGGCACGAGCTTTCCGATGATGTAGCCTATCGCAATCACGTCAAAGGAGATGCTAAGCGCAATAAGCGCGATGCCTATCAGGGGGATCTGGTTTATCGTTATGCTTGCCTGGGGGGTGGCGCTGCAGATGCTCTGCGCATTTGAGACGCCGAATAGAAAAAGGAAGAGTAGCAATGGAGCTATCGCCCTAGAAAGTCGCCCGCCCATCAAACCAATAAGCTATTACAGCGATTATTTAAATTCCTTTCATCAGGCGTTCCTGATGATAGAGAACCGCTTCATGTACGCCTCTGCCTGGAAGATCACAAAATAAGGAAGTATTATCAGCGAGCTGATAAGCAGCACTATGTATCTGCTTGCCTGGGTCCCGCTTATGCCAATTGCAAGGAAGTCTATGAGCGAGAGAGAAACCAGAAGGATGAAGATTCCAAAGAGGAAATACTGCGGCTCGTGAACGACCAGCTTTGCGCTGTCCTTTATCGCGCGTATCATGTGCTTGTTGTCAATAACCATCGCTGCAGGCGCGTAGAAGATGAGCATGAACCCTATGAATCCAAGCACCGCGGTAAGGATCCCGGAGATCCCAAGGTAGTAGCCGATCACATTCACGACTATCAAGAGGAACTGGAAGGCGAGAAGCAAGACGAAGACCTTTGCGGTGTATCTCTCGATGCCCTTGAGCACCCCTCGTCCCGTCTTCACGTGCGTCCTTGTGGACTTGACTATCAGGCTTATTGCGACAAGGGCGAAGCTGAGGAACAGAAGAGAGACAAATATCGGTATTACAATTGCGACCAAGCTGATAATGTTCAGGTTGATGAATATACTTGCGCTCCTAAGGAAGATCCCTCCAGATGTTATGTAGGTCGGCAGAGGAGCAAGCACCGGTATAAGAAACGATATCAGAAACGGGATTGAAAATAGTATTATGAACTTGAGGTTCTGCGTGTAGGTCTCAAAGGAGTCCTCGATTATGCCTGCCATAAATACCAATACGCATTGGAGTGCAATAAATAAAAAGGGATTCCTCACTTCAGCCTGTAGATCTGCAGTCCCCCTGCAGAGCGGTAGAGCGTATAGTTGCTTCCCATGTACGCATATATACTGAAGTTAGCGTTCTGTATCGTCCCAAAGTCCGAGAAATTCGTGTCGAATGCGATATAAGTCGGCCTAAACCAGTAAAGGGGTGCATCTATTGTTGAAAAACCAGAGGGAGTGAATCCCTTCAATTGTATGTTAGGTGTAAGCTCTAGGTTTTGGACATAGTATAGGTGAGGGTTGAGACTCACATCGCTCATCAGATAAGCATTTGCCGGTATCTGGGATATTAAAAAGTTGATCTGAGTGTAGTTTAGGTTAGGTGCTCCGTTTAGCAAGAAGGGCGGCAGAGGAAAGGTTATCAAAAATAGGAGAAGGGAGATCATTATCGATAGCGAAAATATCGTCCCTGAGATTTGGTATAGGTTGCTTGGAAAAAGCCTCCCAAGCAATCCTGGCATCTTCGCCTTGGATATTATGAGCATGCCAAGCACCGCAGATACAAGTGCGCCTCCTATCGCATATGCGTAGTACTCATTGTTGAAAGTGGCAAAGACCAAGTTATGCAAAATGAACACCTCTCCGATCCAAGGCGATACGAGCAGAATGCTTAGAAGGGGATTAACCAAAGATGTCGTACCAAATCCAAGAAACAGGTTGATTAGCCCTGCAGTCCCCATGAGGTATAAGCCATAGGGGCTGTAGCTCACGCCGCCAGGGTTTTCAAGCGTCTGCAGCTGGAATGAGAAGAAGTTGACCAGCTTCTGATTTGGCGGAGTGATTGCATATCCGCCGTTTTGGTAGGAGGTGGTAAGGGAGTTTGCCACCCCGATGTAGAATATGCCAAACAGGATTGTTATTGCAAGTGCCGCGATGAGCATTCCTTTTCTTTTATTTTGTCTCTTTCTCTCTTCCCCGCTCAGCTTCCTGTTCCAGAAGAGCTCGTAGAAAAACACACCTGCCAGCAGCGTAAGCCCCACCACAAGCGATGTCTCGATCGTGCTCAAAAGCAAGGCGTAGGAAATAAGGAACCCCTTTTTCGAGTCCCTCATGTAGAAATAAAACGCGAGCAGATAAAAGAGGGGAATGAATCCCTCAAGGTGAAAGTCGTAAACAGTTATCCCCCTGACCCCTGCATTGATCAAGAATGCGAAACCAAGGGCAAGCCCCACCATTCGGTTATTGAGAATCCTCTTGCCTATCATGTATGCGACTATCGATGCGAGCGCAAGTGAGAGCTCCTGCAGCAAAATTGGGGTCATGGGGTTTTGGAGCAGCGCGAAAGCTGCGAGAACCTGGAAGGCGAAGAGCGAGAGGTGTTCCCCGAACACAAAATACTGCAGTCCCGGAATCATCTGCGGCGAATAGAGATGCAGGTATAGCGAGTGGGGCATGTAACCCATGTCAAAGTATGAGGACTGGAAAGTGGAGTACTTGTAAAACTCGAAATAGCTCCAGTACAAAATATACGAGACGGCAAGGAGTGCCATAAGGATAAGATAAAGATCCCTATTTGCTTTTGCGCCCAAGATTCCACCACACAAGACCACAAAGCGTGGAATACTTTATCGTTGATTTGAAAGCTATAAGTATTTTCTCGTCATTTCGAAAACGAGTCCAGTATTGTCTGGTTGAAGATTGCATCCGAGATGTAGAAATAATTGTCATTATAGAGCACCACCCTCACGCCATAGATCGGCTCGGAGTATGTTCCCCTGCCAAGATGCAAGGTGAGAGGGTAGTTTCCCTCGTGAGAGATGACGAGCCTGTTTACGTTCACTATGCACGGGTACTGTGTGCAGTTTGAAATGGCCTGAGTTATTATCGTATGATTTAGCAGTCCCTCGTAACCTACGTCATACTTGGAGGAAACGACGGCAAGCACATACAAGCTGCCTCCAGAGTAGCTTAGATCTCCGGAGTAGATCGTCTGGTTGGTCGCACTGTCAAAGCGGATTGAGGAATTGGTGATCAAAGCTCCAAACCCCTGCCCATATGCTGCATGCGAACTATACACCACGAAAGTCGCAGCCAGTGCAAGGGCAAGAAGAGAGGCATAAAGCAGCCTCATGTTTGCCGCAAGATATTTTTTGGCGCTCGCTTTGCCTTTAGGATTTTTGATAAATATCGTGACTATCAAAAAACCAGTAAAGAATGTGTAGTAAACCGGTATCGAATGTGAGTTGAAGAGGAACGGGATCATTGCAAATAGGCCCACAAGCCTCTTCTCGTTGAAGTAGAGGAATAGCAGCGAGAGTATCGCAACCGATATCAAAAAGAGCGCCGAATAGCCGCTTAAAAGTATGGGGTAATTTGTAACCAGCAGGTACCCTACCGAAGAAAAGGAGACTGGAAGAAGAATGCCGCTGACGGTTCCGAAAAGGTTGCCGAAGAAGGCAGTGGGATTTAGCGCTATAAAGTAGGCGTTGATGAGCAAAAATATCGCAAGGCTTCCAAAGATATTCCTCATACCTGCCTTGACGCCCTGATTGCTAAACGAATAGATTATCAATAAAATGACTGGGAACCACAGCTGCTGCTGGAGCGATGTGCACAGCCCCAAAAATATCCATGAGTATCTGCTTTCAAGTTTCGCGTATGCCAAAAGCAGTAGCGCAAACATCAGGTATATCGCAATCGAGGAGAGGTAGCTGAGCGCAATCGTTGTGAAGAGTATCAGGCTGTAGACTGGTTTGCCGAGCAGTCTTTTGTCGATCACAAGTGCCGTGGTTATCAGAGCGACAAGCAAAAAGAGCGCTTCCTGGACCTTGAGTCCTCCGGCTATGAGCCCTTGGAGACTGCCATCAGAAAATATGTAGAATGGGACAAATGATAGTATGTAAAGCGCCGGGTAACTCAAAGTCCCGACCACCGTGTTCTGGGAGGTAACGCTGGGGGTGTTCACAATCCCGCCGGTTACATTGTAGAAGAGTTGCTGCGAAACCGATACTGCGTATGGGTTTGCCCCTGCGAGCAATGCCTTTGTTTCGAGCAGCAGTATGAAAATCTCATCATTGATTTTGTAATGGCTAAATATTAGGCCAGAGACAAAGTAGAATGCTATCAGTGCTACGCTTATTGCAAGAAGCGAGTAGCTGATTTTTTTGTAGCCCTGGTTGAAAAGCCAGATTCCGAAGAAGATCAAAAAGAAAAGTGGCAGGACCAGGACAATAAACAGCCCGATGTATTCGTAGCTGGTCAAAAAGTGGGCCACCATCGTAATGCCCAAGGGAGAGGCTAGGATAGGTAGCATAATCAGGTTTGCAAGCGAGATGCAAAATGTGATCAAAAGCGCATTCTTAGTAAGCTTTTCCAAAACCTTTTTCTCAAAGTTTAGAAGATAGAGCAGGGCGTATGTTACGAAGGATCCGGAAGCCACCAAACCAGAGATCTCGGCAAGAAGTGAAATCTGCCCGAACACATCCTCAATCACAACAAAACTGATGAATAAGAAAGAGGAGAGGAAGAAGAGCAGCCTGTAGAGCGTTTTATCTGAGGGTTTTGTTACCTTCATAAAAAGGAGGGAAATTAAAAAATAAAACTACTTTAGCAGGTTGGCAGTCCTGAAACATCAGTTCCAAAGCTAAGTATTGTTGATATTATGAACGGCGCGAGTATCACAAGGATTACACCTATGACTCCACCTAGGATCATACCCATTGCCCATCCCTGCATGCTTGCCTTTACCTGTCCTGCCGCAGGCATAAAGTGGCCGACTGCGTACAGCACTCCTCCTACGAGAAACATGACAAGCGCAATTACTCCGATGACTGTCCTAACTCCGTTCACTATTCCACAGAGCTGGGATGTAAGGGTTCCAACGACATCTGTGCCTGAGGTTCCAGAAACAGTTGTACCTGAAGAACCTCCACCAGAGACTGTCGTAGCCGCATTTACAATTCCAAATACGCTGCTGCCTAAAAGTAGGGTTATCACGCAAAGAAGCCTAATGTTTAAAGTATTCACCAGTACACCTTGATTTTTGATTTAACTGAGCATATTTAAATAGCTTTCTGTGAATTTGTTTCTGCTCTCCATGTTTTCTTAGAAGCGTTGCAATCCAATCTATCTGCAGTATTCCGATAGCGAAAACCAAAAACAAAACAACAGTTATCTATATATATCTCCCAACGCATAAAATTCTTATGAATGCGACTGGAATGGCTAGCATTTTCGGGTTAGGACTAGCTCTTTTCATGCTCAGCTTTTTCGGTTCTTCCTATCTTTTTTCCTCCTCACACCACAGCATTAACACTCTTGCTTCATCCTCACAAGCGATACAGATGAGCCTCTCGCAGTCGGTGAGTGGCGGAGGTCTCACAGTCACCCTAAGTGGAACGATAACCGATCCAAACCAAGGGGCACAGATAAGCTACGGCTCCGTATCGGTGAACTGGGGGGACGGCGCATCCACGCAAGGCCTATATCCTGTTCACACATATTCTAGGTCAGGATCCTACACCATAACCACCACTGTGCGCGACAGCCTGGGAATAACAGGTACTAACACAAAGACCGTTAATCTTGCTGCAGGAGGGGGAGGCACAACAGTTTCCACCTCTTTTCCAGGAATCACTGATCCTTCAACTGGTTTAACCTCGCCTACTCTAAACTTCAATCCTCAAGTCGGTGGCAACGGAATGTTTGTAACAGTGAGCGGATCTATAGTAGATCCAAACCGGGGTGCATCAATAAGGTCTGTCACGTGGGACTGGGGCGACGGTTCACAAGACACCACGGGCTTTTCGCCACAGCACAGCTATACGATTCCTGGTCAGTACAGCATATCTGGCACGGTTATTGATAGCTATGGTGAGGCTTCAAGCCAGGTCGAATCAGTAAGTGTTTCGCAGGGTGCTGGAGCAACAATACAGATAATAACTACAAATAATCAGGGTCAAAACAACTTGCCTATCTCCATGTCGGTCACAGCGACGTCAAGCGGTCTCACAGTTACTCCACACGGAACAATAAACGATCCTAACCCCGCTGCAACCACAATCTCAGTCAGCTGGGACTGGGGCGACGGCACAGCGCCATCTACAGGTTGGTCTTCCGGCCTCAGCCACACCTATGCTCAGTCAGGAACCTATGTTATAACTGTTACTGCAACAGACGACATAGGGCTTCGCAATTCACAATCGATAACCACTTCAGTGGGTGGGGGTTCTTCGACTTCATCGGGCTCTTCAGGCGGAATACAAATACAGTTCAATCTGGTAAAGAACGGAGGGCTCAAGGTGACTCCCCAGGGATCTGCAACTGATACGGCACAGGCTTCTGTATTTAGTTCAGTGATCTGGGACTGGGGCGACGGCACTCCAGACACTCATGGCTGGCCTTCAGGCCTCAGCCACACCTATGCACAAGGTGGTACCTACACAGTAACATTCTCTGTTTCAGACAACTTTGGCCAGAGCGCCTCAGCAACACAAACCGTTTCGCTTCAGTCTGCTCTCTCGCAGATAGGTTTCAATGTAAACTACAAATCAAGTGGTCTGACAGTAACACCTTCAGGTTCGATAAATGATCCAAATGATGCGGCAAAGACAATTTCCGTAAGCTGGGACTGGGGCGACGGCAGTTCACCTTCGGGAGGCTGGCCTTCCGGCCTCAGCCACACATATGCCTCCGCAGGACAGTATGCTGTCACAATAACAGCTACCGATGACATAGGGCAGAGCAACACGAATGTCCAGCTTGTCACAGTTTCTGGAACGAGCGGAGGGGCGACATCTGGAGGAGTGTCCGGAAAGCCAATCTCGATAAGCGTAAGCTATCCAAAAAGCGGTCTTAAGGTTACTCCTTCAGGATCAATAAATGATCCGAACGATGCAGCAACCTCAATTTCAACGAATTGGGACTGGGGCGACGGCACATCACCTTCAACAGGCTGGCCTTCCGGCCTCAGCCACACATATTCACAGGGAGGAACTTACGTAATAACACTGACAGCAACTGACAACATAGGAACCACAAACACCCAGACAGCATCAGTTTCGGTCAACCCTTCGGCCACCACAACAATCCAGCAATCCTCGGTAGTATCCGGACAGCCTATTGCTATAAACGTCAACTATCAGAAAAGCGGGGAGACAGTAGTTCCTCAGGGAAGCATAAACGACCCTAACACTCTGGCAACCTCTCTAAATGTTCTATGGAGCTGGGGCGATGGAACAACATCCGGAGCATGGCCTTCCGGCCTCAGCCACACTTACATAACTCCAGGCTCATATACAATCACAGTAACCACAAGGGACAATCTCGGACTCACAAACACCGCAAGCCAAACGGTAAATGTGCAATAGAAACGCAGATACACGCATATTTTTATAACCCTAAAAGAGAGTTCTTCGCATATGCACTGGCAGAATCCACTAGCAAAAAATTTGTTACTTATTTTGATCGGATATGCACTAATCAGCACATCGCTCTCAGCATCCGCAACACTTTCCGGATATACAGTAACTTCAAACAATTCAATTCACTCGGCGATGGCACCGTTCATAATAAATGTCAGCTACACCGTCAGCTCCCTTAAAGTCACCCCACTAGGAGTAGTTGTTGATCCAAACAATGATGCGAGAACAATATTCACAACCTGGAGCTGGGGCGATGGTTCGGTCACAACCGGCTGGCCTTCCGGCCTCAGCCACACATACATACATGCGGGGAACTACACAATAAGACTTACTGCAATTGATGACATCGGGAACGTGAATACCCAGATAAGCCACATTTTTGTAAGCGGAGTAACCTCAAACCCGTTTAACATAAAACTCAAATTCGACAGGTCCGGCTCAAAAATAATCCCTAACGGAACCATAAAAGACCAGGCTCGCAACTCAACATTTATCTCTCTTCTCTGGAGCTGGGGCGACGGAACCGTGGACTCTGGATGGCCAAAGAATCTAAACCACACCTACTCTGCGCCAGGCAACTATTCTGTTTCAATAGTGATGAGTGATAATGTTGGCAACAAAAATACCTACCAAAAATCCGTACTTATAAACAGCAACTTCCCAAAGCCACCAAAGTTTGTTCCCCAGATAAGAACACTTAAGGTTGGAGAGAACCTCACCAATGGCTACATAACCGTGAAATTGGAGAACCTCATTTTCCTTGACAAAAACGGGAGCACTAAGGCGCAACTGGTGGTGTACAACAACGGTGTCTACACCAACCAGATTGTTGTAAAGCCCCTCACAACCGTGAAAGTGAACTCCGGCGGCACAATTATCTACATCTATGTTGGACAGACAATCTTTGGGTTATACAACGATAGAACCGCAGAAGTAGAAGTTGAATATGTCCAGTGATTATCCAAGCGTCGCAAGTATCCCGTCTACAATTCCCTTCACGCCGACTCCTCCAGTTGCTCTGACTGCAATTCTGTGGCTGAGCACCGGCTTTGCGAGGAACTTTATGTCGTCCCTTGTGACCTCAGTCCTTCCCTCGATTAGCGCCTTCGCCTTTCCGCACATCATAAGAGCGATGTCTGCCCTTGGGCTTGCGCCCATCACCACGTGGATGTCGGTTCGCGTGGCGTTGACTATTCCGGTTATGTAGTTTGCGACATCATCAGGCATCTTGATTAGCTTTGCCTGCTGCTGGTACTCGATTATGTCCTGCGTGCTGATTATCTTGCTGACTATACTCTTCTCCTCGCGCTCCTTGATTCGAAGCATCTCCTTCTCCTCCTCCTCGCTTGGATAGTCTACGTCTATTTTCATGATGAACCTGTCCGCAAGCACCTTCGGCAGTGGCTCGGTCCCCTCGATCCTCAGCGGGTTCTGGGTGGCAAAGGCGGTGAATGGCCTTGGAAGCTGCATATCAATCCCTCCGGCCGTGACCTGCCGCTCTTCAAGGGTCTCAAGAAGCGCGCTCATCGTCTTAGGCGGAGATCTGTTGAGCTCGTCGATAAGCAGGATGTTTGTGAAGATCGGCCCCTTCTTGAACGCGACAGAGTTGTTGTCGTCAAGGTAGGTGTAGCCGACGATGTCCTTTGGCTCAAGGTCAGGGGTTCCCTGAATCCTCTTGAAGTCCGCCTGGATGGTGGATGCAAGCGCCTTTGTCATGGTGGTCTTTGCGACTCCCGGCACTCCCTCAAGCAGCGCATGCCCGTTTGCGACTATTGCTATGAAGAGCAGCTCTATTGTGTCCGTCTTGCCTGATATATGCTTTTTCATCTCGGCAAGCGTCCTTGAGTAGGCCTCTTTTGCATCCAAATTAGCACCGATAATAGTTAGTAGGGAAAGGTTTAATAATTAACTTTGCCTATTTAACCATAAGGTGTATTAATGATAGGAAAAGATCACATTTCAGGCAATCCGGTAACGGTAGCAGAGTCACTTGACATACTAGAGGAGCGAAAGAAGGCCGGGGAGCTGGGATACGAGCAGCAGATTGCATACGACCACGCAAAGAAGTTCGCCTCAATGGACCTTGACAAGGCAAAGAAGTTCGCCGCGGACCTTGAGGATGTGGGGATAAGCAAGAAGGCGATAATCAAGGTCATCGATGTCATGCCGGCCAACGAGGTCCAGCTAAAGAACGTTCTGCTAATTGAGAAAAAGACGTTCGAGGCCGATGTCATAAAGAAGGTACTTGAGGTCGTGGCCAAGTACAAGAAGTAACGGTTTGCATATTTTGGGCGCTGTCCATGGAATTCGAGAGAAAAGAGGAATTGGAGGAACACGCTGTTGTTCTTGACTATCTTCCTACTGGAAAGTCCGGCGCCGCAAAGTCCGAGCCTACAGCAATACTACTCGGTGAGAACAAGTTTACGCTTCTTGAGGCTGTCCCAAAACCTGGGGCAATCCTAAAGGTTGGGGAGCGGGTCTACATCGGAAAGGCGGAAAGGGACAAGATTGCACTAATAAAGCTCAGGCTAAACTACAGCGAGCTCACGGAAGGGTCAAGAAACGAGCTGCCAAAGGCAGTCTCGCAGATAGTCAAGGGCAACGAGCCAAAGTTTGTCGACGTCTTCAACAGGGCTGGCCCAATCAACATAAGGGAACACTCACTTGAGCTCCTTCCGGGAGTCGGAAAGAAGCACCTTCAGGGAATCATCAAGGCAAGGGAAGAGAAGCCGTTTGAGAGCTTTGCGGACATCTCAGCAAGGGTATCGCTGCTTCAGGATCCAGTCAAGCTGCTCACCGACAGGATAATCGTCGAGCTAAAGGGAGAGAGCAGGTTCTATCTGCTAACAAGGCCTTACGGAAAGCCGCACTTTTAAAAATCCATTGTGAAAATCTGAGAAAATTTTCCGACATTTTAAAAGACTATTTTTCATTATTTCTCTATGTCTGGCGTAGTCATAACTCCACATGCTAAGGAAAGGATGGCCAGATACAAGATTACAGAAGAACTAGTAAAAACGACGCTCGAAAGTCCTGAAATTACAATTGAAGGACACAGCGGGAGAAATATCTATCAAAAAAGGCTCAATGGTTATGTGTTGCGCGTTATCACTGAAGATTCCAAAGGAATAAAAATTGTCATAACTATATACAAAGCAAAAAGGGAGCGATATGAGATATAAGTATGATCCTAAGACTGACATTCTCCTGATGGTCCTAAAAAACGGCATGCCTGATTTCGGAAAAAAACAGGGAAACATAATCACCCACTACAACAAGAAAGGGGTGCCTATCGAGATCGAGATACTTGATGCAAGCAGAACTATCCTCAAGACGATTCTAAAAGGAAGAAAATTAGCTTCTAAAAATTGAAAGAACTACTTCTTTGGCTTCTCAAGGTGCCTTTGGGGCACTATGATCTTTCTTACGGTCGACTTTGAGACCGGAATCCTAACAACATATGCGGTTCCTCTCTTCTCAATGATTTTCCCGATCTTTCCCCTGTACCTTGGGTGAGGGATGTCTGGGAAGCTTCCCTTAGGGACAATCGCAACCATGTCGCCTACCTTGAAGTTCTTGATTAGCGTGGTGAGGCCTAGCTTGCCCGGCTGGTGATGCCTTGCCAGGTGCCTTGTCCTTCCCATGAATAATCCGTGCGATCTTGGTGCCATATGCTCACGTTAGTATAATTACAATACTTTATAAACCTCAAATATATATAAAT
>Ga0307372_10005597_pt1 | contig 18789 bp, 17 predicted proteins | sample OX1MG_FD_202533 | JGI IMG/M metagenome (GOLD analysis project Ga0307372, IMG submission 202533) | Soil microbial communities from Risofladan, Vaasa, Finland - OX-1 | ecosystem: Environmental > Terrestrial > Soil > Coastal area > Acid sulfate soil | place: Finland: Risofladan, Vaasa | collected...
TTGCCGGCCTTCATCAGCGCGAAGCTCTGCGCCGTGCCCTCGCGCATCAGGTCGTGATTGGCCGAGGCGGTGTAGAGCACGAAGCCGCTGACTTTGACCGACTTCTCGAACAGCCGGAAGACGTCGAGCTTGTCGGGCGGACCGCCGGCGCGTCCGTACAGGATGACGTGGCCGAAGGGCGCGGCGCACGCGATGCCCTTGTCGAAGGTCGGCTTGCCGACGGCGTCGAGAATCAAGTTGACGCCTTTTCCGCCAGTCAGGCGTTTGGCCTCTTCGGCGAAGTCGTGGGTTTCGTAATTGATCACCTCGTCGGCGCCGTATTGCCTGGCGATGGCGAACTTGCTGTCGCTCGAGACCGTGCCGATCACGCGCGCGCCGGCCGCCTTGGCGATCTGCATCGCGACGATGCCCACGCCGCCGGCCGCCGAATGCACCAGCACGGTCTGGCCGGGCGTCATGTGATGGGCGGCATGGATCATGAACCATGCGGTGAGGGTTTGAATCGGGAAGGCGGCGCCCTCTTCAAAGCTGACGAAATCGGGCAGCGGAATTACCTGGTTGGCGTGGAACAGCGCGTATTCGGCGTAGGCCTTGAGGCCCACCGCGGCGATCCGCATCCCGGGTGAGAGCCCCTCGACGCCCGCGCCGACGGCGTCGATGACGCCCGCCGCTTCCATCCCCGGCGTGTCGGGCAGCTTGGGCTTGATCAGGTAGTTGCCTTCGCGAAAGAAGGTGTCGGCGAAGTTGATCCCGGCGGCATGCACGCGCATCCGCACCATCCCGGGCCGCACCTCGGGGGTGGCGACCTCGACCAGCTTCATCACGTCGGGTCCGCCGACCTCTTTGAATTGAATCGCTTTCACGGTGCGTCTCCTTGGGCTTGCGCGGCGCGATTGTTTCGGCGCGCGGTGCGGTTAAACTCGTTACCTGATGAACACCACTAACAAACTCGGACGGTCGCGCCAAAGCGCGCGCCGGCCGGTGCCGCGATCATGCGGGGCGGGCGGCCAGACGGGAACGCCGCGCGATGATTGAGCTCGTGATCTTCGACGCCGACGGCGTGCTGTTCGATTCCGGCGAATCGAACACCGCCTACTACAACGCGATCTTCGCCGCGATCGGCGATCCGCCGATGGACCCCGCCGAGGAGCACGCCGGCATCTTCATGGCCGCGCCGCAGATCTTCGCGCTGCGCGCGCGCAACGATCAGGCGAAGCTCGATCGTATGCGCGCGGTCGCGCGGACCATCGACTCGGCGCCCTTCTTCGCGCTGCTGCGTCCACCGTTCGAGTTGCGGCCGTTTCTGGCCGCGCTCAAGCGGCGCTACCGGCTGGGCCTCGCGACCAACCGATCGGCGACGATTCCCGCCCTGATCGGTCACCTCGGACTCGACGGCATATTCGATGCCGTGGCCAGCGCGCGCGATGCGGTGCGGCCTAAGCCCGCGCCCGATATCGTCGCGCTCTGCCTCGAGCGGGCCGGGGTGGCCGCGGAGCGCGCGGTCTATGTCGGTGACAGCGACACCGATCGGATCGCGGCGGCTGCCGCCGGCACGCACTTCATCGGGGTGGGCGCGCGCGCCGGCCACGCCTCGCGCATCGAGGCGCTGGAGGAACTGCCGGCCGCGCTCGATCGGCTCTTCGGCGCCGCAGGTTAGGGAAGCTCTGCGCAAGTGAGGTCGTCATTCTGAACGGAGTCCGCGACGTGAAGAATCCCGGGATTCTTCGCTGCGCTCAGAATGGCATATTGGACCTTGAGTGGAGGTTCCTTAGCGAATCTGCGGCGCCGCCTAGATCAGCATCTCGATCAGATTCGGGCCGCGCTCGGCGAGCGCGCGCTCGAGTTGTACGGTGAGCGCCTCGGCCGTGTCGACCCGCACCGCCGCGACGCCCATCCCGGCCGCCATCTGCGACCAGTCGATCTCGGGATTGGCCAGGCTGGTCAGCGCGCGCGCATTGGGGCCCGGTTCGGTCACTCCGGCCCGCGCCAGTTCGACCTGCAGGATACGGTAGCGGCGGTTGTTGCAGATGAGCGTGGTGACGTCGAGCCGCTCGCGCGCCTGGGTCCACAGCGCCTGCAGCGTGTACATGCCGCTGCCGTCCGCCTGAAAGCCGATCACCTTGCGATCGGGACAGGCGATAGCGGCGCCGGTCGCGCAGGGTAATCCCTGGCCGATCGCGCCGCCGGTCAGCGCGAGATAGGTATGCGCCGGGGCGCCCGCCGACGCGCCGAAAAACGGCAGCCCGGTGGTCGCGGCCTCGTCCATCACGATGCAATTGGCGGGCATCGTGGCGGCGATCGCCGCGCCGATCGTCGCCGCGTTGAGCGCGCCGGTCGGGCGCGCGGGCCGCGCGGCCGCCGGGGCGGCCGCCGTCTCGCGCGGCGCGCCGAGCGCCTCGGCCAGCGCTTCGAGCGCACCGGGGGCGTCTTCGAGCGGCGTGGCGAGCGTTGCGGCGAGCGCGTCAAGAGGCAGCAGCGTGCTCGGGACATTCGGATAGCCGAAGAAGGCGACCGGCGCGGGCGCCCCGGCGATCACGACAACGTCGAATTTGGCCAGCGCCTCGATCGCCTGCTCGGGGAAATACGGCAGCTTCTCGAGCGCCGGCATCGCGCCGCCGCGTTCGACCCGCGCCGGAAAGGTCTCGCAGATGAGCCGGCATCCGGTCTTCGCCGCGACTCGCCCGGCGGCGCCAAGCGCGCGCGCCCGCAAGGCCTGGCCGCCCAGGAACAGCGCCGCGCGCGGGCCAAACCGGCGCAGGAATTCGGCCGCCTGGCGCAACGCGGCGTCGCGGATTGCGGGCGGCGCGGCGAGCGCGATCGGCGTGGCCGGCGCGCTCGCCGGATTCCACTGGCAGTCCGACGGGATGATCAGCGTCGCCACCTGTCCGGGCGCGCGACCGGCGGCGGCGATCGCCTGGGCGGTATCGAGCGCGACCGCCTCGGCCGAGGCTGACTTGCGCACCCATCCGGAGACCGGCCGGGCCAGCGAGGCGATGTCCGAAGTGAGCGGCGCGTCGGCCGCCAGATGCCACGTCGCCTGATCGCCGATGATATTAACCACCGGCGATCGGGCGCGCCGCGCGTTATGCAGATTGGCGATCCCGTTGGCGAAACCGGGCCCGAGATGGGTCAGGGTCAACGCCGGCCGTTCGGCCATCCGGGCGTAGCCGTCGGCCGCGCCGGTGCATACGCCCTCGAACAATCCCAGCACCGCGCGCATTCCGGGGACCGCGTCGAGCGCCGCCACCAGCGGCATTTCGGTGGTTCCGGGATTGGCGAAACAGACGTCGACGCCCGCGGCGATCGCGGTTCGAATCAAGCTCTCCGCACCATTCATCAGGCCAGCCTCACCTGCTAATCAGGAACTTTTCACGGATTTCTCAAAGGTCGCCCAATCGACCATCGGACTGAGCCGCCGCCGCGCCACGATACCCTGCGCGATTGCGCCGCTGAAGGCGGGAAAGGTCAGCGCGTGATCCTTGATGTCGAGCACCAGCACGATCTTGGCGTCTTCATTCGAGGCCCACGGTCCCGCCATCAGGGTCACGCCGGGCGGAAAGCCGTTGGTGACCACGCCGTTGATCAGATCGTAAACTTTCCTGAAGTCGTCCTTGGACGCGACGTTGAAGTAGATCTCATCGAGATAGAGCGGCATCGATTTTTCCTCCGTTGCGAGATTGGGTAAACGTCCCACGCTTCTTATATACAAATTTGCCGCGCGGCGGTTAGCGCGGACCAGCGCGCCGCGGCGCACCTTCAATGCGCCGGCGGAATAATCAGAGTGCCGCCGCCGCCCGTCGACGATGGCGATCCGCCCGGCGGCAGCGGCGCGCCGATCGCACTGGGCGGCGGTAGCGTGCCGGGCGGCGTGGTCAGCGTGCGTGAGAGATTTTCGACTTGCCGTTGCAGTTGCCGGGCCTGCGCGCTATTGCCGGCGGCGATCATCTGGCGCTCGAGCGCCGCCGCCGAACTATTGATGCTCTGCAATTGCTGCGCGGCTACCGTGGCGTTGCTGAGCCCCGCCGCCAGGTATTGCATCTGCAGCGCCGCGATCTGCTGCTGCAACGCTATCGACGCGGGCGACGGGACGGCGTTCGCGGCGGCGGCGCCGCCCGCACCCATCATCGCCATCCCCGGCGCCATCGCGGCGAGGCCCTTGGCCGCGACGATCGCGTTGGCGGCGCTCTGATTCGACGCCCCGTCGATGGTCGCGCCCGACGACGCCACCGCGCTCGACGGATTGGGAGTCATCACGTCGAGGCACGGTCCGGTCGGGTCGTCCTGCAGGACCATGATCGAGTCCTGGCGGATCGCGCCGGCCGCGCTCGGATAGATGTCGAAGGCGACGCTGGCGCCGCCGCCGCTTGCGGGGCTTACGCTGGTGACAGAGCCAATCGGCAGGCCGAGGTTATAGACCGGCGCGCCTTCGGCGAGTGTGCCGGGCTGGCCGAACTCGGTGTAATAGCGATCGGTCGGCAGGCTGCATCCGGCCGCACCCAGCGCGATCACGCAGGCGGCGAGCGCGGCGCATAGTGCGCGCATCGAGATCGAAATACGCACGGCCAATCCGTGCCGCGCGCTCAGGCGAACGCCGGCATCACCTCGCGCGCGAACAGGTCGAGCGTCCGCGGCGGTCCGAAGTCGCCGAACATGATCGTGAAAAAGGTGATCCCCTGGGCGACGCGGGCGCGCAATTGCTCGACGATCTGCGGCGGCGTGCCCTTGATCCCGGTGATCGAAAACGGTTTGAGCCGTCCCGCCATCTTCCACTTCTCTTCGACCTCGGCTTCGCTGGCGCCGAGGCAGACCAGCAACTGCTCGGAGATATTGATCGATTTGATATCGCGCCCGACCGCCGTGCAATGCGCCTTGAGCACGTCCAGCTTGTCGCTGAAGCTCTTGTAGCCGGCCGGGCAATTCCAGCGGTCGGCGTACTGCGCGACGATCCGCAGCATGACCTTTTCGCCGCTGCCGCCGATCGTGATCGGCGGATGGGGCCGCTGGATCGGCTTGGGATTGTTGATGGCGTCGTCGAGCTTGAAGTAGCGGCCGGCAAACGACGCGCGCTTTTCGCCGAACAGCAGCTTCAGGATCTTGAGCCCCTCTTCGAGTTGGCGCAGCCGCGCGCCCATGGTGGGAAATTCGTAGCCGTAGCCGCGATACTCCTCGTCCATCCAGCCCGCGCCGAGCCCGATTTCGAGCCGGCCGCCGCTCACGTGATCGATCGTGGTCAGCGCCTTGGCGAGCAGCGCCGGGTTGCGGAACGAATTGCACAGCACCAGCGTGCCGATGCGCAACTTTTCCGTGCGCGCCGCCACCCCGCTCATCAGCGCCATCGATTCGAGGCAGTCGGCGTCGGGGATACCGCGATTCCAGAAATGATCGACGAACCACAGCGAATGGTAGCCGAGCTGTTCGGCCTGCGTGGCGCGATCGGCGATCGCCTTGAACGACATCCCGGCCTGGGGCGAGAAAATTCCGAATTCGGCTGTCCGGCTCATCAGGTACTCCCGTCGGTCGAATCGCGTCGGTTGAATGCATCCGCAATGCGGCACGCAGTTTCTGTTTCGCACGGCCTCCGCGCCGGGTCAACGCCCGCGCCCACGCAGCGAGCGTCGCCGCGCTGCGCGAACATGCTATAACGGCGCGCACGGTACGATCGATGGAGCATTCGCTATGGGGCTAGTGCGCGGAAGAAATGCGCTGTGGCGCGGCGCGGCAAGCGCATTTGCGATCGCGATCGGATTCGCACTCGCGATCGGCGCGGGATCGTCCGCATCGTATGCGGATTCGTCCGCGCACGCTGCGCGCGATGCCGCGCCGGGCACGAGCGGCGCCGCGGCGCACTTCGCCGTGACCGCCGCGGCGCATCGCATCCCGAATACGCCCGGCATCTACGAGGCCGGCTGGACGGCGCGGCGCGGACCCTCGCCGTTCGACCGCATCGGACTGCATCGCCTGATCCGCGGGCCGCTTCCACAGGCGCGGCCCGAGGTTGTCGTCCTCTATCTGCCGGGCACTAACATGAACGGGACGATCGCCGTGAGCGATCCGCGCTATTCGCTGCCGATCTTCATGGCCGCCCATGGCGTCGATTTCTGGACGCTCGATTACCGCACGCACTTCATTCCGCCGGCCACGCCCGCCGCGCAGCTTGGCGAACTTCGCGGCTGGAACAACGCACTGTTCGAGTCGGATATCGCGGCGGCCGCGCGCTTCGTGATCGCGGCGAGCGGGACGCGCAAAATCTTTATCGCCGGCTTCAGCCGCGGCGTGAGTTTCGCCTACCTGTTCGCCGCGACCCATCCGGACGAGGTTCGCGGGTTGGTGATGTTCGACGGCTGGATCCCCGAGAACCAGCCGTCGGCCGCGCCGCCGCCGGGCGTCTATGCCGACGATCTGGGCGGCGCGCATCTGACCTTCGACAAGCGCCAGGCGCTGCTCGAGGCGGTGATCCGCAATCCCGACGGCCCCGCGCCGATCGCGCAGTTCAAGACTGCGCGCGAAAATCTCGCGCACGTGGTCTATGCGTCGGCGGCCTTCGGCGGGCACGGCGGGCTGGCCAATCCGCAGGGCGGCTTTTCCGACGCGACGATTCTGGCGCGGATAATGATTGCGTACGATCGCTATTGGCCGGCGGTGCAGGACGGCGAGAATTCGTTCACGCCGGCGATCCGCGCGCAACTCGCACAATCCAGAATTCCGGTGATCGCCTTCAGCAGTACCAATATCAGCGCACAATGGCCCGCGCGCGTCGCGCATTCGGCCTCGGCGACCGGCGGTACCGACGTGACCGTCCTGACGCGCAATGGATGGGGGCATCTCGACCTGATTTGCGGAACTCAGGCGCAGGCCCGCGTGTTCGATCCCGCGCTGACCTGGCTCATGCGGCATCGGGAGCACGTGGACCCGATGCATCGGGGAGGCCCGCCGCCGACGGTTGGCGCGGCCGGATTATAAGCGCCGCCGCCAGCGCCCACATCCCGAAGGGAAAACCGGCCAGCGCCCAGAGGAGCGGCGAGCGTCGGCGCCGCGCCGCGATCACCGCGGTCAACGGCGCCAGCGCCGCATCGACCGCCAGCGACGTGGCAAGCATGCCGGCGGCCGGCCCGTGAAAGCGCGTCAGGGCAAAGCCCGACGCCCATCCCACGATGATCGCCACGGTCTCCATCGGTTGGCCTCTCGCACCACCCTATATATAGTCGATCGCGATGGCACGACGTGAAGTGGAAAGCCTGATCGCCCGGTTGCGGCAGCTTAGTGAAGCGGGCGCCGCCAGTTTCTTCAGCGAACTGATGGCCAACGACGGGTTGCGGCGGCGCGTCGGCAAGGCCGGCGAGCAGTTCTTCTCGAACAAGCAGAGCTTCGATCGCAACGTCGAAACCGTCCTCGACTTCGTCAGCATTCCCTCCAAGCGCGACGTGCGTGAACTCAAGGCGCGCCTCGACCATCTGAACGGCCAACTGGTCAACCTTAGCATGAAGATCGATCGCATGCTGGCGGCGGGCGATCGGCGCGTCGTCGCGGCGGCGCCCAACCCGTCCGCGCCGCGCAAGCCGTCGGTGCCGCGCAAGCGCACCACTCCGCGCACCGGCAAATCCTGATTTGAAATTCCCGGCACGCGCCACCCGCCGCGCAGATCGCACGGCGTGATTAATTAAAACCGCGGCCGGTTCTGTCACCCTGAGCGCAGCGAACGGGTCCCGCATCCGGGATTCTTCGCAACGCTCAGAATGACAACCATAACGGGCACTCTCGCCATTCTGAAGCCAGGCAAAAATCTGGATCCATGCGCTGCGTTCGTCCAGGTGATTTGCCGAAGCCGGCGTTAATTCTCGACCGCATGCAGGCTGCGCGCGATCGCCGCGAGGTCGGCCAGCGTGCGCGGCTCGTGGCCCAAATCGGGTGCGGCGATCAGCGGCACGTCCGCCGGCATGACCGCGCGCAAGGCCGCGATCGCGCCGGCTTCGCGTGCTCTGAGCGCGGCATAATCCTCAAGGTTGCGCGCGAGCTTGCGCTTGAGCGCGGGCGTGATCGCCGCACTCGCCAGCGCGGCCGGGTCGGGCGGCGCGGGCATCAGACGGTTGATCGCGATCGCGCCGACCGCGAGCCCCAGCGCGCCGAGCGCGGCGGAAAATTCGCGCGCCTGTGTGACACGCTCGGCTTCGGGCGTGGTGACCAGCACGATAAAGCTGCGCGGATCGCGGATCAGCGCCTGGGCCTCGGCGGCGCGCGCGGCAAAGCCCGCGTACATCCCGCCGAAGTTGCGCACGAACGATTGCACGTCGCCCAGCAGATGGAGTCCGGTCAGGCGGTCGAACGCGCTCAGCACCGCCCGCGCCGCCAGGTCGAGCATCGCCAGCGGACCACGCATCGCGCCGTGGCGCACGCCCAGCAGGGCGACCGCGCGCGAGTCGAGCAGATCGAGCATGCGCCGCGGCGCGTCGAGAAAATCCAGCGCCTCGCGCGCTGGCGGCGTGTCGAGCACGATCCGGCCGGTGGTGGCGTCGCGCGTCAGTTCGAGCAGCCGCTCCATCGCCATGTAATCGGCGACCCCGGCCATCGCGTTGGACAGATTGCGGTAGATGCGATCGGCCAGGATCGCGTCGCGCGCGGCGGGCGAGGGCGCGTGGCGCTCGATCAGCCGATCGAAGGTCGCCTTGGGGTCGAGCTTGAGCGCGCGCAGCCGTGCCCCGCGCCGCGCGCCCAGCCCGTCGAGCGCGACCGGCTGCGGCTCGGCGTCGCTCGCGTCGAGCGCCAGCGCGTCGAGCAAGCGCGGCGCCGGATCGACCGTCATCACGTCGACCGCGCGGCCGCCGAGCGCATCGCCGATCGCGATCGCGGCGCTGAGCGTGGTCTTGCCCACTCCGCCGGGTCCCAGGCAGATGACCAGGCGGCGATCGCCCAGCTCCCGCGCCAGATCGAACGATGACGCCGGCGGCTTCATCGCGCGCGCGGCTCGGCGCCCCCGAGCAGGCCGGCCGCGAGCCCGGCGCTCATCGCGTCGAGTTCGAGCGCACCGAGCTGCGCCGCGTATTGCATCGGCAATTCGACCACACCGAGCCCCGCGCGCTTGAGCTCGCGGCGGGCGTGGACGGCGAACTCGGCGGCCGCGCGGCGGCGTTGGGCGAGCGCGCGATGGCCGCCGAGGGCCGGCATCCGATCGATTTCCGCGGCCGTGAAGAGTGCGGGCGCGACGCCGTTGAGAATCGCGCTGATTGATTCGATCCCGAGTTGGTCGCGCAGCGTGCCGGCCGCCTCGATCGCCTCGCGCAAGGCCAGCTCCTCGGGCAGCACCGTCAGCACGACGCCGAAGCGATTGCGGTCGGCCAAAAACTCCTCGACCGCGCGGGCCAGCCGGTTGAGCGTGCCGATTGGCGCGAGACCCTTGATCGTCCGGGCGACGGCGAGCAGTTCGAGCGCATGGCCGGTGGCCGGCGCGTCGATCACGGCGAAGCGATCTTCCAGCGCGGCGCGCCCCGCTATCAGCCGCAGCCGGTCGATCATCAGGAAGGCTTCGAGGCCGGGCAGCGCGGCCGTCACGTAGCCGAAGGTCCGGCTCTTGAGCATCCGGCGCGAGATCGCGCGCAGCGGCACGATGCGCTGGATAAACGCCTCGAGCTCGGCGCGCGGCGTCAGCGCCGCGAGTTCGAGCGCACCGTCGAGGATGGTGGTCGCGCTCCCAGCATAGTTCGTCGCCACGTGCACGTCCGGCGCGACCCGCGCATCCGGCGCGGCGCTCGCCTGATGGCCCAGGATGCGCGCTGCCGATTGCCGCCCGTCGAGGTCGGCGAGCGTGGTCGGACGCCGCCGCGCCATCGCGCAGGCCAGCGCCGCGGCGACGGTGCTCTTGCCCGTGCCGCCTTTGCCGGTCACGAAGATCAGTCGCGGCAGCGCCATCGGCTAGAATCTAGGCGCGGCCGGGCGCCTAGTCCACCACGAGCGTTTTTCACGGTTTTCGCGGCCGCCGATCCCCGCCGCCAGGATCGCTCGCGCCCAGGGGCTTGCGCACCACCCGGCGAACGCGGCACGCTACGTCCGACGTGAACACAACCGATCCATCCGCGGCGCTGATTGCTCTATCGGGCGCAAAATCTTGCGCACCATCCGGCGCATCATCAGACGCACCGTCCGGGTCTCTCGCGATGGCCTCGATGCTGCTCGGGATTCCGCCGCGCCATATCGCGCTGTTCAAGTCGCTGATCGAGTCCTACGATAATCTCGTCACGATCCGCACCGAGGATCCGCACAACCATCGCATGCGGCTCTACTACGCGCCCGAGTCGGCCGCCGAGGTCGAGGAACTGATCGACGCGCTGACCGGCGAATTTTCCCTCAGCCGTCTCGCCTGACCTCAAGCCGCGCGGACGTTGACCGCGTAATCGCGGCCCGCCCACGCGCCCGAGGCGTGCCAGCGAAACGTGAAGCGCAGCGGCGCGCGATCGCCCGGCGGGAATTTTACGTCGACGTAATGCAGCGCGACGGCGGTGGTGGTCGAGTTGCTGTCGTGGAGGGTGCACCATTCGTCCTTGCTCCAATGGAGCAAGAAGGGCTCGAGCGCCTGGATGCGCAGGGTGGCGCCGGCCGGAATCGACTGGACCTGGCGATTCTGTTTCCACACTTCGAGGTTGCCGCGTGCGCGGCCGTTCAAGTAGCGCTCGGCGACTTCGGGAATCAGATCGAAAACCCGTTCGTCGGCGATCGATCGCAGCAGCTTGATATACTCGGCATGCGCCCACATCAGGGGCATCGCGGCGCCGGTCGGCTTGCCGAAGTACAGCCGCGCGTGGTGGTTGTCGGCGCTGTCCCAGATCTGTTCGGGCAGCAGCTTGGTGGGCGTCGCGAAATTCTCCATCGCGCGCAGATACGGCCTCGCGTCGCGGCCCGCCGCGAGCTCGTAATGGCCGCGCTCGCCGGTCAGCAGCGGCCACGGCCGCCCGGTGCCCCATACGTCGAACGGGCCGCCGTCGTCGCGCTGCCCGTAGCCATCGTGATTGTAGCGCCGCCAGCACGGCCCGGCCGGAAAGTCGGTCTTGAGCACCGCGTCGATCACGCGGATCGAATCCTCCATCAGCGGGTCGCCGCCGCGGCGGATTCCGTAGCGCACCAGCTCCAGGAAGCCGCCGTCGACGATCTCGCCCGCCAGGTACTGCCAGCGCGCGCCCGGCGCACGGTTGCGAATCGGCACCAGCCCGTGATCGGGACTTTCGTCGGGCGACGGATTGTTCACGTCCTCAGGATTGATCCGGATGTAATGGCGCGTGATGCCCGGCACCAGTGTGCCCTTGTTCGTTACGGTCCACGCCTCGACGTGCGCCTCGATAAAGTCGGCGTACTCGCCGAGATAGTTCGCCGAGGCCTCGTCGCCGCGCAGCCGGGCAAAGGCCGCCGCGCAGACCAGCGCCGCGATATTGCTCGCCAGGGTCGAGGGCGAGTAGCCGGTATTCTCTTCCCAGCGCTCCTGCGGCGTCGCCGGTCCGTGGCTGATCAGGTATTGCGCCGCCTTGAGCACCATCGGGTACGGATCGAAGTCGGCCAGCGCTCCGGCCGTATGCAGCCGCCAGGCGAGCATGATCGGAAAGGCCACCTCGTCGAGCTGGATACCGCTCCAGTAGGGGTCGCCGTCGACCCAGAAATTCTGCGCGAAGCCGCCGTCGGCCTGCTGCGTGCAGGCCAGGTAGATGAGCGCGCGCAAGGGCGTCGAGGTGTCGCCCGCCGCGAGCAGTCCGGTGGCGCTGTTGACCATGTCGCGCGTCCACACCAGATGGTAGCCGCCGAGATCCTCGTCGCCCTTGATCTCGCCCCACGGAATGCTCAGCGAGGCGATCAGCGCGCCGGGATAGCTCTTGTCCTCGTGCGCCATGATCAGTTCGCGGCTGCGCCGATAGAGCATCCCGCCGTCGCCGGTGACCTGCTCCAGCGGATGCAGCCGGCGCACCGCGCGTTCCCATTGCTCCAGGAAGCGCGTGCGATGCTCGATAAACGGCCGGCCGATCGACTGAAACAGATTGGTCACCGCGCGATGCAGCGATCGGCCAAAGGCCAGCCCGATCGTGAAGTGATAGCCGCCGCGCAAATCGATCTCCCCGGTCAGCGCCAGGTTGCCGTCGGTGGCCGCGGCGAACTCGTGGATCATCTTGTAGCCGTGCGCGAGGTCCTGCCAGCCGTCGGTCGTGCCAACGTAGCCGCATGATCGGCGCACGAACGGCGCCGTCGCCGCCAGCGCCAGCCACGTGCCGCCTTTATTCGCGGTCAGGAATTCGCGCCCCGCGATCGATGCCGCGTTGCCGTTGTTGCCCCATCCGCCCACCTCCAGATGCGGCGCGAGCAACACGTACACGTGCAGCTTCTTGAGGAAGTCGGGGTCGCCTTCGAGCTGCGTGTCGATCAGCACGCACGGCTGATGCGGATCGGTGATGACCTCGGCGATCAACTTGTAGCGCCCATGCGGATCGGCGTTGGTCATGCGCACGCCCAGGCCGTGGCGCCCAAGGTATTCGATACTGGTTTCGAGATGGCGATGGGCGTCGTGGAAAAACGTCTCGCCGTCGGTCACCAGGAACTGGAAATCGCGGATTTGCGGCCGGTCGAGCGTCGGAAAATAGATCTCGCTCAGCACCCCGCGCGAGACCGTGAACCAGATGCGGCTTGAGGTCGAGTAGGCGGTGCCGATAATGTCCTTGGCGCTATGCGTCCAGCGCGGCTCGATTCCCGGTCCGCCGTCCGCGACGGGCGCATATTCGAGACTTGCCATAATCTGTGGAGCCCCTTCCCCGCAATGCTACGCGCGTTGATCCAATGATTGGCGCCGGGGTTCAGCCGGTCCCCGCGACACCCTCCGCGGGGCTCTGCCGCGCGCGAAAGAAATACGCCACCAGCACGCTCAGCCCGTACAGCGCGAGCAGCGGCGCCGCCAGCAGAAACGGCGACACCATGTCGGGCGGCGTCAGCGCCACCGCCACGATGAAGATCGCCAGCACCGCGTAGCGGAAATATCTGATCATCATGCGATAGTCGATGAGCCCCAGGCGCGTCAGGAAAAACGCGAAGATCGGCATCTCGAAGGTGATCGCGAAAGCGATCAGCAGCTTGGCCGAAAACGCCAGGTATTCGCTGATCCGCAGCGTCGGCGTCACCCCGATGCTCGCGTACTGATCGAGGAAAAACGCGTAGCCGATCCTGAACACCACGGCCCAGCAGAAATAGCCGCCGGCCAGAAAAAAGATCGTCGCGAACAGCACGAACGGCAGCGCCATCCGCCGCTCCGATTCGTACAGTCCCGGCGCGATAAACTTCCAGATTTCGTAAAATACCACCGGGCTCGCAAGAAACAGCCCCGCGATCAGCGCGACCTTCATCTTGGTGAAAAACGCTTCGCCCACCCCCGTGCCGATCAGCAGCACGGTCTTGCCGTGGGCCGCCGCATGCAGTGGCCAGGTCAGCGCCGCAAACAGCCAGTCGGCGCGGAAGTAGGCGATCAGAAAGCCCACCGCGATCGCGATCACCGAACGAATCAGCCGCCCGCGCAGCTCCTTGAGATGCTCCAGCAGCGGCATCCGCGCGCTCGCGGCGCCGGCCGCGCTGCTGTCGATCCGCGCGCTCGCGCCGGGCACTGGCGGTGGTGCCGGCGGCGCGGGCGGTGGAGATGTGGATGCTTGCGGATCTGGCGACAGCGACGGTGCTGCCGATGCCGCGACGGACGGCCCCTCGCGATTGTCGCCCGGCGAGTCGCCCGCTCCGGCCGCGCCTGGCGCGTCTGCCGCGGGCGGCGGCGCTCCGCCGGGCGGATTGATCTCGTCGCTGGCCATGCCGGTCGGGGGGCGTTATCGTGGCGCCGTGGGATCGGCGGACGTGTCAGCTTTGGCGGATTCGGCGGCGGCAGCCGGCCGCATTGTAGCGGCCGCCGGGGGCACGGCTTCGGCGGCCGGCCGAAGCGCATCGGCCATCGGATTGACCGCGCGCGCCGGACGCGCGGCGGCCGGTTCGTCGATCACGCCGCTCAGTTCGCGCACCACCAGGTTGCTCGCCAGGCGCAATTCACGCAGGATTTTACCCACACCGCGCATCACGTCGGGCAGATTGTCCGGCGGAATCACGATTAGCGCGATCACTAGAATTACGATTATTTCCACGCTACCCAGACGCTGCGTCAGTTCCGGTGCCGGCCGGCTCGGCGATCGCGATGCCGCCAGCGCACCGCGTCGATCCATCCGGCTGTCACGGCTTGCCCGTCCCGCAATGATCGTGAAGCCGTCCGTGGGTGTCAAACGATGAACCGCACCGCGCTCATCGCCGACCGCCGCTACCTCGATCATTTTGGCGGCCGGCTGCATCCGGAACGCCCCGAGCGCGTCGCCGCCATGATCGCGATGGCCGCGCGGCTTAAGCGCCCCAATCTGGCGACGCTTGCGCCGCGCGAGGCGACCATCGCCGAGCTTGAACTCTGCCACGGCGCGGGCTACGTCGCCACGGTCGCGCGCACCGCCGGTCTCGCGCATACCAGCTTCGATCCCGACACCCACACTTCGCCCGCGACCTTCGCCACCGCCCGGCTGGCCGCCGGCGGCGTGCTGACGGCGGTCGAGGCGGTGCTCGGCGGCGCGGCGCACAACGGCTTCGCGATCGTCCGTCCCCCCGGCCATCATGCGCGCCCGGACCACGCGATGGGCTTTTGCTTCTTCAACAACGTCGCGATTGCGGCGCGGTATCTGATTGATCGCCACGGCCTTAAGCGCGTGCTGATCCTCGACTGGGACGTTCATCACGGCAACGGCACGCAGGAAATTTTTTATCCCTCGCCGCAAGTCCTCTACATCTCGACCCATCAGTCGCCATTCTATCCGGGCAGCGGGATGTTCGACGAGGTCGGCGCGGGCGCGGGCGCCGGCTTCACCGTCGACGTGCCGCTGCCGGCCGGCTTCGGCGACGCCGAATACCTGCGCATCTTCGACCATCTGCTGATGCCGATCGCGCGCCAGTTCAAGCCCGAGTTCATCCTCATCTCGGCCGGCTTCGATTGCCACTACCGCGATCCGCTGGGCGGGATGCGCGTGACCGCCGACGGCTTCGCCGCGATGACCCGGCGGATGAAGCGGCTGGCCGCCGAGAGCTGCGGCGGCCGGATGGTCGCGGCGCTCGAGGGCGGCTACGACCTGCAGGCGCTCGAAGAGGCGGGCCGCGCGGTGATTGACGAACTCGGCCGCGACGACGGCGAGCCGATCGCGCCAATGGCCGGTGGCGAGCGCGCGATCCCGGTGGTTCAGCGCGGCAAATATTTCCAGCAGCCGTTCTGGAAGCTCGATTGAGCGATCGCGCGCCCCCGCGCCTTGCCGCGCGCGGCCCCGGCGCGCCGCGCGAGTTCATGCTCGATCGCGATCGCCTGACCGTCGGCGCAGCGCCCGGCAATGACCTGCTAATCGAGGTGACGACGGTGTCGCGCCGCCACGCCACGCTCGAGCGCCGCGCCGGCGCCTGGCGCGTCGTCGACCATAATTCGACCAACGGGACCTTCGTCAACCGCGTGCGCGTGAGCGGCGAAGCGCCGATCAAGCCCGGCGACGAATTGTGCTTTGGCACGGCGTGCTACAGCCTGATCGATCCACCGCCGCGCCCACGCCGCCGCCGGGTCACCTACGCCGTGATCGTCGCGCTGGTCTTTGCCGGCGGCTTCGCGATCGCCGAATACCTGATCAATTGGGACCGCCTCGAAGGCGCACGCTTCGCCGGTGCTCCGGCGCCGCCGCCCGCGCTACCGGCGCTATCGCGGATACCGATCGCCTCGCCAGTGCCGTCCACGCTCGCGCGCGCCACGCCGTCCGCTCCCGCGCCGATCGCGTCAGTCGTGCCTGAATCGACGCCCGCGCCGGCCTCCGCCGCGCCGGATCCGCCGTGGCTCGCGGCCGTCAATAGTTACCGCACGCAGAGCGGTCTCGCGCCGGTCGCCAACGACGCGACGACCAGCCGCGGCGACCAGAATCACGCGCGCTACCTGGTCGAGAACTTCAAGGATTCGATCAGCCGCGGTATCGGCATGGGTGCCGCGATGCATCGCGAGGACCCCGCCAACCGCTGGTACACGGCCGCCGGCCAGGCCGCCGCCAACGCCAGCGACGTCGCCGAATGGCCCGGGCCGGCGCCGCCGCCCTCACCGCTGTGGGCGCTCGACGGCTGGATGAGCGGGCCGTTCCATCGCGTCTCGATCCTCAACCCCAGGCTGCGCAGTGCGAGCCTCGGGAGCTGGTGCGAGGATGCGGTCTGCGTGGTCGCGCTCAACGTCGTCGCCGGGGCGGCCGTGACCGCGATTGGCACCGCGCTGCCCAATCCGGTGCGGTTTCCGGCGCCGGACAGCACGCTCACGATGAATTCGTCGGAGGGTGAATGGCCCGATCCGCTGAGCGCCTGCCCCGGCTACGCCGCGCCGAGCGGCCTGCCGATCACCCTGCAGATGGCGCTCTTTCGCGCCGTCAAGCTCGATAGTTTCTCGCTCACTCTCGACGGCGCCGCGCCCGGCCCGATCGAGGCCTGCGGTATCGACGCCACGAGCTACGTCAGTCCCGACCCCGAGGCCCAGCGCCGCGGCCGCGGAACCCTGAGCGCCTACGGCACCGTGATCGTGGTGCCGCGCCTGCCGCTGGTGGCGGGACGCTATACGGTCGCGATCACCGCCGACGGCCAGCCCTACACGTGGTCGTTTACGATCGCCCCCGCCGCGGATTAAGCATCGAACGGATGGAAAACTTCACCGCAAAACGACGGAAAATTGTCTGACGTGAAATATCGCTTCGAGTACATAGAGCGAAAGGCGAAAAAATTCATTCTTGCGCGCGGCGCGCCGGTTACGACGATCCGCGGGGCGTTGGCGAGGGGGCATCGCCCGTGATATTCCCACTAGAGCCGACGTTGCCGAAACCCGGGCGTCGGCCCGTTACCCGCAGGAGGCTGGTATGAAGATCTCGATGTTCCATCTGATGCCCTACCGTGATTTGCCGGCGGATTTCGAAAAGCGCTACCAGTCGGTCTGGGTCGATCCGCCCTTTTGGGAGTTGGCCGATCCGGCCAGAGTCGGCCAGTATTACAACTGGACGCTCGACGAACTGACCTACGCCGCCAAGGCCGGGATGGACGGTATCTGCGTCAACGAACATCATCAGAATGCCTACGGCTTCATGCCCAGCCCCAACCTGATGGGCTCGGTGCTGGCCCGCGCGACCAACGGCCTCAACTGCGCGGTGGTCCAGATGGGCGCGACGCTGCCGACCACCAATCCGCCCATCCGGGTCGCCGAAGAGTACGCGATGCTCGATTGCATCAGCGGCGGACGGCTGGTCGCCGGGATGCCGCTGGGCACGCCGATGGACGCCAATCTCTGCTACGGCATCACCCCGATCGAGCATCGCGAGCGCTACTATGAGGCGCACGATCTGATCATGAAGGCGTGGCAGTCGCGCGAGACCTTTGCCTGGAACGGCAAGTACTTCAAGCTGCCGATGGTCAACCTGTGGCCGCGTCCGATCCAGCAGCCCCATCCTCCGATATGGGTGCCCGGCGCGGGCAGCCTGAGCACCTGGGACTTCGCCGCCAAGCACGACCATTGCTACTGCTTCCTGAGCTACTACGGCAACAAGCTGGGCAAGCGCGTGATGGACGGCTTCTGGGAATTCGTCGCCAAGAGCAATCTCGATCCCAATCCGTACCGCGCGGGCTTCCTGCAACTGGTGGTGGTGGCCGAGACCGACGCGCAGGCCGAGAAGGACTACTACAAGCACATCAGATATTTCTACGATAAGTCGCTGCACATCCTGAACGAATACCAGATGATCCCCGGCAACCAGGACTATCGCAGCCTGACCAACAGCGTGAAGAACCTGCTGCCGATGCAGCTCGACCTGATGAATTCCGTGGCCAACTGGAAGTACAAGGATTTCGTCGACAACCAGTTCGTGATCGCGGGCAGTCCGGCCACCGTGCGCGATCAGCTCAAAGAGGCGGTCAAGAATCTGCGCGTCGGCAACCTGATGGTCCTGCTGCATATCGGCTCGATGCCGCATGAGCTGACGCTCAAGAATATCGACCTGTTCGCCAAAGAGGTCGCGCCCCATTTCCGCAATATCTGGGACGAGGACGGCTGGGAGAACAAGTGGTGGCCGCAGGCGCTGCGCGGCAAGATCAATCAGCCGGGGGCGAGCCACGGCACCGGCGCGGAGTTGCGCGCCGGCAAATAGGCGCGCCGCGCCGGCTTACGGGGGACGGGGTAACGGCGCTCCGCACGCCATCGGGCGCGCGGTCGCCGCGATTGGATTCGCGAAAAATTTCAAGCGGGACAGAGAGCACAAGCAAATATGGCTGCCACTTCGGAACAGACCCTCAAACTCTGGGAAGACAAGGTCACCGCGCACGTTAAGGTCGCCGGCTCTGGTCCGGCGCTAGTCTACCTGCACAGCGGCTATGGCCTGGTATGGGACGAGTCGCTCGATCTCCTCGCGCGCGATTTCACGGTCTACGCGCCCGAGCATCCGGGCACCAGCGCGGGCGACCCCGACGCGGTCAAGCCGCTCGATGACGTCTGGGACCTGGTGCTCTATTACTACGAGCTGTTCGACAAGCTCGGCCTCGAAGCGCCGGCGGTGGTCGGCCATTCGTTCGGCGGGATGGTTGCGGCGGAAATCGCCGCCAACAATCCGCGCCGCGTGAGCCGCCTGGTGCTGATCGACGCGCTCGGCCTGTGGCGCGACGATACGCCGATCAAGAACTACATGGTGATGCCGCAGGCGCAGCTCGACGTGCTGATGT
>Ga0307372_10005598_pt1 | contig 18781 bp, 13 predicted proteins | sample OX1MG_FD_202533 | JGI IMG/M metagenome (GOLD analysis project Ga0307372, IMG submission 202533) | Soil microbial communities from Risofladan, Vaasa, Finland - OX-1 | ecosystem: Environmental > Terrestrial > Soil > Coastal area > Acid sulfate soil | place: Finland: Risofladan, Vaasa | collected...
TCAGCCCCCGTCCCGGTGCGGCTGCGAGCCGAGGCTCGCAGCCCACCCGGCCTGACCGAAGCGGTAGCCCACTGACCGGACCGTCTGGATCAGATGGGCGTGCTCCTCGCCCAGCTTGGCCCGCAGGCGCCGGACATGCACGTCGACCGTCCGGGCGCCGCCGTAGTACTCGTAGCCCCAGACCCGGCTCAGCAGCGCCTCGCGGGTGAAGACCTTGGCCGGGTGCCCGGCCAGAAATCGGAGCAGCTCGTACTCCATGTAGGTCAGGTCGAGGACCCTCCCGGCCACGGCGGCCTGGTAGGTCTCGACGTTCAGCTGCAGCGGCCCGTACTCAATCAGCTCGCTGCGCAAGCTGCGACCGGTCCGCCAGAAGAGGTGCTCCAGACGGGCCGCGACCTCGTCGGCTCCACCGGGCAGCACGCAGAAGTCGTCGAAGAGGTCGTCGCGGAGTTGCAGGTCCCCGATCTGGTCGGCCGAAAGGACGAGGAGCAGGGGAGCGAGCGGTACCTCACGCCGCCGGACGTGCTGGCACAGGGCGATGGCCCCGGCAAGGTTCCCGATCGCCGAGACGACCCCGCCCAGCCATCCCGCCGCCTCCGGACGCTGCTCCTCCGTCTCGACGTCAACCGGCGTCGAGACGCACCGGCAGGCGTATCCGGTCCGCTCGAGGGCGAGAGAGAGCGCTTGGGGCAGGGGCTCCGGGTAGCAGAGGAGGGGTTCCATCGGTTCTGATGGGCCCCGTCAGCTCGGTCCGGCCGGCTCGGCCGGGTACGCGCCGCCGGGAACGGTCACAGGAGCGGGAGGTAACGGTTGAGCTCGAACTGGGTGACCTCGGCCTCGTAGGCGCTCCACTCCTCCCGCTTGTTCCGGATGAACCATTCGAAGACGTGGTCGCCGAGGGTGTCGGCGAGGAGCGTGGAGCGCTCCATCTCGTCGACCGCTTCGTTCAGGCTGCTGGGCAGCGACTCGATTCCCTGGGCTGCGAGCTCCTTGGCGGTGAGGGTGAACAGGTTGGCCCCCGCCTCCGCGGGGAGCTCGTACCCTTCCTCAATGCCGCGCAGGCCGGCCGCGAGCACCACCGAGAACGCCAGGTAGGGGTTGCAGGCGCTGTCGGGCGCCCGGTACTCGAGCCGGGTCGAATCGGTCTTGCCCCGCTTCACCACCGGCACCCGTACCAGGGCCGAGCGGTTGTTGCGGGCCCAGCTGACGTGGATCGGCGCCTCGTACCCGCTCACCAGGCGCTTATAGGAGTTGACCCACTGGTTGGTCACCGCCGTGATCTCGCGTGCGTGCCGGAGCAGTCCGGCGATGAAGTGCCGGGCCACCGAGGAGAGCCCGTGGGGATCGTCGGGGTCGACGAACGCGTTGCGCTCGCCCTCCCAGAGGGAGAGATGGGTGTGCATGCCCGACCCCTGCACGCCGGCGAGGGGCTTGGGCATGAAGCTGGCGTGCACGCCCTCCTGGCGGGCCAGCTCCTTCACCACCATGCGGACGGTCATCACCGTGTCGGCCATCGTCAGGGCGTCGGTGTACCGGAGGTCGATCTCGTGCTGGCTGTGCGCGTCTTCGTGTTGGGCGTGCTCCACCGGGATGCCCATCTCCTCGAGCATGAGCACGGAGCGCCGGCGCAGGTCGCTCGACAGGTCGGCCACCGTCAGGTCGAAGTAGGACCCCGAGTCGAGGCTCCTGGGTGGCTTCTCCGGGTCCGCGCTGGCGAAGTAGAAGTACTCCATCTCGGGCGAGGCGAAGAAGGTGTACCCGGCGGCGCGGGCCCGCCGCAGGGTACGGCGGAGGGTGTGCCGGGGGTCACCCTCGAACGGCGTGCCGTCGAGGTTGGCGATGTCGCAGAACACCCTGGCCACGGTGGCGTCGCGGCCGTGCCATGGGAGCAGCTGGAACGTCTCGGGGTCCGGCCGGGCGAGCACGTCGGACTCCTGCACCCGGCTGAACCCGTCGATGGCCGAACCGTCGAAGGTCATCCCCTCGCTGAGCGTGTTCTCGAGCTCGGCCGGGGTGATGTTGAACCCCTTCGGCGTCCCGAGGACGTCGGTGAACCAGAGCTGTACGAAGCGGACGCCCCGTTCTTCGACCGTACGCAGCACGTAGTCCCGCTGGCTCTGCATCAGGCAAGTCTCGCAGGTTCGGCGCGCAGGTCGTTTCCCCGGTCATTCCGCGGACGGTCCCGATGCCCGCCAGGGGCACGCATGCGCTCAGTCGCCGGCGGCGTCTCCGCAGACCGTCTTGATCAGCAGGCCTGTCACCACGTACGGGTCCATGTTGGCGTTCGGGCGACGATCCTCGAGCCAACCCTTCTTCTCCTTGGCCACGGCCCAGGGGATCCGGATCGACGCTCCGCGGTCGGAGGTCCCGTAGCTGAACTTCGAGAAGTGGGCGGTCTCGTGGGCACCGGTGAGGCGGAACTCGATCCCCACCCCGTAGTTGTTGACGTGCTCGTCGATGTTCTTCCCGAGTGCCTCGCACCCGGCGACGATCGCGTCCCACCCGCCGTCGGCGCGCATGGCCTTGGTGGAGAAGTTCGTGTGCGCCCCGGCACCGTTCCAGTCGCCCAGGACCGGCTTGGGCTCGAGCGTGGCGTACACGCCGAATTCCTCGGCGATCCTGAAGAGCAACCAGCGGGCCACCCACAGGTGGTCGCCGATCAGCGGGGGCGGGAGCACGCCGATCTGAAACTCCCACTGCCCCATCATGACCTCGGCGTTGGTCCCCTCAATTCCCAGTCCGGCCTGCATGCAGGCCAACGTGTGCCGCTCGACGATGTCGCGCCCCGGCATCTTGTCGCCACCCACGCCGCAGTAGTAGGGCCCCTGGGGGGCCGGGTACCCGCTCGCCGGCCAGCCGAGGGGACGCCCGTCCTGAAAGAAGGTGTACTCCTGCTCGATCCCGAACCACGGCTCCTGGTCGGCGTACCGCTCCGCGATCGCCAGCGAGGGGGCCCGGGTGTTCGTCGGGTGGGGCGAGAAGTCGGTCAGCAGCACCTCGCACATGACGAGCTTGTCGTCGGGGCCCCGGAGCGGGTCCTTGCAGACGAACACCGGCTGAAGAACGCAGTCGGAGTCGTGGCCGAGGGCCTGGTTCGTGCTCGAGCCGTCGAACCCCCAGATCCCGGGCTCCTTGCCGTCGGCCACGATCCGGGTCTTGCTGCGCAGGAGGGGCGACGGCTCGGTGCCGTCGATCCAGATGTACTCGGCCTGATAGCTCACTGGCGCTCCATTCTGTGAATCCCGCCCTCTCGGTGCCGTTCCGTCCGACGGGGCACCGCAACTTTGCCAGGCTTCTTCGCCTGGGAGGGCTCAACAACTCTGCCAGCGTCCGGTTTCCCGGCCGTTACCCAATTATGAACACGTCGTGAACAGGTCCGCGACGACCACCCGGGAGCGGGCCGAGCCGACCGCCCGGGAGCGCGCCGAGCCGACCGGCCCCGGCGGGACCGTGGGCCCGAAAGCCGAGGCAGGAGGCCCCCCGGTAGGCTGGTGACCGTGCCCTACCTCCGGCTGGCGGCCGCACAGCTCGACACCGTCGTCGGAGATCTCGACGGCAACGTCGACCGCGTCATCGAGGCGCTCCGCCGATCCGAAGCCCTCGGGGCCGACCTGTGCGTCACGCCCGAGCTGGCCGTCACCGGGTACCCACCCGAGGACTTGCTGCTGAAGCCCGGGTTCATCGCCGACAACCTGGCCGCGCTGGACAAGATCGCCGCGGCGACCACCCGCTGCGTGACGGTGGTCGGGTTCGTCGACCCGCTCGTCGACCCGCTCGGGACCCCGCCGGGGGATCGTGGCCGCCTGGCCAACGCGGCCGCGGTCTGTGCCGGGGGCCGGGTGGTCGGGGTGTACCACAAGCGACTCCTCCCCAACTACGGGGTGTTCGACGAGCAGCGATGGTTCGAGCCCGGGTCCGACCCCCCGGACCTCTACGCGATCGCCGGCGGTTCGGTCGGCGTGTCCGTCTGCGAGGACGTCTGGCCCCCGGGCGGCCCCGTCGCCCGGCTGGGCGCCGGCGGCGCCGATCTCGTGGTGAACCTCAATTCGTCGCCCTACTCCGCCGGCCGACGGGCGCAGCGCCTGGCCATGCTGCGGGAGCGTGCCGCCGAGGCCGGCTGCGCGATCGCCTACGTGAACCAGGTCGGGGGACAGGACGAGCTGGTCTTCGACGGGGCGAGCCTGATCATCGACGCGGAGGGGAACCTCCTCGGGGCGGGGCGCCAGTTCGCTCCCGACCTGCTCGTCGTGGATGTTCCGCTGCCGGCGCCCCGGGGGCGCGCAGGCGCGCAGGCGGGCCCCGGGCTTTCCGAGCCGCTCCGGTCGGTGCCGGTCACGGGGTTGTCGCGACACCCCGGGGCGGGCGAGCGCCGCGGACCCGTCCCCGAGCCGCTCGACCGGGCCGCCGAGGTGTACGAGGCCCTCGTCCTGGGCACCCGCGACTACCTGGCCAAGAACGGTTTCACCGATGCCGTCGTCGGGCTGTCGGGCGGCATCGACTCCTCCCTCGTCGCCGCCGTCGCCGTCGACGCGCTGGGGGCCCGCTTCGTGCACGGGGTCTCGATGCCGTCGCGGTACTCGAGCGAGGGATCGATCTCCGATGCCGCCGAGCTGGCCACCCGGCTCGGCATCGACCTCGGCGTCGTCTCGATCGAGGCTGCTCACGTGGCGATGGCCGAGCTCCTCGCTCCCCTGCTGGGAGGTCCCCCCGCGGGTCTCACCGACGAGAACCTGCAATCGCGCCTGCGGGGCCTGATGCTGATGGCCGTCTCCAATGCCAGGGGTTGGATCGTCCTGACCACGGGGAACAAGAGCGAGATGGCGACGGGCTACTCCACCCTGTACGGAGACTCGGCAGGGGGGTTCGCGGTGATCAAGGACGTCCCCAAGACGCTCGTGTACGAGCTCTGCCGCCACCGGAACGGCGTGGCCGGGTCGATCGGGCCCATCCCCGAGGCGGTGATCGACAAGGCCCCGTCGGCCGAGCTGCGGCCGGACCAGCGAGACGATCAGTCGCTCCCTGCCTACGAGGTGCTCGACCCCGTGCTGAAGGCCTACGTCGAGCTCGACCAGACGGCGGGCGACCTGGTCCGATCGGGGTTCGACCCGCGGGTGGTGGACCGGGTGGTCCGGCTGGTCGACGGGGCGGAGTACAAGCGCCGCCAGATGCCGCCCGGGGTCCGGATCTCCACCAAGGCGTTCGGGAAGGATCGAAGGATGCCGATCACCAATCACTACCGGCCGGCGCCGTCCGAGGAGGCCTCCCGTGGATGACGGCCCGACGCTGACGCTCGCCGACGCCGGCGCTCTCGTGGGCGGCTACCGGTGGATGGAGCACCGGCTCTTCCGGATCACGGGTTCCTGGGCCGCCACCTGCACCGACCCGGCCGTTCAGCTGCACCTTCTCGAGTCGAGTCATCAGCACGCCTGGCACGCCCGCCTGTGGGCGGATCGGCTCCCCGCCCTCGACCACGTCGACCCCGAGGCGCTCACCGCTCCCTTCGGCGCGGCCGCCCGCCCGCTGTTCGATGCCGTCGAGACCCTCCCCGGCACCCTGCTGTCGCCCGACGCGCCCGGCACCCGGTCGGGATCGATCGGCGGATCCGTCGACCCCCTCGACGTGCGGCGGCTGTCCGCGCTCTACCGGGTGACGGTGCCCCGGCTGATCGCCACCTACGGTCGGCACCTCGCCAGGGCGTCCGCGGTCACGGAGGCGCCGACGATCCGTGCCCTCCGCCTCGTGCTGCGGGACGAGATGGAGTCGTGGCAGGCCGGCGAAGCGCTGCTCGAGGCGCTCCTCACGGTCCCCGGGCTCGCCCTCGTGGCGGCCGAGACCCAGCGTGGGCTCGAGTCGATCGTGGTGGAGGCCGGCATCGGCACCGGGCTCGCCCCGTGGCCCGACGAGGTCGGCGGGCCCCCGCCCCGCTGACCGGGGACCAGCGGCCGGCGGTCGCGGGCGGGGGAGGGTCGCGTCCCGATCAGGTGAACGGCAGTGGGCCCGAGGTGGCCACTTGCTCGAGGAAGCCGAGCGAGACCCCGAGCTCCTCGGCCGCCGTCCGGCACGAGGCGAGATCTTTTCGGATGTACGGAACTGCGCCATTGCGGTTGCCGCCGGAGGCGACGCTCACCTGCGAGTAGCGCAGCGCGTTGCTGCCGCCGCTGCACACCGCCAGGGCGTCGAGCAGCTTCGCCTGATCGACGCCCAGCTCGCCGGCCAGCCTGAGCGCGTCCTCGGCGACCTGGGCGTGCGCGGCGAAGAGCAGGTTGTTGACCAGCTTCACGAGGGTGGCGCTGCCGGTGCCGCCGGTCGGCAGGATGGTGTCGCCGTAGGAACGCACGGCCGGGGTCACCTGCTCGATCGTCTCGGGGTTCCCGCCGACCAGGACCCGCAGGCGTCCCTGGGCGATCTCCGCGGCGGTCCCGCTCACGGGAGCATCGACCACTCGGTCCTCCCCGAGGACGTCGACGAGGTCGCGAACGACGCCGAGGGTCACCGTCGTGTGGTTCACCAGGACCGCCCCGTCGCCGAGACGGGACAGTGCCCCGTCGGGCCCGAGGGCGATCTCGCGGACCTGGGCGTCGTCGAACATGCACACGACCAGGATGTCGGATCCGGCTGCAACGGCTCCGACCGTGTCCCCGAGGTCGGCGCCCGCCGCGGTCAGGCGGGCTCGGACCTCGGCGCGACGGGCGAACGCCAGCACGGGCCATCCGTCGGCCAGGAGCCGATGGACCATGGGCTCCCCCATCTGCCCGGTGCCGACGAAGCCGATCCGCATCCGTTCGTCACTGGTCATCGCCGTACCTCCGTGGAGTGCTCGAACCCGGGGTGCTCGAACGTGGGATGCTCAGATCACCTTGCCTCTGACCAGGATCTCGGGCTCGTCCGAGCCCCGACCACCGGCCCGCCCGAGGTGACGGGCCTCCCGGTGCCGGGAGGCCCCTGCCGGGAGGCGATCGCACCCTTGACGCGCCCTGTAAACTGTAGTCGCACGGGTCGCGCGCTTTGGACGCCCCGGCTGATCCAACACGATGTCCCCCGGCGGCAACCGCCGCCTGCTACGGCCATTGTACTAGGGAAAGAGCGGGAACCTTGGCAAAGGAACGAATTGAGCGCGATGACGAGGACCTCGTCCGGCTCTATCTGACCGATATCGGCCAGTACCCGCTGCTGACCAAGGACGACGAGGTCCGCCTGGCCCAGGCTATCGAGGCCGGCCGGGACGCCGAAGAGGAGATGGGGAAGGCCACCAAGGCGCTCACTCCTGCCAAGAAACGGGAATTCAGGCGGGCGGTGCTCGACGGCGAGCAGGCCCAGCAGACGTTCGTCCAGTCGAACCTCCGCCTCGTGGTGTCGATCGCCAAGAAGTACCAGGCGTCGGGCCTGCCGTTGCTCGACCTCATTCAGGAGGGCAACCTGGGCCTCATGCACGCCGTCGAGAAGTTCGACTGGCGGAAGGGCTTCAAGTTCTCCACCTACGCCACCTGGTGGATCCGCCAGGCCATCACCCGGGGAATCGCCAACACGGGCAGGACGATCCGACTGCCGGTGCATGCCGGGGACACGCTGGCCCGGGTCCAGAAGGCCCAGGCTCGTCTGGAGCTGAAGCTGGGGCGCCCTGCCACGCTGGCGGAGCTGGGCGCCGAGGTGGAGATGCCCGAGGACAAGCTCGTCGAGGCGCTCCGGTTCCGAGCCGAACCCCTGTCCCTGTCCGAGCCGCTGCGCGAGGACGGCGACGCCGAGCTCGGGGACGTGGTGGAGGACCGTTCCGCGGAGTCGCCCTTTGAGGTGGCGGCGGTGTCCCTCCTGCCCGAGGAGATCGGCCGCCTCCTCTCTCCGCTCGACGAGCGCGAGCGTGAGATCCTCCGGCTCCGCTTCGGTCTGGACCGGGGGGAGCCCCGGACGCTCGAGGAGGTCGGGGAGCATTTCAACCTGACCCGTGAGCGCATCCGCCAGATCGAGGCCCGGGCGATGTCGAAGTTGCGGCATCCCTCCTCCGACACCGGCGCGCGCGATCTTCTGACCGTCTGAGACTCGAGCACGGGCCTGCACGGGCCTGCACGGGCCTGCACGGGATCTCGGTGACCCCCCGGACCGGCGGGGTGGGGGCCCTGAATGGCCGGGCCGTGCGGAGTACGATGGCGGGATGAAGAAGCTTCTCGTCGTCGCCGTGCTCGTAGCTCTCGGTCTCGTCGCTGCCAAGCGGCTGCGCACGGCCTGATCGTTCCCGCGGAGCCCCGGGAACTGCGGGGTGCCGAAGGCGTAGCCGTCAGGCGGCGGCGCTGAACGTCGCGGTGGACCGAGTCCTCTGGCCGTGGCGCCAGATGAGCACGACCGCGCCGGCGAGCGCCAGGCTGGTGGTCACCACCGGCGCGGTGCGGGTCATGCGGTTGGCGATGCGAACCGGCTTGGTGAACTGCCGCTCCTCCCAGCCCCGCTCGCGAGCGACCTTGGCGAGCGCCCGATCGGCGTTGACCACGACGGCGCGACCGACCGACTCGAGCATCGGGAGGTCGGTCACCGAATCGGAGTAGGCGGTCGACGCCTGCAGGTCGATGCCGGCGCTCGCGGCCAGCTCGCGCATCGCCTCGGCCTTGCCCGGCCCGTAGGCGTACAGGGCCATCTCTCCCGTGTAGTGATCGGTGTCGTCGGTCATGCCCCGGGAGGCGATGGCGCCGTCGGCCCCCAGGAGCTCGGCCAACGGCAGGACGATCTCCTCGGGCGACGCCGAGACGAGGTAGACGCGGTCCCCGGCCAGGCGGTGCCGCTCCATCAGGTCGAGCGCTTCTGCGTAGATGATGGGCTCGATCGTCTCGAGCAGCGTCTCCCGGACGATCTGGCGGACGCGCTCGCGTTCCCAGCCCTTGGTGAGGCGCAGCATGGTCTGGCTCATCCGGGCCAGGCGCTGTTCGTCGGCGCCGAGGTGAAGGTAGATCAGCTGCGAGGCGACGGCCCGGAGGACCGTCCGGCGGTTGATCAGGCCACCCTTGCGGAAGGGGCGGCCGAATGCGGCGATGGAGGCGCGGTCGATAACCGTCTTGTCGAGGTCGAAGAACGCGGCGCGAGCGAGCTCGTCCCCGGCCCCGCCTGCCACGCTGTCGACACCTTCACCGTCAACCACGCCCACCATGCTACGGGGTGCGCTGTGCAATACCTCTGCACCGGCCCTGCGTGGGGTCACTCCCGGGTGAGCGTCCGGTCCCCGACGAAGAGGCCCTCCACCGATTCCTCGGCGTCGGCCGTCACCAGTACGAGCACCTCGTCGCCGGACTGCAGCACGGTGTCGCCCCTCGGGACGACCAGCCGGTCGTCCCGGACCACGGCGACCACGGTGGCGTCACGGGGGAACCCCAGATCGGCGATGGCCGTACCCGCTGCCGGCGAGTCCTCCGCCAGGGTGACCTCCACGAGGTGGGCGCTACCACCCTGAAACTGCAGCAGGCGGACCAGCGAGCCGACCGAGACCGCCTCCTCCACCAGCGCGGTGAGGAGCTGGGGGGTCGAGACGGAGACGTCGACCCCCCAGCTCTCGTTGAACAACCATTGGTTCTTCGGGTGGTTCACCCGAGCCACTACCCGGGGAACGGCGAACTCCTGCTTGGCCAGCAGGGAGATGACCAGGTTGTCCTCGTCGTCCCCCGTCGCCGCCACCACCACGTCCACCGTGGCCATGCCCGCGGCGTCGAGCGAGGACACCTCGCAGGCGTCCGCCGCCACCCAGGTGATGTCGAGCGTGTCTCGCAGCCGTTCGACCAGCTCGGGGTCCTGTTCGATCACGAGCACGTCGTGCCCGTTCGCGTGCAGGTCCTTGGCGATGGCGGTCCCCACGCTTCCCGCACCGGCGATGGCCACCCTCACCGGCTCATTCTCCCTGCAACCTGTGGGAGAGCACCAGGGCACCCTCGTGGGTGACCGCCAGATGGAGCACGTCGCCCTCCTGGCCGACCAGCTCGCGGGCATCGAGCCGGGGCTCGCCCGCCCGGGTCACCGCCACGAGGCCCACGAGGGCCGGCTCCTCGAGGTCGACCAGCCTCCGACCGGCCCACCGCTCCGGCAGCGAGCGGTCGACCAGCGACAGCTTGCCGCTGGCGTCGGTCCATTCGTCGGTCATGGCCTCGGGGACGAGCCGCCGGTGGACCTGGTCGATCGTCCAGGTGACCGTGGCCACGGTCGGGATGCCCAATCGCTGGTAGATCTCGGCGCGCCGCGGGTCGTAAATCCGGGCCACCACATTGGGGATGTGGTACGACTCGCGGGCGATCCGGACGGTGAGGATGTTGGTGTTGTCCCCGCTCGTCACCGCGGCCAACGCGTCGGCCGCCTTCGCTCCGGCCCGCTCGAGATCGTCGCGGTCGAAGCCCGACCCGACGATCTGCTGGCCTGCCCAGTCGGCCGGCAGCCTCCGGAACGCCTGCTTGCGCCGGTCGATGATGGCCACCGTGTGGCCCTCGCCGACGAGTGCCCGTGCCAGGCCGGAACCGACTCGGCCGCAGCCCACCACGATCACGTGCATCCGGACAGTGCAACACGGTCCGGAGCCGGATGCAAAGGTGGCTTCGCCCGTCCGACCCTGAGGCATGTACGTTAAGCAGGTGGAACCCCCGCTCGCCGCCGGTGGGACGGACCCGGTCTCGCCGGCGGGCGGGAGGGTGACCGAGGTCGATCGAGGCGGGCCGCCCGGGCCGCCCGGGCCGCCTCCGGGCCGCCGGCGCCCGGTCGCCATCAGGGCCGACACTGCGGCGCAGTTTCCCGAGTCCTTCCGGTACCGCCTGAAGAACCGGCTGCTCGGCCCCGCGCTGACCACCGAGCAGCTGAGCTCGGAGCGCCTGGGCAAGACGACGGCGCTGGCCGTGCTGTCGTCGGACGTCATCTCGTCGTCCGCCTACGCCACCGAGCAGGCGTTGATCCCCCTGATCAAGGTCATCGGGGTGGCCGCCTTCTCCCTCATCGTGCCGATCAGCGTCGCGGTGATCGTGGTGCTCGCCTTCGTCACCCTCTCCTATCTCGAGGTCGTGAAGGTCTACACGAAGGCCGGAGGAGCCTACGTCGTGGCCCGGGAGAACCTCGGCCACAACGTCGCCCAGGTCGCGGCGGTCTCGTTGTTGATCGACTACACGCTGACGGTCGCGGTCTCGGTCGCCGCCGGCGTGGCCGCGGCGACCTCGGTGTTCCCCGCCCTCACGCCGGAGACCACCCTGATCGCGATCGTCCTCGTGGTGCTGATCGCCTTCGTGAACCTGCGTGGCGTGCGCGAGGCCGGCAAGGTCTTCGCCGTCCCCACGTACCTCTTCGTGGCCAACATGGCCGTTCTGATCGCCGTCGGCTCGTTCAGGGCGGTCGACGGCGGCCTGACGGCCCACTCCATCCACGTGACCGGCGCCGTGCCGGTCGGGCAACCGGGGAGCGGGCTCCTCTTCGGCGTCGGTCTGTTCGTGCTGTTGCGCTCGTTCGCCTCGGGAGGCTCGGCCCTGACCGGTACCGAGGCCATCTCCAACGGGGTCAGCGTGTTCCGCCGGCCCGAGGCGCGCAACGCCCGCATCACCATGGTGGTCATGAGCCTCATCCTCGGCTCGCTGGTGATGGGGGTGAGCGCCCTGGCCGCCCTCGTCCATCCGGTGCCCTACGCGGTAGGGACGCCCACCGTGGTCTCGCAGATCGCCAAGTACGTGTACGGGAACGGCGAGCTCGGCCGGGCGCTTTACATCCTGCTGCAGGCCAGCACCGTGCTCATCCTCGTCCTCGCGGCCAACACGAGCTTCACCGGGTTCCCCTTCCTCGCCAGCTTCGCGGCCGAGGACTCCTACCTGCCGAGGCAGTTGACGAAACGGGGCCACCGCCTGGTCTTCTCCACCGGCATTCTCCTGCTGACCGTCGTCTCGGTCCTACTCCTCTTCGTCACCGGCGCTCGGGTGGACAGCCTGATCCCGCTGTACGCGATCGGCGTCTTCACCGGCTTCACCATGGCGGGCGCCGGGATGGTGAAGTTCCACCTGGTCCACAGAGAGCCCCAGTGGCGCCGGCGCGCCGCGGTCAACGGGACGGCAGCGGTGCTCTCGCTGATCGTCGACGTCATCATCGTGGTGACCAAGTTCACCGAGGGCGCCTGGGCGATCGTCATCATCCTCCCGTTGGGGGTCATCCTCCTCCTGCGGCTCCACCGCCAGTACATGGGCGAGGAGCGCCAGCTCGAGGTGGGGGCGGCCCGGGCGTGCGAGGCACCCATCCTGCGCCGGCACGTGGTGGTGGTGCTGATCGACCGCCTCGACATGGCCGTGGCGCGGGCCATCCAGTACGCCCGGACCCTCACGCCCGACGACCTCCGGGCGGTCCACTTCGACATCGACAACCAGGTATCGCGCTCGCTGCAGGAGGAGTGGGGCCGCCTGGGCCTGTCCCGCCTCCCGCTCGACGTGGTCGAATGCCCGGACCGGCGCCTCGCCCGGGCCGCGATCGAGCTGGTGGCCGACGCGGTGGCCGACGGCGACACCGAGTGCACCGTGCTGCTCCCGAGGAGGGGGTACACCTCGGCATGGGAACGGTTCCTCCACGACCGGACCGCCGACAAGGTCGCCGCCGTGGTCAGCCAGGTCCCCCACGTGAGCGCCACCATCGTCCCTTTCAACCTCCGGGGACTCTGGGTGGAGCGCGGGCGCCGCTACCGCTCGTCGGCGGAGGTGCGGGAGGTGCGGGAGGCGCCGAGGGCGAAGAAGACGTCCGAGGCGGACCAGGCCCTCGCCCTCCGGTCGGGCGGGACCGAGAAGATCGGGGACGCCCGGTGGCGCGAGCGCATCCGGGTGGCCGGCAGGATCAGGTCGGTGCGGGTTCAGCCAAGGTCGGGCACGTCCAACCTCGAGTGTGTCCTGGCGGACGGCTCCGGGGGGTTGCTCCTCGTGTTTCAGGGGCGACCGAGGATCCCCGGCATCGAGCCGGGGGCCCGGCTGGTCGCCGAGGGAATGGTGGGCGAGTGGGGTCGTCGGCTGGCCATCCTCAACCCGGATTACGAGCTGGTGTCGGGTCCCGAACGCGAACCCGGGGCCGGGACTCCGTGAGGCCGGGGCCTGGGGGCACGGTCGTCCAGTTGCCCCGGGCCAGCTCAGTCGCTATCGTCCCCACGGCCCGCCGGGCTGCCGCGCCGCCGATGCGGCGCGGCGCGACAGGGACGCACCCGATCAGTGGCCGGGGGGCAGCCCGCCCCCGCCTTCGTACAGGAGCAGAAAGGGAACACCAGGCATGATCCACGCCCTTGTCGCTGAAGGGGGGTACCAAGCCTTCCACCTGGGTGGAACCGACAAGGTCTGGCTCGGGGTCGCCCTCTTCGCCGGAGCGGTCGGCATCGTCGCCGGTTTGCTGCTGGCCCGGAGCGTTCTCGCGGCCGACCAGGGCACTGCCAAGATGAAGGAGATCGCCCGGGCGGTGCAGGAGGGCGCCGAGGCGTTCTTGAAGCAGCAGTTCCGCACGATCCTCCTCATCGTCGTGCCGCTTGCCATCCTGATCTTCTTCACCGCCACCAAGGTGACCCGACCCGACGGGAGTGTCGCCCTGAGCTTCGGCCAGGCGGGGGCCTACCGGGTCGTCTGCTTCCTCTTCGGCGCCGCCTTCTCCGGGCTCACCGGGTTCATCGGCATGAGCATCGCCGTACGGGGCAACGTCCGGACGGCCGCGGCCGCGGCCCGGGGTGGCAAGATGGCCGGAGCGCTGAAGGTCGCCTTCCGGACGGGGGCGGTGACCGGCATGCTGTGCGTCGGTCTCGGCCTGGTCGGCGCCACGGCCATCGTCATCATCTTTCAGAACTCGGCGACCGCCGTCCTGATCGGCTTCGCCTTCGGGGCTTCGTTGCTGGCGCTCTTCATGCGGGTCGGCGGGGGCATCTTCACGAAGGCGGCCGACGTCGGGGCCGACCTGGTCGGCAAGGTGGAGGCCGGGATCCCCGAGGACGACCCGCGCAATGCGGCCACCATCGCCGACAACGTGGGCGACAACGTCGGCGACTGCGCCGGAATGGCCGCGGACCTCTTCGAGTCCTACGAGATCACCATCATCTCGTCGTTGATCCTGGGGTATGCGGCCTTCCGGTCGATCCACCACAACCCGACACCGGCGATCCTCTACCCCCTCATCGTGCCGGCGATCGGGATCATCGCCTCGTTGATCGGGGTCATGCTGGTCCGGGCCCGTGACAAGGACCGCAACGCGATGTCTCCCATCAACCGGGGATTCTGGACGGCTGCCTTCCTGACCGTGGTCGGAGCCTTTCTGGTCGCGCAGTACTACGTCCACGACCTGAAGGTCTTCTGGGCCGTGTTGACGGGTGTCGTCCTTTCCCTGGTTGCCAGTCAGATCACCGAGCAGTTCACCTCCACCGAACGGGGACCGGTCCACGAGATCGCGGAGTCGGCCAGAACCGGCCCGGCGACGACCGTGCTCTCGGGCTTCGCCATCGGCCTGGAGTCCTCGGTGTGGGCGATCATCGCCATCGCCATCGCCATCGCGGTGGCCGTCGGGCTCGGCGGCGGGAACATCGAGCTGTCGCTGTACCTCGTCGCCCTCATCGGCATCGGCCTGCTGGCCACCACCGGCATGGTCGTGTCGGAGGACAGCTTCGGCCCGGTGTCCGACAACGCCGCGGGCATCGCGGAGATGTCCGGTGAGTTCACCGGCGAGGCCGAGCGCATCATGGTCAGCCTCGACGCCGTCGGCAACACCACCAAGGCCATCACCAAGGGAGTGGCCATCGGTTCGGCGGTCATCGCCGCGGTTGCCCTGTTCGCCTCCTTCATCGAGACGATCGGATCGCAGCTGCACCTCCCGAGCGTGGGCCTCTTCTCCAATCCGCTCACCCAGATAAACGTCTCCAACCCGACGACGTTCATCGGCCTGCTCATCGGCGGCTCTGTGGCGTTCCTCTTCTCCGCCCTGGCGATCCGGGCGGTCGGGCGGTCTGCCGGAACCGTCGTGCAGGAGGTCCGGCGACAGTTCCGTGAGCACCCCGGGATCATGGACTACACGGAGAAGCCCGAGTACGGCCGGGTCATCTCCATCTGCACCGCCGCCTCCCAGCGGGAGCTGGCGACACCGGCGCTGCTGGCCATCCTGACCCCGGTCATCGTCGGGTTCGGCATCAATTATCTGGCGCTCGGGGCTTTCCTGGCGGCCGCCATCCTCACCGGCCAGCTCATGGCGAACACGCTGTCCAACTCCGGGGGAGCGTGGGACAACGCGAAGAAGTTCATCGAGGACGGGAACGAGGGTGGCAAGGGGTCCGAAGCCCACAAGGCCGCCGTCATCGGCGACACGGTGGGCGATCCGTTCAAGGACACCGCCGGTCCGGCCCTGAACCCGCTGATCAAGGTGATGAACCTGGTCTCGCTCCTGATCCTGCCGGCGGTCATCACGCTGCGACACAACCAGGGAGCCCGGTACGCCATCGCAGCGGTGGCCCTGGTCGTCCTCCTCAGCGCCATCGCCTTCTCCAAGCGCAAGTCCGAGGGCATCGCCGGCGGCGAGACGCCGGCCGCCGTCCAATCGTCGGCGCCCGTCCCCAGCCCCGTCGACTGATCTGCTCAGCCCGGCGCTCCGGCGCCAAGCCGCAACGACGAGGAGTGGCCTTGACAGCGCCCCCTGTTGCCGAGAGCCTGTCGGCAGTATGCCGCCAGAAGATCGCATCGAAGGCGTGACGGACCCCGTCCCGTCCGGCGCCGGACCGCGGCGCCGGGGGGGCGGGGCCGTGGCGACCGCCGGGAGAGCCGACCATGGGTAAGGCCCTGGTCATCGTCGAGTCACCGGCCAAGGCCCGGACGATCGGCGGGATGCTCGGGCCGGACTTCATCGTCGAGTCCTCGGTCGGCCACATCCGCGACCTGCCCCGGGGCGCCGACGAGGTGCCGGCCGCCTACAAGGGCGAGGACTGGGCGCGGCTCGGGGTGGACGTCGACAACGGGTTCAAGCCGCTGTACGTGGTGTCCAGCGACAAGAAGTCGGTGGTCGCCAACCTCAAGCGGCTGCTGAAAGGGGCGGACGAGCTGTACCTGGCCACAGACGAGGACCGCGAGGGCGAGTCCATCGCGTGGCACCTCTTCGAGGTCCTCTCCCCCCAGGTCCCGGTGAAGCGGATGGTCTTCCACGAGATCACCCCGGCCGCCATCAGCAGGGCGGTGGAGGAATGGCGCGAGCTCGACCGGCGCCTGGTCGACGCGCAGGAGGCCCGCCGCATCCTCGACCGGCTGTACGGGTACGAGGTGTCGCCCGTCCTGTGGCGCAAGGTCATGCCGCGGCTGTCGGCCGGCAGGGTTCAGAGCGTGGCCACCCGGATGGTGGTCGAACGCGAGCGCGGGCGGATGCGGTTCCGGGCCGCCAGCTGGTGGGGGGTGGAGGGCCGGTTCAGTGGGCCCGGGACCTCGGCGGGCTCGCCGCTACGGTCCTCCCCGGACGCTGGGGAAGCGGTGGCCTTTGCCGCCTCGCTCGCCGCGGTCGACACGACGCCGCTGGCCAGCGGGCGCGACTTCGACGAATCGGGCGAGCAGACCTCGCGGGTTCAGGTCCGGGTGCTGGGCGAGGTGGAGGCCCAGGCGCTGGCCGACCACCTGGTGGGCACCGAGTTCACCGTCAGCTCGGTCACCGAGCGCCCGTACCGACGATCGCCGGCGGCGCCGTTCATGACGTCCACCCTTCAGCAGGAGGCGGGCCGGAAGCTGCGCTTCAGCTCCCAACGGGCCATGCAGGTGGCCCAGCGGCTGTACGAGCAGGGCTGGATCACCTACATGCGGACGGACTCGACCACCCTTTCGGACGAGGCGCTCGCCGCCGCCCGATCGCAGGCCACGGCTCTGTACGGCAAGGAGTACGTGCCGGCGGCACCGCGACGTTACGAGCGCAAGGTGAAGAACGCGCAGGAGGCGCACGAGGCCATCCGGCCCGCGGGGACGACGTTCCGGACCCCCGAGGAGGCCGGCCGTACTCTGGGCGGGGACGAGCTGCGGCTGTACGAGCTGGTCTGGAAGCGGACCGTTGCGTCGCAGATGGCCGACGCGACCGGTACCAGCGCCCAGGTCCGGCTGTCGGCCACGGTCCCCCGGGAGGCCGGCCCGCTGGCCGGGGTGCCGGTCGAGTTCGCGGCGAGCGGCCGGGTGATCAGTTTCCCGGGGTTCCTGCGTGCCTACGTCGAGGGTGAGGACGACCCCGAGGCGGAGCTGGCCGACCGCGAGGTGGTCCTCCCTCCCCTCTCGGTGGGCGACCGGGTCGTCCCGCTCTCGTTCGAGCCGGGCTCGCACAGCACGCAGCCCCCGGCCCGTTTCACCGAGGCCTCACTGGTCAAGACCATGGAGGAGCTGGGGATCGGCCGGCCGTCGACCTACGCCAGCGTCATCGCCACCATCCTCGACCGGGGTTACGTGTGGAAGAAGGGCACGGCGCTGGTGCCCAGCTTCACCGCGTTCGCCGTGGTCGGGCTGCTCGAGCGGTACTTCGGCGATCTCGTCGACTACGGCTTCACCGCCGCCATGGAGGACGATCTCGACGAGATCGCAAGCGGTCGGGGGGAAGCCCTGCCTTGGCTGACCAGGTTCTACTTCGGCGGTGGGGGCGCCCCGGGAGCGGGAGCCGCCGCAGCGGGAGCGGCACCGGCGGACGGCGCGTCGGGGGACACCGGCCGGCTGGGGCTGAAGAGAGCGGTGGCGATGCATCTGGGAGAGATCGACGCCCGCGAGATCAACTCCATCCTCCTCGGAAAGGGGTCCGACGGGAGCGAGATCGTGGTGCGAGTGGGCCGGTACGGTCCCTACCTCCAGCACGGGGAGGACCGTGCCTCCATCCCCGAGGACCTCGCGCCGGACGAGCTCACCATCGAGCGGGCCGAGGAGCTCATCGCCGCCCCGTCCAACGACCGGACCCTGGGCGCCGATCCCGAGACCGGACTTCCCGTGCAGGTCCGCACCGGCCGCTTCGGCCCCTACATCCAGCTCGGGGAGACGGGGGAAGGGAGCGCCAAGCCCCGCACCGCCTCGCTGTTCGCGTCGATGACGCCGGAGACGATCTCGCTCGACGACGCGCTCGAGCTCCTCCGGATCCCCCGGGTCGTGGGCATCGACCCTGACAGCGGGGAGGAGATCGTCGCCCACAACGGCCGGTTCGGCCCGTACCTCAAGCGCGGCTCCGACACCCGCAGCCTGGCGAGCGAGGACCAGCTGCTGACCGTCACCCTTCAGGAGGCGAAGGCGATCTTCGCCCAGCCGAAGGCCCGGCGCGGCCGCGCTGCGGCGGGCCCGCTCAAGGAGCTCGGGGCCGACCCGGGGACCGGGCTGCCGGTCGTGCTGAAGGAGGGCCGGTTCGGCCCCTACGTGACCGACGGGACGACCAACGCATCGCTGCGCAAGGGCGATGACATCGAGACGATCGACATCGAGCGGGCCGCAGAGCTGCTTGCCGACCGCCGCACGGCGGCTCCCGCCCGCCGCCGAGCCTCGCCGGGCCGTGGAAAGGCGGTCGGCACCAAGAAGACCGCAGCCAAGAAGACCGCAGCCAAGAAGACCGCAGCCAAAGGAACGGCGACCAGGAAGTCCGCGACCAAGAAGTCCGCGACCAAGAAGTCCGCGGCGGGCCGGGAGGCATCGACGGGAGGGACGGCCGCAGCGAAGAAGGTGGCGCCGGCCAAGCGGGCAACCAAGCGGGCGCCGGCCAGGCCGCGAGGTGACGGAGCGACCTCATCGTCGGGATCTGGCTCGCCGGGAGACGGGTGAGCACGCCCCCCCGAGGCGGGGGGCCCGGGCGGCTGATCGCCCTCGAGGGC
>Ga0307372_10005599_pt1 | contig 18780 bp, 16 predicted proteins | sample OX1MG_FD_202533 | JGI IMG/M metagenome (GOLD analysis project Ga0307372, IMG submission 202533) | Soil microbial communities from Risofladan, Vaasa, Finland - OX-1 | ecosystem: Environmental > Terrestrial > Soil > Coastal area > Acid sulfate soil | place: Finland: Risofladan, Vaasa | collected...
GCGAAGGTCGCTGCATGACTCATGTTCAAGGGACTTCTGCGCGGCAGCGCCAGGCCTATCTTGACAAACAGGTTACAATCGGTAACTATCTGTTACGCGATACAGGCAGTCAGCGGCATTCAGAAGGCCGCCGTATGATAATTCATAACAACTGGGGGGACTCAATTGCTTGGAAGATACGTATTGGGAAAAGTTTTGGTAAACCGGAAAGTAAAGACATATGTGGTTACTTTTGCGACTTTCGCGATGGGGCTGGGCGCGACTTTTGGCTTTGGCGTGAATAGTGCAGGAGCTACATCGACTGGCGCTACCTCGAAAGCTCCAATTCCGTATTGCCTAGAGGAACCGCTTACCGGTAATGCCGCCTCATTGGGGCTGCCGTCAGAAGAGGTTGCGACAATCATAATAAACCATTTGAATGCTGCTGGTGGTATTGACGGTCATAAGATCATTTTCAATGCGCTTGACAGTCTTGGTACTGCTCAAGGTGGTGCGGCAGCAGCGAACCGCGCCGTATACGTAGATCATTGTCCATTCATTTCTGGCGGGTTCGCGTCCGTGATGCTTGCCACCCAACAGGTTGCCGCACCCGCAAAAGTGCTCGTGATGAATGATGGAGGTGCAGGGACTGAATTGCTCAGAAAGCCCTTTCTCTATGACCTGTCACCACAACCCCCGGTTCTTGCTCCAGCGGGTGCAAAGTGGCAGCTTAGCCATGGCGTAAAATCGATCGTCGAGATCTATTCGGACGATGCGTATGGTGAACAGAATGCTTCTGTATACAAAGGCGTCTTCACTCATCTCGGTGGCAAGGTTCTTGGAATGATTCCGTTCCCGTTGGGGACAACGGACTTTTCGGCTGAACTTGCCCAAGCAAAGTCATTGAATCCAGATGGCTATTATTCAGTTGTTCTTGGTGCTTCGCAAGGTTTCCTCGACAACCAGGTAGCTTCGGCGGGCCTGAATGGGAAGATGTGGATGGGGCCGCTACTCAGTGGTAATTACAAAATTGCCGGGGTAAACGAGAACGGAACGGCAACATCCGGATTTATAGGTGTGAACCCGTATGTCAATCCCAACGCGAAGAGCGTCGTGCAGTTGGCAAAGTGGTGGGCGACATCGTATCCCTCTACTCCTTTCTCCCCAACATTGTCGTATCTCAACGGATATCAAGAGGTAGAGGCGTTTGTCACACTCGAAAAAGAGGCAATAGCCGATGGACTCAGTCCCCTTCGAGGTGCATCGCTGCTCAAGGAACTCAACAAGCATCCGAAGATCCCGAGTGTGTCAACAAACCAGTCAATTACGTTCAATCTTGCGACTCATGGTTCTAACGAAGACATTGCGATTCAGAATCTTGTAGGTAATGGGACAACTGTTCGCACTCTCAAGTTGATTAAGAGTTAACTTATCTGTTGATTAAAAGTTAACTTATCTGGATCCACGACAGGCAGGGGTTGGATGATCCAATCCCTGCCTGTCGTGCAGCGCTTGTTGCGGGGAACAGGAATTAAATGAGCCGTCTTCTAAATCTGATTATCATTGGCGTGACCACGGGAAGCCTTTATGCTCTCGTGACGGTTGGCTTTGGACTAATTTTTAATGCGACGCACATATTTCATTTAGCGCACGCGGCAGTAGTTTGTATATCTGCTTATGTAGCATATTCGCTCACAGTGGAACACCATGTACCACTGCTTTTGGGATTTTCGATCGGGCTCGTAGCATCCGTGGTTATCGGCATCGCCTGCGAAACCTTCGTATACGGACCTTTGCGAGCTCGAGGTAGCGACCCCCGATCGATGTTCCTCATGTCTGTCGGGCTGTTGACAGTTGCCGAGGGTGTTTTGGGCGCAATTTACGGTCCGACAGCGCTTTCTTTTAGCGCTTTGCCCTTCACTTCGGTGAACTTCGGAAGTATCACGGTTCCTTGGGCAAATATATGGATGCTTGCCGCATGGCCAGTCGTTATCGCAGTGGGAGCTTATTTGAAATGGGCTCCCTCTGGTCGGATGATAAGGGCAATAAGCGATAGCTGGCGAACCGCGGAGGCGATGGGAGTTCAGAATCGTTACTATTACAAAATTGTATTTGGTATTGGTTCAGCACTCGCCGCACCGTTCGCGCTGCTTTTTGTTTGGCAGAATGGACTCACTCCGACGTCTGGGCTGCCCCCACTTCTCATTGCATCCGCGGCCGTCATCCTCGGAGGTAGAGAGAGCCTCGTTGGAGGTTGTATCTGGGCGCTCGTATTGAGTCTCGCTGGATCTCTATCGACCGAGATCATCTCTCCTGCCTGGCAGTTAGCAGTGATCTTTGGTTTGACGTTCATCGTGCTCTTCGTAAAGTCAATGATGTCGGAAGGCGGCTTATTGACCGGAGAGGCTGCATTCTGATGTGTGCTGCTTTGGTTAATCAAAAGGGAGTTCTGGCCCAGAGATCTATGCGCGGTGCCTCATGTCGGAGAGACAAATGAACTATGCGATGATCATTGCGATTGACTGCGGGATCTATATCGTGCTTGGCGTGGGAATGAGCATTGCCTTTGCCTGGGGTGGCTTCTTCTCTCTCGTGCAAGGCGCAATATTTGGTTTTGGTTCTTACGCCTTTGCGCAGGGATATCTTCAGATGAAACTCCCGTGGCTCTTGGGCATTCTTTTCTCGTTTGTTGTCGGCTTTGTTGGTGCGGGCATGCTCGGCGCGCTCCTGTCACGTTTTACCGCAGATTTTGCCGTGATAAGCACTCTTGCCCTTGGGGTCGCGTTGGAGACAATATTTGGCAACTGGAACTCCCTGACGGGGGGTTTCTCGGGATTGTATGGCGTCCCGCGTCCGAGGGTTTTTGGTACAGATACCGGATCTCCGGTGTCATTTGCCATTTATGTGCTGTCCATAGCATTTCTTGTCGTGGTCGCAGTCTTGCTCCTGAGACGGTCGCAAGCGGTGCTCCTTGCGCGCGCTCAGGCTATGGATCCTCCTTTGTTGGCCTCCTTGGGAGTAGATCCCAGGATCTTTCGACTCGCGGCATTTAGTGTTGCAGGCGGTATAACGGCAATAGGTGGAGCCCTTTTCGCGCAGTCAGCAGGCTACATCGATCCAAGCTCTTTTGACATTACCCAAGCATTCACGCTCATCGTCATCGTCGTAGTGGGAGGAGCGGGTAATATTTTTGGAGCGGTCGTTGCCGCTATTTTTCTTACAGCCGCTCCCCAGTTGATCGGATTAATTCCCGGCTCTTCTGATCTGATTGCTCAAATCCAATTGATGCTTTCCGGCGCGGTTCTTGTTGTCTCAATAGCCTTACGTCCCAGCGGTCTTTTCGCGGAGAGTCGCTTCGTGCTAAGTGGACTTTCGAGAAAATCTGATGGGAATCAGACACTGTTCAATGGCGTCGAGGCGGATCAAATAAATGCGCGTTGACATCGCTCAAATTAGAACCTATTCATCGATTTCTTGGGTTGGCCTCGTGGAACTCTGGGTGAGTAGCGAGTTCATTTCTCGACGCTTTGCGCACCTGCAGGAGATCGCACTTGCTTAACGAAAATGCAGGTCCAATTCACGGTAAGCCCGGCATGAGCAGTACGATGCCAAATGAACTCGAGGCAATAACAGTTGAACATGTGAGCAAGAATTTTGGCGGAGTTGCCGCGTTATCAGATGTCACCTTTACGACGAAGACGGGCAGTTTAACTGCGCTCATCGGTCCGAATGGAGCTGGGAAATCTACGCTGTTCAATATAGCTTCAGGTACATTGCCGGCCACAAGTGGCGAAGTGAGACTCTTTGGGACCGTCGTGCGTGGCGGAGCACCTCACAAGGTAGCGCGAGAGGGACTTAGTAGGACTTTTCAATCGACTCGGGTGTTTCCCTTGCTTTCGGTTCTCGAGAATCTCGCGGTTGCTCACCTTTCGCGAAAAGAGGCTCGACAGATATGGGTGCCACGTCGATGGCGCAATGAGGCGCGAGAGACAGCGCGCCGCGTCGCGAACGAATACGGACTGGAACGCAAGCTAGACGTCCTTGCCAAAGACCTGGCGATAGCCGAAATGCGTGTGCTTATGTTGATGGTTGCAGTTATCCGAGATCCAAGGATCATATTTCTCGATGAAATCGTTGCGGGAATGGATGCGAAGGCCTGCCACGAAATTGCCGGCCACCTTCGCCTTTTGAGCAGCGGTGGTACAACAATTCTTCTCGTGGAACATAACTTGTCTTTTGTTTGGGAGACCGCAGCTCACGTCGTGGTACTTGATGCTGGGAAATTGATCGCTCAAGGAAGCCCAGAGCAAGTTCAACAAGATCCTGAAGTTGGGAGAGTGTACTTTGGATCCGAATTGCGATAATGCACTAGAGGTAAATCTCCGACGCGGAGCCTACGTCCGGCAGGAGGCGGTTATACGTGACATAAATTTTGTGTTGCCCAGCGGTGAAATGCTCCTCATCATGGGCCACAACGGCGCCGGGAAGACGTCACTTCTGAGGGCTGTTGCAGGTTTGCTTCCGATAACCGAGGCAGAGATCTCTCTCTCTGGCACACAAGTTCATGGAGGACCCGTTGAGCGGATGGCAATGGGACTGGGGTTTGTCGCCGCCGGGCGGCATTGCTTTCCACGTCTTACGGTTCGCGAGAACTTCATGGTAGCCGGAGAGACTCGGAAATGTCGCGGAGGCGAGATATACAGACGAATAGATGAGGTCCTGGCACTTTTTCCAGAGCTAGTAGCTCTCGTGGATAAGGCTGCGGGCCAACTCAGCGGTGGTCAGCAGCGGATGGTCGCACTTGGAATTGGTTTGATTCAACGACCCAAGGTCCTACTCGTGGATGAGCCGTCGCTTGGATTAGCTCCGTCTGTTGTGAATAGAGTCTATGAGGCGATTACCGCGATGCGTAAGGAGTTCGGAATGAGTGTCGTTGTTGTGGAGCAAAACGTCGATCTTGAGCGAGTGAAATTTGATGGGTTGCTTATGTTGAGAACTGGCAGTATGGCACTCAAAGTAACCCGTGAAGAGATTCCCACTCCTGACGAACTATTGGCGTATTTCTAAAGTGCATACAAAGATTTAGGGCGCGCGATTGGGGAATTGGGCTGCGGTTATCGACACAAATGAGAATATGTAGCGAGCAGATCCAACCGGCGGTTGTCATTGGTCGTGAACATCTGGCCAGTTTCCGATGACGGTGCCAATCGAAGGGAAGAATCGGCCTAGCAGATTCGCTCGTCTTGAGTGCTGAACCGCTGCTCATAGGGACGCGATACAAGAAACTGTGACGAGTGCATCTTTCATTAATGATTGTAATAGTTGGTAACGTATATGATAAGAAAGTCATTGAATGTTGCGAATGTGCTGCATATAGTAGTTGAAAGTGGCGTTCGGACCCGACAGTTTGGGCGGTAGTTGCAATTTCGTGTCAGGTGTCATCGGGCTTGTCGACATGGCGACGCGTGAGATGCGTGGAAGTCATGGTGAGAAGTCCGGGCAGTAGAAGACTATATAAACGGGGGAAAGGCAATTTATATGAATCGCAAATACGCATCAAAGTTCAGCGTGGGAATCATGGCTACAGCGATTGGATTGTTTGGGGTCGTAGCAGCGCCACTCTCGGTTCAGGCGGCGTCAGCACCGAAGCTGGTGAAACATGCGGAACCGGAGATCAATATCGTAGAGGCGGGTTCGATCCCGGGCCGATTGAGTGTCTATGTTGCGCTTTACAACAGGCTCTTCCAAAAGTATGGATTGGACGTACATCTCCTAGAGGGTTCGAGTGGCACGCAGGCTGCCTCACTTCTGTCTGGTGGTGCCGCGCAATTTGAGGCCGGTCAGGTTTCAGACGCTCTAAACCAGGTTGTTGCTGGCGTTCCGATTACCGCGGTCGCCTCAATGTCAAATCGCCTTTCGAACTCAATGATCGTTTCGCCAACTTTGCAATCGGCACTGAAATCCCGGGGCCTGGCTGCGTTGGCTAACGTGCCGATTGGCATTACTGGCGTTGGTTCTGGTACTTGGGAATACGCAGAGCTTTTGGCAAAGCAGGCCAATCTATCGACCTCACAGATCAATCTGATTCCGATTGGTGCCAACCAGGTCACGGTGTATCAGGACTTCATCTCTGGGAGAGTGAAAGGGTTGGTTTTCGGTGACCCTGTCGATCTTCGTATCACCGGGACCGGGAAGGCTGTCTGGGCCGCTGATGAGCAGAACATCTTGCACGGCGTAACCAAGAAATATCCGACTCTCGTTAAGATGTCGAAAGAGCCGTACATATTTGACTGGTGTTTCACGACAACCTCGTATGCAAACGCGCACCCAGTCATCGTGCAGGACTTTGCGAACGCGATTATCGCTGCGCAAAATTACATTCTGCATCATTCCGCTGCAAAGATTGGGGCGGAACTCGCCCAGAACAACCCCTCGTTTTCCGCTTTCGGAACTGGTTATTTGACTGAGTCAGTGAAGAGGATGGTCGCAAGCGGTGCGATTGTTCCTTCGGTAATTCCGACATTGGCGGGATTTAACAATGCCGTGACATACCAGGCCGTTACGGATGCAGCGATAGGCAAAATCCCTTATTCGCAGGTTGTAAACCCAAGCTTCGCGATCAAGGCCAAGAAGTTGGTCGGCAATAAGTTCTAGCGGATCAAGAGGCAAGGATAAAGCCACGTATTGATAGCGCGGCGGTTCGGACGTGCAGAGGTATTGCATGTTCGGACCGTCGATCGCCTGCGGCGGTGGTGGTGAGCATTGCCAATATGTCGATCTTGGTCGTGGTTCAACGCAATGATTTTGTTCGGTGATTTCGCGCGATTGAGTTAGTTCTCGGCTTAGTCCGAATCTGATAAACCTGCACCTGTCAGAGGTTCGAGTTGTCGGTGGATTGTCGAGTCTGAGATTCTCTCAATCAAGGAGGCCTTTCGGTGTATAGATCGCAGTACGAGGATGCACGTTTCAAGTTGGGGTTGGTCGGAGATTGCCTCCTAACGCGTCGACTTTCTGTGTTTACGGAGCCGGAATATCTGCAGCTGCGCGAGATTTTGAATGAAGCTGACGCGACGTTTGCAAATCTCGAGGGACCAGTCAACAGGTATTTTGCTCATCCTTTCTTCCAGCGACAGGGAGGAGGAACCTATATGACCGTCGATCCAGCCCTGCTTCCCGATCTCAGATGGTTAGGAGTGAACATGCTTGCCTGTGGAAGCAGCCATTCTGATGACTATGGCCAAGTTGGAGTATTGGACACGATCAACTATTTAGATCAGGCGGGGATTATGCACGCTGGGTCTGGCCGCCACCTCGCCGAGGCGCGTTCACCGAGTTATCTCGATACCGCGAATGGGAGAGTCGCCCTGATCGCGGCCAACGCGCAGTTTAATCCGGGAGCGAGAGCAGGAGAGGCTCGTTATGACTCCGAGGGACATCCAGGGGTGAATGCAATACGTCAACAGAGTGTTGCAGTTTTGAGCGAATCCAAAATGGAGCAGATCCGCCAAGTAGGTGCCGAGCTTGGGCTAGACGCTGACTCGAAGAGACGAGCAAACCAGGGCGAGGCAGTTCTAGATGAGGATAAGTCGTATGAGTTCTTGAATCATAGATTTACTGTTGGGTCTCCTCCAGGGGTGAGAAATGTCGCTGATGAAAGAGATATTGCTGCGAATTTGCATCGCGTACTTGAGGCACGAGAGTTTGCTGACTACGTTGTCGTGAGCCTGCACTGTCATGAGCAGGGTGGACCTTCGATGATGACGGCTTCGAAGCGTAGCGAGGTCTCTGATATTGCTGATTTTGCGATTGATTTTGGTCGGAGGTGCATTGACGCAGGTGCCGATGTGTTTGTCGCACACGGCCCTCAGGTACCGCTTGGTATTGAGATCTATAAGGGAAAGCCGATCTTTCACGGACTTGGCACATTTATCTTCGAGCTCGAAACAATTCAAAACCTTCCCGCGGAGGCATATGAACGGTTTGATTTGGGCGATCGTGCGACAACACGCGACTTCATCCGCGGCCGTTATCGCGACGATACCGTTGGACATACTTCTGATCCGTTTCAATGGCGCCAGATGGTTGCGACCTGCGATTTTGCTCGGGGGGAACTACAAGAAATAAAGATCCATCCGATTGACCTTGGATTTGAATCCCCTCGATCCCAGCGCGGGCGACCCATGTTGGTTAAGGGACAGATGGCAGATGAGATCCTTCAGCGTGTGTCTGATCTCTCAAGCATGTATGGAACGAAGGTAACAGTGCAAGATGGCATTGGGGTTATACACCCTTAGGAGCGGTGGAGATTGTCGACGAGAATCGGGGGCGGAAGGTGTCAGAGAAGTTAGAGATCACGAGCGTGATCAGTGAGTTTGTGCACAAGACCGACATTGGAAGTTTGCCCGCTCGGGCGATGGATACTGCGAAGCTGACCTTTCTCGACACGATTGCCGTGTCGGTCGGCGCCTCAGGTTTTGAAATCGGCAGAATTCTGGGTCGTTTCAGAAAGACGTTGCAGGAGAGTCAAGAGATCACTGTGCTTGGCCAGCCAGAGGGTGCGAGCGTTCTCACCGCCGCATGGGTCAACGGCACGTTCGCGAACCAGCTTGACTTTGATGAGGGCTATCACCTTGGGACTCATACGATTCCCGCGGCGCTGGCGGTCGGGGAGGAAATTGGTGCCAAAGGGTTGTCGGTGCTTGAGGCGTACGTGATTGGCAGAGAGGTTGGAGCAAAGCTCACTGACGTCATTGATGCACAGAGGTCGAAGGGAATCGGACCTACTCATCGGGGTTGGTGGCATGTCGGTATCGTTGGGCCAATTGCCGCTGCAATGACGGCAGGAAAGCTGTTAAAGCTCAATGTCGACGAGTTGAATCGCGCAGTTGGCATTGCAAGTTGTCGGTCCGGGGGGTTTCGGCAGAATATGGGAACGATGGCAAAAGCACTGCACTCAGGTAGCGCCGCGCGAGAGGGAATACTTGCTGCAATGTTGGCGCGTGAGGGCGTAACCGCGGAAGAGTCGATTCTCGAAACTCCGTTGGGTCTCGTCCGAGCCTTGTGCAATGAGGGCGAAGAGGACTGGACTCCGATCACGTCGCGTCTTGGGAAACCTTATGATCTTGACGAGACCGCGAAGATCAAAACCTATCCAACCTGTACCCCGATCCATCCCGAGCTTGATGCCATGTTGCGGATTCGGGAGATGGTGCAGTCAGAGGGTCTACGAGACGGCACTGAGATCGACTCCATACATGCAAATTTGCATCTTTTCTCCATGCTTCGAACGCAGGCGAGGGACGAATGCGAAGCTGGATTTTGCAGCCCTTACCTGCTTGCTGCGGCGTATCTCGACGGCTATGTGAATCTCGATACCCTCGCTGAAGAGAAGTTACGCGATCCACGCATTCGAAACCTTATGGAGCGTGTGCATAATCGAGAAGATGTCCCGTCGGTCTCAGTTGTTTTTCGCGACGGACGGGTACTTGAAGAGCCCGTGACGTCGCTACGTCGTCTCATTTCCCAAGAGGATGTGTCGGAGAAGGCGCGCCAATGCATGGGCAACGTTCTGGAGTCGAGTGCAATAGACGAGATCATTGAACGCGCAATGAATTTTGAGTCAGAGGGAGATGTCCACGGATTTCTGTCGCTTGCTACACGATTAATTCAATGAGGGAGCAAGAGTTCTTTGCAAGGTAAGACATTACCCGTCACTTGTGGAGCAGCCACACCTACCAATGTTCTTCAACATTAAAACAGGAGATAAGACATATGAAAATCGGGTTTGTAATAGGGACCTACCCGGGTGAGGAACAAGAGCGGCGCGAGCGAGTCGTTCGCTCATATCAATCTCCGGAGGTGGAGATTGAATTCATACGGCTTGACGGGACTGTATATCATCACCAAATGGCAAGCAGTACCGCCGAAGAGTTGGCCACGCCATTTCATCGCGCGTACCAGCAGGCAGAGAAAAACGGTTGCGATGCGGTCGTGCCATTGGGAACACTTGATCTTGGTGTACAAGGCGGTCGGTCGTTGGTTGACATACCAGTCGTTGGTCCAACCGAGGCCTGCATGCGACTCGTACCATTGGTAGCTGACAACTTTGGAGCGATTTGCTACCACTCCAGATATTTCGGGTTCATGAATAGGCTGGTCCGTTCGTATGGCATGGCGGACAGAATGGTGGGAATTGAGGCAAGTGGTTTCGATCTACCAGATATCGCCGCGAACTCAACGGTGATGCGCGACAACTTTCTCTATTCGGCTCGAAAACTGATTACCGAAAAAGGCGCACAGTCGATAGTCCCGCTAGGTATTACGCAGTGTCCGGTGCACATGTCCAGCGCCGAATTGAGCGAAGAGCTCGGAGTTCCCGTTGTTGAAGCGATTGGATCCCCAATCCGGCTCGCCGCCACGCTGGTCTCATTGGGATTGAAGACCAGTCGCGCGTGCTGGCCCTCTCCTGACCCTATTTGAAGATTGTCGCTGGGTCTTAAGCCACCCAGGGGAGAATTGTCTGTTCAATCGCGGAGCATTGAACAGACTTGCGGAGTAACCGGGGGTCCTTTGTGTGCGAGGCAAGAGTTGCACCTGCGACCACCTATGGGTGGCTTCGGTGTTGAACCGGGCTTCAAGATCGACATCGGAATCATCTTTGATCGCCGATGGAATTGTCTGTCTTGGGTGTCGGTCCATCGCGGTGAAATAAGCGCGGAGATGTCAACCGACTCGGCTCTCATGAGCCGAGCTTGCAAGTAGCACGACAGACAGATCTTCTGGGCGTAGCAAGGCTACGGTCCTCTTTTTGGGGACAAGACCTATGGGCTCCAGTTCTTGTGAGTTCTGGAGGTCTGACTGCACTCCTGCGTTTGGGCGCGTGACTTCGCCCCGTCCGGCTTCACTCTTCAACTGGTTTTGCTCGAATTGGAGCTGTCCCAGAGAAGCGATATTCACGGACGCCACAACATCTGCTGGACCAGCAAATCCACAGACCTTGCAATGAAAGAGGTCCCTGTTGGGACGGTTCTTTCGTGAGATATGGCCACAACAGGGACAGTGCTGGGAGGTGTAGTGGGGGTCCACCGTGGTGAACGGGACACCTTGCCTCCTTGTTTTGTACTCAATGAACTGGCCTAATTGGTAATAGCTCCAAGAGTTGTGATTGCGTCGCTGGGACTTTCTAACCCTTGTCCGGTCACGAATGCCTTGTAAATCTTCCAAAGCAATTCCCGCACCGGTGCGTTGAGCCTCACGGACAACTCTGTAGCTGATCTTGTGATTCGTATCGCGTACGAACCGTTGCTCCTTTCTTTTACGTTTCTTCAACAACCTCTTTGCAGATTTCGTTCCCTTGTGCTGCAAACAAGCACGGAGAGCCTCATTGCGGTGACGCACCCTATTGACACCTTTGCCGTTGTAGTTCTGGCCGTTCGAGCACGTGGCGATGTTGGCAATGCCACGGTCAATACCGAGCACCTTGCCGGAGTAGACCGCTCTTGGTTCTTGCTCGTCACACGTCGCGAACAGAAAGAACTTCCCGTCTCGGAGCACAAGGTCAGATTCACCTTTGCGCAAGGTCAGCAACTTCAACTGACGCGCTCCACCTACAAATGCAACGGTGATACGACCAGAAACGGTCCATATCGAGACGGTTCGTGAATCTTGGTTCCATGACAACATCCGGTCGTCATAGGTGACTGCTCCGTCTAAGCGAAACTCTCGACGTGTGTTCTTGTCCAACTTGTAGGCGTCGGCAACCTTGCGAATCACACTCTGTGTGGCCTGTGCGCCCAACCCGAACTGTGCACGGATTTCGTAGTAGCAAGTCCGACGGAGTGGAATGCGCGAGAACACGCGGTGTTGCCATGCAACCGAGGAGATCTCGTTTGCTGCCTGGTTCATGGTGGCCAGTGTTCGAGTAAGCACGTCAAGGTGTTCTTTCTCGACAACCAGCTTCACCTGAGATACGAGTTTCATACATCTGGAACTTAGAGTGCGGGTGTGACATTTAAGGAAAGCAGAGGCCGCAGCCAAGTCTGGTTATCGCACGTACACCTGGTTTTCACAACCAAGTACAGACGCAATGGCCTCACCGGTGACGTGCTTACTCGATGTGAGAAAATCATGCGCTCAATCTGTGAACAATGTGGTGCGGAACTTCAGGAATTCAACGGCGAGGCCAACCACGTTCATTTGCCTGTTCTTTACCCACCAACGGTGCAGATCTCAAAGCTCGTTAACTCGCTTAAGGGCAAATCCTCGCGGCTGCTTCGACAAGAATTCGCTTCGCATCTCAACCACTTCTTGTGGGGCGAGCACCTTTGGTCACCTTCGTATTTCGCTGGCTCAGTGGATGGTGCTCCACTCTCTGTGCTCAAGACCTACATCGAGAACCAGCAACGTCCCGGCTAAGTGTCAGTGCCTATCCTTCCCCGGCCGAAGGGCCGGTGGCTTCCGGCGCGTTGCTGAATGCATACGGATCTCCTCATGGGGACCCTGACGAGCAAAGCTTGATTTTGTCGAGGTAAGCGCGAGAAGAGGTCGGCATCATTCACCTGGTGCATCGAACGGAGTTGATCTCAAGCGTTAGCGTCGGGAATCGTATCGACCAACCGTCGTCACTCAGGTGTCTCGTGTTGGGTGCTCAAGATCGAATGCCTCTCGGGCAGTCTTGGCGGACTTTACATCGCTGCGAAGTTCGTGGAGCCACTCTGCAAGTTGGAAATCCATCACCTCTACGAACCGTAAGGGACCTGGTGAGGCTACCGCCTCATAATTTGTGATGGCGTCTCTCTCTGCCTCGTACAACGCGCGACGTTGGTTCTCTAGGGGGTTGACCTCTTCGTTATCTGTCATCTTGAATGTCGACTCAATAGATACCTTCGAACCAAGAGGCGCGCAATGGAGCTGATCGTATCAAGAAAATTTCAGAGAGTCGCCGCTACGGACCTGCCAGTTGCAAGACCCCGCTCTCTTGGCCCGACCTTGACCGGCTCTCGATCCAGGCACTCCTCTCGGCTCGGATATCACTGTGCTTTTGCCGGTGAGACGTGTGCTTACTCGATGTCTATCGATCTCATGAAGCTAGACCGTGAGTAGGCGGCGGTCGCTCTCAGTAAGTGTCGGCGGAGTCGAGCGGTGATGAATGAGTCCGATCATGAGGTGAGGATCTCGCACAATTCTTACAGGCAAGCTGGATCAGATTGCCTCAGAGATCGAGCTGCGATCTCGCAGATCTGGTATCTGTCGAAAGGTGCATGGGCGGTCCTAAATCCTCGCTGCCGAGCGAAGAAGAGGTCGTAGATCCAAAGGTGGCGCTTTATCATCCCCACCTTTGGAGATAGCCTTTGTCGAAGGACTCTGAGAGGGGATTCGTTTGAAAATCTTGTTCATGCTGCCTGCAGCCAAAGGTGTGTATCCGGTCGAGGCTGAAGAGAGGCGAAAGCAACTCATACAGTCCTACGTCACTGAAGCAACTCAGATAGATATCGTGTACATGCCAGCCGTGTCCGGTTTTTCTCCGTGGGGCGCACCTGAGGCGACAGATCCATTGACGAATGAACTCGCGCGAGCACATGAGCTGGCGGCGGACTGTGCAGAGCAGGCTGAGCGAGATGGATATGACGCATTCTGTCCATTCGGCCTTCTTGATATCGGAGTCGACGCGGCCCGTCGGCGAAACCTTGGGATCCCGGCAGTGGGAGCGGCGGAATCAAGCGCTATCTACTGCGGCATGCTTGGACGGCGGTTTGCAAGTTGCTCGTATCTGATGAACAGCGAGGTCGAAAGGCTCTACGAGGAACGGATGGTGCCCTGGGGATTACGGCATCTTTATGTTGCTACGACAGCCATCGGGATCACAAATTCGGAGTACCCCGATAGGCGCGACGAGGTTCTGGAACGGTTTGTGCTTTGTGCCAACGAAGCCAAGAAGAAAGGGGCAGAGATCATGGGGCTCAACGCGATGTCGATCTGCCCGACAGAGTTCTCCGCGAAAGAACTGACCGAGGCAAGTGGTATGCCAGTCATCGATGCTCTCGCGGCGCAAGTTGCGATGGCAGAGTTCTGGCATCAGATGCAGTTGGCGCCCAGTATGTTACGCATTCCTCGGTAGGTCATTCCGGTACTACTTCGGAGTACTATCGAACTGGATTTGAAGATGGTGAATTCGATCTGTTGACAGACGGGTGATGATCACCCGTCTGTCAACAGCCAGTTGATTGTGGCGGTCTCAACCGGTCAGCGTAGGCGGCCTTTAAATGACATCATTCCCGCGTTGGTTTCACTGAACTTCAGACCCCCCTGATTCCTCCTCTCGTCTTCGCCTCTTGCATGCGAGATGATTCGCACTCGAAGACAACGGCGCTCGCGTGATGCAAGCATCGATCGAGCAGCTAACCGGTGCGTGCGCCCTGTTGGGTAGGTCAAGCAAAAGTTGACTGGGTACTTTGTGCCTCTATGAAAAGGTCATTAGTCCTATGGATGGCCAAAGCTGATAGGAGGAGCTGAGGGTTGCCGCGAGGCCCTACCGGTCTGGCGTTCGAATCAGATAGGGGACGCGCGGTATTACCTTGGCAGATGCAGGAGCTGCGACGGGAGCTTCGTGCGATACCAAAACTGCGCCATAGCAATCTGTGATGCGATGGAATCAACCACCGGCATCCCACTTGCCTCGGTCAGTTCTTTCGCGGAGAACTCTATCGGGCAGATTGACATCGCGTTGAGACCCATGATCTCCGCCCCTCGCTCGCGAGCCTCTTTTGCACACAATATGAATCTCTCTCGTACCTCGTCATGACGCTTGGGGTATTCGGAGTTCGGGATTCCAATGGCAGTACTCCCGACAAAGAGATGCTCCAGGCCCATCGCGGTCATGCGTTCTCTCGCAAGGGGTTCGGTCTCGGAGTTCATCAGGTATGAACAGCTCGCAAACCGCCGGCCGAGCATTCCGCAAAAGAGAGCGCTTGATTCGGCTGCACCCACCGCGGGAATCGTAAGATTTCGTCGACGGGCCGCGTCGACTCCGATATCAAGAAGGCCAAATGGAAGAAATGCGTCGTATCCTTTCTGTTCAGCCTCCGCAGCGCAGTCCGCAGCGAATTCATGGGCCGGCTCGAGCTCGCTGGCGTCGGAGGTTCTCGCCTCAATAGCGCCCCAGGGCGAAAATCCGGAGACGCCGGGCATGTACACCACATCGATAAAAGTTGACTCGGTCTCATAGGACTTGATCAGCGCTATGCGCCGCTCTTCAGCCTCAACTGGGTACACACCCTTTGCAGCTGGAAGCATGAATTGGATCTTCAAGTGAGCCCCCCGATTTCAAGATCATATGGTTCTTTCGACAAAGCTAGCCGTGGAGCTGACGATTCAGCAAGCGAGTTGCTTTGATCAAATCTGTCCAGGATGAACGGGTGGGACCATGCGAACGGACGCCTTTTTCGGGATCCTTGGGTGATCTCTTTTCGCCCAATCAGCGTTGCTGCTGGCACAACATAGTCATCGTGACCGTGATCGATGTTCTATCGGTCACGCGAAGAGTTTGGAGCGTTTCCTCTCGGAGCCGATGAGGAGCACAGAGGTGTCGATCGAAAACAATATTGGGTAGGCGGGCAAATGATCCAAAGATGCAACGAATGAGCACACATTGTTCATTACTGGACTCGCGTTATTTCACCTTAGATCACACGTCTGGTGATAGCGGCGTGAAGATCGAGTAAAGGAACAATTGTCTCCGGAGCTCGTCTGCCGAATCCACATTCAGTTGCCGCACCGAAATTCTTAATGACTTTTTGCGCGGTTTGAATTCGCCGAAGCGCCCCCTCAATGCCGTCGTCGTAATGTATCAATCCAAGATATATCTCGGTTTCGGCTTGAACGCTGAGATTACCAAGGGGCGCGAAGTATTCGAAGTCATCGCGGTCGATCGGCACCGGCATGTGGATCCAATTAATTGTCCGGTTGATGGCGGCCGCCAGTGCATTTGCGATTTCCGTCGCGACTCTGAGGTCTTGAGGTTCGAGAAAATGCTTGTGCTGGAAGTCTCCATAACAAAGGTGAAATCCGACCTCGACCTCGTCGGGAATCGATTCAGCTCGCGCCTTCAATCGATCGATGACGCCACGCTTGGCGTCGGGGAAATAAGCGGGGTAGTACCCCTCCCATACCCCAACGTCCTGGCACACATCCCACTGGATCGCCAGCTCTTGATTTGGTATGGCGTCGACGATCTCATTGATCTCCTGGGTGAGCCGGGTGACATGTGCCGGCTCTACTGCAGCGCGGGAGTTCTGTTCAATGAGGATTGTCATCGCTGCGATTGGCGAGGGTAGGCAGACCTGGAAGCGCAGGTGCTCGGGAATCTTCCCTGATTTTTTGAGGCTGGAAAAGACCCCATAGGAGTCAATTGCGGCATCGGAGAAACCTAAAGGAGCGAGTACCAAGTCCTTTGGATCAATGACGATTCGGGCCTGTCGCCATGGTGTGTAGCTCCCGGGCGGAGGCTCAACGAGTTCGAGGCCTGGAGTGCGCTCATAGCTCGGTGCCGTCCAGCTGTTCCACCTTGACCTTGCCCCGGTCTCCCCGTCCGAGATTCGGTGCAGATGTCGACCGATGGCCCCCGAGACGGTAAGGAACACCTCGGAACTGTTCGAGAGCGGCACGCTTCCCACGAGGTGAGCCCCAGACACGCGATGCTCGGCAGCCGCATCTCTTGGTTCCGAGGAGTTCTTGTCCATTCGTTCGACCCCGATCGTTGGTGGATTACCACGGTCAAGCTCCAAAGCCTGACGGCCTGCAGCAGTCCCCGGATAACGATTTGCAACTCGATTCGCCATGGTATCTGCTCCGACGAGCGAGAAGATTGACCGTTACCAGGCAAGTTTGAATTTCCGGGCCGATCTCCCTTGTCAAACCGGATGTTCTCTGCAAAGATTAGGGTGATGACCGTTTTCACACTGGTAGTAGTACTGAGCTAGCGCACACCGGCCACGCCGTCTGTGCGCTCGCGACCTCCCATCTGGGGGGTCGTTTTTATTTCCCGCCTAGAATGGCCATCCGTGCCAGGCAGGGGACAGACGGCACAACAAGGGAGAGTCGAGGGGAGCTATGAAACTCACCGGAGCACAGGCATTGATCAAGAGTCTCGAACGCGAGGGCGTTGAGGTCGTATTTGGTCTGCCCGGCGGTGCGATTCTCCCGGTCTATGACCCGATCATCGACTCTTCGATCCGCCACATCCTCGTCCGTCATGAACAGGGTGCAGGTCATGCAGCCGAGGGCTACGCCCAGGTCACCGGTCGTCCGGGGGTGGCGATGGTGACGAGCGGGCCGGGGGCGACGAATATCGTCACCGCGCTTGCCGATGCGTACATGGATTCAGTCCCGATCGTGGTCATCACCGGCCAGGTGGCGACCACCTCGATTGGCACCGATGCCTTCCAGGAGGTCGACACGACGGGAATCACCGCCTCAGTCACCAAGCACAACTGGTTGATCACCGATGCGAATGACATCGCAAGGGTCGTCGCCGAGGCCTTTTATGTTGCAACGTCTGGTCGTCCCGGTCCGGTGTTGATCGACTTTCCAAAAGACGTTGCCCAGTCCACGATCGACTACGAAGAGCCGACCCATCTCGATCTTCCTGGCTATCACGTCGCTGGAGAGCCAACGCAGGACGAGGTGGCTGCTGCACTCGCGCTGATAGGTGAGGCGGAGAGGCCGGTGCTCTATGTCGGTGGAGGCGTCTTGAAGGCAAACGCCGCAGGCGAACTCGCGCGATTTGTCGAGCTCACCGGAATCCCGGTGGTCACGACACTGATGGCGAGAGGCGCCTTTCCCGATTCGCATGCGCTGCATCTTGGGATGCCCGGGATGCACGGCAACTTTGCCGCCGTGACGGCACTTCAGAATTCAGATCTCCTGGTCTCTCTCGGCGCACGCTTTGATGACCGCGTGACCGGGCGGATCGAGGACTTTGCGAAAGGCGCAAAGGTTATTCACATCGATATCGACCGCGCCGAGCTCGGGAAGGTGCGCCGCGCCGAAGTGCCAATAGCTGCAGACTGTCGCCTGGCGATCGCGGCAATGAATACCCAGCTTGAACTCGCGTCGCTCGCACCGAGCTCCGACCGGATCGGCGCATGGCTGTCGCGATGTCAGGACTGGAAGGTGCGCTTTCCCTACACCTATGACGGTGCTGGTGAGTCTGCGCCTGGTGAGATCGGCAGGATCAAGCCACAGTTTGTCGTTGAAGAGCTTCGACGCCTAACTCCAAAAGACACGATTCTTGTTGCAGGAGTTGGCCAACATCAGATGTGGGCAGCCCAGCATTGGGGATTTGAAGAGCCGCGCAGCTGGGTGAATTCAGGAGGGCTTGGCACGATGGGCTTTGCTGTGCCCGCAGCCCTTGGCGCGAAAGTCGGCCATCCCGAGAAGATGGTCTGGGCTGTCGACGGGGACGGGTGTTTCCAGATGACCGCCCAGGAACTCGTCACGGCGAGCGCTGAGCGAATTCCCGTCAAGATAGCGATCTTGAACAATGCCTATCTCGGCATGGTCCGTCAGTGGCAGCACATGTTCTATGAGCAGCGCTATTCCGAGGTCTATCTCTCAGCCGACCTACCTGACTATGTCAAGTGGGCCGAGGCGATGGGATGCGTCGGTATTCGCGTTATCGATCCCAAAGACGTCGGGGCAGCGATCGAGCGCGCCAATGCGATCAATGATCGACCTGTTGTGATCGACTTTCGCACCGATTCAATGGAGCAGGTCTTCCCGATGGTTCCTTCAGGGGCCTCGAAT
>Ga0307372_10005600_pt1 | contig 18779 bp, 16 predicted proteins | sample OX1MG_FD_202533 | JGI IMG/M metagenome (GOLD analysis project Ga0307372, IMG submission 202533) | Soil microbial communities from Risofladan, Vaasa, Finland - OX-1 | ecosystem: Environmental > Terrestrial > Soil > Coastal area > Acid sulfate soil | place: Finland: Risofladan, Vaasa | collected...
AGACACGCGCACCGATCGTGGTCGTCGCCTCGTCGAGCGCTACCGCAATCCTCGACGAGGCGCTCGACGCCGACGTCTCCGATGTGCTGCTGCTGCCGCAGCTCGTCGAGAACGTCCTGTTCACCGTCAAGAAGGCCTCGCACGCGAAGCGGGCCGTCCCGGCGCTGACCCGCATGCAGCTCGGCCGGGTGGTGACGGTGTTCTCGCCGAAGGGAGGCACGGGCAAGACGGTGACGGCGTCGAACCTCGCCGCCGCGCTCGCCAAGCAGGGGCGCAAGACGCTGCTGCTCGACCTCGACCTGCAGTTCGGCGACGCGGCGATCGTCATGGGCATCGAGCCCGAGAAGACGATCTACGACCTGGTCGTCGCCCCGGGCGAGCTCGATTTCGAGAAGCTCGCCGGCTACATCACGAAGCACACGAGCGGCCTCGACGTCCTACCGGCGCCGCTCCGTCCCGAAGATGCCGAGCTCGTCACCGAGTCGAAGATCACGCGCCTGCTCGAGGTCGCGCGCGAGTGCTACGAGGTGATCGTCGTCGACACGTCCCCGTTCTTCCACGGGCCGATGCTCGCCACGCTCGACCGGACGGACGATCTGCTCGTTCTCTGCGGCCTCGACGTTCCGACGCTGAAGAACGTGCGGCTCGCGTTGCAGACGCTGGAGCTTCTCTCGTTCCCGAAGAGTCGTATCCGGTTCATCCTGAACCGTGCCAACACCAAGGTCGGGCTCAGCAAGCGCGAGGTCGAGAGCGCGCTCAAGGTGACGATCAACATCGAGGTGCCGTCGGATCGCGCGGTGCCGCTCTCGGTCAACCAGGGCAACCCGGCGGTGCTCGCGAACCCGAGTTGCGACTTCGCAAAGGCGATCACCGCGCTCTCGCGCACCCTGATTCCCCAGCAAAAGGCACCCGGGCGCAAGCGCCGGCTGAGCCTGGCGCGGACCTGAGATGGGGCTCCACGACCGCATCTCACGCCAGGGCGACGCGGACACGACGCTGACCGTCGTCGGCAGCGGCCATCGTCCCGCCGGCCCGGCGCCCCGCGCCGAAGATCCCTATGCCGAGTTGAAGGCACGGATCCACCATCAGTGCATCGCGAAGCTCGGCCCGGAGCTCTTCAAGCAGAACAGCTCCGAGGACGTCAGCGAGCAGGTGTATCGCGCGGTGACCGAAGAGCTCGCCCTCGACCGCACGCCGCTGACGCGCGACGAACGCCGCGAGATCGTCAGGCAGCTGACCGACGACATCCTCGGGTACGGGCCGATCGAGCCCCTCCTGCGGGACGACACGGTGTCGGAAGTGATGGTCAACGGCTTCGACAGCGTCTACGTCGAGCGAAACGGCAAGCTCGAGCGGAGCGACGTGCAATTCGTCGACGAATCGCACGTCATGCGGATCATCGACAAGATCGTGTCGCAGGTTGGACGCCGCGTCGACGAGGCGTCACCGATGGTCGATGCTCGCCTGCCCGACGGAAGCCGGGTCAACGCGATCATCCCGCCCCTCGCCCTCAACGGACCGACGCTGACGATTCGAAAGTTCGCGCGCGACCCGTACACGATGAACGACCTGATCTCCTTCGGAACGGTCTCCGCGCGCTCCGCCCAGCTGCTGGCCGCGTGCGTCAAGGGCAAGCTGAACATCCTGATCTCCGGAGGCACCGGCACCGGCAAGACGACGACGCTGAACGCAATGAGCGCCTTCATCCCGGGTGACGAGCGCATCGTGACGATCGAGGATGCAGCCGAATTGCAGCTCCAGCAGGAGCACGTGATCACCCTGGAGTCACGGCCGTCGAACATCGAGGGCAGCGGTGAAGTGAAGATCCGCGAACTCGTCCGCAACGCGCTGCGCATGCGCCCCGATCGCATCATCGTCGGCGAGGTCCGCGGTGCGGAGACCCTCGACATGCTCCAGGCGATGAACACGGGCCACGAAGGCTCACTGACGACGATTCATGCCAACTCCCCTCGCGACGCGCTCTCACGCCTCGAAACGCTCGTGCTCACAGCCGGCATCGAACTGCCCCATCGCGCGATCCGCGAGCAGATCGCGAGCGCCTTCGACCTGCTCGTGCAGATCCAACGGCTCGTGGACGGCTCACGTCGCATCACGCACGTGTCGGAGGTACTCGGGATGGAGGCCGACGTGGTGACCCTGCAGGAGATCTTCGTAGCGTCGCCTCCAGGTGAGAACGAGGCCTACGCGCCGGCTCACCGGCTCCTCTCGCCCCTGCGCGCGACCGGGCTCAAGCCGCACTTCCTCGAGAAGCTCGCGGCCAACAACGTCGTCCTGCCCCCGACCTTCTTCTCCGGGGACGACCCCGACCAGCTGCGTGCCTCGTTCGCCGCGGTTGGGTTCGGCGGTGGTTACGAGTGATCGCTCGCTTGCGCCGCCGCCGTCTTCTTCGCGGACTGCCGCTCGCGTTCGCGGCGCTCGTCGTGGTGCCTGCCGCGTTCGGCGCCGTCCGTATCCAGTCGGTCGATACGAGCTCCTTCCCGCGTGTCCATGCCACGCTCGTGGGGCCGCTCGGCGCCGCCACGCCTCAGCTGACCGAGAACGGACTCCCGGTCGTCGGGTACTCCGCCACCAACCTCGGCCGCGAGAAATCGATCGTGCTCGCGCTCGACCGGTCGCAGTCGATGTATGGGCACCCGCTGACCGCTGCCATCGACGCCGCACGGTCCTTCATCGCAGCTGCCGGTGCACGCGACCACGTGGGCGTCGTCATGTTCGGTCATGACGCCGTCGCGTTGACCCGTTCCACGGCTGCTCCGGCCGACGCGCTGAGCGCACTCGGGGCCGTGAGCATCGACACGAAGTCGGGAACCGCGCTCTACGACGCGATCGCGCTGGCCGCCTCCCAGCTCGCCGGCGACGCTCGACCGGGGCGCGCCATCGTCGTCGTCACCGACGGCCGTGACGTCTCGAGCAGCCACACGCTCGACCAGGCGATCGCCGCCGCCCATGCAGCGCACGCCGCCGTCTACACAATCGGCATCGGCGGGCCGAGCTTCACGCCGGACGCCCTGCGCAGGATTGCCTCCGAGACGGGCGGCTCGTATCGCCAGGCAACAAGCGCGGAACGTCTCGGTGGCGTCTACGCGGCGCTTGCAGATGAGCTCGCACGCACCTGGCAGCTCTCCTACCTCACGGCGGCCCGCCCGGGTGCGCGACTGCGCCTCTCGGCGACGGTGCCCGGAGCCGGCAGCGCCGGCACGATCGTCGACGTGCCCGGGACCGAGGCCGGCACGACAGCTCCGTCGAGCCTGATCCCGAGCGTCGGCTACAGCACCGCGGGAACGATTGTCGTCGGGCTCACCTGCGGCTTCCTCGTCCTGCTGGCCTGCGCCTTCTGGTTCGCGTCGCAGCAGGGCACGCGCCTGCAGGCCCGGATCGAGCCGCACGTCAGCACCGTGGCGCGCAGGCCCAGGGCCCGCGGCCGCCGCGGCCGGGCTGCCGCCCGCACCCAGATCGCCGACGGGTTCGAGCATGCGTTCGGTGAGCTCCGGCAGTTCAAGCGACTCCAGCTGTCGATCGACCGCGCCGACCTGCCGCTGCGCGCCGGCGAGCTGGTCGCGCTCTGCGCCGGCTCCGCATTCTTCTTCGGCCTCGTCGCCGCGGCAATGGCAGCGTCGGCCCTCGAGATCCTGGTGGTGCTCGCCTGCTTCGGCTCGCTACCGGTCGTCTACGTGTCGTACAGGGCGGCGCGCCGGATCAAGCAGTTCGAGAACCAGCTGCCGGATCTGCTGATCACGATCGCCGCGTCGCTCAAGGCCGGTCACAGCTTCCGCCAAGGCATCCAGTCGGTCGTCGACGAGGGCGCTGATCCGGCGGCGAAGGAGTTCCGGCGCGTGCTCACCGAGACGCAGCTCGGTAAGCCGATGGACGATGCGCTCTCCGACCTGGCGGAACGGATCGGCTCGAAGAATCTGACGTTCGTGATCAGCGCAGTGACCATCCAGCGCCAGATCGGCGGCGCGCTGGCCGGCTTGTTCGACATGGTCGCCGACACCGTCCGCCAGCGGCAGCAGTTCGCCCGCAAGGTCAAGGGATTGACTGCGATGGGGCGCATGTCCGCGTACGTGCTCATCGGCTTGCCGTTCTTCATCGCACTCGTCGTGACGATGATGAACCCGCTTTACATGTCTCCGCTGTACCACTCGGCGACCGGACAGAAGATGCTGGTGAGCGGGCTCGTGATGATCGGGATCGGCAGTGTCGTGCTCAAGAAGATCGTGGCGTTCAGGGGATAGCGGTCGATGCTCCTCGTCCTCGCACTCCTCTGTATCGGCGCCGCAGTCTTCGTGCTGGGCGAGACTGCCACGTATCCATCGCGGCTGAAGGCGCGCTCGATCAAGCGCGCCACCGAGTACGGCCGGATCCGAATCCGAAGCTCGGAACGCGAGCTCGTGCGCTTCCGCGAGCGTGTGCTCGCGCCGGCGGCCTCACACCTGGCCGAGATTCCGCTGAAGCTCAGCCCGCGCACGAACCTCGAGGCGATCGGCGCCAAGCTCGTGGGCGCCGGGCTGGCACAGCGGCTGAGCGTCTCGAGCTTCCTGGCGATCAAGGGGGGAGCAACGCTCGCAGGCGCGGTCGCCGGGCTCGGCCTGGGCGCTGTCGGGTCCTTCGCGACGGCACTGCTCCTCGCGCCGGCGTTCGGCGGGCTCGGATTCATCGCGCCCGACTGGGTCGTGACGATGAAGATGCGCGCGCGCCGCGAGGAGATTCGCAGCGAGTTGCCGGACGCGCTCGACCTGCTCGCCGTCAGCGTCGAGGCGGGCCTCGGCTTCGACGGCGCCGTCACGAAGCTGACCGAGCACATGAGCGGGCCGCTGATCGACGAGTTTGCGCTCACCCTCGGCGAGATCCGCGTTGGTGAGGCACGCCATATCGCCCTGAAGAAACTGGCCGACCGGGTCGACGCGATGGAGCTGTCGAACTTCGTCCGGGCGGTCATCCAGGCGGATCAGCTCGGCATCTCGCTCGGCCGCATTCTGCGCGTGCAGGCCACCGACACGCGGCTGCGCCGGCAGGCAGCCGCCGAGGAGAAGGCGATGAAGGCTCCGATCAAGATGCTCTTCCCCACGGTCTTTCTGATCTTCCCGGCGATGTTCATCGTCGTTCTTGGTCCCGCCCTGCTCAACATCCTCCAGGTGTTCAAGTGACGCCAGAAATCGAAACGGGCTTCGGTACCGGTCTGCGCTCGATGCTCGAGCGCAAGCAGAACGGCGGGTCGGCCGAGACCGGGCTGGTGGAGGCGGTTGCGACGGCCCTTCCGCTCCCGTCGGCGGTCGCGACCGCCGAACGCCCCTCGCCCGAGCTGGAGACGATTCGCGAAGAGCTCGAGGCGGTGCTCGAGCGCGAGCACGTCCTGCGTGCAGAGACCCACGCGGCATGCCGCGCCGTCGCCGAACGCGAGGCCGAATTGGAAGCCTGGACTGCCGAGTTGGACGAGCGCGAGCAGACACTCGACCTGCGCGCCGGGGCCGTCGAGCACGAGCACCACACTCTGGTCGAGCGCCACACCGAGATCGTGGCCGAGTACGCCCGTGTCCAGGAGCTCTCGAGCCACGCCGAGTCGCGCGTCGATGAGCTCGAGACGGCCGAACGCGAGCGTGCGGAGGCGGCGGCGGAGATCGCACGGCAGGTGGCGTCGGTCGCCGAGCGGGAACGGGAGTTGCAGCGAGAACGCGCAGCCTACGACGCGCGGCGGCAGGAGCTGGAGGCCCGGATCGCCGCCAGGGAGCTTGCCGTGCGGGAGCGCGACGCGGCCGTGGCGGAACGCGAGCACGGTGCCCGCAGCGCCGAGGCCGAGGTCGCAGGCGCGCGCGCGCGGCTCGAGGCGCGAGAGGCGACGCTCGCCGCGACGGAGACTCGGCTCGCGCAGGAGGCGCGCGCGCTGGAGGACGAACGCGCAGCGGCCGATGCGGCCCTCACGGAGCGCGGCCATTCGGTGGCGGACGGCGAGTCGGCGCTCCAGGCGTGGGAGCAGCGGCTGCGCGGGGAGGCCGAACGCCTTCAGGACGAGCGCAGCGAGCACGGCGTCACATCGCAGGACGCATTCGCGCTGATGTCCGAGCTGGAGGCACGCGAAGCGGGGCTCGCCAAGCGCGAGGCGGAGCTGCTCGACGCCCAGTCGCGCCTCCAGGCCGCAGCGGGTGACGGGACCCGCGACCATGAGCTCGACGACCGGGAGGCCGGCCTGGCGGCGCGCGAGGCAGAGTTGAACCGCCGAATCGCAGCGACCGCCCGGGACGAGCGCGACAACGACCTCGTCGAGCAGCTGCGGATCGAGCTGCGCAAGCGCGAAGACGAAGTCGCGGCACGCGAGCAGTTCTTCGCCGAGCGGCGCGAGCGGCTCGAGGCACGCGAAGAGCGGCTGCAACAGGTCGAGGCGGAGATGTCGGCGCGCTCGGCCGAGCTCGAGCGAGTCGAGGACGACATTCGGGTGCAAGGCGCCCGGCACGAGGCCGACCTCGACCTGCGGGAGGATAGGCTCGACGACCGTCTGCGCGAGATCGAAGAACGCGAGGCCCAGCTCGAGCGGCGGGAAAGCGATCTGTCGAGCTACGTGACGCGCGTGCAGGAGCGGATCTCGGCCGCGTAAGACGCGGCAGGTCGGCGGGCGGCCCGTGGCTACAATGCCGCTCCCACACGCGGATGTGGCGGAATTGGTAGACGCGCACGGTTCAGGTCCGTGTGCCCGTAAGGGCGTGGAGGTTCAAGTCCTCTCATCCGCACTTGAAGAGGATCGGGATCCTGTTTGCGACGGCGGCTCTTGCCGCCGTCGTCCTGTCGGGCGACGTGCTGGGTGCGGCACACCCCGGGCCGACGACGGAGGTCGTCGTGACGCTCGCGGCGCCACCCCTCTCGTCGTTCGGGCGTAGCCTCCTCTCGGCCTCGCACCGGACGTCCCTGCAGCGCATCGACGCCGCGCAGAACGCCCTCGCTCGCCGCATCACGAGCACTCTCCCCACGGCCCGGATCCGGTGGCGCTACCGCCTCGTCGCCGACGGGCTCGCCATCGTCCTCCCCCGCTCCCAGGTGGGCGCGCTCGCCCGGATTCCCGGTGTGGCGAAGGTCTGGCCGAACGTCCGCTACCACGCGCTCGGCATCGGCGGCGGCCCGCAGCAGATCGGCGCCGACCAGCTCTGGGGCCCGTCGTTCGAGACGGCCGGCAACGGCATGAAGATCGGGATCATCGACGACGGCGTCGACGCCACCCAGCCGTACTTCGACCCGAACGGATTCCAGTATCCGCCCGGCTTCCCGAAAGGCCAGACGCAGTACGCGACGCCGAAGGTGATCGTCCAGCGCACATTTGCACCGCCGTCGCCCGCCTGGAAGTACGCAAACGTGCCGTTCGACCCGCTGAACTCGTTCCATGCGACCCACGTCGCCGGGATCGCCGCCGGTGACCACGGCACGCCTGCCGCCGGGACGACGATCAGCGGCGTGGCGCCAAACGCCTGGATCGGCAACTACAAGGCGCTGACGATCCCGACACCCGGTTTCGGCCTCGACGGCAACAGCGCCGAGATCGCGGCCGCGATCGAGGCAGCCGTCGCCGACGGCATGAACGTGATCAACCTGTCCCTCGGCGAGCCCGAGGTCGAGCCGAGTCGCGACATCGTCGTGCAGGCGATCGACGGCGCCGCCGCGGCCGGCGTCGTCCCGGTGGTCGCAGCCGGCAACGACTTCGACCAGTTCGGCTACGGGTCGGTGTCGTCGCCCGGCAACGCACCCGACGCGATCACCGTCGCCGCGGTCGACTCGCGAGACGTCGTGGCCGATTTCTCGTCGGCCGGGCCGACGCCTGTCTCGCTGCAGATGAAGCCGGACGTCTCTGCCCCCGGCGTCGAGGTCCTGTCCTCGTTGCCGAGAGGCGTCTTCCAGACGCTGAGCGGCACAAGCATGGCCACACCCCACGTCGCGGGAGCCGCCGCACTCCTGCAGGAGCGCCATCCCGGCTGGACGGTCGCGCAGATCAAGTCGGCGCTCGAGCAGACCGGCGATCCCGTCATGTCCACGACCGGCGCCGAGGTGCCGTCGACGCGCGAGGGCGGTGGCCTGATCAACCTCGTCCGCGCCGACAACCCGCTGATCTTCGCTGCACCAACGAGCCTGTCGTTCGGGCAACTCGCCCCGGCAGCGATCGCGGCGCGGACCGTGACGCTGACCGACGCGGGCGGCGGTGCGGGAACCTGGAACGTGACCACCGTCGTCCAGCAGGGTGGCGGCGTCGTCACCGTGCCCGCCACCATCGACGTGCCCGGCGACCTCGCGGTGACCGCGCAGGGCGGCGCGACCGCCGGCGACGTGACGGGCTTCGTCGTGCTGTCGAACGGCACCGAGGTCCGCCGCATCCCCTTCTGGTTCGCAACGGTGACGCCGAAGCTCGCGGGCGAGCCCAAGATCCTGCTGAAGAGGGCCGGCACCTACCGTGGCTCGACGAAATATGGGCCGTCGCTGATCAGTGCCTATCGCTACCCGACGGCCGGTGACGCGCTCTACCCCGGCCCAGAGCGGGCCTACCGCGTCGCCATCAGCGGCCACCCGGCGAACTTCGGCGTCGTCGTGACATCGGGCAGCGCGACGCCGCACGTCACCTTCGACGGGAGCGAGGACCGCCTGGCGGGATACACGGCCCTGCCGCTCGACCTCAACCCCTATCGCGCCTCCTACGGCCAGAGCGTCGACGCAGCCGGGGTGGTCCTGCCGGCCGCCGGCCTCTATGACATCGTCTTCGACACGCGGAGCGCCGCCCGCGCAGGCACGTTTACCTTCCGCTACTGGGTCAACGACGTGACGCCGCCGAAGCTCCGCCTCGTCTCGACACGTGGTGCAATCGTCGTCGCGGCGACCGACGCAGGCTCGGGTGTCGACCCGTCATCCATCTCCGCACGCCTCGACGGCCGGCCCGTGAAGACGGTCTACGCAGCGGGCGAGATCAGCATCTCGGCCCGGAAGGGTCGGCATCAGCTCGTCCTCAGCGTGGCCGACTACCAGGAGACGAAGAACATGGAGGACGTTCCGCCGATCCTCCCGAACACTGCGCACCTGCACCTGTCGGTGCTGGTGCGCTAATCGCGCTTGGCGCGAGGATCGAACGTCGGCAGGTTTGCCAGGTCGCGCTCGACCGCGCGGGCGAAATCATCGGTGTCGTCATGCCCGTCGGGCTCGACCACCCGGAGATGCGATCGCTTGCGGGCGCGGGCACGTTCCACGAGGCCGGCACGGCGAGAGAGGCGCGGCCATTCGGCCGCCCCGAGCAGCGCGAGCGCGGCGGCCAGCATGACGATGGCGATGACGCTCATGACGGAAGGATAGGGGTGGCAGGGCTTTGCCCGCTGTTCAAGAATCGTGCTGTGGTGAACCCTCGTCTCGTCATCCTCGGATTCGTGGCGCTGCTCGCGGCCGGCTGCGGCTCGGGATCGAAGAACGCAGCGTCGACGGCGAGCACCACCTCAGCGGCGCCGAAGCCGATGGCGGTGACGCTGTTTCTCGTCGACCAGGGCATGCTGCGGCCGCAGGTCCGCCACGTCCCGCCCACCCAGGCGGTTGCCGGAGCAGCGCTCGCCGCGCTCGGAGTGACGGCACCGATCACGATTGCCGCGGGCACTGCGACCGTAGACCTGGCCAAGGCGTCGAACGAGCTGACGGCCGAGATCGTCTACACGCTGACGCAGTTCGCCTCGGTGGAGCGCGTCGACGTGGCCGGCCGCACGGGACTCACCCGGGACGACTTCGCCGCCTACGTTCCTCCGATCCTGGTCGAGTCGCCGGCGACCGGCGCGGAGGTGTCCCGGACCTTCCACGTTTCCGGGACCGCGAGCGTGTTCGAGGCGACGCTCGTCGTGCAGCTCGTCCGAGCCGGGACGGTGCTCTCGAAGCAGACCGTGACGGCCTCCGAGGGAGCCCCGGCTCGCGGTTCGTTCGACGCCACGTTCACCGCGCCACCCGGGGACCTGACGGTAGCCGCGTTCTCGCCCTCGGCGGCGGACGGCAGCCCCCAGCACGAGGTCGACGTGGCTGTGACGGTCAAGCCCTGAAATCCGCGGCGGGGGTGCTCGCTACAATGCCCGCCGCGAAGCGCGGTCCCCGGTAGCTCAATTGGCAGAGCATCCGGCTGTTAACCGGAGGGTTGTTGGTTCGAGTCCAACCCGGGGAGCTGCACCTCGATCCAGGCCGTCAGGATCGATGTTCACGTAATGCTCAGGCGATTACGCCTATGGTTCGGGGTTGACGAATGGCGAGACGAGCGACGCGCCGGTTTCTGATCCTCCCGCGCCACGTGCGGGTTCTTTGGTTCGTCGCCGCGTTCGAGAGCGTCGCGATCGCATCGAGAGTGCTCGGCATATGACCTCTGTGAGGAACACCTCCGAGTTGCAGCGGGCGGAGCAGCTGCGAGCCTCGCCGCCCATCTTTCCCTCACCCAGGCTGGATCGCCTCACCCGGGCGCATCCGGCGACGCCGGCCGTGCTCTTCCTCCCTGCGGTCGCTGCGCTCGCCGCGCTCGCGGTTTCCGACATGCGCGTCGTGACGACGCTCGCGCTCGCCGCGGGCGGCTACATGTTCTGGACGCTCTGCGAGTACTGGGGCCACCGGGTCGTCTTCCACTTCGAGCCCGACCACGGGATCGGCAGGCAGCTGCACTGGATGATCCACGGCGTCCACCACGACCACCCGAACGACCCGCGCAGGCTCGTGCTCCCGCCGGCCTTCTCGCTGCCGCTCGCCACGCTGTTCTTCGGGTTCTTCGTGCTCGCGCTCGGAACGCCGCACGCGTTCGGTGTGGCTGCCGGCTTCTACCTCGGCTACGTCGTCTACGACACCGTCCACTTCGCGCTCCATCACACGACGCCGAAGGGACGGGTCGGCCGCCTCTTCCGTGAGCTGCATATGCGCCATCACTTCGAAGACCACGAGCGTGGCTTCGGTGTGAGCGCACCCTGGTGGGACATCGTGTTCCGCACGCGTCCCCGCCGGTCGGCCAAGCGCGCGACCTAGAACCTGGTTCTCGCCGCAGGCGAGACCAGGTTCACGTCCTAGGCGTTCGTCGAAGCGCTTCAGACACGAACCTGGTTCCGGCTTCACCGGCAACCAGGTTCTAGGTGTCGCGGCGGACGAGCAGGATCGCCGCGACCGCAAGCGTCCCGGCGGTGTACGCGCAGAAGACGCCGAAGCCGGTCCACGGGGCGAGCCGGTTCACGTCGGGATGGATCGCCAGGATCGCGGTCCCCGCGTTATTCGGCAGATACGGCGAGATGGCGTTGTTCCAGCTCGCCGGCAGGACGTTCATCAGCGGGGGGACGACGAAGAGGATTGCTGCGAAGGTCGCAATCCCGCCGGCGGTGTTGCGGACGATCGACCCGATCCCGAGGCTGAAGAGCGCAATCACGGTGAGGTAGAGCGCCGCGCCGATCACGGCGCGCGCGACGTGCGGATCCGAGAAGGTCAGGTTCACGTGATGCCGGGCGAGGATCGACTGGCTCGCGAAGAACGCGATCAGGACGGCGGGGAGCATCAGCACGAACGTCACGGCGGCGAAGACAACCGCCTTCCCCCAGAGGACCGGTAGCCGCTTCGGCACCGCGGTGAACGACGCGCGGATCATTCCCGTCGAGTATTCGGCGGTGATGGCGAGCACGCCCAGGACGCCGATCGCGAGCTGCGCGATCTGCGCCCCGACCAGGGCGGGGTCGAGCGCGTTGAAGTGCGCACGCTCGGCGGGGCTGCGGTGGCCCCAGTGCGCCGAGATGACGCTGGCGGCGAGAATCGGGAAGCCGATCGTCAGCAGGGTCGCTGCGAAGAGCGACCAGCGGGTGGAGCGGACGCTCCGGAGCTTCGTCCACTCGGAGAGGATCACCCGGGCCTGTGTGACCCCGACGCGACGAGACGGAGCGGTGGCGGCGATCGTGCTCATGAGGCTGCGAACTCCAATTCGTCGCGAGTCAGGTCCATGAAGGCTTCCTCGAGCGAGGCCTGATGCTCACCGAGCTCGTGCAGGACAAGGCCGTTCGCTGCAGCCGCCTCGCCCACCTGCGCAGCGCTCAGGCCGCCCACTTCGAGCAGGCCCGGCTCGACGACGGCGACCGTCACATCGGGGCCTGCGAGCGCACGTTGCAGCTCTTCGGCCTGCGGTGAGCGCACGTGCACGAGCCCCTTCGACGCTCCTGCGAGAAAGTCGGCGACGCTCGCGTCGGCGATCAGCTTGCCGCGCCCGATCACGATCAGGTGGTCGGCGGTCAGCGCCATCTCGCTCATCAGGTGCGACGAGACGAACACGGTGCGCCCTTCGGCTGCGAGGCTCTTCAGGAGCGTCCGGATCCACTGGATGCCCTCGGGATCGAGGCCGTTCACCGGCTCGTCGAGCATGACCGTCTGCGGGTCGCCGAGCAGCGCCGTCGCGATGCCGAGCCGCTGGCCCATACCGAGCGAGAAGCCGCCGGCGCGCTTGCGGGCAACGTCGTGCAGGCCCACGTGGTCGATCAGCTCGTCGACCCGGCTGCGCGGAATGCCGTGTGTCTGTGCCAGCGCAAGCAGGTGGTTGCGGGCCGAGCGTCCGGTATGCACCGACCGGGCCTCGAGCAGTGCGCCCACCTCGCGCAGCGGTGCTGCGTGCGCGCGATACGCCTTCCCGTTCACGGTCACGTGGCCTTTCGTCGGGCGGTCGAGGCCGAGCACCAGTCGCATGGTCGTCGACTTGCCGGAACCGTTCGGGCCCAGGAACCCGGTGACGATCCCGGGGCGAACGTCGAACGAGAGGCCGTCGACGGCGCGCTTGTCGCCGTAGTCCTTTGTCAGGTCGCGAGCTTCGATCATCCCGGCAGACAATCAGTCAATCTCTGACGATTCCCTGACGCTCGGCACCTCGGAGCAAATACTTAACCTGCGCTTAGACTAGAAGTTCTCACAGAGTGACTAGGAGATCGCCGCGACGCGCTCGAGCAGACGCTGCAGCGCCTCCTGGAGCTCTTTCGTCCGCAGCGGGTCGGAATGCCGGAGCTCGCGGCGCAGCTCACGCTCGCGCAGCCTCCAGATCAGCTCCTCGCCGGTCGCGTCGTCGATCCCTTCGGCCACCGCGCGCGCATCGAGCTCGGCGAGCAGCCCGACCGCGTCCGGATCGAGCGTCGCGCCCTCGACGATGTAGGCCCGGAGCGCACGGTGCACCGGGTCGTAGAAGTGCTCGGGCGTCAGCTCGGCGAGCAGCGGTTTGAGCCGCTGGTGAGCGAGCGTGCCCGCGAGCGCGTTGCGCTCGAGCTTCGAGCTCGCATCGAGCACACGCTGCGACGGCGGCGCCGACTGGCGCCGCGTCGAGGCGCCCGCCCGCAGCTGCACGGTCATGCCGAGCTTGTCGTTCGCAAAGCGCCAGGCGTCCTGCCGCTCGGGCGAGTCGGGCGCCTCGTCGAGCACCGCTTTGACCGTGCGGAAGGCGACCTCGCGATCCTCTTCGCGCTCGAGCTCGATGCGCACCCGATAGAACAGATACGGCTCGGCGCCCGCGAGCAGCTTCTGGAATCCCTGCGGGTCGTCGGCGGGGTCGATGCCGACGGGCAGCACGACCACCTTCACGTCGAACCCCTGCTTCGCCGCCAGCTCCATCCCCCGCAGCGTCGCCGTCTCGCCGGCGGCATCGCCGTCGAAGGCGAGCCAGAGGCGTTTCGTCAGCCGCGCGAGCTCCTTCAGCTGCTGCTCGGTGAGCGCGGTGCCCATCGACGCGACGACGGGCTCGAACCCGGCCTGGCGCAGGGCGATCACGTCGGTGTTCCCCTCGACGACGCAGGCCCGGTCCTCGCGTGCCATCGCCGCGCGCGCCCTGTCGAGCCCGTAGACGATCGAGCCCTTGTGGAAGAGCTCCGACTCGGGTGTGTTCACGTATTTGGGTGGCAGGGGGTCGTCCTCGTGCAGCTTGCGCGCCTGGAAGCCGAGCACCCGCCCTTGCCTGTCTGCGAGTGGAAAGAGCAGCCGCCGCTGGAAGTAGTCGTCGCCGCGCTGGCGGGTCAGGCCCGCGGCGCGCAGCTCCTCGCGTGTGAAGCCCTTCTCGAGCGCCTTGCGGGCGAGGGTCGTCCCGCCGAGCGCGAGCCCGAGCCGAAACTCGCGGCAGATCTCCTCGCCGAGACCGCGTCCCTTCAGGTAGTCCCGCGCCATGCCGCCGGTCTGCGACTCCCAGAGTGTGCGCTCATAGAACGACGTCGCCTGCTCGAGCAGCGCGACGAGCCGCTCGCGCCGCCTGCGCGCCGCGTCTTGGGCAGGTGAGCTCTCCTCGTACTCGAGCGGGACGCGGAAGCGCTCGCCGAGCCACTCGATCGCGCCGGCGAAGTCGAGTCCCTCCGTCTCTCGGACGAAGGTGATCAGGTCGCCTTTGGCCCCGCAGCCGAAGCAGTAGTAGAGCTTGTCGACCGCGTTGACCGAGAACGACGGTGTCCGCTCGTCGTGGAACGGGCAGCGGCCGCTGTAGCGGCTGCCGGCCTTGCGCAGCTGCGTCCGGGACGAGACGACGTCGACGAAGTCGACAGCCGCCTTCACGGCTTCCACGGAGCTGTCCTTGATCCGCGCCACTACAACGTCGCAGCGTACGACAACGCGAACCGGTCGGTCATCCCGGCGATGAACTCGACGATCTCCTCCCGGCCGTCGCCGCGTTCGACGAGGTGGGCGTAGATGCGGCCGATCGTCTCGCGGGCGCGCTCGTGCTCGGGTCGCGTGACGGGGCCCAGGTAGACGCGATCGAACATGAAGGCGCGCAGCGAGAGCATGGCGTCACCGATCTCGGCGCTCTGCACGATGTCGCCGGCGCGGTCGGAGCTCTCGACGAGGTCGTGCACGAGCGTGTCGATCCGCTTCGCGCCGGTGGGACCGAGCGCCGCGAGCTCGTCGCGGGGCAGGTCGCCGTCCGAGAGCAGGCCGTAGCGGATCGCGTCGTCGATGTCGTGGTTGATGTAGGCGACGCGGTCGACGATCCGCACGATCTTCCCTTCGAGGGTCTCCGGGTCGCGGTCGCCGGTGTGGCTCTCGATGCCGTCGATCACCTCGTAGGTCAGGTTGAGCCGGCGGGCGATCGCCGCCGACTGCTCGTTGTGGCGAAACCCACCCTCGAGCAGCGCGTCGAGCGCCGCCTCGCCGGCATGGCCGAAGGGCGGGTGCCCCAGGTCGTGCCCGAGGCCGATCGCCTCGGCCAGGTCCTCGTTCAGGCGCAGCGCGCGCGCGACGACCCGAGCGATGCCGGTCGTCTCGAGCGTGTGGGTCATGCGGGTGCGGTAGTGGTCGCCGGCCGGGTCGATGAAGACCTGCGTCTTGCCTTTCAGCCGCCGGAACGGCTTCGAGTGCAGGATGCGGTCGCGGTCGCGCTGGAACGGCGTGCGCACGCGACACTCGTCCTCGGCGCGCTCGCGCCCGCGCGTCCCGTACGAGCGAACAGCGAGCGGCGACAGCGCGTGCTCTTCCAGCTCGCGCATCCGCGCGGCGAAGGCGTCGCCAACGTTCCCGGCCAGCTCGGGCATGCGCCCAAAGTAGCCGTCGCGGCGGCCGTCAAACGAGGACGCTCCTCAGCGGTCGCTGGGGGTGCCGGGCCGGAGGGGACAGTGCGTGTGCACGGCCCCGGAAGGCACGGTGCCGCCAGCGACCGCAGGCCGCGGCGTAGCCCGGCTTCGCCGGGTGGGAGCCGGGGCCGGTGAGGGACGTCCTAGATGATGATCGGGACGGTGCCGCCGTCGGCCGACCAGGCGGCGCCGGTGACGTACGAGGCCCGGTCGGAGGCCAGAAAGACGACCACCGCGGCGATCTCCTGCGGCTCGGCGAGCCGCCCGAGCGGCCGGCCCGCGCCCACCTTCGCGAGCACCTCGTCGCGGTCGCCCTGCTGCTCGGCGAGCCCGCCCGCGCCGAGCCAGGCCTCGGTCGCCGTCGGGCCCGGCGTGACAGCGTTGCAGCGGATCCCGTCCCTGGCGTACAGGTCGGCGACCAGGCGCGAGTACGAGAGCAGCGCGGCCTTCATCACCGAATAGTCCGGCATCCCACTCGACGGCCGCTTCGCCGCTGTCGACGAGACGTTGACGATCGACCCGCTGCGGCGCGCCCGCATGCCCTCGAGCGCTGCCCGTGTCGTCCGCACGGCGGTCATCAGGTTCAGCTCGAACGACGCCTGCCACTGCGCGTCGGTGACCGCCTCGAGCGCGCGGATGCCGGTGCCGCCGACGTTGTTGACCAGGCAGTCGACGCGCCCGAACCGCTCCTCCACGGCCGCGACGAGCCGCTCCGGCTCGCCCTCCTCCGTCAGGTCGCCCGCGACGTGCAGCTCACCCGGGCCCTCGCTGCGCCGGCCCGACGAGACGACGTGCGCACCTTCCGCCAGCAGCTCGCGGGCGACGGCCAGGCCGATGCCGCCGGTCGAGCCGGTGACGACGCACACCTTGCCTGCGAGGCCGAGATCCATGGGGCGCTACGTTAGCGGCGTGACGACGATCTTCCTCGCCCGGCACGGCGAGACCGACTGGAACGTCGAGGGCCGCTGGCAAGGCTGGGCCGACCCTCCGCTCAACGACCTGGGCCGGGCGCAGGCCCGTGAGCTCGCGGAGCAGCTTCGCTCGACCCGGTTCGACGCGGTCTACTCGAGCGACCTGCGGCGGGCGCACGAGACCGCCCAGATCGTCGCAGCACCCCACGAGGTGCCCGTGACCGCCGACCCGGGCCTGCGCGAGATCGACGTCGGATCCTGGTCCGGCCTGACGCGCGCCGAGCTCGCGGAGCGGTTCCCGAACGGTGACCGGCCCGACGGCGAGACGCGCGACCAGCACCGGGCACGCGTCCATGCGACGGTCGAGCGGATTGCACGAGCCGAGCTCGGCCGCCGGATCCTGATCGTCACACACGGCGGCACGATGCGGGCGCTTCGCGGCCAGGTGAGCGACGGCCCCGCGCACCCGATCCCGAACTGCGGCGTGATCGAGCTCCACTTCCGCGACGACCGCCTGACGCCCGCCATCGGATAATCTCGACGGCACGGATGGAGGACTACACGAACAAGTACAAAGGCGAGCAGGTCGAGATCGCGCTCTTCGGCGGCGAGTACCAGGATGGCGTGCTCACGGCCTACTGCTATCTCGAGGACGTCGCCCACGTGGAGCTGAACGGTCACATCCTGATTCCGCTGCAGAACGTCGCTTCCCTCCACTGTTCGAGCCGCTGCGACGCTCCGGAGCCCGACTGGCCCCCGCGCGGCCTGGCCGAGGACGACGCGGACGACACCACCGACGACGAGCCCTGACCGCGGGCGCCGTGCAACGGCGGTTGCTGATCCTACGGAACGTCCTCAAGGCGTGGGCGGTTCTCGCAACGACTGCGCTGCTCTTCGGGTTTGCCGGCTGGGAGCTCGCCGGCTATCAGGTCGCACTGCTCTTCATCGGCTCGATCGTGCTGCTCGGCTCGGCGGTCTACTGGTACGCCGACCGCATCGTGATGGGCATGGTCGGGGCCCGGGAGCTCCTCCAGGGCGAGGCCCCCGCTTTGCACTCGACGGTCGAGCGGCTGGCGGCCAGAGCCGGGGTCGTGAAGCCGAAGCTGTACGTGCTCGCCGACAGCTACCCCCGTGCGCTTTCCGCCGGGCGCGGCGCCGGCGGCGGGTCGGGCCTCGCGCTGTCGGTCGGCCTGATGGGCGTCGCCTCTCCCGCCGAGGTCGAAGGGATCGTGGCGCACGAGCTCGCCCATCTGCGCCACCGGGATGTGCTGGTGCAGACGATCGCCGTGGTCGTCGCGGCGGTGATCGTGGAGAGCTCGCGGCTCGGCGGCTTTCTCCAGCGCGCGTTCCTGTTCGTCCTCGGCCCGATCGCCGCCGCCTTCGTGCACCTGCTCCTCTCACGCAAACGCGAGTTCGACGCCGACCGCTTCGCGGCCGAGCTGTGCGACTCGCCGCACGGCCTCGCCGATGCGCTCGTGCGGCTCGAGCAGGCGATGCAGCTCGTCGGCTTCGAGGCGAGCCCGGCCACCGAGCCGCTCTACACGACGAACCCGTTCGCCGAGGAGGGTCTGGCGGCGCTCTTCGGCTCGCACCCGCCGGTCGGCGAGCGCGTGCGCCGGCTGCGCGAGCTCGACCCCGACTGGCGCTCGAAGCTCGCTGCCTAGCACCCCACAAAGACGAACGGCCCCTCGCGGGGCCGTTCGAAAGTAATGGGCGGCGTCCTACTCTCCCGGGGGATTGCTCCCCGAGTACCATCGGCGCTAACGGGCTTAACTTCTCTGTTCGGAATGGGAAGAGGTGTTTCCCCGTCGCTATGACCGCCCAATTGTCGAGGTGCTCCCTCGAGACGCGCCGGCTCAGCACCGTACGCTCGCGGGAGGCGCGCAACAAGCAGCGCACCCTCAAAACTCCATAGCAGCGAACATGAGTTCAAAATCAAGACCTCGAGCAATTAGTACGGGTCCGCTGAACACATTGCTGTGCTTGCACGTCCCGCCTATCAACGTGGTGGTCTGCCACGGCTCTTACTCTCTCTAGGAGATGGGAGCTCTCATCTTGAGGTGGGCTTCCCGCTTAGATGCTTTCAGCGGTTATCCCATCCAGACGTGGCTAATCAGCAGCGCTCTTGGCAGAACGACTGATACACCAGAGGTCCGTTCGTCTCGGTCCTCTCGTACTAGAGACGACTCCTCTCAAAGCTCCAACGCCCATGGTGGATAGGGACCGAACTGTCTCACGACGTTCTGAACCCAGCTCGCGTACCGCTTTAATGGGCGAACAGCCCAACCCTTGGGACCTGCTTCAGCCCCAGGATGCGACGAGC
>Ga0307372_10005602_pt1 | contig 18778 bp, 21 predicted proteins | sample OX1MG_FD_202533 | JGI IMG/M metagenome (GOLD analysis project Ga0307372, IMG submission 202533) | Soil microbial communities from Risofladan, Vaasa, Finland - OX-1 | ecosystem: Environmental > Terrestrial > Soil > Coastal area > Acid sulfate soil | place: Finland: Risofladan, Vaasa | collected...
CCTTGCGCACCGGCGAGTGTGGCCCTCAATCCTTTGACGAGGTCAATCGGAGTGATGAGAGGATTGCGCGCCTCGCCGCCAAGATCACGGTGTCACTTGATCGAGAGCTCGACGCGAAGTTGCCAGCCCATCGTGCCGCACGCCTCCGAGTGCATTGGGTGGGGGGACAGGAGACGCTGGTGGAGGTGGAGAATCCAATTGGCGACGCGGACTTTCATCCCTTGTCCGATAGCACCTTGTTGGACAAGTCTGCGTCACTGTTGGGTGACCATGATGACGCGGCTCTGGTGCACCAGCTCTGCGAGGAGATGCTCCACTGCAACGACGTCGCCACGATCTTGGGGCAGTTACGTAGTTGCGCGTCGAAGGGCGGTCGTCGTGCGGGTTGACGCTCGTCCAACTAGTGTTGTGCCCCAGAAAGCCCGTTTGGTTGGAGGGGGAAGTCATGCTTCGTGTTAAGGCCATCGCGCCGCTCCGTCTAGCTCCGGAAGAGATGGTGCGACGCCAGGCGCGTTACGACCGCCTCGGGGCGAATCACGTGCAGGTGACGCTGTTCAATCTGGAGGGACGCGCGCCGTGTCAGCTCAATACGCCCGACGAAATCGTTGAGTCGGAATCGTTCGTCCGCGACGAGATTGCCCGAACCGACGCGCGCGAGTTCGACGTCATTCTCCCCGATTGCGTCCTCGATCCGGCCGTGGGCGAAGCCGGTGAATCCCCAGTCCCTCTGGCGGGAATTCTCCGACTGGCGGCGGGGCACCTGGCGTCACTCGGTGAGCCGTTCTCGGCGGTTACTCGCAACGCGGCGATCGGCAATGAACTGCGGAGAAAGATTGGTGGCTACGGGTTGGGTGAATTTCTGACGTCGGTAGAGCTGTTGGACGTTGACTTCTGTTTCGTGTCGGATCATTCGGGCTGGGCCGCGGCCATGGAGCCCGTGTGCGCGTCACTCGCCGGTCACGGGGTGACCAGGTTGCTCAACGGCTGCTCCGCGGTTGATGTTTCTGATCGTCACGTGAACGGCGTCGTGGTCATCGACCCGACCGAACTGGCGATTCAGTTGTTGGGGACTGCTTATGACGCTGAACTCATTTGTGCCTTGAGTAAGGTGTGAACTACACCGTGTTTCGTGGTTGTTGAGCGCGATGACGCGTCTTTTTTTGCACGGGCGCGTGGGCTATGAGTGAAAGCCCGACTGAGGACTCCACCGAGACAGTGATTTTACGTATCGAGCATCTCTCGAAGTACTTCGGCGGTACCGTTGCGCTCGACGACGTGTCGCTGGAGATCCGGTCGGGGGAAGTACACGGGTTGGTGGGCCAGAACGGGTCCGGGAAGTCAACCCTGATCAAGTGCCTCAGTGGCTACCACGCCCCGGACTCGGAATGGGCGCTAACGGTGGGTGATCGCACCTTCTCGAGGGCCCTGCGCCCTGGAGAGATCCGCACCTTTGGGGTGAGCTTCGTCCATCAAGACCTGGGCGTCTTACCCGATCTCAGCGTGCTGGAGAACCTGATGCTGGCGCAGATAGCCAGTGACCGGCGGCCGTATATCCCCTGGAGGAAAGAGCGACGTCGCGCGCAGGACCTCTTCGAGGGATTCGGGTTGGACTTGAATCCTCGAGCTCTCCTCTCAACACTCAGCCCGGTAGAACAGGCCCAACTCGCCGTCATCCGCGCGGTCGTAGAGATTCGTGATTACGCGAGTCACACGGGGGGGCACTCGGGGGTGCTGATACTCGACGAGGCCACCACGTTCTTGGATCAAGCCGGTCGAAAAAGCCTCTACGTTCTACTGCGCAACATCGTGCGCAGTGGTGTTGGCGTGATCTTCGTCTCACACGATGTCAACGAGGTCTTAGAAATCGCCGATCGAATTACGGTGCTGCGCGACGGGAAACTCGTGGAAACGGTAGTGAGCGCAGGCGTCACGCACGATGAGGTGGTCGGGTTGATCGTGGCGGGGAATCGTTCGGTCGAGTTCGAGCCGACTCTTGGAGCGAGAGCTGAAGCACGCGTCGCTCTCGAGGGCGCGCCGATCCCCACGTCGACCCCGAGTGTGGGCGTCGAGCCCATCGGCCACTTGCACGTCCGCGGATTGAGCGGTGAGTTCGTCCGCGGCATCGACCTGGAGGCCGCTAGAGGCGAGGTCGTCGGGGTGACGGGCATCGTTGGATCCGGTTGGGCGTCGGTGCTCGAATATATCTACGGCGCACGTCGAGCCGACACCGGGGAACTCGAGATCGACGGGCAACGTTTCGAGCTGTCGAGGATGAATCCGGTCCAAGCTGTGGAGCTGGGTATGGTGTTCGTCCCATCCGAACGTCTGACGTACGGGATCGTGAGCGAACTGAGTGTCCAGGAGAACGTGATGGCGCCGGTGTGGAGCCGCATGTTCGAGCGAGGTCGACTCCGGCTCGGCAAGGTGGCCGTACGATGTGCGGAGTTGCTCTTGAAGAGTGACGTGCAACCGCCAGTTGTGAATATGTCAATCGGTCTGTTGAGCGGTGGGAACCAGCAAAAGGCGCTGCTGGGCAAGTGGCTGCAACTCGACCCTCGCCTGATGCTGCTCAATGAGCCAACTCAGGGAGTGGACGTCGGCGCACGGCAACGAATCTTCGCGACTATTCGTGCCGCGGCCGATAGTGGGGTGATCGTGCTCTACGCGAGCGGGGACTGGGAGGAACTGTTCAACATCGCCGATCGGGTCCTCGTGATCGCTGACGGGATGGTCTGCGCGAATCTCGCCGGTGTCGAGTTGACCCTCGACAACATCGCGCAGTCAGCGTACAAGGGAGTACGGCGCAGCGCGGACCTCGGTAGCGCTTCGCTGGTGTGGGGGTAGCGGTCTCGGAGAACCGACCGGGTCTCGATCCCGGCACCTTGGGATTAAAAGAGGGATGCATATGGTCGGACAGTCCTATTCTCAGGTGCCACGCAAGAGATATGACAGTTTTCCAGGCGTGCACTTGGCACGAGGTTTCGTTAGTCTGGAAAGAGTGCGACGAGATCCAGCGTTGGCAAGCTTCCGGTATCCCGGAAGCCTCACTACTCAGAGGGACGTCGCAACTTTAAGAACCTTCGCGTGATTGGCACGCGGGAGGACTATCGAAGCTACGGCCATGGCCCAACTCATCTAATCATTGGGTTAACTGCTCGCGACGTGCCCGCGCTAACCCAATTTGGCGGATGGTGGGCAGCATCGAAGATGAAGGTCGGACTACGACGACCTTATGGTGCTAGGACTCGGTCTGATGTCCAATCTCACAGCGCGCCATGAGCTGGGCGAGTAGTGCGCTAGCGTGATCGGCCGCGTCGAGCACTTGACGGAGATCGCGCATAAGACGATCAGCATCTGCGGCATTCACTGGATCGGATACCATCTCGACCATTAATTCGGCGAAAAGGTGGATTGCTGCGACGTCATTAACCGCAGCGTGAGCGAACTCTTTGATTGACGCGGTAACTTCGAAAAAGTCGATTTGAGATGGCTCATCAGTCATTGAATATCACCGGGTTCCTCTGATGGCCGATAGTAGACGCATTCCACGCAAGGACCCCCTGGGCGTGCCGATGATTGTCACAGAATCACGCACGTGGCCCTCTCTGTACCGGCCCGAAAAATAGTTCGCGGGCCATTGAAGCGTCGTTTCGGCTGGAATGCGGTCTCGGTCAAAGCGCGTGGGCAGCAAGAACCTAACGTGACCAGTTCCAGTTTCGAAGGAATTACGTTTGCTTGAAAGGGTCGTCTAATTCCAATTGCCTTGAGTGAATAGGGACAACTTCAAGCAATTGTCGTTTGAGAAACCACGAGAAACGTGGTCATTCATATATTTTCGCCACGGGTCACAAGTTCATCGCGCACCGCCATCGCTACTGCTTCCAGTTTCGAATGCGCATCGAGCTTGAACAAGATATTCCTCACGTGATTGCGCACCGTATGGACGGAGATGAACAGGTCCCGGACGATGTCATCAGTGGAACGGCCTTCGGCGAGTAGTTGCAATACCTCGAGCTCGCGAGCCGAGAGCCACTGCGCCGGTTGCTTCGGAGGGTTGCGCACCCGACCGAGAAGGCTAGCGAGTTCATCGGTTGGAAGTACCGGCTCGCCTCGCGACGCGGACCGCACGGCGGCAATGATGTCTTTCCCTGGACGATTCTTCGCCAGCAGACCAACACAACCGACTTCGATACTGCGCGCCAACAGATCTTTCGTTCCTCCGCCCGTCAGCATCACCACGTTTGTTTTGGGCCATCGCGCAAGAATTTGCGCTACGGCATCAACGCCGTCTCCGTCGGGTAGGTGATAGTCCATCAGCACAACCTGCGGACGTTCTTTCTCGACGAGTAACAGCGCTTCGGCCACCGTCGACGCAATGCCCACGATCGACATATCGCTTTGCGCTGAAATAATGAGCGAAAGACCTTCAGCGACCATCGAATGGTCGTCTACTACCGCCACAGTAATCTGTTGTTCGAACGTTTCCACGATCTCAAAACACCTGCGATCTCGGTGTGCTCAATGCCGTTCGTCCAATTTACTGCTTTCACTGGCCTATTAGACGTTTTTTAATATGGCCGAGATGAGTAGTCCAGCAAACCCAAATGAAACTTCTTCGCTTTTGTGAATGGCTCGCAGAATCGGTGCCATTGCTGGACCATCTCCTCTCTCGAGGCGCGCCGCCATCGTGGCAGAGCACGGTTCGCGCACCGTCGCGGTCGGTGAACCTTAGTTACACAATGAGAACCACAACCGTTCGATTGAGAGGACCCAGTGATTTTTTACCAAAACTAACTTCAAGCCGCATTCGAGTTGACGAAGAATGAGGGACTCAGCGAAGACTGGGCGGATGTCGCCGTCGAAGTGCAGTAGTACGAGCCGCCGGCTTGGATCGTGATCTCGTAGTAGGCGCCGCTGGGAAGGTTAAACGCCACACTTCCGCCGTCGTTGGTGAGGTAGGTCAAGTCGTTGGAGACATTCGGCGCGCCGGCCGCTCCCGTAGCAAGCTGCCAGTTGCAGCCCTGGGTCTTATCACAAGAACCCGTGATGGGCGCAGAGCCGGCCGCTCCGGTGGCGGCGTAGTAAACGGCAATGGGAAACGCGAACGAGCTGTAGTCGTTGCTGAGAGCGACCAGATTGACAATGTGCACCGTCACGTCGAGCGGTGAACTCGCATTCGAAACATCCGCGAGTGCGAGATCACCTGCTGTTACGACCGAGCCAGCCGATCCCGCCGCCGGGGCCCAGCTGGGAGACGTCGTGGTGACCACGCCCGCTTCGTGGCCCACTCCACCGTAAACCGTGGAGGTGATCGCCGAAGGAACGGACGCGCTACCAGTTCCGGCTCCAAGCATGAACACCCCACCCGTCGCCGGGTTCGCGACACTGAGTGCACTGTTCGATGAGAGAAATCCGACGTAAAGGTGAGCACCGAGACCGCCGAGGGCCAGCAGGCTCAACGCCAGGAATATCGGCCGTAAGCCATGCTTGCGAGTCGGACGGGTGATGGGAAGTAGTTGAAGGTTGGTCATGGACAACATCTTCGGATTTTTCTGGTCGCGCGAACAGACACATTCGGCCGTAATATCCCTCGTCAAACGTGCTATTTGGCACTGACACCGATACGTGCTTCGCGTGCAGTTAGGTCATCGACGTGACTCATTTGTGTCATCCGAAAACTTGGAACGCTGCGCCCATCAGGGAAACGCCTCAACTCTCGACGATCTGTAGATAGTGCGGGAACCCCGTCTAGTGAGCCAGGTGGATCATTTCAAAGGGACCCGCGCACCTGGAGTAAACGAAGGAGGCATGGGCCATCTGGCCGCACGCTTTCTTCGACGAGGTTGTGGTTGTGACTTGGGCTGGCTGATGCCGATAATCCATGACGTCATAACTGCGGGCGTCAAAGTTCAGGCGCAAGATCGAACATGTCGAATGCCCAATGCAGAACTGGATGACTGGCTTTAGCACCGAGGCGCGAGGTGATCGAATCCGCGTCACCGGTTGGTTTCGAGGTTCGCCTCGTGGGATCCGATGAAGCAAAAATCGTGCCCGTGATGGGAATGATTCAGTGGATGGAAAACGCCAGGTACCCAACGCTTGTTCTTAGTTAAATATGGTTGAACGCACCTGCAAGAGGGGTAATATCGCTAAAAGTGCGTTATTGAGTTCTCCATTAGAGGGATGAATTTGGTCACTGCGCAAAGTCCGTTTTCTGCATAACCTCCTGAAAGGGACGCGACGAATCGGGGTACCAGTGCCGCAAACATCTAGGTTCCTGGAGTCAATAATCGAATCGTCAGTCGCTGGGATCATCACGATTGATTCCCATGGGGTAATCCAGACTTTTAGTCCTGCGGCTGAACACTTGTTTGGCTACGAGTCTCGTGAAGTGATCGGCCACAACGTGTCATTGTTGATGCCCGAACCGAACCATAGTCGGCATGACGGCCACCTGGCCGACTACTTATCGTCGGGCATCGCGCACATCATTGGCGTGGGTCGGCAGGCCACTGGACTACGAAAGGATGGCACCCTTTTTCCGCTGCACCTGTCGGTCGGCGAGTTTGACGTCGATGGGCGACAAATGTTCGTTGGAATCGTTCACGATATTAGTACCGAGGTGGCGAGCCGCAGGGCACTGTTAGAGATCGAAGGGCGCTTTCGCCAGTTGGTGGACGGCATTGACGAGGTCTTCATACTTCGGACAACGGCGCCAGTTCGATACGTTTACATCAGCCCAGCCGTGGAGAAGGTCTTCGGACTGACCGCTGACGAGGCAATGGCCGATCCAGCGTATTTCCTTTCATTCACTCATCCCGACGACATCGAACTCGTGCGAAAGACGATGAAGGAAGCCGGCGATACCTCGCGGGTCGCGGTCGAGTACCGGATCATCCGTTCCGACGGAGAGGTGCGTTGGGTATGGACACGGTATCAACAGGTCGAAGTCGCACCTGGCGATCCGCCGCTCGTCGCCGTGGTGTTGGCCGATATCACCGTGCAGAAGGATGCGCAACGGGCCGAAATGTCAGCACGAGCCGAGGCGGTGCGGGCCAACGCGGCGAAGACTGAGTTCCTGTCACGGATGAGCCATGAGCTGCGTACACCGATGAACGCGATTCTTGGTTTTGCGCAGTTGCTGGAATTGGACGAACTGAGTGAAGACCAGCGCGAGTCGGTGCATCAGATAATCCGAGGTGGACAGCATCTGCTGGATCTGATCAATGAGGTGTTGGACATCTCACGAATCGATTCTGGTCATTTGGCGCTGTCTTCTGAGGCAGTGTTGGTGTCGGACGTTATGGATGAGGTGGTCGACCTCGTGACGCCCTTGCTGGCAGCTCGTAATTTGACGGTGCTGACGCCAGCGGGAAACGTGTATCGCAAGCATGTCCTGGCTGATCGTCAACGCTTTAAGCAGGTGTTGTTAAATTTCGTGTCTAACGCGATCAAGTACAATCGCAACGGCGGGGAAATTAAATTCACCGGCGGGATTAGGCCAAACGAAGAGTTCGCGATCACCGTTTCCGACACTGGAATTGGAATTGGTTCTGAGGAGATAAAACGACTGTTCACCCCCTTTGATCGGTTGGGTCAAGAAAGCAGCGCTGAAGAGGGAACCGGAGTCGGCTTAGCTCTGGCCCAGAGACTCACTCAAATGATGGGTGGTCGCGTTGAAGTTGAGTCATCTCTTGGTGTCGGTAGCAGTTTCACGGTGCTACTGCCCCTGGCTGAAACTGATGGGTCGTTGCCCGACGAACGACATGTTCGAGGTGCCGATATCACGAGTGCGAATGTCACGCCCCGTGGCCGCTCTTCGCAATTGACGGTCGTTTACATAGAGGACAACCTCGCGAACGTTCGGTTGATGGAGCGGATTGCGGCGCGTCGTCAAGGGCTCACACTGATTCACGCAATGCAGGGTCGACTTGGGCTCGATCTTGTCTCTTCGTCTCAGCCTGGTTTGATTTTCTTGGACCTTCACTTGCCCGATATGTCCGGCGAGGAGGTTCTGCGGCGGCTCCAAGCAGAAATAGCTACCAGGGAGATCCCCACAGTGGTGGTGAGCGCCGACGCGAGTCCTGGGCAGGTCCGGCGAGTCATGGAGATGGGTGCTTCTGGCTATCTGACGAAGCCATTCCACATTGGCGAGTTGATGGCGTGGCTCGATGATCCAGACAGGATGAAGGGCGAGGCATCTTGACAACTGGACGGAATCGCCGTCGGATTTATCTGAAATTTTCGATCTTGAATCGCGTCAATGAAAGCGGGAGACTAAGTAATTTGTAAGACGGTGATATCGGTCGTCGGTCTGGTTTCACAGTTTTGTAGAAGTCGGAGGCCCAAAGTGAGGCCTATAGCGGTGCGCGACGTTTTACAGAACCAAAATGGGGTTGGTTTGCGAAGCGGCGAGTAATTTGAAAATCTTCGACTTTCCTTCCACGGCGCCGCGACCGTTGGGATCCACGAGCGTGAACGTTCAGACTTATATGGTGGGCCGCCTGGGTCTTGATTCCGGCACCTTGGGATTAAAAGGAACCTTCCATCGGTTGTTCTGTGTCGGTCTCGTTGCGCATGTCTTTAGTTTTCAAGGAATCGTGTTGTTCTGTGTCGGTCTCGTCTCGCGGTGTTGCAGAAATATGAGGCCTACCCGGACCTAGCAGTGCGCATTCTTGTCTGTGAGTTTCAAGATCGGATGGCTACGGTTCGCGTGCGGGTTCGCGTCGGGCCTCCGACGTGAACCCGCACGCCGAGAGCCTCGACTCGACGATTGCAGGTGCCGTCGCACCGAACGATTGCCTCCAGTCACCTCGCGGTCCCGGTGCCGCCGGCGCGCGCTCCGCGTGCGGGCGGCGTCCCCAAGGCCCCCGAGTGAGCCTTAACGGCGATTCCTACGGGCGAATTCTTTTACTTCTGCGTCAACGAGATGGTTTCTCGACACGGACCTCGATTTTGAGTCCATCGGAGCCAGAGATTTGAACAACGCTGGAAACTCCGCTTCCGAGGCTATGTAGCCAATCGTGTAGCCAAGGAAGCAGATTCGCGAGGACGTCCGCGGACGTCGGCGGACTTGCACAATCCTCTGACCAGGCCACACGGACAACGACGGACGCCTCCCTATGTTCTGGCTCGAATCCCCAAGGTGCGGGGATCGAGACCCGGGCGGCCCACCAGTCAAACAAAGGGTTTAGCAACATACTCACTCTTCGAAAATATTGAATTGGCCTCGGATAGGCCTCCAATTCAGGGGAGTCCCGTCGACGCCGCAGGTTTCAATCACCGGTGGCCGGTCGTCTTCGGAGAAAAATGGATGCACGTTGGTATCTACCTGCAAAAGAAACGTCTGTCGGTTCGCGGCTGACGCTGGCGCACCAGGCGCTGATTGTCTCAGCTCGCGAAGTCGTCAAGTCTTCATTCATTTCTAATGACGGGCATCCTGTCAGTCAAATCGGGATTATCCCCGAGGTCGCCGGATGCCTAAATCTTCGTCAGCGCGCCGCCCTTATGCATCGCGATGTGATCAGTCTTGTCACTCTTGATCTCGTACTGCGGATCATCAGCGCTACAGCGGTGCGTGTATCCCTTGTACTGCACGTCTTTCGTGTGCACCTTCATAATTTTGCCCTGCACGTGGCCCGCTTCGGAATTCCAGCGCACGTGGTCTCCAACTGAGAATTTCTTGGCCATTGAGTCCTCTCAACGACGCCAACGCTGTCGTTGACCTACGTCAGTTTAACGCAGCGCAACGCGTGGCGAGCTTGGGTACCGGTGCGCCGCCATTGACGACGAACGTTTCTAGGATGACAACACTCGACCCTCCTAAGGCGAGGATACGGACGAAGTGAAGTTGACCCATTGACGATGTATCGATCACGAGCTAATTAAGCATCTACGCCGAGGACCCTTTGAGTGATGGAGTAGAACTCAGCGGTGATGGCGATGAGTCCGAACCGTGCCCAGCTAGTCCAATCCGCCGTCAGCGTTTCGAGAGCAGACGGGACTTGGTGGAGAGAGTATCGAGGAGTTTGGCGAATGACTCGTGAAAGCTGGTCACGCCCTGATCTTCGAGGATGTGGCCAACGTCGTCCATGTCGATGGAAACCTCGGCCAGTCGATCCATGACGTCACCGGCGTCCTGCACCCCGACATCAATGGTGCGAGAAACGGTGCCGTGGTCCTCGAACGAAGCAATGGTTGCTTCAGGAAGGGTGTTCACCGTCTCCGGACCGATCAGGCTATCGACGTAGAGCGTGTCAGAGTACGCGGGATTCTTGGTCGACGTCGACGCCCACAGCGGGCGTTGCGGGTGTGCGCCAAGTATCTCGAGTTCTGTCCACCGATCGCCGACAAACTGGTCGCGGAACAGTTGATAGGCGAGCCGCGCTTGAGCGACGGCGGCACGGCCCCGCAGCGCGAGCGCTTCGGTGGTGCCGATGACTTCGAGGCGTCGATCGACTTCAGTGTCAACCCGACTGACGAAGAACGATGCCACGCTGTGCACTGCTGCGGGCTCCCCACCCGCCGCGGTGAAGGTCTCGGGGCCCAACAGGTAAGCCTCGATCACCTGCTCGTAGCGCAAGAGTGAGAAGATCAACGTGATGTTGACGTTGCGCCCCTCCGCCGTCATAGCCTGAATAGCGGGAATGCCCTCGGGAGTCGCGGGAATCTTCACGAACAGATTAGGTTGATCGATCCGTTGGTGAAGGTCACGAACGGCGGTGGCGGTGCCGTCGGTGTCGCGGGCGAGCTCGGGAGCGACTTCGATCGACACGAACCCGTCGGTGCCACTACTTGCGTCGAATGTCGGACGTAGTACCGCGAGTGCGTCGCGAACGTCGTCGATAGCCAACTCCCAGTAGCAGTCCTGGATCGTAGTGCCAGCGTCGGTAAGTGCGACGAACTGTTCGTCGTAGGCGTTGGAACCCTCGATCGCCTTCGCGAAGATGGTCGGGTTGGTAGTCACGCCGCGGATACCGTCGGCTACAAAGCGAGCAAGGGTACCATCGCGTAGATAGGTGCGAGTCAGGTTGTCAAGCCATGGACTCTGACCCTGCTCGTCGTACAACCGGCGCAGTTCGGTCACGACGGGATATCCTTGTCGTGTTCGCCGGGGAAAACGTCGGTTTCAGACCTGTGCCAGGCGGGGTGGTCGCCCCCCGTTTCGACGTTGAACCCGTACTCAAAGACCAGACTGCCGCCGAATGTCGCGCCGAGCGACACCAACATAGCGATCACCACCGATAGGACGACGATCCCGATTGGTGTCACGGTCGCGGTGTGGTAATCGTTCAACCGCCAAGCGACGTCAGCCAGCGCCAACACCGTGACTGTGACCATGATCGTGGCGTGGGTGTTTATCGTGCGGCGGGCCTGCGTTCCGGCCTCGGACGACTTCCACGCATCCCACAGCCCCGAGAGCGCCGCAAAGATTGACACCGCTGCACCGCCGATGAAGATGAAGGTGCCGGCGTGCCACAACTCACGAGCCCAGGTGTGGTCCTTACCGGCGACCGCTGAGATAACGTCGAAAACGGCCGCGAGCACGTATGCGGCGATGGGAAAGTCGGTGAGGGGCGGATGCAAAGGTTTACCTGACCAGCCGCGGAGACCCTTGAACGTGCGGCCCTTCAGCGTGATCGTCGGTCGAATCGAGAACCTTCTCATAATGACTCCTTGAAGATCCTCGGGCGATGCATTGTTATTACTATCACTGGTTGACACCGATGTGGCCGAAGAACTCCTGACGGGAATTTACTGACTATCTGACTTCGTGGCAAATCCCATATCACTCAGTTGACCTTTCGTTGCGGATCGGGGTCCGGGTCGAAGGTACTGATCCGCTACTCACGCGGCGATCTAGAAAGTTTATGGTAGTTCGACTCCCACTCTCCGAGCCATTCACTTTCTCTGTAGCACTGATTAGGCCAGTCCTCCTTCAGCGATTAAGGATGCGCGCGAGTACCGCAGCCTCGCTGATCTCAGGATCCTTGGTACCGGTGAGCAAAGTAAGACGACGTTCGACCGCAATTTCGTGTAGGTGTTCTAGCGCCCGGCCGCGCTTGATTTGCCTAAGTTCGACACCGTAGCGACGGGCGAACTCCCTAAACTTGTCCGGATCGTGTCGGTACCATTGACGCAACCGTGTCGACGGCGCCACGTCCTTGCACCATTCATCAAGTGCCGCCTTCGTCTTGGTTACTCCACGGGGCCAAATGCGATCGACCAGAACTCGATAACCGTCGCCGTCCTCGGCCTCCTCGTATACCCGGCGAACCCGTACGTCCGATTTCCTTGCCATGACAGACCTCCTTCAGGGTGCGGGCCAAAGGTGAACGTCGGCTGTGAATGCGAATCACCATTAGGGAAAACCAACGATACGTCTGCCGCGGGGTCGTCATCGCACTCTTTGTGTCTGAGTTCGCCTCATAAAGGATCGCACTTTTTGGATTCGAACCCCACTCGCCTGGAAAATCGTGTCCGTCCTGTGGAGGAGGGCCCGAGTCAAGCGTGTCCCGGCTTGTACGTCGAAACGGATGGGGAATCAGCCAACCAGTATCTCCAGGGAAACGCGGTAGCAACACCACCCGGCCCGCTGACACCAACCCGCGGCCCTACGGCGTGGGGTAAGACGACGCCATCGAGCGGAACGAAGAACCGCCATTGACTGGAAAAAAGGTCGTCACACCGAGGTCGAAGCGTACACTGGCGAACGTGATCCGGGTTCAGACTATCGCCCATCACCCCGTAAACGTTCTTCACGCCAGCGCGCAGCGCCGTCTCGACGAGGACGTCGGCCACCAGTAGTCCCATCGTGAACCCCTCACCAGTAGCACTGGGCGACGTTTCACAATATTGCCGCACACCCACCGAGTGCTCACTTAGTCGGGAGTGTAGGCGGCGAGGACACTAACGTCAAGAGTCGAGCGAACTCGCGCTCGCTGAAACACCCCGGCCCACAGAACATCGGGAAGAGGTCCATGTGAATTGGTTTTAGTGAAGTCCCGGCGACCGCTAACTGTCATTTCACCGATTGACCCTTTCACATTCCATCAAGACTCCAGTCCATCTACCGTGCAAGTCCGCACCGCCTTGGTGGCACCAAATTAGTGTTGATCGGTATCGGGCCGGTCTTGCAGAGCTGGAAAGATGTGAGGTCCGTAAGTGACCGTAGTGTTGCTCACTCCTTGTTCGCCCACGACGACAGGACGACGTGACTCAACGCAGGTGCCGGTCGTGTTGCATCGTGCGGATTGTTGTGGGTTTCTAGGAGAGCATGCGCGTTCGGTGGGCACTCGGGCTCGAACCTTTTGCATGCCATGTTGTTCCTTTGTCGTTGCGTGTTGTCCTTCAATTTTGTTTGAAATCATTGGCGTCACGTCTCTGGATGTTTGCTCAAGATTGCCCAAGATTTTTGGGTTGCTAGCGTGGATCACGGTGCAAAAGGCACTGGCGTTGCCTGACTGTGATTACGAGCGATTGGTGTTCGGCTCAGCCCCGTGCGCTTCGCCCTTATAACATTGGGAGATGATTCACACTCGTTTCACTGAAATGTTCGGCCTCCAGCACCCGGTCATGTGCGCTCCGATGGCGATGCACAGTGGCGGGACTCTGGCCGCCGCCGTTTCCGCTGCGGGTGGCATGGGCTCGTTTGGGGGTATCCACGTGAGCGGTGAGGCGGACTGGGTGCGCGCGGAGGTTGCGCGCGTGCGAGATCGGACTGATCGCCCGTTCGCCATCGGGTTCATCACGCCATTCCTGTCCTTCGCCGAGAGTCAGTTCCAGGCTGCTCTCGACGCACGCCCCGACGCCATCGCGTTGTCATTCTCTGATCCGGGCGAGTGGGCCCACCGGGTGAAGGACGCCGGCCTGCGGATCATCTGTCAGGTTCAAGGGTTCAATGACGCTGACGTCGCGGTTGAGGCGGGCGCCGACGTCCTTGTCGCGCAGGGTACGGAAGCTGGAGGGCACACGGGAACGATGGGCCTGCTTCCACTCCTCGTCGGGATTGCCGAGAGATATCCGGAAGTGACCCTGCTGGCCGCAGGAGGCATGTCCAGCGGGCGCGCACTCGCGGCTGCACTGCTTGCTGGTGCGGACGGCGCGTGGCTCGGCACCGCCTTCCTCGCGACGCCCGAAGCTATCGAGGTGGGCGACGATTATAAGGCGGCGATTGTGGCGAGCGACGGTGGAGACACGGTGTTCACCCGTGCCTACGACATCGCATCGGGCCTACCGTGGCCGACGGCCATCGGGGCGCGTGTCCGGCGTGACGCCTTTACCGACGAATGGGCCGAGCACGAGGCGGATCTCCGTCAGCACCGCGACGGCGTTACGCCAGGCCCGCCACTCTACATTGGGCAGTCCGCCCGCTTCGTCGACGTCATCCGGCCAGCTGCGGACGTCGTCCGGCTGGTGAGCGAGGAAGCGGAGCGATTCCTCCGTGAGCGGCCGGGACTGCTGCTGAATTAGTCGACAAGGTGACAGCTAAAGCGACATCAGTCCCTACCGTTGATGAGAGTCCGACTGACACAATCTCTTGAGGACTGGCACCGTCACGCTCGCGGATTGGTGGAAGTCACTGGGTCGTCGCCGTGGTGGGACTCTGACCTTTGGTGGATTCAACGAAGTCGGAAAAGCGATTCCAGGTTGTAATTCGCCAGTCGGATTGTTGAAGTCGGCTCTCTGACACCACTGTCTCCGACACCACAGACCTGACGCCAAGATAAACAATCTTGCCTGGTCACGGCGAGTCAGCCTGACTCTGAGTTGCTGCTACCACCTCGTGGTCTGCCTTTTTCAAGCTGGACTTTGACGTCACCACTTCCCGGTCTGGCCCTTTAGCGCTGCGCGCCAGCGGCCCAGACGCGAGGTGTCGATAATTGAACAATCCGCTATGAGCACGCATCTAGGACGTAACTTCTCTTTACGTCAAGAAGGTCGATAAGTCGCTGGAGGAAAAGCGCAACGAGAAGCACCTTAAGAAGGAATCGAAAAAGGGCATTCTCGGCGCGTAAGACACCGCAACCAGTTTGTCCTAGCGGATATCGCTTGCTGCATTAAGGTCGCAACCGGCGTCAGCCCATGGCGATGAACTCGAGCTGGATGTTGTCGGGGTCGCGGAAGACGACGACAGAGTAGCCCGGCTGGTCGTTGACGGGGGAATGCTCGATGTCGAGCTCGGTGAGCCACGCCTCCCACTCTTCGAGCTCAGCGTGGCTCGAGACGGTAAAACCGACGTGGTCGAGCCCGGTGCGCGCCTCGGAGAAACGCTCCTTGTCGTTGGACGGGTGGACGTGCAGACCCACCAGGACCGCGAAGTCGGCCGAGCCGAGCAACACGAAGTATCCGGTCCCGTCCGGGTGCTTGTCCTCCATCACCTTGGTGAATCCAAAGACCCGCTCGTACCAGGCGACGCTGCGATCGAGATCGGTCACCGTGACTGAGACGTGGTGGACACTCTTGATGTTAGGCATGTGACATCCTTCCTGATGCATTCGGCTCACCGAAGTTTAAGTCCGTGCGGCCGCGGAGATTCTGGGAATAGTAATTGCATTCACAAACCCGTGGCAAATGGCTGACGGGAGGTTCAGCCTAAGGCAACCGCCATTAGGTTGCATACCTAATGGGCCTGGGTCCGCGACACGAACTCACGCGCTGCACCCTCCATTTGACACCGTAAAGATCACGTAGCTCTGCAGCCAACGGGAAGAGGAGCACTAGGAGTGCTCGCCGCGGCGTCGACGGCGGCGAAGTTCGCTCGTCGGCGGCTAGCGCTGGGCTGGGCCGCGGGAGTTACTTCTTGGCCGCTTCGTAGTAGGGATTGGTGCCCGCCGCGTGGTCCGTGACGTCGATGACCCGAGTGATCTCTGGGACCGACTCGCAAAGGGCCACTTCAATCCCTTGGCTCAAGGTCACCGCTGCCATGCCACAGCCCGCGCATCCACCACTCAGGCGGAGATAGGCGGTGTCACCTTCCACCGCAACCAGGTCAGCCCGACCACCGTGGGCCGCAATGCTGGGGTTGATCTGTTGCTCGAGGACCTGTATGACCCTTTGTGCGACGTCGCCGCTGAGGTCGACCGGCGGCCCGGCCATTGCCGGGCTTGCGCCGGCGGGGCGCGGCGGCCGATTGGGGTTCTCGATGAACATCGTGCCCTGTTCGGCGTCGGGTCTGACGTCGATGACCGAGCCGCGAATCTTGGCGATGCTGTCAGCTGGCACCACTATCGTGAGCCCGCCGCGTTCCTCGGACCAGTCATCGGTACTGGTGTCGCCGATCGCCTGGAAGTAAATGCCGTAGGTGTATGCGCCTTTGCTTGAACCGGTGACTTCGATCCAGAGGGCCAGTGACTCCCCATCCACCTCGCTCGACCGCAGTTCCAGGACCGTCGCCAGCGCTCCGTCCGTCGCCCGCATGACGGCGGCGCTACCTGAATCGCTGCGGGTCATGGTGCCTCGTCTCGAGCTCGTCAGTTCCGGCCATCATAAAGGGGTGACCCGGATCCTGTTGCTGCTGCCCACCGCCACCTACCGAGCCCCGGACTTCCTCGCCGCCGCCGCTCATCTAGGAGTCGACGTCGTGGTTGGATCCGAACATCGTCAAGCCCTGTCCGGCTTCATGGGCGACCGAGCCGTGCTGGTTCCCCTGACCGATGTCGCGGTCGCCGTGGACGCCATCGTGGCTCTGCATCGCCGCAGCCCGCTCGACGCGGTATTAGCCGTCGACGACCAGGGAGTGGCGATTGCCTCTGCTGCCGCCGCCAGGTTGGGACTGCGCCACAATTCGCCCGACGCGGTTGCCGCCGCGAGGGACAAGACGATCATGCGCGCACGCCTAGGAGCCGCCTCGCTACGCCAGCCCGAGTACCGAGTTGTGTCGCCCGGTGGCGACGTCGTCGCGGCTGCGGCACAGATCGGGTACCCGTGTGTGGTCAAACCGGTGTTGCGCTCAGCCAGCCAAGGGGTCATCCGAGTAAACGACGCCACCGAAGCCGACGTGGCGGGCGCGCGTATTCGCGCAATGATTGTGAACTGCCCCGAACCACTGCTGGTCGAACGCTTCGTGCCCGGAGACGAGGTCGCTCTTGAGGGTCTACTCACGGAGGGACGCCTGGACGTACTCGCGGTGTTCGACAAGCCCGATCCTCTCGATGGCCCCTTCTTCGAAGAGACGATCTACGTTACGCCGTCGCGCCAACCTACCGCGATCCTCACCGAGATCGAAACGATCGCCGCTCAGGCAGCCACGGCGTTGGGGCTTCGCGAAGGTCCGGTCCACGTTGAGCTACGCATTGGACCCGGTGGCGCAGTGACCGTACTCGAACTGGCCGCCCGGTCCATCGGAGGCTTGTGCGCGCGAGCTCTGCGATTCGGAGCGGGGGTGAGCCTCGAAGAGGTGATTATTCGTCACGCTCTTGACATGGGACTCAGCGGCCTCACCCGCGAACCACAGGCGTCGGGCGTGATGATGCTCCCGATCCGCGCGGCCGGAGTGCTCGACCACGTGTCAGGACAGCAGCGCGCCCTCGCCGTCGAAGGCGTGGTTGGTCTCGACATCAGTATTGCGTCGGGGCGTTCGGTGGTGCCGCTGCCCGAAGGCGATCGCTACCTGGGGTTCATCTTCGCCCGTGGAACGACACCGCAATTCGTTGAAGCGGCCCTTCGACGGGCCGAGGCGTGCCTCGACGTGCGACTGCGCTGACCCACGCAAGGGATTCACAGGATGATTGGAGTGTCCGACGAATGGTCGAAAGTCAGACTCGGCGTGTCTCCACCGCAGTTGCATAAGTCTCCGGTCGATTGGCGAAGTAGTTCGCGTTGAAGAATCGTCGTCATTCGTGGTGTTAACGACGGCCGAAGTCATCCTCAAGGCGAACGATGTCATCTTCTCCAAAGTATGTTCCGGTCTGAATCTCTATGAATACCACGTGCTCTGTCCCTCTGTTTTCACAACGGTGCGCCTGTCCAATTTCGATATTGATACTCTCGCCAGGTTCAAGCTCGTAGGTCACTCCGTCCAGAATCGCTGTGGCGTGACCACTGAGAATGAACCAGTGCTCGGCTCGTTGGGAATGGCGTTGGTAGCTGAGACGCTTGTCGGGCAATACGACGATCTGCTTCACCTTGTAATTGGGCGATTTGTCGTCAAGCACGATGAAGTTTCCCCATGGACGCTGGTCGAACTCACGACCCTCACTATCAAGCGCGCTCACAAAATTGTCTCCCTCGCTGAAGGATGGCTTTAGATAGCGGCATTGCACGACCTTTGGACGCTCATCACGATGATTTATGTCTTCGTTGATCCTATCGACGGGTTGCCTGTAGATATCGACATTGCAACCTGAGGGGCTGACGCCAAGATAGGCAATCTTGCCTGGTCACGGCGAGTCAGCCTGACTCTAAGTTGTTGCTGTTGAGATAAGGTGTCACCTAACTTGTGAGGATTGTTTCTCGCGAAAGGTTGACCACCATGGCTCGCGCTCATGCATGAAGGGGTGTGACAACCTCGGAATGGAGCTCTGATCCTCAGATCTAGACGGGTAACCATCCCGAGTCAAGGCAAGATATCAACCAATTCAACAGCGGTCGCAATTACTTCAGTTTTTCCGAGTTACTGAACGGGTTGAGTGACCTAAGCCTGGCGACACTATCTTTGTCGAGCCGTCGCCCAGACAGGCAATTACCGTCTGGATGACTCGAGCAGTTTCAGTTGGATCGCGCACCAGTATCGAATCGACTCCCGTCTCCTGGACCGGATAGTCATTTCCCCCGACGA
>Ga0307372_10005604_pt1 | contig 18775 bp, 16 predicted proteins | sample OX1MG_FD_202533 | JGI IMG/M metagenome (GOLD analysis project Ga0307372, IMG submission 202533) | Soil microbial communities from Risofladan, Vaasa, Finland - OX-1 | ecosystem: Environmental > Terrestrial > Soil > Coastal area > Acid sulfate soil | place: Finland: Risofladan, Vaasa | collected...
GCTGAAGATCGACACCGGGCTGGCGATCTACTTCTGCGATCCTCGCAGCCCCTGGCAACGTGGAACCAATGAGAACACGAATGGTCTTCTGCGCCAGTACTTCCCGAAGGGAACGGACTTGTCCCGGCACGGCGTCGACGACCTCGCTGCAGTCGCCCACGCGCTCAACACGCGGCCACGCAAGACGCTCGGCTGGAAGACGCCGGCAGAGGCCCTCGACGAACATCTACTCTCTGTCCAACAAGGCAGTGTTGCGACGACTCCTTGAATCCGCCCAGCTGGCCATCTGGATAATGAGCCTCAGCGCGGTATTCATTGAGGTTGAGCATGAACACGGGGCCATCAGTGTTGCCCTTTGCCCGTTTCGTGAAGACCTCAATTTCTGCTGCATTTACGCTGGGTAGGTCTGCCATGTGCGGACTTTCGTCAGGTTGGACGCCCGAAGCGCCCGGCGTCGACGCCCTGAGCTGCGCGAGCCGCTTCGCTCCTGATCGAGAAACGCAGCCGCGCGGCGTTCACAGCTCCCTTGAATCGACGATTTCGGAGCCGGAGCGGACACGAGTGACGATACCCAGGTTGGCGGGCGTCATCCTGCCGGGTTGCCGTACCCATCGGATGGCGAGGACGTGCTCCGCTTCATCGGACGTGATCGGGGCAGACTCCCGCCGGCCAGGCCCTCCGAACTCGGCCGGAGGGCCTGGCCGGACGGGCTACGCCGTCACGGTCTCATGCCCAACCCGGATGACAGCGGCGTGCGGACCGTCGCCCACCACGGCTTCCTTGGGATCGATCATTCCCAGCTCGTTGACGACTTCGAAGCGACCGTTGCGAGCTTGGGCGATGTACATGTTCATCCGCACGTGGTGCTGGCCGGGCACCATTTCCGCCGCACCGCCCGGCCCCGCCGCGATCCTCGCGTGATCGAGCGCCCGGATGACCTTGACCTGGTCGAGCGAGCCGGCCTCATTGACGGCGGCCTCCCAGAGTTTCAACCCCCGGTACATCCCCGTGCACGCACTTCCGGCGGTGAACATGGCCGCGCCCGGAAAGCGGTTGTCGTAACGGGCGAGAAGGTCCGCGCTGAACGGCTCCCCGACCGCCTGGTAGTAGTCGAGGCAGCTGTAGAGACCCTCGACGTGCTCCGCCGGCACCAAGTTGAAGAAGTTCTCGTCGAAGTAGGTGCAAACGATCGAGCCGCCTCGCGCGGTGAAACCGGCCTCGTGGAGCAGCTCGAGGAAGGGCGTCAGCCCCGGCGGCACGATCGTGTTGAAGACCACATCTGCATCGCAGGCGATGATCTTCTCCACGGTCTCGGCGTAGTCGGTGTGGTCCATCGGGAAGTACTCCTCCCCGACAATGGTGCCGCCCTGCGCCACCACGACCTCACGAACCTTGTCGTTCAGGACGTGCGGCCAGATGTAGTCCGTCGACGGCAGATAGAACGTCCTCGCCCCCGTGCGGTCCATCAGCCACGGGATCAGCGGCTCGACCTGCTGGGCAGGAACGGGCCCGGTGCAGAAGATGAGCGGGTCGCATTCCTGCCCCTCGTATTGCTCTGGATAGATGTAGAGCGTCTTACCGTCGGTCACCGCCGGGCCCTTGATGGCCTGTCGCGTGGAGCTGTAGATGCCGCCGAAGACCACGTCGACGTGGTCATCGTGGACGAGCTTCCTCGCCGCGGCTTCGGCCGCGCTGTCGGTGGTGGCGCTGTCCTCGAGGCAGAGCTCGAGCCGACGGCCGAGCAGTCCGCCGCTGGCGTTGATGTCATCGATGACCATCGTGGCGACGTTCGCGTTTGCGATTCCCATGAATGACAGCGGACCCGTCTGGTCCGTGATGACGCCGACCTTGATGGGCCCTGCGGTGGTGTTCGCGTGTTCCATGACGTTCCTCCGATGTCGATTCGCGATGACCGCGTGGTGGGCGGATCGCGGGGTCTGCCCGGCGGCCGGTACGCGCGCTCACGGTCGCCGTGGCGGCAGCAAGCGCTGCGTGGGAGCGGTCCCGGGGCGTCGGGGCGTCGTCCTTCGGCGACCCCCACGGGACGACGTGTTAGGCCGCGAGCTGGCAGTCGAGCGCCGCCACGACTGGCCGGCCCTTGTGGCCGGCGTTTTGCATGATCCCCGGAACTTCGGGGTCGGTGACGAAGTTCTTCCACCCTGTGTCATCCCAGTCGAAGATCACCCAGATCCGGTCGTCCTCGTTGGGGTCACGGAAGACGCGCGCACCCTTCGAGCCGTGCTCGCGTCGCTTGTCCGCGCCGGCGGTCGAGAAGACCTCCATGAAGCGCTCGAAGTCTTCGAACTGCGTCGTCGCCAGGATCATTGTGTGCTCCTTTGGGTAGTCGATATCAGGGCGGGGTGCCCCGGATGACGCGGTCAGCTGGTCCAGCCCGCAGCCCACGCCACGGCGTCGGCAGGCCGGTTCTCGAAGCGGACAACCTTCCCGTCGCGCATCTCGAACACGTGCTCGAAGCCCGTGTCGAGCGTGACGCCACTCTTGTTCCTGCCCGTGAAGCGGCCCGTGACCACGACCCGATCGCCGTGGTCGACGAGCTCGTTCGGGTCGACGTGGTACTCGTCGAAGTTGGCGCCGATCACGGCAAAGACACCGGTCGCGATGGCGTCCGGCCCGACGAACGTGCCCGACGGCGAGTCGCCACCGCCGCATTCGACCCACTCCGCCTCGGGGTCGAGCTTCGCGAGGACGGCGGCTGCGTTCTGGGTAGCGAAGTCCTCGTAGGCGGTGCGGATGGTGTCGATATCGTGCGAAGACATCGGGTGCTCCTGATCGTCAGGGGTGGTGACGGGAGGAGTGTCGTCGCGGCCGTACGACGCCGCATCGGGCGAACGCCCTATCGGATGCGCACGAGGTCCTGCTCGAAGGCCCACAGCGTTGCCGCCGCCCGACTGCGCACGCCGGCCTTCTGATAGACGTGCTCGACATGGTGCCCGACGGTCTTGGCAGAGATGCCGAGGTCATCGGCGATCTCCTGGTTCGACCTGCCGAGCACGAGTACCAAAAGCACATCCAGTTCGCGCTCGGTCAGCCCGGCGGGCAGTTCGCGGGGACGCCGGCGCAGACGGTGTCCGGCGGCCGCCAGCACCGCGTCGACCGCGTCCCGATCGAGCCGCCCCGCCATAGCCTCACGCATCAACTCCGCTGCCGCCTCGGGCGCGCCGAGCGCGGGCCGGTGCGGCCGTGCCTCGCACATCGCGGCGTAGCAGTCGGCGGCGGCGAGGATACGGGCGGACTGATCGAGTCCCGACCCACGCGTGCCGCGGTGGTAACCGGAGCCGTCGAGACGCTCATGGTGTGCACCCGCCAGGATCCCGATCGGCGCAAGAGCCGCCGACTGGGCGAACGCGCGCTCGGTGAAATGCGGGTGAAGTCGCACGCGCTCCCACTCCCCGAAACCAAGCGGCCCCGGCTTCTCCCAGATCGCGTTCGACACGCCGACGCGGCCGAGGTCGTGTGCGAGGGCGGCCCGCTTCACAACCGATACGGACGCCGCCGGAAGGCCCAGGCGCCAGGCGGCGGCCTCGGCGAGCTCCGCCACACCGGTCGAATGCTCGCGAAGCCACGGCGACTTGAGGTCGGTGAACGCGGCGATTGCGGCGAACGCCGTGTCGACCCGTTCGCCGGCGATCCAGATCTGCGGAAACGGTTCGACCTCCAGCGCCTGCTGCCACATTCGCGTCTCGTCCAGATCGGCGAGCATATCGGCGAGGTTGCGCGTCGCGAGGCCGGCGAGTCGGGGCTCATACGCGCCTCCCGACCGACCCTCGACGACGTCGCGGGCCGCCTCCGGGCCGGCGGCCGTCAGGAACACGGAGATGTCGCGCGCCACGTGCACCAGCCGCATCGGCAGCGGGATCTCATCGCCGCTCGCGAGCCCCGGGAACCCGAGTCCGTCCCAGCGTTCAAAAACGTGTTCGAGCGCTGCCTGGGTGCCCGAACTGAAGCCGAGCCACCCCGCGAACCGCTGCGCCACCTCACAGTGCATCGCCAGCGTTTGTCGGGCAGCCGGGAGTCCGTGGTCGACCGCCGCTTCGACCATACTGGCGCGGATCTCCGGCGTGCGGCCGAGTCCGACGTTCGCCTTCAGGAATGCGATGACCTCGTCGACGTTGCCGGTGTCGACGAGCGCAAACGCGGCCCTCGGCACGATGTCGTCCCCGTAAATGTGCGCCGCCTCGTGCCCGTCCGAGGTGCACCCCGATGAATGTAGGAGCGCCACGTAGTACGTGTCGACGAGTTCCTGTCGCGACGCCCCGGCGAGCTCGCCGAGACGGACCGCAAGCGCCGCGGTGCGCATTGCGTGCTCGAGTGGTTGCCCGGTGCCGAGGTCGGTCGCGAGGGAGAGCGCGCCGACGACCTCAGCCGCGCGGATCGGCTGCTCACCGGGCGACGGCGAAGTCGGCTCGACCGCGGAATCGTTCATCGCCATGTGACGACCCTAGCCCCATCTCACTCCCCCGGCGAGCAACGGCAACGGGCTGAGCCGCCCGGCAAAACACGGCTTGCCTGCAGGCGAGTCGATGTCCCCACCCGCTTGCGCGCTCCATCCGGCAATCATCGGCTGGGACCCGGTGCGTCCGCGCCGGACCAACAATCGGGGCAGAATGGCTCGGTCGAAGCTGCGAGCGTCACCCATCGCTATCCGGGGTCTGCCCTCGACGCGTGCAGCGCCGGGTCCGCGGATGGCGTCTCGTCGTGGGCTCGTGCTCCACGACTCCGGGCCAACAGCTCACGAACGGTGAGTCTCGGTCGATGTTCGGCCCATCCTCGCAGCTCGCTCCCGGTCCGGCGGGCACAGCTCGTCCGTGTACCGGTCCCCGCAAGCTGGCCCGACGACCTCGCCTCCCATTTCATTGGGTGTGATCGGGTCGTTCGCCGGTGCACAGGTGGCAACGGGTCGCAATACACCGCCCTGCACGAACCGCGTCGCGCTAAAGGGCGAAACAGGTAAGACTGGCTTGTCCTGGGCTCTCCGCGCCACGGACCGCAACCAGCCACAAACGCCGCGGCGTCCTCGTATGAAGGGTTGAGCAGTGCGAATCCGCTCGTCGGCGCTTACTCCCAAGCCACGGCCGGCGCGACCACGGTGCGTGTGGACGCGTCCGGTTTCTCACCGCATGAGGCCACAGTCACGCATGGCTCTCCAACGGCATTGAAGGGTGCGAATCTGCCGTCGAGAATTCCTACGAAGGCCGCAGCGACGCCTCCGGGACAATCGGCTCGAACAACTCGACCGGGTTGCCCGAAGGGTCCTCGAGCAGGATCTGCTTCCCGCCGACGCCGGTCACGACGTCATTTCGGAAGCGCGCCCCACTCGCGCGAAGCCTCTCAACGGTGGCATCCAGATCAGACACCTGAATCGTAAACCGATTCCATCCGCCCGGCTGTGGGAGTGTCCCATCCGGCATTGCCTGTCCGCCCCCTGGCCCACCGCCCGTGGCGCTCAACACAAGGCGAAGGTCTCCTCGGACGAGCATGGCGAAGGTAGGCGCGGGGTGCATCTCCTCCTGGAAGCCAAGCTGTGTGCAGTAGAACGAGATCGCATCGTCAACGTCGTTGACGATGTAGCGGACGCTAACCGTGGCCATGGCCTTCTCCGGGCCTCATTCTGGAATCCACCTAGAAGCTAAGCGCCGCGGGGTAATGCGTCAACGTCCGGGAGCCATGGCCTGGCCCCGGCTCGCGCTGGAGGATCCGGAGGTTGTGACATCTGAGGGGTCCATCGTCCCGACATGCTGCGCGTCCGCTTACGGTGGATGCGCCCCTAGCTCCGGCCGTGCGCTCCGCGTTCGCGTGGGGAGGTTCCGCATGGCATTGGGCGCTCGGGCGCCTCTGGGTTGGATTGAGCGATCTCTGCCGGCGGCGGTGGCAACAGGTGGCAACACACCACCCTGCACGAACCGCAAAGCGCAAGGGGGCGAGACGACCAAAATTGGCTCGAACGAGACCTGCACCGCCACGGACCGTGACCAGCCACAAGCGCCGCGGCGTCCTCGTAATGAAGTGGTCAGCGGCGCGAATCCGCTCGTCGGCTTCATCCCCGTCCCGGCCGGTGAACGGGTCTGCGTTGGGCCCGCGAAGCAGTGGGGTGCGATAGGGGCGGTCCGCCGCCCTCTGGGCGCTCGACTTGATCCCGGGAAGTCGCCGCCAGGTCGTCGACACCAGAGACCGTGCGGGCCTCGGTGATCACGACAACCTCGCCAGGTCCTGTCTCGTATGCCTCAGCAGGCGTCTGCCTCTGCCCATCCGCGCGATCGTCCTGATCGCGGTAGCGCTGAGCGTCGGCGCGGCCAGCTTGCACGCGGGCTACTGGCAGGCCGCTCCAGCGTTGAGACCGCCCTGGGAGTACACCCAGCTGGTCGTGATCTGCCACTGGTAGGCCGCAATGAGCTCGGCGGGCGCGGCACCAACTTCAGGCAACGTCGCGCGATGGGCCCGGATGTCGTGACAGGCGGCTGGATCCGCTCGGCGTTCGTGACCCTTACGCCGAGGTTGTACATCGTCGGAGTGATGCGATCTTACGTCGCACCCGCCTCACGGTCATCCACATGAGGCCCGGCGCGACCACGTATCTATCACGGGCGCGGCAACGGGGGCGGGCGTGACGCGGGCGGCGGGCGGTCCATTCGTTATCCGGGCGTCGGGATGCCGATGTGCTCCCGGCGGTCTTAGCGGCCCTCAGCCCCCCGGCGGATCCGGTCCAGACCCTCCTCGAGGACGTCGTCCGGGCACGCGTACGTCAGTCGGATGTGTCCCTCACCGCGGTCGCCGAACGAGCTCCCTGCGACGACGCCGACGCCGTGGCTCTCGATCAGGTGGTCGGCGAACTGCTGGGAGGTCATGCCCGTGCCGCGGATGTCCGGGAACACGTAGAACGATCCGTCGGGGCTCAGGCACTCGATGCCGTCGATCGCGTTGAGGGCGGCGACGGCCTTGTCCCGCTTGGCCTGCAGGCGCGCGGTCTGCATGAGCACGTGGTCCTGGGGGCCGGTGATCGCCGCCAGGGCGGCGATCTGCACGAACGCCGGCACGTTGGTGACCGAGTTCTGCTGGAAGATGTCCATCGCGGTGATGAGCTCCCTGTTGGCCACACACCAGCCGATCCGGAACCCGGTCATGATGTAGGTCTTGCTGAACGTGTCGACCAGGATCGAGCTGTCCGCCATCCCGTCGAGCGCAGTGATGGACCGGTGCACCGACGGCGCGTAGACCATGTGGCTGAAGATCTCGTCGCTGAGCACCATGACGTTGTGCTCGAGACAGATCTCGGCGACTTCCTCAAGGTGACCGACCGCCATCCCGTTGGGTCGCTGCGGCGAGTTGATGATCAGCACCTTGGTGCGCGGGGTGATCAGACTGCGCAGGCTGTCCAGGTCGAAATGGAAGTCCGGCTCAACCAGCGGCGCGTAGACGACCTTGCCGCCGGCGTAGGTGATCCAGAACTCGTCCGGCGGGTAGCCGGGGTTCGGGAAGATGACCTCGTCGCCCTGGTCGACCATCGTCAACAGGAATTGCGTGAGCGCGTGCTTGGCGCCCATCGTGATCAGCACCTCGTCGCGCTCGGTGACACGACCCCGCGCCGTAGCCTCCGCCGCGACGGCGTCGCGCAACTCCGGAAGCCCCGCGCCGGGCAGGTACCGTACGTACCCGTCGCGTATCGCCTGCTGGCAGGCCTCCATGATGTGTGGGGCCGGGACGAACTCGGGGCCCTGGAAGTCACCCTTCTCAAAGTGGATGACCCGCTGGCCCGTCTCGCGCTCGAGTGCCTCTGCCTTCCGCATCGAGGCCCACTGCTTGGGCAACACAAAATGCGCGGTGCGGCCCGACAGGCGCGAAATGCGGCGCGAGGGATTCAATGTCGTGGACATGGTTCTCGACTCTCTCTCTCTAACGGTCCATTCGTCCCCATCATAGATCGGCAGAAACCTTGTGTCTAAGACATCTTCGCCGCAAATTGATAGTGTATGACTATGAGTGTGACGCTCCAGCGGTTGCGTTACTTCCTAGCTGTCGGCGACGAGCTGAACTTCACGCGCGCAGCGGAACGGCTGCACATCTCCCAGCCGTCGCTGAGCGCGCAGGTGCGAGCGTTGGAGCAGGGGCTCGGGCTGGAGCTCCTGCGGCGCACGACCCGGCGCGTCGAGCTGACCCACGCCGGCGAGGCCCTGCATGCGGACGCCCGTCGCCTCCTAGAGGACCTCGATCACGCCGTGGCGCGCGCCCGCCGCGCGCAGGAGGCCGCCTCGTCTGAACTGAGGGTCGCCTACACGGCCACCGTCGGATACCAGACGCTGCCGCTCATCCTCGACGAGCTCGAAGCGCGTGCGCCCGAGGTGCGGGTAAGCGCGTTCCGTGCATGGAGTACGCAAGTGTCGGATGCGGTGCGCAACGGCGCTGTCGAGCTCGGGATGGTCCGCGAACCGGAGCCGGCCGACGACCTGGAGAGCCGGACGATCCGGAGGGAGCCGCTGGCGGCGTTCATGAGTGCGCGCCACCGGCTCGGCGACCTATCGAGCCTCCGGATCGCCGACCTCGAAGGGGAGACGATGATCGTCGTGCCCAAGGAGCTCGCACCCGGCTTCCACGACCGGATCTTGGATCTGTGTGCCGCGCGGGGGTTTGCGCCCACGCTGATCGACCAGTCCGTGCCCGACACCCGCGAGCCGCTGCTGGCACACCTGGCGCGCCATGCCGAACTGGTCTTTGTCGGACCGGTCTCAATGGCCTCCACGTCCTGGGAGGGGGTGGTGCACGTCCCGATCGCCGATCCCGATGCGGTGCTGGGCCTCAGCCTGATCTGGTCCGCGCGCGGCCCAAGCACGACCGCTGCACTCGCCATTGCCGCCGCCGGCGCGGTCTCCGAGCGGGAACGGTGGCTCGGCTGAGGCCACGACCGGCGCGGTACCGGATCCTCAACGGCGCTTGCCGGTCACCGGTGGCAACGGGGTGGCAACACACCACCCTGCACCAGCCGCAAGACGTTTTAGGGGGCGAAACGGGCGAAACCGGCTTGTCCCAGGCAGCCGGCGCCACAGACCGCAACGAGCGCCAAACGCCGCCGCGTGCTCCTTGTGAAGTGGTCAGCGGTGCGAATCCGCTCGTTGGCTCGTACTCCCTCACCGGTGATACACGGGTCGGGGACTCGACGCCGCTCAGGTGCGGCGACGCGCAAGGGCAGGTCAGGCGCGACTCAGACGACTGGCACGACGACAACGTGCACGTGGGGCATGCGTACACGTTGCGAGATCCACTCGGCTGCCTCTTCTGTCGACACGATGACCACGACGTCGGGGTGATCGGTCGGGGCGTCCGACCGCGTGGCCGCAAGCTCCGCGGCATAGCTGCACCAATCCGCGGCGCGTCCTGACCCAGCGTGGACCGATGGTTCGTGGATGCGCGCCTCGGGACGGAGCCGCGCCGGCGGTACGCCGGGCGCCGGCCCGGGACCCTCGTCCATGGCGCCGGTCAGCGCCGCCCACGGCGGTGCCTGCCGAGCCGAGCGGTCGCGGGACATTCGCTCGCGGATGATCGTGTGCAGGACACGTATGCCGTCACGGACCGCATGCAAGTGACTCTCCCCGTGCAGCCGGTCGTGCTCGACGCTCGGAACCTCGACGACGTCGAGGTTTGCCCGAACGGCGCGTAGCGTCAGCAACGTCTCAACCTCAAACCCTGTGCAATCCACGGCGAGCTCCGGCAGGCACCGCCGCCAGAAGGCCATGTAGCCGTAGCAGAGGTCCGTGTAGTCCACACCGAAGAGGGCGTTCACCGTCCCGGTCAAGATGCGATTGCCCCAGCGCCGCGTCGAGGTGAGGTCTTCGCTGCCGCCGCGCGGCATGTACCGAGAACCCTTTACGAAGTCCGCTCCGTGCAGCAGCCGAGAGACGAACAACGGGATCTCCAACGGGTCTGTTGACCCATCGGCGTCGAGCATGACGATGATCTCTCCGCTGCACATCGCGAATCCGCATGCAAGGGCATTGCCCTTGCCGCGGCTCGTCTGGACGACCACCCGCACGTCGGGGCGCACCGCCCGTGCGACGGCGATGGTGTCATCAGTGGAATGCCCGTCGACGACGATCACCTCGTCGACGCACTCGGGCAGCCGCGACAGGAAGTCGGGCAGGTTCGCTGCCTCGTTCATTGTGGGGATCACCGCACTCACGCGTGGCGCGTCGCCGTCGGGCGTCATCGAGACGGATGCCGCTCCGCTCCCGTCGGGGGAGATCCGCACCATGCCGGTGTGCGCCAGGTGGGCGACCTGGGGCCCTGACGGCGCGGGATCGTGCGGTGGTCCGCCGAGGCGTCCGGCGCCACGGTTGCGCACGTCATTGGTCGTCGGATCGCTCATATCACTTGTATCGGCGCCGAGACGCGTCCAATCAAGCGCGCCGAACCCCGCCCAGTACCGCCCAGGCCGCTGGCGGCGTGGGTCCCGGGGCACGGACGGCGATCGCCGATGCGGCCCGATCTGGCGTTCACCGGCGACCTGACCCCGCAAGCGGCACGCGGGCGCGGGCCAACGTGTTCACCGGGTGTGAAGGGGTCAATCGAGCCGATATGGAGCTCGATCCAGGCCTCGCACGCGGAGTAGTGATCATCTCTGGCAGATCGGGGCTCCGCCGATACCGTACGCACGTTACGACCCGGCACTGGCGGGCGGCCAAACCGCAAAGGTGATCACTCCCGGCGCCGCCTTTTCATACAGTTGGGCGAGACGCGCGAGCTCGCGTGGCGTCAGGCGCCCCAGGTACGTTTCCCGCACCACCCGGTGGTGGACGACCTGAGCTCTGCGAAGAGCCTCGAGGCCGGTTCGGGTCAGCACAGCCAGCGACCCGCGCCCATCGCTGGGGTCCTGCTCACGACGAACGAGGCCGCGATCCTCAAGATCGATCACCACCCGAGTGATGCCGCTGGGGCTCACCATTCGTCGTGCGCCGAGGTCGGTCATTCTGAGTTTCAGGTCCGGGGCACCGACCAGGGTGATCAGCACGCCGTAGTCGCCCAAGGTGAGTTCTCCCGCCTCCCGCAGGCTCCGGTCGATCTGACGCATTGCGGTCTCCCGTAAGCGGATCAATCCCCGCCAGGCACGGAACTCCTCGGTGCTGAATGCGTCAGCCTCGGGAAGCTCGGCCAGCAAGGCATCCGTTTCAGGTGAATTACTTGACATGGTGAAAGACATCTCCCATAGTCTCTTTGCGAATGTGAACTACTTTACTTGCGTCTGTGAACCACATTAGCGGAACGCCCCGACGTTCCCGACCTGAAAGGACTGATCATGGCGACACTTCTGGTGGACCACGAGGTCACGGACTACGCCGCATGGCGGACCGTGTACGACACGGTCGACGGTGCCCGGGCACACGCCGGCGTCACTTCACACCGAGTGCTGCAGGACACCGCCAATCCCAACCATGTGGTGGTGGAGCACGTCTTCCCGGATGCTGCAGGTGCGGGAGCCTTCCTCGAGAACCAAGATCTGCGCGAGGCGATGGGACGCGCAGGCGTGATTCCCGGACCGGTGGGGGCCGTCGTGCTCGATGACGTCAGCTGAGCAGCGCGTGCTATCCGTGGCGCCTGTCGGTGGCACGTATCAAACCGTGAGCCCGGATGGTCGCGAGGATGGCCGCATCGCTGATTCCCCGGGCACACGCACCAGCGGTTGCCATCGCGACCGCGGCCGCGCCGCCATCCCCGATCGAGAAGAACGACCCTGAGCGATCACCCGACTCCCGAGCGCATCATGCAGGTGGGTCTTGGGTTCTGGGCGTCCAAGGCCCTTTTGAGTGCCATCGAGATGGGCGTCTTCACCGAACTTGCCCGGCATCCCGAGGACCTCTCATCGCTGCGTGACCGGCTCGGGCTGCACGAACGCGCGGCGCACGACTTTTTCGACGCACTCGTGGCGCTCGGTTTCCTTGAGCGTCGTGAGGGCGTGTACTACAACACCCGTGAGACCGACCTGTTTCTCGATCGCCGCAAGCCGTCGTACCTCGGCGGGATCCTCGAGATGGCGAACCACCGCCTGTACGGGTTCTGGGGCGGGCTGACGGAGGGCCTCCGCACCGGGCGCCCGCAGAACGAGACGGCCGCTGGACACACGCCGTTCTTCGAGACAGTCTACGCCGATCCTGCGCGACTCGAGGAGTTCCTTGCGGCGATGACGGGGCTGAGCCGCCCCGCGAACATGACCATCGCGGCGACCTTTCCTTGGCGCGACTACGCCAGCTTCGTGGACGTCGGTTCCGCGCAGGGGGATCTCGCGGTGCAGATCGCCCTCGCCCATCCGCATCTGTCCGGAACGGGCCTGGATCTGCCCGAGGTCGCGCCGATCTTCGAGGACTACGTGGCCGCCAAGGGTCTCGCCGGGCGGGTGGCGTTTGCCCCGGTGGACTTTCTCCAGGCGCCCCTGCCGGCGGCCGACGTCATCATCATGGGGCACGTGCTGCACGACTGGGACCTCGAGACCAAGCGAATGCTGGTCGGCAAGGCCTACGACGCTCTTCCGGACGGCGGCGCACTGGTCGTCTATGAATCCATGATCGACGACGACCGCTCCCAGAACATCTTCGGACTGCTGATGAGCCTCAACATGCTTATCGAGACCGACGGGGGCTTCGACTACACCGCCGCGGACTGCCGGGGATGGTTGACCGACGCGGGCTTTACCCGCACCTCCGCACAGCACTTGGTGGGTCCGGACTCCATGGTGGTCGGGATCAAGTAGGGATCTCCGGATACCGAGCCCGCCGCCGTCACGCTGCGTCGACGGGCTCGGTCGCAGAGAAGTCCATCTCCCGAATCACCTCCGCGACGACCCGCGCGTTGTCGTGGGCCTCGTCGCGAGGGCGATACGGGGTATCGGCTCCGGGGTCATGACGAATCACGCGGATGGCCTGCTCCGGACCATTGCGTCGCTGCACATCGGACCGTCGAGCCGACGGCCGAACGAGGACGCCAACGACGCCGCGCCGGTCTGGTCCGGCACCTTCACGGGGCGAGGTCCACAATGACTGCCATGTGGTCACGGGTCACTGCCCGCGCACTCAGACAAGAGGTAACACGCTGATGACAGAGCACAGGATCGCCACGCAGGAACAGTGGCAGGCAGAGCGCGACGAACTGCTCAAGGAGGAGAAGGAGCTCACCCGCCGCGGCGACGAACTGGCCGCGAAGCGGCGCGGGCTGCCGTGGGTCCCGGTCGAGGACGAATACCGGTTCGAGACCGAGCACGGCACGAAGACCCTCTTAGACCTCTTCGACAGTCGCTCCCAACTGGCCATCTACCATTTCATGTTCGGGCCGTCCTGGGACGCAGGCTGCCCGGTCTGCTCCTCGATCGCGGACACGCTCGATCCCCAGGTCGCCCACCTCAAGGCCAGGGACACCACTCTTGTGCTCGCCTCCCGCGCGCCGGTCGAGAAGCTGGTCGCCTACAGGCAGCGGATGGGCTGGGGTATCGACTGGGTCTCGAGCGGCGGCAGCGACTTCAACCGTGATCTCGGCTTCCTGTACACCGAGGCGGAGCTGAAGCCGTTCCTGGCGGGCGACATCCCGCCGACGGTCGAGCAAAACGCGCGCATGTGCGGCACGGACGTGGTCGGGTACGTCTCCGAAGGACCGGGCCTGAGCGTGTACGCGCTCGCAAACGGGAACGTCTACCGGACCTATGTCGCGACCGCCCGCGGCCTGGAACTCGCAATGGCCTATTACGGTCTGCTGGACCGGACGCCGAAGGTTCGCGACGAGAGCGCCTCGGAGCCGTCATGGATCCGTCGCCACGACGAGTACGTGTAGACCGCCAGCCAATCGCGTGTCGTCCGCTCCGACCCCCGGGCCGATCGGCGATGACGGCCGCGAGCCGACTCGGCGCGTCGAAAGGAGGGTCGCAGAGGGGCGCCGCCGATGTCCAAGCAACCGGCCAGAACGGTCGCACCCGACCGTTTGACCAGGTGTGATGGGGTCTCGCCGGCCGGCTACCGACGCGACACCGGCCTCGACAGCGGTCCCGTATGGCCGCCGCTACCGAGGTGGTCACACGAACGCTCGCCGAGCGCGCGGATCAATGCACGGCACCCAGGACCGCGGCGCCGAGACCCCGCCCCAGCGCCCAGATCCGCGGCTCGGCCCCGTCGAGCGCCGAGCGACCTACTCGGTCGCGGGCGCGATGTTCGCGTTGTGGTGGAAGACGTTATCCGGGTCGTATTGCGCCTTGATCCGACTCAGGCGTGCGTACTTGTCGGGGCCGTAGCTCGCAAGCACGCGATCGTGGTCGAGATCGGTCATGAAGTTGACGTAGCTGCCCGCACCCTCGGCGTGCGGCACCAGGTCCGACCAGAAACGTCGGACCCATTCGCGGTCGGCCTCCAACAGGTCTGGGGTGGGTGCGACGGCTGCACGGTTGAGGACGTAGCGCGTCGCGCGACGCCCGCCAAAGGCCGTCTCCGAGTCGGAGCGGCGGGCATATTCACCGCCGAGGACAAATGTCGGCGTGAATGACATCGGAGACGCCTTTGCCGGCAGATGCCGCGCGACCACGTCGATGACCTCGTCGCTGAGCTCCACGAGGGACACCGCCTTCTCGTATGCGCGGATCCCCCAGGGCGCGCTTTCGTCGAACATCTGCTGCAGCGCCACGTACGGCATCGGTGTGTCGAAGACGAACTGCGGTGGGGCCGATCCCCTGAGTTCTGAGACCGCGTGAGCGTACGCATCGCCCGCCCCGTGGTCGACCAACAGCACCGCATACCCCGGGGCGCCCTTGTACTGATCGGGCACGAACGGCGCCGGAGGGGCATTAAGCCCCGCGATGAACATCGCCGTTGCGTCCGGCAGGGTCTTCTCGAGCTCGCGGGCAACCCGCAGTGCAGCGGGGCCGTACTCGAGGTCCCAGAACGAGAGACCAAGCTGCACGAGTGGCCCGACGTCGTGCAGCTGGAACTCGAACTGGGTCACGATCCCGAAATTCCCGCCCCCGCCCCGAATCGCCCAAAACAGGTCCGGGTTGTCATCCTGGGACGCCCGGCGGACGGTCCCGTCTGCGGTCACGATTTCCACCGAGAGGAGGTTGTCGCAACTCAGGCCCGCACGGCGCGTCAGCCAGCCGAAGCCACCGCCAAGGGTCAGCCCGGCGACGCCCGTGTGGCTAATGAACCCGCCGGGAGTACCGAGGGCGTGTTCCTGTGTGGCCGCGTCGAGCTGCGCCCAGGAGGCCCCTCCACCGCAGGTTGCACGTCGTGCGCCCGGATCGACCTGGACGGCGTTCATGTCACCAAGGTCAATCATGAGCGCATCATCGGCGATGCACGAGCCCGAGAAGTTGTGACCACCGCCACGGACCGTTACCTCGCGACCGGCATCCTGGGCGAAACGCACGGCGGCCGCGACATCTTGCGGGGTCCGCGGCTGGACGATCAGCCACGGGCGCCGGTCGATGTCCCCGTTCCAGACGCAGGACCGGCGTAGGTCGTCATAGCCCGACGCATCACGCGCCACCACCTGGCCCGAGAAGACCTCCCGCAACGAACCCACCGTCGCGTCCGCCATCACCTCGCCTCCTACGTTGTCGACCCTGTGAGATGATCCGCGCCAGCTGGTCCGCTGGGCCGCGGTCCGTGATTCACGTCCAGTCTCATCGCACCGTCGGCGTCGCGTCAAGTGGAATGCGCCGTCAGTCGGGACCGGGGCCAGACGAGGAGTGGCTCGGGTCGTGCGGTGAATCGGACGCTGGCGGGTGGGCGTGCGTGCACGCACCGCCAGCCGGATTCGCTTGTCGACGGTGCGCGGTCGAACGCGGCGTGCCCCGTGGCGGTTGTGATGTCTGACGACTCGCCGTGCACGTCGACCGTGCCGGTGAACCCCGCCTCACCGAACGCACGCAGCGATGCGGCGAGCGTGATGTGGTGCCAGACAACGCCGACGTCGTAGGGGCGCGCGACCAGGCTCGCCCAACCATCGCCGTACGCGTTGAGGCCTCCTCGGCGCCGGTCGGAGCGGACCTTAGGTGGATCGCGGACTGCAGAGCTGATGGCCCGCCCCGGCTCAGCGATCGCTCGGCGCCAGTCTCGGTCCCACGGACGGCGGCCCGCTGATCGATCGTCGAGGATGTGTGTCGAGGACGCGAGCATGCCCCCGAGACGAAGCACGCGATGAATCCCCGAGACCACCGTGCCTCGGTCGGCGGGGCCAACGCCGTCGATGCCGTTGACGCTGAACACCACCAGCGCACACGTGTCGTCGGTGCGGCCCTTTCCACAGCGCCACGTCAAGTGGACACGATGAGCATCGCTGATACCCGTGAAGGCACCCTCGGGCGGTGTTGGCCCGTGACCTCGAGCCTGCGCCCGAGGCTCGATCTCCCCCAGTCGGATAACGGTCACAGCGCCTGGAGCGTGTCCACCCGAAGCCAGACCCGTACCGTGCCGCCCGTTTGTTCGGCCTCGTACGAGAGGCGCCCGCCATCCGCGTCCTGAGCGATCAGGGCACCCATACTCGCGCAGGTCCGGACCGGATGTCGGGTGGGCTGATCCTCTCCCGAGCGGGTCGAGCCCAGGCCGTCGCGCACGGGGCCGAGTTCGCTTTAGTGTGAATCATCCGGTCCTATCACCCATCGGCAGCTTTGTGTCAAGCAGTGCGCAGCATGGTCGAGCAGGCGACATCGAGAGGCAACTTTCGTGCAGATGAAGATGACGAAGCCGGACGCCTACGCGTCGGACATCCGTGCGGTGATCCTCACCGCCGACAAGTTCGAAGACACCGAGTTGATCGTTCCGTACTTCCGTCTCCTCGACGCCGGCGCCCGCGTTGACATCGCGGCGCCGACCATGGACCGCATCGGAGGCGAGCACGGCTACAGTCTCGAACCCGACCTGACGATCTCCGCCGTCGATCCCGACAGCTACGACGTGCTGGTCGTCCCCGGCGGCTTTCCGGATGGCGCGCCCGCCACCGTGCGTGACACCCCGGGAGCGCAGGCCATCGCGCGATCGTTCTTTGAAAACGGAAGGCCGGTTGCCTCGATCTACCACGGGCCTTGGCTGCTCGCTTCGGCGGGTGTGGTCTCAGGCCGCCGATTGACCTCGTACTGGGGTGACGGCGTTCCCGACGATGTCAAGGCTGCAGGGGGCCTGTGGGAGGACGCTGAGGTCGTCGTCGACGGCAACCTGGTCACGTCACGGTGGCCCCCCGACCTGCCGGCATTCACGCGCGAGATGATGTCGCTCATCGACGCCTGGTCCAAGCGGCGAGAAGGAGCCTGAGCGCGCAGCAACTCCGGGGATTGCCGCCGGTCGAACCCCACGTCCCCGGGGTGGCAACGGGGTGGCACGGCACCCACCTGCACCAACCCCGAGACGCCGGCGGCCCAGATGCCGAAATTGGCTTGTCCTGGCCGCCGAGCGCCACGGACGGCAATCACCCACAAACGCCGTGGCGTCCTCGCGATGAAGGGGTCAGCGGTCCGAGTCCGCTCATCGGCCGGAGATGCGAGCAATCGCCTGCGGCCCCCGCGTGGCTCGACCGGGAGCCGGTGGGCGGCGGTCGTCCGGAAACGCCCACGCGCATTCGCGAGTCTTGCAATCCCGACCCCGCCGTGGTCGCATAGGTTCGTATGCCCCAAGCCCGCAACCCACTACGCGCCGCGGCCGGCCTCGTGCTGCTGGTCAGTGCCGCTCTACCGACGTAGGCTGCCGCAGCCGCTGTGAGCGCAGTTCCGCTTCCAGTGCCTGCGGTTGTTCCGCTTGCGACGGGAATCACCTATCAACGTCAGGTGTTGCCCGGCGGCCAAGTTGTGCATGTCATCCGGGTATCGCCCCTCGGACTGGCCACGCTCGATCCGACTGTGGTCTCGGGCGCGATCAGCAGCCGAGGTGATCTGGCCTCGGCGACCCGTGCGATGACCGCCGCCGGGGCGGTCGCAAGCGTCAACGGGGATCTGTTCAATTTCGGTCTGGCGTACCCGAGCGGCCTGACGATCACACGCAGTGCCGGCCTGGTCAGCACGCCAAATCCGCTGCGCTCAGCGTTGTTGGTCGCACCCGATGGGGTGTTGGCACTCGAGCGGGCTGCCCTGAACGGGTCGTGGGAACCCATTGCCGCGGACGGCACCAGACTCGCCCCGCCGCACAACATCAATGGGATCGACCGTCCTGCGGTGCACGCGAGTGAGTACATCCTCTTCAACCCCGGCTACGGGGGCACGATCGCGCCGCTCCCGGTGCACTTGCCGGCCGGAGCCACGGGTCCAACCCCAACCACGGAGGAATCGGCGACGATCGCCCCCGACCAGCCTGGACCGTTGGAACCAAACAGCGCGATCACGGGTACGGTCATCGCCAACAGCAGCGGCCGATCAGTGCGCATTCCCAGATCAGACCTCGTGCTGACCGGAGTCGGAGCGGCGGGGGCATCGATTGCGACCAGCCTTCCGGTGGGAACCCGGGTGTCGCTCATCGCCCGAATTGCGGGGATCACTCCAGGGACAGTGGCGATCGGTGGTGGTCCGGCGCTGGTGGTCAATGGCCATCCGACTCACGCAGCAGGAGAGGGGTTTACCGCCAGCCAACTCATCCCGCGCTCTGAGCGGACCGCCATCGGCCAAACGTCCACGGGGACGGACTTGCTAGTGACCGCCCAAGGCCCTGGCGACGGCAGCCCCGGCATCACCGTGCCACAACAGGCTGACCTCATGGCGCGACTCGGGGCACGCGTTGCGGTCGCAATGGACTCCGGGGGGAGCAGCCAGATGATCGTCAAT
>Ga0307372_10005605_pt1 | contig 18774 bp, 19 predicted proteins | sample OX1MG_FD_202533 | JGI IMG/M metagenome (GOLD analysis project Ga0307372, IMG submission 202533) | Soil microbial communities from Risofladan, Vaasa, Finland - OX-1 | ecosystem: Environmental > Terrestrial > Soil > Coastal area > Acid sulfate soil | place: Finland: Risofladan, Vaasa | collected...
TGTCCTTGGTGATGGTCGGCGCCAGAGCGACAGATCCTTAAAAGGGCACGAGGCCGGTGTACGAAAGGGTCAACCCTGGGCACTCAACCACCACCCAGGAATCGTCGCAGTGTACGAACGTAGAAACGGGCTTTAGTTGCCGACGCCGCCCGTATTCGCCGCGTGCCTCGCCACCCGACGTGGGCCTGCATCGGTTGGGTTGGTCTCGGCTCTAAGCGCAGCCGCAGCAAACCCCAAAGTCATGACCACCGAAATGACACTGAGCATGCTGGCTGTCATAAAAATCACGATGCTGAAGGCGTCGACGACGGGCGGGCCGCCGAATCCGGCGGTGAGCAGATACGGTGCGTCGGACGGCTGGTAGCTCATCTGGCTGGGATAGACATTGATCAGACCAGCCCCGATGAACCAAAAGGGTCCGTAAAGGACGATCAGGAAAGACGCACCAATCAGTCCGAGCACGAGGGCTGTTCGCTTGGTGCGTCTGAGGGTCGCGGCTGCGAAGAGAGCCACTACAAATACGTTCACGAAGGTCCCAAGGAACACGTAGATCGGCCATTGGGCCTGCCGAATCCCCCCGGCGGGGTTGAACAGTACACTCCCACCGTCGGGCAGCACCTCCGAGGCCACCAGCCAGACTGGAACTGTGGTGAGAAGGGCTATTGCCGCGCTACGAAGTGCGATCGCTGAGCGCTTACGGATCATGCGCCTTCGCCGCATATCCTAACCCCAGCCCGCCGCGCCTCTTCGAGCTTGCGGCGCTCGGCGCGCCCAAGCGCTTGCATCTGACCCCGTAAGGCCGGAGCCGCGTCCAGCCGCGCGCCCGGTCCCATCTCAGGGTTCCCTGTGTTCATCGCGTCGAACTGGTGGGCTGTCGTTATTAAACAGTTATCAGTACCAATTTCCTTACGCCCAAGACCGGCTAAAGCGGACACGCGGAGCTCGGCAACAAGCCAAGCTGACACCCATCGAGTCCGAGACGGTGCGTCCGCCAAGGGTCCTCGAATGTCCCGTTCAGCAGGAGGCGAGTCTGAGGCAGTGCACGAGCTCGCATCCGACGACCCGGACCAACGTGGAGGCGTGCTGGTGCTGGAGACTCGTGTTCGCCGTGTTCACCTTGACGAGAACATCCTCGCGCCCGGTGAGCTGAATCGGATCGATACGGATCGCTGAGGCCACTGATCACGAGCTTTCAGCAGTTCTACGGGCTCACGCCAACCAACCTCCAGCGGTCGGAACTGGCTACCATCCCAGAGTCCGCGCATAGAGGACCGGACATCGACCGCCGAAATGCAAGTCGATCGTCCTGACGAGTTAGTGTGCTCGACACCCAGCACGGTCTGAAACAGACCGGCGCATGCGAAACGATCCCCGGAGTCGGGTTGAATCTAACTTGCCTGCGATTCTCGTACCAAGGCGAAGTAGTGACCCGACTCCATATCCGCAATGAGCCCTGGCCGGACGGGCTGCCAGCCGAGCAGCGCGCGTGTCTTCGTGCTCGATGCCGGCTGGTCACTCGCGAGAACCACGCCGAGAAAGCCGAACTGATCGGCCGGCGCTGGTGTCGTCGGCAGGTTCAGCTTTCGACCGATTACTTCAGCCATTTCGCGCGTGGGTACGGCCTCATCACCGACGGCGTGCCAGACCGATCCGGCTGGAGCCTTCTCGACCGCCAAGCAGAAGAGCTGAGCGGCGTCCAAAACGTGCACGGCTGGCCATCGGCTGGAGCCGTCACCGACATAGCCGGAGACTCCCTTCTCGCGCGCGATCGCGATCAGCCTCGGGATCAAGCCGTGTACATCTCCCTCGCCGTGCACCGACCGAGGGAGACGAACCACTGATGAGCGGACGCCGTGTGAAGCCAGCGCAATCGCCGCCCGAGCGTTCTCACCCCGAAGGGCCGCGGGTCCGCCGGCGCTGATATCGTCACTCTCGGTAGCCAGCCTTCCGGGCACGGCCGGTGTGCCCGATGCGATGACGAGGGGATGGTCGGATCCCGCCAGCGCCTCACCCAAGGCCTCGATCGCTTGGCGATCGAAGGCCGCAGCCTGCGCAAAGCCGTCAGGAGTGAAGGCAACTGCATGTTTGTAGGCCAGGTGGATCACTGCATCCGAGCTCCTGGCTCCGGTCTGCAGTATCTCGACGTCATCGAGATCGCCGCGTAGCACATCGACTCCCGAAGCGTCTAGCTTCGCGGCGGCGGCGTCCGAGCGGGCAAGGCCAGTAACTTCATGACCCGCCTTCAGAAGCTCCGGCACCACGGCCGAGCCGATCCAACCACTCGCACCGGTGACGAATATGCGCATCTGAACTCCTCCACAACATGGGTGATGACACTTGGTGACCTCATCCTAGCAGGAGTGACGGCACTGAGTGCCATCGTCGCCTAGAATCACGGCATGCCGAGATGGGAACCCGCTGCCGAGGCAAGGCTGCTGGATGCGGCGGTAGCCCTATTTGAGGAGCGTGGCTACGACGAGACCACGGTCGCGGAGATCGCGGAGCGGGCGGGGTTGACCAAGCGCACTTTCTTCCGCTACTTCGCGGACAAGCGCGAGGTGCTGTTCTGGGGCGCGGAGAGAATCGAGGATCTATTCATGGGAGCCATCCAGTCGGCTCCGCCCGCTGCGTCGCCTCTCGACGCAGTTGCACTCGGGCTCGAAGCCTTTGGCCGGAGCCTCGAGGGCCAGGGTGAGGTTGCTGCACGCCGCATCCGGATTGTGCAAGCAAGCCCGGAGCTGTCTGAGCGGCAGCTGATCAAGTTCGCGTCGATGGCCGATACGGCGTCGCGCGCGCTGCGTAGCCGGGGCGTCAGCGCCGACGCGGCCGTCCTCGCGGCCGAGACGGGGATGACGGTCTTCCGGGTCGCGACCGCCCGTTGGCTCGAAGACACGAGTGACAGTACGCTTCCTCAGCTCATCGCGGAGGCGTTCGCACAACTGCGGGCCGTGGCGAGCGCCTGAGTTCGGGCGGCTTCTGGGCTCGCAGCGCTCACCAGAGTTGAAATGGGCGGCATACGAACGCCGGCGCAGCCACTGGATGCACTTTAGTGTGTCAAATAGTGTGTCAGCCGCCGCGAAGGGGCTGCGTTGACAGGCCGGTAGTGGTGATTTCGAATACAGAAATTTGGTGGACCCGATCGCGCCAGCCACCGGACGGACTTTCCGCGCACCTGAAGCAGAGCGCTCGGCTTAATCGACTCCGTGAGGGAGACAGCGCGGGCCGGCGGATGAGCTTGTAGGATCGCCCGGTCTGCGGGCTCGAGTCGAGGTCTCTTCACCTGCCAGCGAACTACGCGCAGTTGATGACGGAGAAAGGTCGGCCTGTCCCGCGAAGCCGTCCAAACGCCGCCAATTTTCGCCGCACCAATTCCCGATGCCACCCCGAGCACTGTTTCGGGCTGCACGAGCATGCCAGTTAGTGCAGCACGGCTCACGACACTGCTCAGCGCTGCCAGGAGTAGCTCAGCCTCGGCGTCTCGTGCTCCAAGCCTGAGGTCGACCAGGCCGAAGAACAATCGGAGCCAGGAGTAAAGGAACGCGAACACCATCGGGACCGCGATCCTATCGTTCAGTCAAGCCAAAACTGGGTAGCCAACCTGCGGACGAATAAGTGACGCCCACAGCCAGGTATAAGTAACCAGGGTTTGGAATCCCTCCCGCTCCGTAGTTACCGTACGCCCTCGCTAATTGGCTTCGCCTTCGCGCAAGAACGTAAGGATGGCCGCGGCGCTCTCCGCGGGTGCGGTGACCGGGCTCGCGTGTCCGTGGCCCTCGACGGCGATGGTCCGGCTCTTGGGCAGCACTCGCTCGAGCTCCTCGATGGCGCGTCGATGATGGGTCTGCGTCGCCGTCCCCCACATCAGCAGTGTGTCCGCGGAGATCGCGCCGTACCGCGTTACGTCGGAGAGCAGTTGGTCGATGCACGCGAACTCGCGAACCCAGGCCGGAGTCCGACTGACCTGCTCCAACCAGGCTGGCTGGGCACGCCTAGCCTCGATTTCTGCCGGTGGAACCTTTACCCCTTCACGCAATCCGATGACGAGGGCCGTTTCCAGGTCGCCGCGCCCGACAGCCGCTTCCATCTCTGCGCGATGTGCTTCGGAAATAATCGCCCCGTTAACGGGGAGCGGCGGCTCGACGACGATCAACTTCTCGACGTCGGTTAAGAGTGCGGCGCCGAGCGCGACGATTGCCCCCGATGAGGTGCCCCAGACCCATCTCGGCGGGCCGACTTCGTCGAGGACCGCGCAGACGTCCTCGTACTCTCGCTCGTAAGAGTAGCCGGGGCTATCGTCGCTGAATCCGTAGCCACGTCGACCTATAGCGACGCAGGTCACGGTAGAGGCTAAATGGGCCACGAGCGGGGCCAGACGCGTTGGATGACCCAACCCTCCGTGCACCAGAACCAGCGAGGGACCCGAGCCAGTGGCCAGCCAGCGAATGACGGTGCCGTCCGTCGATGTTGCCTGGTTGGGCATCGCGGGGAGTCTACAGCCCTGGGCGGCCTGAGCCGTGGTGCCTCGCGATGGAGTCCGTGTTCGGGGCGCAGTCGCCAGCGGCCCCCGAGGACCTTCGCCCGAAGAAACACGAGGTCGGGTACGACCGGCGGGACTGTCGCGATCCGTCGGTCTAGTTGATAGCGGAGCCCCAGACGATGCAACTGTTGGCGCAACCGGACTTCGGGACCCGTGTCGCGCTTTCTATTTGCACGCATGACGTTTCTCGCGGCAGGTGACGAGGCCCAAGACTGCTCCGGGCGGCGAGCACCAGATGAGCCAGGTCGCGTCAAGTCGCTAGAGCCAAACATATGTTCTGGTCAGAGCCACTCGAAGGATACCAACTGGATGCCTGTTTGCCGAAAGCCATTCGGCCTTCGTGATCTCTCGCGTTGCATAGCCAGCTTAAGTAGATTGCGGCTTCGCCGCTTGCACGACCTGGCTCAACCGGTGGGTTAGCAGGTTGGATAAGGTGCAGAATAGGGTGCGGAATCGGGTGCAAAGTTAGACGGCGGTGCGCCCATTTCCTAGACGCCAGCCTGATTTCGAATTCAGAAATTTGGTGGACCCGAGGGGATTCGAACCCCTGACCTTCTGAATGCCATGCACACGGTTGACCGTCCACCAGAGTCCACCAGGGTCGTTTTCGAGTTCAAACCTGACAGTGATTACAGGCGATCAGTCCACCAGAGTCCACCGGAGTCCACCCGATAGGCTGTCAAACGGACCGCAACATTCACTTCAAGGATCGCTCGGCCTTCCTCAGGTTCGTAAGCCGGGTCGCCGGCTTGGCGGTCATTAGACCGACCGAGGCCGTGGAGACACCTCGCAGATTATCGTGCTGTCTAGCCTGCATCGTCTAGCGGCATCAGAACGACACGACTCTGGTTCTATGGCGCGGCCTGGCGGTCGACGCGGTACTTGATGTGAGTGACGCCGGGAGATGCGACCACCGTCATCGGAGCGAACTGCAGGGCGCCGACACCGTCAAGCAACCGCTCGCCCGCGCCGAGCACGATCGGCACGATGTGGAGGTACAGCTCGTCGAGCTGGCCGGCGCGGAGAGTCTGTCGCACAGTGTTCGCGCCGCCCGCGATGTGTACGTCTTTGTCACCAGCGGCTTCACCGGCCTTGCGCAGCGCTGATTCGATTCCGTCCGTGACGAAGAAGAACGTGGTTCCACCCTGCATATGGAGCGGCTGGCGGGGGAAGTGAGTCAGGACGAACACCGGGGCGTGGTACGGCGGGTTGTCTCCCCACCAACCCTTCCAGCTCTCGTCCCACTCCCCGCGGTTGGGGTCGAACATGTGGCGGCCCATGATATAAGCGCCGGCGTTGCTGGGCGATGCGATCCCTTCGACTATGGCTGAGTCGGGCGTTTCCGGTATCGGCGGCATGCCCTGCATCCTTCTCCACGCCGCCGTCTCGAACATCCAGCCGTGCAAACTCATGCCGCCTTGGCCGATCGGGTTTTCGAGGCTCTGGTTCGGTCCCGCGGTGTAGCCATCGAGCGAGATGGATTGGTGGCAGCGCACGATACTCATCACTTTCGGTCTACAACGTTAATGATCTGGGCGCCCTCGCGGCCCACTGCCGGATACCCTGTTAGATGGTCTCGTTATCGGTTGCGTCGATCCGTGGACCTTGATGTACCAGATGTGCATCAACGACAACAAGGTCGAAGAGTTCTCGAAGACAGGGGAGCTGATGCAACCTTGGGAGGCCTACGCTCCGCCCCGGGTCAGCAGAACGAGCCAGCCAAAGTGACGGTTGATTCGAGCCGATTAAGGTGTCAGATAGGGTGTCAAATAGAGTGTCAGTTGCAGTCCTCGTAGTACGGGATGACAGCACTGATGCCAACTCTGATCTCGGAAATTTGGTGGACCCGAGGGGATTCGAACCCCTGGCCTTCTGAATGCCATGCACACGGTTGACAGTCCACTGGAGTCCACCAGAGTCGTTTTCGAGTTCAGACCGGCCATTCCCGGTGGTCGAGTAGTCCACCAGAGTCCACAGAAGTCCACCGGATAGGCTGTCAGATCTACCGGAGCATACATGTCGATCGCGCCAGCCCCTGGACAGACTTTCCGCACACGTCTAGCAGCGCGCTCGGCTTCATCGACTCCGCGAACAGGCAGCGCGGGCGGGGGGTGAGCTTGTAGACGGGCATCACCGCCGCGCCCGCACCGATTACCAGCGGGTTCGGCATACCGAGCACGAGTGGCTGTTCAGCCCGAGGCGGGAGCGGGCTATGCGGGACGCCCGCCGCGGTCAGGTCGTTATGTTGAGAGTCCGTCGCTATAGAATCGCCTCGCGCAGCTTGATCTCCGTCCGTTCATCGCCGGGCGTGTAGAGGTAGAGGCGAAGAGAAGGCTCCTCAGCGCTCTGCCTCTGAACGAGGCTTTGCTCGTGACGGGCCTCCACTTGGATCCAGGTGCTTCGGTCGCTTAGCCTGTGCGAGTGGGAGTTATGGCGTTAGTAACTAGTTTTCGGCACCTCTTCATGTTGACCAAGCCATGGCAGAGAATGGTGATCGGCCTGATTGCGATCGCCGCTGTTGTTGTCCTCGTTCTGGTCGCGTTCAGCGGAGGAAAAGCGACCAGAGCTCCAGTCGTCTCGTACACACTTCGGGGACTCTTCTTGGTGGGCCTGGTCGGCGCGTCAGGATACCTTGCGAGTCGGCGCCGCAAGCCATAACCTCCGCTTCGGTGTGCTCTTCGTGGTCCCCTTCTTCCTGCAGGACGGCCCCCACGTCAGTCCTGGCGAGGCTGGGTTTGAGCTCATGGTCCTACCCGCCGCTCTCGGGGTCATGGCTCCTTTCGGCGGTCGCCTGGCGGATCGGTTCGGGGCCAGGCGTGTGACGACTGCCGGAATGCTAGTGAGCGCAGGCGGCGGTGTCTTGATGGCGTTTGCCCACGATCCCTTGTTACCTTTGCTGATCGAGCTGGGGTTGATAGGACTCGGCTTGGGAGCCTTCACCCCGGCCAATAACGCCGCCATCATTGACCAGCGCTCCGCCAGCCGAGGCGGGGCTCGCCTCGGGCATCCTCAATATGAGTCGCGGTCTCGGTACGTCTTTAGGGGTGACGCTGACGGCGATCGTCTTCAGCTTCGCGGCGGACCCTTCGAGAGGCCTCAGCGATGCAGCTTTCTTCCTTACCGGAATCGCGCTCCTGGCTGCCCTTATGACCAGATTCCGTGGGAGGCCGGCGTTGGTATCCCACGCCAAAGCAGGCTGATTCCAATCTGCGGGTGAAATGATGCCCGGCCCACGACGCCACGCGGCGCGCCAACACTGACCGCTGGCGAAGCCTCCTCCTGAACATCTACCTGAGCCCGCAGCACCAGCCGGGTGACCTGGTTCCTCTGCCGGAACCGGGGCAAGGGGATGCCGGCTACGACCCTTTGGCGAGGTGACTCGGCACTTCGCGGCCATGGAGGAGCCGGCCCGCGAACAAGCTCGGCCGGCGTGGTCAAGTTCGGCGTCGCACAAGGCCACACGCGGGCAGCGCTCGGGCAGCCACTCCACCATTCCCATCTGGATCTCGCGCGGGTGGGAAACCGCCACTCAGGAACCCAGGACCATCCCGTCGACCGCGATGGTCTGTGGGTTGCCGCCCTGCTTCCAGGTGAGGTTGGAGAGCGGATAGGCAGCAGGGCCGTGCAGCACCGTACCGTTGAGGTGGAAGCGCGAGCCGTGGCAGGGACAGTCAAAGGATTTTCCCGCCTGGTTGAAGACGACCGAGCAGCCCAGGTGCGAGCAGTTGACCGCAAAGACGTTGAGGGTGCCCACCTCATCCTTGACCACGAACCCGGCGAACGCGAGCTCACCCGCTGCGTTGTCTCCGCCGCCGTTGGCCATGATGAATGCCGAGTTGGGGCTGGTCGGGGCGTCGAACCTGACGGCGTCCGCGTTGGCGAGCTGGTCGATGGGAGTGCTCAGCGTAACCGTGACCGGCGTCTTCTTCTGCCCCTTGGGCGGCGCCGGCCAGAGGTAGACGAGGACGGGTGCGAGGACGGTGCCGACGGTGGCGGTCAGGAGGCCGGCAATCCACCACCCGAGGAATTTCCGTCGGTTGACACGCGGGGCAGATGAGGAACCGGCCATCGGGCCCGAATTCAGCACGGTCAACTCGAGGAACCCGGATACTGTCCGAGGGTGATGGTGACTGTCTTCCCGGGCCCGCCGCTTTGAATGATCTGGACTAGGACCTTCTGCCCGGGCATCAGGTTCGCCAAGACCTCACTCAGCGCCGCGTCCGACGGGGTCGGATGCCCGTCTACCGCGGTGATGAGATCGCCGGGCAGAATCCCGGCTGCCGCGGTCGGCCCTCCGGGTTCGACGGAAGCCACCAGCGCGTCACCAGCACCAGAGACGGAGAAGAGCGAAACCCCGAGGTAGGCACGGTGGGAGTTGATCACATGGCCATAGCGGACGAGCTGAGTCGCGATGTCCTTGGCCATGTTGCTAGGGATCGCGAACCCGATTCCGTTGGCCTGGTCGCCGAGCTGGGGATCGATTGCCGCCAGGGTCGGGATTCCAACCACCTGTCCCTCGAGATCGACCAATGCGCCCCCGCTGTTGCCGGGGTTGATGGGCGCGCTGGTCTGGATCACGCCGGGCAAAGTGACGCCGCCGCCCTCGCTGACAGTGCGATTCACCGCGCTGACGATCCCATCGGTGACCGAGCTGGTCAGTCCGAGCGGATTGCCGATCGCGAGCACGATGTCACCCACCTGCAGTGCGCTGGAATCACCAAACGTGGCGGGCTGGAAACCGTTGCCTTGGATCCGGAGAACGGCCAGGTCGTCGGCACGGAAGACCCCCACCAGGCTGGCTGCATAGCGTGTGCCATTCGCCAGTGTCACCTCGAACGAGGTCGAGCCGGAGGCGACGTGTGCGTTGGTGATCACATCGCCCTTGGAGTCGAAGATCACGCCTGATCCCAAGCCCGAGAGGTCTGCACCTGAACTGCCGACCTGGTCACTGACCGCACCACATCAACGATCTGGCCTTGCAGCGCGACCGCCTGTGACGTTGCGCTGGCGGGAGGGGCAACGGTTGTCGTGGCGCCCGAGCTTGCCACGGTCTTGAGACCGGATGCCATGACTGCTGGCAGGAGGAGCCAACCGAGGCCCCCCCGCAGAAGTCCGGCTACCGCCGCCCCGAGAACGCCCAGCAGCCGGGGCCTGTTTGAGCTAATCATGTCTATCTCCTAAGGTCGGGAGTTGGGTCAAGCGGCCGGGTTGGCGACGACCCAGCCCACAGCTGCGGCGCTGACCGAATGCTTGAGCACATGGCCTTGGATCTCAGAGGGGACCGGATTCGGCACCACCTGGGGCGGCTTGGTCGCGGTTGCATTTTCGTAGACAGTTGTCGCGCCGACTTCAGGGTCTGTGAGCACGAAGAGGACCGGCTTGTTGAAGTTCACAACCAGCGCGCCGGAGCTGTTCAAGACTCTGAACGCGAAGTCGCTGACCACCGTCTGTCCCTTGGGGACGTTGCTCTGCCAGTAGCTTGGGGTGCCCTGGAGAAGCTCAAACGTCACCGGTTCGGTGAAGGCGTCGGCCGGGATCTGGACCGAGAGCTGGCCCGAGGTCACAGTCGCGGCCACGCCCGGTTTGAACTTCACAGTGGCCATCACTTTCGGAAAGCCGTATGCGGTGAGGCCGGCCGGTACCGCCGGAGTAGATTGGATTGTCTGGGCGGCAGCGCTTCCACACGCGGCTAGAACGAACCCACTCAACAGCACGGCCAGCGTATGTCTTTGATTCAGCATCCTTGGTCTCCTCCTAGCTTCGGCGCGATCCGTGCCACATGTGACCCCGAGGCACGAGACGGGTCGAAGGCAAATCCTGCGAGCGGTCACGAAAGCCACGCTAGCGGGGCATGTTGACTGGTCGACAAAGCCATGCTTAAAGGCCTCCAAAGAAGGAGGAGGGCTCTCCTGGCTGAATGCGCAGAGCCGCTGCCCGTCCGCTGGAAGCTGGCCCGGCGCGATCTTTTGGCTGACCTTTAGAAAGCAGCCATAGTTTCTTTAAGGAATGCGCGTCCTCGTCGTCGAAGACGAACAGCGGCTTGCCGCCACATTGCGGCGTGGCTTGACCGAGATCGGATTCGCGGTTGACCTGGCCTATGACGGGGACGAAGGACTGGCGGCCGCGCTCGGCGCGCCATACGACGTCCTTGTCCTCGACATAATGCTGCCCAAGCTCGACGGCTTGCTCCTGACTCGGGAGCTGAGGTCTCGACGCGTGTCCACCCCAATCCTGATGCTGACCGCTCGCGATTCGGTGGAGGATCGGGTGAAGGGGTTGGGTGCCGGCGCCGACGACTACCTCGTCAAGCCGTTTGCGATGCGAGAGCTGATCGCAAGGATCAGCGCGTTGGCGCGCCGGCAGCTGCCCGACCGCAGCGAAGTGCTGCAGGCCGGACCCATCTTGATGGACACCACTGCCCACGCCGTCCGGGTGTGCGATCAGCCGGTTGAATTGACGGCCAAGGAGTTCGCCGTCCTCCAGTTCTTTCTGCTCCACCAGAGGCAACTGCTGACGCGGAGCCAGATCATCCAGAATGTCTGGGACTACGACTTTGACGGCGGCCGCGGCCTGATCGAGGTCTACGTCGGTCGTCTGCGGCGGAAGGTCCTGGAGGCCGGCGGCGGTAACCCGTTCGTGACGCTGCGTGGCGTTGGATACAGGTTCGATCCACAGTGAGGTCGACCACCGGTTCTAGACCAAAGCCGCTGAACAGACTATGGGCGACGACTCGCGGCCGCCTGACGTTGATTTCGGTGGCGATCCTGACCGTCGCGGTCAGCATCGCGGGGGCAGCTACTTACGAGGCATTCGCGATCAGTGGCGCCGCAGACGTGGATGGAACCCTCCTCGCCGAAGCGGCGGTCCTCGCGAGTGGAATCGAAGAGAACGGCGGCCAGCTAACCTTCCGCGGCAATCAGCTCCCGAGCGAGACTGAGACCGGGATCGCGGTCTCGGGTGCTGTTGTCACCCCGCTTGGCGTGGTGCTGCAGACGCCACGCCAACCTCTGGCAGAGGCCACAACGTTGATGGGCATCGTGAACCAGGTCCGGCAGGAACGACATAGCGTCTGGATGACGGCAGCCGATGTCCAGGGCGTTCCGCGGCGCATCTATGCCGAGCCCTTGTCCAATGCGGACGGACTCGGGGCAGTGCTGGTCGTGAGCCGGTCGATCAAGGAACTCCAGTCGCAGCTAGACCGGCTGCTCCTGCTCCTGCTGCTGTTCGGAGGCATCGTTGTCATTCTGGGTGGCGGACTGGCGTACTGGCTGGCAGGTCGGGTTCTCAGACCCGTGCACACCATTTCTGCAGCCGCGCGCTCATTGGGCGAAACCAATCTCCACCGGCGGGTCGAGACCATGGTTCCCAACGATGAGCTCGGCGAGCTCGTAAGCACCTTCAACGGCATGTTGGAACGACTCGAGTCTTCCTTCAACGGCCTCAAGCAGATCACCGCTGATGCGTCTCACGAGCTGCGGGCTCCGCTGGCCCTGATGCAAACCGAAGTCGAGGTCGCACTTTCTCGCCCTCGATCGGAGATCGAGTACGTGCGTGTGCTGCGGTCGGTCCACTCCGAAATCGAGCATCTGAGCGGGACGACCGATCGCCTCCTCATGTTGTCACGGGCCGACGCCGGTGCTCTTCAGGCCACCTTGGAGAAGGTTGACGTCACCGATTTCCTGCACGAGGCTGCTGCCCGGTGGACGACTATCGCAGCCAGGCGGCGGGTCAAGCTCCAGGTCGAGGGGCCGGATTCCGGAGCCATGGAGGCCGACCCCTTGCTCTTGCGCCGTCTCATCGACAACCTGCTCGACAATGCGATCCGCCATAGCCCGCGCGGCGGCCGGATCTGGCTCCGGGCGTTTGATGCGAATGCGACGTGGACGATTGAGGTCGCCGATGAGGGCCCGGGAGTCCCGCTGGGTGAGCGCGAAAAGATCTTCGTGCGCTTCTCACGCACCGACAGCGCGCGGACGCGGCAAGGAGGAGGTGCCGGACTCGGATTGGCCCTGAGCTCTGCCATCGCCAAGGCTCATGGCGGTGAGCTCTCGCTTGCCCCGAGGAAAGAACCAAGAGGAGCCGTGTTCCTTCTTCGCCTTCCCCACCAGCCTGCGGGCGAGGTTGCGGCCGCCGAGCCCGCAGGGCAAGTCCAAACCTCGTCCTGGCACACCCGCAAGCTCGCAACGCTGAGCGCAGCGGTGCGGAAGCTGGCGCTCTGACCATCTCTGCCGCGTTTCCCCCTGGTCTCAGACCGCGCCAGCAGGCGAGTCATCGAGGTCGATCCCCGAGGCCGTGTCGCGTCGCGGTTTCCACGGCCGCTTTCAAGCGGGGCATAAGGGCCCGCACATCGGCGGCGGCCTTGGGGCGGACCAAGGACTGACGGTCCATGCAGCTGGTCCTCAGCTGGCCCGTCCGGCTGCTCGTCGTTGGGATATTGCTGTTCTCCTTGTTCGTGGACGGGGCCGGCTATGTGTACCGCATCGCCAACCACTATCCCCTGACCGGAAACGTGCCGGGACTGCCGCCGAACTTCGGTGGCTGGCCGCTCTACATCCACAAGGGCCTCGACCTCTCAGGCGGGACCCAGATCGAATACTTGCTGACGAACTTTCCGCCCGGCCAATCTCGCGCTGACGTGCAGCAGCGGACCATCAGCGTCATCACCAAACGCGTCAATTCGCTGGGTGTCAGCGAGCCCGAGATCCGCGGGGCGGGGAACAATAACGATCGCATCGTCGTCGACCTCGCAGGGGTCACCGCCGCCCAGGCCCAGCAGTCCATCGGCGCTGTCTCGAAGCTGGTCTACACGAAGTGGGTCCCGGACCCCAAGGTCACAGGCGGTCCGCAGCCCGGCTACAAACCCGCGTTCACCGGCCTGACGGGAGACGACATCTCGAGCGCCACCGCCGCTATCGACCAGCAAGGAATCGGATGGGTGGTGAACGTGACCTTCACATCGCAGGGTTCAGACCTGTTCGCCACCCTCACACGCGCGGCCGTGGCCGCCTGCCCGGGTACCCCGGGAGTCGACGCGACTGCCAGTTGCCCGCAGCGTTTCCTGACCATCTGGCTCGACCTGACCCAGCAGGACATCGCCAACTGGGAGAACCGGGCATACGCCGACAAGGTCTCGCAGAACTACGACCCGGGCTGCCTCGCCACCGCAACGCCCACCACAGTCTGTCCCAAGCTCATCGTCGACGCCATCACCCAGCAGGAGATCGACGGCGGGCAGGCGCTGATCAGTGGGTCCAACTTCACCCAGCAGAGCGCCAACGACCTGGCCACCGGCATCAACGCTGGGTCACTCCCGGTCGACCTGAAGGTGCTTGACGTGACGCAGATTTCCTCCACCCTCGGCTCCCAATCGGTGAATCTCAGCCTGGCTGCCGGTCTCCTCGGCCTCTCGATCGTGGTCATTTTCATGATCGTCTACTACCGCGTTCTCGGTCTGGTGGCGAGCATTGCCCTGCTCTTCTACGCGGGTGCCGTCCTGGCGGTCTTCAAGGTCGTGCCGGTGACGCTTACGCTGGCCGGGATCACCGGGTTCATCCTTTCCGTGGGCATGGCCGTCGATGCCAATGTCTTGATCTTCGAGCGTTTCAAGGAAGAGGTGAGGTCCGGGCGCACGATACCTGCGGCGGTCGATGCTTCCGTTCACCGCGCCTGGCCGGCGATCCGCGATTCCAACACCTCCACCTTCATCACCTGCGTGATCCTCGGGTTCGTCGGCCCGATGCAGGTGAAAGGTTTTGCGATCACGCTCGCCATCGGCGTGGTCGCGAGCCTTATCTCCTCCATCATCGTCACTCACAACCTGCTGGCGATCGTCCTCTCCGCTCGCGCCTTTCGACGGCCTGAGCTGCTAGGGGTGGAGCGTGCTCAACGGGTCTGAGGACATCGGCCCCGCGCCGGAGATATGGGCGCCAGGTCGGCGAGAACTCCCCGAATCGAGCACACCTCGTCCGCAGACGTATGGCGCAGCGTGCGCAGCAGCCGAGTCTCGCAACTGCTGCTGGTCCGGCACCGGCAGTCGGAGCTCTACATCAGCGCGGTCGCGCTCAACGTTTGATCATGGCTGGAGGCGGGCGGCAGGCTCAAGAGAGGCGCCCCGCTTGCCCATCCTAGCCCCAGAGGGGTCATGCATATTCCGGATCTGGTTGGCCGAACCAAACAGGGTGTCTGGCCAGTCTCGGCAAACGCATGTCGTCCGCCTCACAAAAGGTTCGCGAACGTGCTCAGACCTTCCCTTGGGTTGACGCGGAGACGCGGTAGCTGCCAGAGCTGGGCCCCGAGCTCGAGGTCCGAGTCTTGACGGGAGTCGATTAGGCCGCCGACGTAGCCGAACTGTTCCAACTGGGAAAACAGTTGGCGCTCGGCAGCGCCGGCGCCGGTTGGGCTCGGGTAGGGCCAGAGCCCGGTGTATGCGATGAACTGTACCGGCACTCCGGCAAGGCCCTGAAGCTGCTGCCGGCTGTCTGACACGATCGGCTTCAACCGCGCTTGGGTTAGACCCCAGAGCGCCACGTTGTCTTTCTGGGTGTGATCCTCAACCCAGAACCCCGCCGTCACGAGAGCAGTGACCTGCTCGGAGGTGATGTAGTGCTGTGTGTTGTTCGTCGCGCCCATCAGGCCGGTAGGCACAAAGAACATCGCCGTGTAACCGTGCTGCTGGAGGATTGGCACCGCGTTCTGCAGCGCCGACTCGCGGCCGTCGTCGAAGGTGAAGATCACTGGGCGGGCGGGAAGTGGGAGGCCGTAGAGGAGGTTGTCGGCAAGTCTGGTCAATGAGATAGCGGCATAGCCGTGCTGGACGAGGTAGGAGACCTGGCCGGCGAACTCTTCGGGACTCACCGTGAGTCCATAGTCGAGGTGATAGTCGTAGGCCGTCCGATAACGGGCGGGGTCGGGGTAGGGGGCAATGCGGTGGTACATGAGGATGGGAACCCGAGCATGGCGAGTAGGCACTGACGGCGGAAGCAACAACGGACCGTCCAAGGAAGTCGGCCCCTCGCCGACGACCTCAGGGATTCCATCCGCGGGCGTCGATACGTAGACGCTCATCGCTACGTAGGCGGAGGCAACGCCGGCCGGCCGGAGCGCCTCGGGATCGGTGAAGGTGACCGTTACCGGAACCCGCCAGAGCCCAGACGCCGTCGCGAGATCCTCAGGGCTAGCCCAGGTCGCGCCTGCCACTGGATCACCGGATTCGACCTCACTCACCGGAGCCGCGCCGAACTTCGCCTGCAGCATCGCCGTCCGAGCCGGTTCCGATGGCCACTGAGTGCGCGCGAGCGGACTAAGCATGTTCCACTGGTCAGCGAAATCCCGGCTCTGGAAGTCCGCCATGAATGTCTCTACCAGCGATCGCGCTACCGCGACGGGCGGCGGGGAGAGGTTTGGCACGCGCGGACTCTGGTGGACCAGGTTCGCTGCGGTCGGTCCTTCGCCACATGTGCCGAGCGCCAGCGCCAGCGCCAAGCCTGTGACTGCGCCCCAATGCCGCCTTCGCACACCGCCTCTCATCCAAGCACCTGGGCACTGAAGTCTGCCACACGAGTGAAGCACCTCTCGCCTCCGGCCGCAATGACCTCCGCGTAATCAAACGCTGGGAGCCGAACGTAAAGACGAAATCCAGAGGGGCGCGTCAAACGTCCTCGCGCACTCAGCGCTGATCCTCCGAGCGGAATGGCCTCCCAGGTCGTGAGCTTCCAGGAAAGCTGTTGCCGATGTTCGCGCCGTCGCTGTTCGGACGAATCCGGCTCGATCCGTTTGATCAGGCTCGCTTCTTTGTGCCGCCGCTGAGTGTCTGGTCGTTGGCTTTTAGGTGAAGGCGTCGTCTCCGAGGCAGCTCACGCCAGCGGCGGCCACACCAGGCCAAACTGAGTTGCAGTCCTCCGGCGCGCCAGGACGCGACAGAGCTCTACAGGTCGATCGTACGGTCGTGCGTGATGTGCATTCGCACAATCGGGCCGCCCCTGCATCGAGCCGCCGGACTCTTCACACCGCACAGTCCGATCTGCGGGCGGGTCTGGCTCACAAAGCTCACGGAACCCAGGACCGCGATCGGAACTTGCTGACCTGCCACGACAGGCGCGTTGCCAGAACAGCAGGCTCGGGCTGGAACAGCTCGAGCGATGAGAAGTGGCTCTGGCGGAGATGACCGGCCAGGATTTCGAGGTCCGGGTCCTGCCGCCACGGCAAGATCACCCGAGATGGGCGCTTTTCGCGCAGCCAGCCGACAGCTTCGGGCCAGCTCCCGTAATCGAACAGCTCCCAGCTTGCTTCGACTCCGCGTCCAACCAGGCGCCGGGTGGTTTCACGCACGACGATGTCCAGAGCATCGAAGCGGGAACGCCGTGGCTCCAGCCCGACAACGAAGACTTCGGAGCCGGCCTCAATTGGAACGGTACTCCCGAGTTCAACGTCCGCTGGATGCATAACGCACAAGATCACTGGATTTGGAGTGCCCGACCGCTCGGTCGAGGCCTGTACCGCCTCAGACTCGACCATCACGATCCCTCCACGGTGTGTCGCTCGTCAAAGATCTGGTCGCGCCCGCTTTTTGCAAAGTCATACCAATCAAGGTGGCGCCACCATCTAAAAGCACGCTGAAGCCGAAGATGGCGTAGCTGAATGAGGAGATTGCCCTGGCCAAAGCAGGCGGCGCAGCGGATCTCCTTCAACTGTTCTTTATCCGAGGACCATAGCCTGCCTGTGAATCGCAGCCTATAAACCGGAGGTCGACATGAGCCAATCGAGAAGATCACGCGAACGCCTACAGCAATTCAGAGAACGCCTGCGGCGACGCCTGGAGATGCTGCAGCTCGAGGAGAGTCGGCTGGACATCGAATTGGCTAACGAAGTCGACGACCGCACGTGTTGGGCCGAGACTGGGGACCAAGCGCAGATGTTGGCAGAGCTGGAGTACGGCTTCGCTCGGCGTCGTGTGATCGAGATTAGCAAGGAGCGCACAGTTCAGGCGCTGAAGCGCGCCTTCAGCGGGTCATACGGGTTGTGCGAAGACTGTGGTGTGAAAATCCCCGAAGAGAGGCTGGAGGCCTGGCCCGAGGCCACCCGATGTGTCCGCTGCCAGCGCTCGTCAGAAATGATGCACCCACTCGCAGGCTGAATGGCCGCCGACAGAATTTTGATCTTGACGTTGTGTCGACGCCACCCGCCGATGCTCCGTCCGTACATTGGTCAGATTGAGTGACCGACGAACGCAATCCAGCTCGCGTCCCGGTGGCGCTGTAAAAGTTGAACGACGTAGTCTCCCGCGGTAGGCCTGTGAAACCACCAAAGGAGGACTACGTCGTTGAAGACAAGGGTAGCGCCAAGCGAGGTTCTGGAGGCGAAGATCGCCGAGCTCTTGAGCGAGGGCATCGGAGATAGCGATCGTCTCGCCCAGGTGGGGCGGCTGGGAGCCCAGCTCGTCCTGCAGAAAGGAATCGAGGAGGAGGTCGCCGCGTTCTTGCAGCGCGTCCGCTACCAGCGGACCGCAGAGGCTCGCGGCTCTCGCAATGGCAACCGCGCCAAGCGCGTGATGACCGCCGAGGGAGAGCTGGACCTCCAGGTGCCGCAACTGCGCAAAACCGCCCAGCGCTTCATCAGTCGTGTCATCCCCGACATGGGCATGGCAATCAGGACGCGACCGCTGGAAGCCTTGATCATCGGTGCCTACGTGCGCGGTCTCTCCGACCGCGACATCGAGAGCCTGCTCGAAGAAGCTGGCTTGGGCAAGCTCTCTCGGACCACGGCCAGCCAAATCTGCCAGGAGCTTCGAGCTCGCTACGCCGCCTTTCGGGCGCGGAGCTTGGCCAAGGTCGATCTCCTTGTCCTCTTCCTGGATGCCATCTACTTGCCAACCCGACCCAGCGGAGCCAAGGAGGGCGTCCTGGTGGCATGGGGTTACACCGAGTCGGGCGAACGAGTTCTGCTCGACGTCTGTCTCGGTCAGCGTGAGCGCCACGAGGACTGGCTGGAGATGGGGCGCGGCCTTGTTCGCCGTGGGCTGCGAGCGCCCTGGCTGTCGGTCATCGATGGTGCGCCTGGTCTGATCAAAGCGGTCGAGGAGCTGTGGCCGGACAGCGATCGTCAACGCTGTACCGTGCATCGACTTCGGAACGTGATCGCCAAGCTGCCGAAGAAGCCGGAGCTCATCGACCGCGTCCGCAAGGCTTACTGGTCGGCGCCGGACCAGGCCGGATCGGCAGTCGACGGTGAGGCTCGTCTGC
>Ga0307372_10005607_pt1 | contig 18772 bp, 18 predicted proteins | sample OX1MG_FD_202533 | JGI IMG/M metagenome (GOLD analysis project Ga0307372, IMG submission 202533) | Soil microbial communities from Risofladan, Vaasa, Finland - OX-1 | ecosystem: Environmental > Terrestrial > Soil > Coastal area > Acid sulfate soil | place: Finland: Risofladan, Vaasa | collected...
GATGCCGCTGCCGAAGATCGCCGCGACGAACGTGCCGATCGTGCCCGCGAGGTCCCCGAAGGTGACGCCCCGGTCGACCACGATCCCCTCGATCTGGTGGAAGACGGGGAGGTGCCGGGCGTCGGAGGTGTCGCGCCGGTAGACGCGTCCCGGGGCGACGGCGTACAGAGGGAGCACGCCGCGCTCGAGCAGGCGGATCTGCACCGGGGATGTCTGGGTCCTGAGCAGGTGCGATTCGTGGTCGCCCGTCGCGAGGTAGAAGCTGTCCTGGTTCGAGCGGGCCGCATGGTCACGAGGCATGTTGAGCGCGGTGAAGTTGTACCACTCGGTCTCGGCCTCCGGGCCGTCCGCGATCTCGTAGCCCATGCCCGCGAACACGTCCTCGAGCTCCTCGCGCACCTGCGTCACGAGGTGGAGATGGCCCGGGAGGCGGCCGTCGAGCACCTCGGACAGGTCGAGCCGGTCGAGCGCGACGCGCTCGCGCCGCTCGGCCGCCGCGAGATCGGCACGCCGGTGCTCGACGAACGCGTCGATCTCGCGGACCACCTCGTTGAGGGCGAGCCCCACCTCGCGGCGCTCGTCGGGTGCGAGCGCCGCGAGCTCGCGCTTCCAGGACGCGAGCGGCGAGCGCTTGCCCGTGAGCCCGGGCAGCGACTCCTCGAGCTCGAGCAGGCTCGCGACGCCCGCGACGGCTCCTGCCGCGTCACGCCCGTAGGTCGCGATCCGCTCGATGAGCGTGGTGCTCTCGGTCGACACGCCGCTCATCGTACGGTTTGCGCCACGCCCGGATCGCCGCCTCCCGGCGCCGCGTCGAGGCGCCTGCGGCGGGCGAGCTCGAAGCAGAGCACCGTCGCGGCCATCGCGACGTTCAGCGACTCGGCGTGACCGAGCATCGGGATGGTCAGCCGCACGTCGAGCGCGCCCGAGATCGTGTCCTCGAGCCCGTGCGCCTCGTTCCCGAGCACGAGCGCGAGCCGGTCGCCGAGCTGCGAGCGCGCGTAGTCCTCACCCCCGCGCGCGACCGTCGCGACCCGCGTGAAGCCCGCCTCGCCGATCGCGCGGAGCGCGTCGGCGGCCACGACGTCGACGACGAGCGGCACGTGGAACAGTGAGCCCGCGGAGGCCCGCACCGACTTCGGGTTGTACGCGTCCGCGCTCGTGTCGCAGCAGACGACGCCGCTCGTTCCCGCCGCGTCCGCGGCCCGCACGATCGCCCCGAGGTTGCCCGGGTCGCGCACGTCGACGCACACGACGAGCGGTGCGCCCGCGACGGCCGACGCCACGACCGCCGCAAGGGGGCGGTCGACGGTCGCGACCACGCCGAGCACGGGCTGCGGCGTGACCGCGTCGGCGACCCGCTCGAGCACGCCGCGCTGGAGCGCGAACACCCGCACGCCCGCGGCGCGGGCGCGCTCGAGAACCTCGCGCGCGCCCGGAGCCGACGGCGCGTCGGGGCTGTGGTACACGGCTTCGACCGGGGCTCCCGCGTCGAGCGCGGCCGTCAGGACCTTCACGCCCTCTGCGACGAACGCACCTTCCGACCGCCGCGTCGTGCGCTGCCGCAGCAGCCGCCGGAGGCGCTGCACCCGCTGGTGCCGCGGCCCGAGGGCCGGCTCGGTCAGGAAGCGGCCCCCGCGGTCGCCTCGTCGGCCTCGGCGGACTCCTCGACACCGTCCGCGTCGTCCTCGGCCGCCGCGATCGCTGCGGCGTCGGGGATCTCTCCCGCGAGCGCCTCGCGAGCGACGTCGACGATCTTCGCGAACGCCTGAGGGTCGCGCACCGCGAGGTCGGCGAGGATCTTGCGGTCGACCGTCACGCCGGCGCGGTGCAGCCCCGCGATCAGCCGCGAGTAGCTCATGCCCTCGATGCGTGCCGCCGCGTTGATCCGCTGGATCCACAGCTTGCGGAAGTCGCCCTTGCGCGCCCGCCGGTCGCGGTACGCGTACTGGAGCGAGTGCATGACCTGCTCGTTCGCGGAGCGGAACGAGCGGGACTTGTTCCCGTAGTAGCCCTTTGCCCGCTCGAGTACCGCGCGGTGCTTCTTTCTGCCATGGACGGCGCGCTTGACCCTGGCCATGGTGCTCCTTTCGACGAGTTCTCCGGTGCGCCGCTCCGGGCTGACCGGGCGGCGCGAGCTTCGGTGCGGGCAGCCGGGGGCGCCCGCTGCGGTCCCGCGTCCGGCCGTGCCGGGATCGGGACCGGCGATCCTCAGATGCCGAGCAGCCGCCTCACCTGGCGACGGTCGCCGCTCGACACCTCGACGGAGCGCCCGAGACGGCGGGTCCGGACTGAGGACTTCTTCTCGAGAAGGTGCCCGCGATTCGCCTGGCGGCGCAAGATCTTGCCGCTGCCCGTCACCTTGAAACGGGCGGCCGCGCCGCGGTCGGTCTTCATCTTCGGCATCGTCTTCTCAGCTCTCTTCCCTGCTCGAACCCTCGTCGCCCGCCGCGGGAGCCCCTGCGGCATCGCCTGCTGCAGCGCCCGTCGGCGCTCCTCCACCGCTCGCGCGCACCGGCACCTGCGCCACCGGCGCTCCGTCGCTGCTCGCGCCCGCCGGCGCTCCGTCGCTGCTCGCGCCCGCCGGCGCTCCGTCGCTGCTCGCGGGCCCACCGCGTGCCGCCTGCGACTGGCGTGCCCGCTTGTCCGGCGCGAGGACCATGACCATGTTCCGACCGTCGAGGCGGGCCTCGGACTCGACCTTCGCGGTCCCGTCGACCTGCTCCGCGATCCGGTCGAGGATGCGCTTGCCCAGCTCGGGGTGGAACACCTCGCGCCCGCGGAACATGATCGTGACCTTCACCTTGTGGCCCTCACCGAGGAATCGGGCGACCTGCCGGGTCTTGGTGTCGAAGTCCCCCTGACCGATCTTCGGCCGGTACTTCATCTCCTTGATCCCGACGTTGCTCGCCTTTCGGCGCGACTCCTTCGCCCGCTGGGCCTCGTCGAACTTGAACTTCCCGTAGTCCATGATCCGGCAGACGGGTGGCGACGCGAGCGGCGCCACCTCGACGAGGTCGAGGTCCATCTGCCGTGCGATCGACAGCGCCTCGGGGAGCAGCTTGATCCCGAGCTGGTTGCCGTCGGGGTCGACGAGACGGACCTCACGAGCCCGGATACGGTCGTTCATGCGAGGCTCGTTGATGGTGGGGGCGGTGGAGATCTGGCATCACTCCTCTCGGTGGGGCCGCGCACGCAGCTTCAGCCACAATGCACGGGAACGCGACGCCTCGCGGCTCGACCACCGAGTACCCGGTGCACGCTCCTCCGGCGTCGGCCGGTTGCCTCGAAGGCACGGACTGCGGTGACCGGGTGGGAGTCGCACACTGCCGCGGCCCCGCTTTCCCCTATGAATTTTGCCCTACGATAGCACCCGTGAGCAGCCTCTGGACACCCGACGGCGAGCACCGCGTCGCGCGTGGTCCCGAGGGCCCGCCCGCCGCTCCCGCGCCGTCACCGGCCTCCCCCGCAGGCGGCCCCTCGTCCCACCGCCCGACCGCCGGGCAGGACGACGAGGCGATCGACCGGGCCGAGCTCGAGGAGCTCGAGCGCCAGCTCGCCGAGGCACCTGCGCAGGACGTCGTCGCGAACCACTGCTACGGCCTGTTCCAGCTCGCAGCGCTCCACCTTGCCCAGCGCCCGCCCCGCCTCGACGACGCGCGCCTCGCGATCGACGCGTTCGCATCGGTCGTCGAGGGGCTCGGCGACCGGCTCGGACCGTCGATCGAGACGCTCCGGGACGGGCTCGCGCAGATCAGGCTCGCGTTCGTGCAGATCTCCACCGGCGAGCAGGCCCCCGCGGGCGGAGCGGGCGCCGAGCCGGCCTGAGCACGATCACCCAGGCCGGGGCCGGCGCGAGTACCGGAACCTCGGTGCCTCGCCACGCTCGGACTCGACGAATGCCATGAGCCCGTCCCGCAGCGCGCGGGCGTGCGTCTCGCCGAGCGCAGCGACGAGCCGGGACTCGGCCGCCAGCCGTGCGCTCCTCGCGACCCCGGCCGCGCGGGCGCCGGCAGGCGTCAAGGTGAGCGTGACGCGGCGGCGGTCCGCGTCGTCGGCCGTGCGCGCCATGAGGCCGCGCGCGACCATCGAGTCGACGGTCTTGCCAATCGCCTGCTTGCTCACGTCGAGTCGGGACGCGAGCTCCCCGATCGTGTCCGCGCCGATCGCGAGCAGGGCGAGGAAGAGCACGTCGCCAGGTCGGAGCTCGACGAAGCCGGCCGCCACGAGCTCCTCGCGGACGGCCACGTTGATCGCCCGCCCCGCCTCTCGCAGCAGGAGGGACCACGGCTCGCCGGTGCGCTGCTCGTGCCCGGCCGCGGCCGGCCGCGCGTCGCTCATCTCCCACGGTAGCGCATATGGACAATAACGTTGGTAGACAACAAGCTTGTCGATATGTCCACCACAGGGCGTCGTCCGGCGCCGTCCTCCGCGGCACCGTGCTGAGCGGCACCGTCCTCCGCGGCACCGTCCTCCGCGGCACCGTGCTGAGCGGCGCCGTCCTCCGCGGCACCGTGCTGAGCGGCACCCTGCCGAGCGGCACCGCCCTGTTCGGCACCGTCGGTCTCGCCGGCTCCGGAGCCGGGCCGGGTACGGCCGCTCCGGCGACCCCGGGCCCCGGGCACGTGCGAGCCGCGCCGGCGCTCGTGCTGAACCTGCGCGGGAGCGGATCGAGCCCCGCGGGCGAGCAGGCGTTCAGCGCGATGGACGCCACCGCCGATGCCCGGGGCTTCGTCGTCGCGTACCCGCAGGGCTCGGTCCGCACGACGACGTTCGGCGTCCCGGGCTTCGACTGGAACGTACCGGGCGAGCCCCTCTACGGCGGCGCGCCCGTCCCGCCCGCCACCGCCGACGACGTGTCGTTCCTCACGGCCCTGCCGCGCATGCTCGCTCCCCGGTACTGCATCGACCTCTCCCGGGTGTACGTGACCGGGTTCTCGGGCGGCGCCCGCGTGGCGAGCGCGCTGGCATGTGCGTCGACCTCGGTGGTCGCGGCGTTCGCCCCCGTGAGCGGTCTCCAGTTCCCCGCACGGTGCGCGACCCGGTCGCCCGCACCGGTTCTCGCGTTCCACGGGACCGCGGACCCGATCGACCCGTACGCCGGCACCGGCGGGCAGCGCTACTGGACCTCGGGCGTCGTCGCGTCCGCCGCGGCGTGGGCTCGGCACGACCGATGCCGCACGCGCACGGTCAGCCGTCCCGAGCCGGACGCGACGCTCACGCGTCATGGCTCTTGCCGGGCGTCGAGCTCGGTCTCGCTCTACACGCTCACGGGCGCGGGTCACACCTGGCCCGGCGGACCGAAGCTGTCGCGGGTGCTCCGCAGCTACCTCGGGCCAACCGCGCGCGACGTCGACGCGGATGCGCTCATCTGGGCGTTCTTCGACCGCCACCGCCTGGGAGGCGGCGCCTAGCCCTCGAGGAACGGCTCGACGGGCGCCCGTCCCGCGGGAGAGACGTCGCGCGCCTCGAGGCGGCCACCGTGGCCGGCCGCGAGCGTGAAGCGCACGACGGCGCCGACGGCGACGTGGCGGCTGCCGTCCGCGATCGCGGTGCAGTGGAACTCGAAGCGCTCGCCGTGGGCGACGACCGTGCCGAGCCCGCGGTCGTCGTCGAACTCCTCGACGACGCCGTCGCGTGCGCCGAGCGTCGCGTGCGACGCGGCCGGCGCGTTCACCGCCACTCGAGGACGTCCCGGATCGCCGGCGCGGCGTGCGACACGCGCTAGCGGACGATCTTCAGCAGGGGGATCTCGAGGATGTCCGTCGCACCCCGATCTTTCAGCTCCGGGATGAGCACGTTGATCGTCGACTTCGGCACCACGGTCTCGAGCGCGTAGCCGCTCCCGCCGAACAGCTCGGCGACGGTCGGCGACCGCATCGACGGCAGGACGTCGATGACGCGCTCGAGATCCGCGCGGGCGACGTTCAGCTTCACGAGCACGTTGCCGCGCGCCTGGAGCGCTCCCTGCAGCAGCGTGAGGATCTGGCCCATCGCGTGGGCCTTGACGGGGTCCGCGGCCGCGCTCGGGTTCGCGACGAGCTCCGTGTACGACTCGAGGATCATCGCGACGACCCGGAGGCCGGCGGCGCGGATCGCCCTGCCCGTCTCGGTGATCTCGACGACCGCGTCGGCGATCTCCGGGATCTTCGCCTCGGTCGCTCCGTGCGAGAGCCGGACGTCGGCCTTCACCCCGTGCTCGGACAGGAACCGGGACGTGAGGGCCGGGTACTCGGTCGACACCCTGACGCCGTCGGGCAGGTCCCCGACCGAGTTCCACGGCGCGTCCTGCGCGACGGCGAGGACGACGCGGATCGGGTGGTTCGTGACCTTCGAGTACTGGAGCTCGCCGAGCGAGACGACCTCCGCGCCGGTCTCCTCGATCCAGTCACGTCCCGTGATCCCGAGGTCGAAGATCCCCTCCGCCACGTACACGGGAATCTCCTGCGGGCGCAGGATCCTCACCTCCTCGACCCGCGGGTCGTCGATGTCCGCGCGGTAGTCGACGTCCGAGCCGCGTAGCACCGCGAGGTCCGCGGCGGTGAAGAGATCGAGCGTCGCGCGCTCGAGCGAGCCCTTGGGAAGTACGAGTCGCAGCATCGCCCTAGCGTGGCCTGCGCGGCGGCGCACCGCCAGCCGGTACGCGAGAGCCGGTCGCACGCGCCGGTCGCACGGCGCCCGACGACCTCACCGGAGCGGTCAGGCGAGCCCGTCGCCGTGCCCGTCGGAGGTCCCACGCACGCGCGCGCCGCTCAGCTCGGACCGCGTGCCGCTCCCTCCGCGATGGCCCGGAGCGCCGAACCCCGGATCCGCTCGACGGCCTCCCAGGGGCGCGGGTCCCCGAAGACTGCGCTGCCCGCGACGAGGAGCCGTGCACCGGCGACCGCGGCCGACCGAGCGGTCGTCTCGTCGATTCCTCCGTCGACCTCGACCACCGTCTCGATCCCGAGGCCGTCGATCGCCGCCCGCAGACGGGCGATCTTCGGGAGCACCTCCACCATGAACGACTGGCCGCCAAAGCCGGGGAACACGGTCATCGCGAGCACGAGGTCGACGTCGGCGAGGAAGGGCTCGACCGCCTCGAACGGCGTGTCGGGGTTGCACGCGATCCCGACCTCCAGCCCGAGCCGGCGCGCCGTCGCGACGAGCGCGCCCGTCCCGCCGACCTCGACGTGGACCGTGACGGAGGTCGCCCCCGCGTCCTTGAACGCCTCGAGGTAGCGAGCGGGCTCGCTGATCATGAGGTGGCAGTCGAACCTCGCGCCGCTGTGGCGCCGCAGCGACGCGACGACCGGCGGCCCGATCGTGATGTTCGGGACGAAGTGACCGTCCATGACGTCGACGTGCAGCCACTCGGTCGCGGTCGCGACCTCACCTGCGGCCGCGGCGAGGTTGCCGAAGTCCGCCGCGAGGATCGAGGGGGCGACCTGCACATCGCCGGGAGCGAGCACCGCGCCGAGGCTACCGCCGGCCGGGGCCGCGCGGCGCCGGCAGGTGCGGCGCGGCCGCGCGGCGCCGGCAGGTGCGGTGCGGCCGAGCGAGCACGCCGGGCCCGTCGTCCGGACGGGTCGCGACGGGCCGGGAGCTCAGGGGAACAGGCCCTCGACCGAGAGGTAGCGCTCGCCGGTGTCGTAGGTGAAGGTGAGCACCCGCGCGCCGTCGGCCATCTCCGGGACCGTCTGGGCGACCGCGGCGAGCGCGGCTCCCGACGACACGCCGACGAGGATGCCCTCCTCGCGCGCGCACCGCCGCGTGTAGTGCGCAGCGTCGTCCGCGGTCACCTGGACGACGCCGTCGAGCAGCTCGCCGCGCAGCACCCCGGGGACGAAACCGGCCCCGATCCCCTGGATCGGGTGCGGCGAGGGATCGCCGCCGGAGAGCACCGGGGAGAGCGCCGGCTCGACTGCGTAGACCTTCAGCTGCGGCCAGCGCGGCTTCAGCACCTCCGCGCACGCGGTGATGTGCCCACCGGTCCCGACGCCCGTGACGATGTAGTCGAGCCCTCCGGGGAAGTCGCGGCCGATCTCCTCGGCAGTCGTGCGCGCGTGCGCGTCGACGTTCGAACGGTTCTCGAACTGCATCGGGATCCAGGACGCCGGGATCTCCGCGTGGAGCTCGTTCGCCCGTGCGATGGCGCCCTTCATGCCGAGCTCGCGCGGCGTCAGCTCGAGCTCGGCCCCGTACGCGGTGACGAGCCGGCGACGCTCGATCGAGAACGACTCCGGCAGGCAGAGGATCAGCCGGTATCCCTTCACGGCGCAGACGAGCGCGAGGCCGATCCCCGTGTTGCCCGACGTCGGCTCGATGATCACCGAGCCGGGGCCGATGAGCCCGGCCTTCTCGGCGTCCTCGACCATCCCGAGCGCGATGCGGTCCTTGATGCTCCCCCCGGGGTTCACTCGCTCCTGCTTGGCCCACACCTCGACCCGCGGGTCGAACAGCCGCCTGATCCGCACGTGCGGCGTCGACCCGATCGTGTCAAGGATGCTCTCGTACGGCAACGTGGCCTCCCTCGTCAGATCGAGTACTCGCTTGATTCGAGCAGGTCCGAGGCACTCCGGACGCGCATCTCGCTCACGTTGTGGACGAACGAGCGTGGGGGCACGCTCGTCGTGAGCCAGACGTTCCCGCCGATCACGCTGTCGTGGCCGACCCGGGTCTCGCCGCCGAGCACCGTCGCGTTGGCGTAGAGCACGACCCGGTCCTCGATCGTCGGGTGCCGCTTGGCTCCCGCGGCGCTCTTCGAGACACTGAGCGCTCCGAGCGTGACTCCCTGGTAGATCTTCACCTCGTCACCGATGACCGCGCTCTCGCCGATCACGACCCCGGTGCCGTGGTCGATGCTCACCGACCGCCCGATCGTCGCGCCGGGGTGGATGTCGATGCCCGTGCGCGTGTGCGCGATCTCGGCGAGCAGGCGCGGGAGGATCGGCGTCCCGAGGCGGTGGAGCCCGTTCGCGATCCTGTGGACGGTGATCGCGAGGAAGCCCGGGTACGCGACGATGACCTCGTCGAGGCTCTCGGCGGCCGGGTCGCCGGCCGCGATCGCCTCGGCGTCCGCGAGCAGGTGCTCGTAGATGCCGGGCAGCAGTGTCATGAACCGCTCGGCGAGCTCCTGCGAACGGCCTCGCGTGACGACCGCGCACAGGACGCGACCGATCTCGGCGCGAACGCCGGCGAGGCGCGCTGCGACCTCGCCGACGGAGATCGCGGCGTCCGCGGCGTGCTGGGGGAAGAGGAGCGCGAGGATGTCGTCCACGAGCTTCGTGACGTCGCCCTTCGACGGGAGCGCAGCCGTCTGCGGCCGCCAGTGGCCCACGAGCACCTCCGCGAACCGCTCGTCGAGCGCGCCGGCGGCGCTCGGATCGCTCCTCGACGTCGTGGGACCTTCGACCCTCGCGTCCATGGTGCTCGTCACGCTCCTGGTGCGGCCGGCATGCGGGGCCGAGCGGTTGCGTGAACGACGGCACGGCAGCCGCCCGCATCCCGAGCTGCCGGCTCAATACTTGACCAAGTCAATTATATATCGACCGATCGCGCTCGCGGTCGCGCAACGTGCGACGGAGCAAGTCACGATGCCGACGGGGACGGGCGCGAGGGCGGTGTGGTGCCGGTCGATCCACCGCACGCGGCCGTGCAGGGGGGCGACGATCCCCGCCTTCGCGAGACCGGGGTCCCGACACCACCGCCGGTGGCGCGCGGTTCCCGCGCTAGCGAAAGCTCAACAGGCTCACGGAATGGGCTGGGAACGTCCAGGCGATGTCACCGGGCACGACTCGTGCGGACCGCGTGGTCATTACGACCTCGTGCGGATGTGCCGCCGTGTTGTACGCGGTCGCGCTCGGCCCGTCGACGAGCGACACGACCATCCGGGTCGGGCGTTGCGACCCGGGAAGGACCACACGCGCCCGGAGCGACCGGCTCGGGCTCGCGTTCACGACGAGCAGCTCGGTCCCGTGCGCGGTCGAGGCCGCCGTGACGAGGAGCGCCGGCTCACCTGGCGTCCCCATGACGGGTCCGTTCACCACGGAGGAAGCGAGGCGCCGCGCGCCGGACAGCCTCGAGACGAGTCGGAGCACCTCGCCCGTCGGCTCGACGACGAAGCGGGGGCCCGGTCCCGCGATCATCGCGCTGTCGATGCTCAGGCCCGGGTCCCACTCGGGGACACCCTCGTAGTCGCGGATGGCGGCGCTCACGCTGTCGACGCTCACGCGCCGGGGGTCGTTCGCGAGGAACGGTGCGGACGTGAGCAGGTACTTGTCCGCCACGGTCACGCCGTGGTCGATCCACTCCCGCAGCTGGGCCGCCTCGAGCACGCCTTCGTACATCGAGAGGACGAACGCGGGGTCGCGAAGCGGCATCGGCGCGACGAGCTGGCCGTACTCGGTGAGCACGATCGGGACGCCGCGTCCCGACTCGCGACGGACCTCGCGCTCGAGCGCGGCCACCGCGGCACCCTGCTTCGCGGGCGCCCTCATGAGGTCCTCCTCGTAACGGCGGAGGGAGACGTCGACCCGTCGGGGGGCCGCGTACTCGTGGAGCTCGACGCAGTCGTAGGGCAAGCGCCTGCCCATGAGCGCGAGGAAGGCGACGTCGCTCTGCTCGGACTCGCAGATCCGCGCGTGCGGGTCCATCTTCTTCATCGCGCGGTAGAACTCGACGAACCCGCCGTGCGGGCCCGATTCATAGCTCGCGGTGATCGTCGCTCCGCGCGGCGGGATCGCTCCGTGGCGACCGTCGCCGAAGGTGACCTTGCCCGTCGCCGGGACGATCGCGTAGACGTGCGCGCCCGGCCCGGCGCTCGCCAGGCTCGAAACGCGGCGCCACGGTTCGCCGGCGACCTCGACGCGCTCGCTCCCGGGCACGACCGGCGGGTAGTAGACGTAGCGGACCTGCGATCGCGCTCCCGTCGAGCGCGCGGCCGCCGGCATGTCGTCGGCGAACCTGCCGACGGGCTGGCGCGTGAAGCGCGTCGTCCCGCCGAACGCGTAGAGGCACGTCGCCACCTCCCCCACCGGGCAGTTCGGGGCGTGCGGGCCGAACGACACGACCGTCCCCGAGCGCCAGCCGAACTCGGTCGCGGCGTTCTGCTCGTTGCCCACCTCCCAGTCGGTCACCGGATACGGCGCCGGATGGCCGTCGCGCGCGCGAAGCGCAGCCCAGTAGCTCGGCCGGCTCGGGTCCGACGAGGGGTGCGACGGCCGGCGAGCGGTCATGTAGGCGACGAAGTCCGCCGCCTCGGCCACGCTCCCGGTCGCGAAGTTCACGACCACCGTGCCGCTCGCCCCGGTGCCGTCGAGCAGGCGGCCGAACTCGTCCGGGCCGACGGTCGAGGCGACCGGGCCGTCGAGCACGTTGGTCAGCCGGGAGGGGACCGACCACTGCACCCCGAAGGGCTCGTTCGCGCGCCGCGCCGACCTCGGACCGATCGCCCGCTCCCAGTGGAAGCTGTCCGCGGTCGTGCCGCCCGGGTAGCGCAGCGCGGTGACGCCGATCGCCTTCACTGCCGCGACGAACCCCGGGTAGAAGCGGGACGTCGCCGCGTCGAAGGACCCGCCGCTCCCGTACGGCCAGAGGAGGTTCGCACCGAACAGGGCACGGCTCACCGTGCCGCCCCGACCACCGGCGACGACGATCGCGATCTTCGGCACTCGCGAGACGGCGGTCGTCGCCGCGTCGATCGGGGTCGCCGCACCGGCGCCGACGAGCGCTGGCAGGAGCGCGGCGGCCGCCAGCCGCGCGCCCGCGCGACGGGGCGTCACGAGCCCGGCGCCAGGCGGACGGGCGCGTTCCGGGACACCCCGACCGCGGCGGCGCGCACGTCGTCGCGGCCGTCCGACTCGTCGCTCACGGATCCCGTCGCGACGTCCGTCCGCCCGTCAGCGCCACGTGGGCGGCGGCGGGACGCGAGCTCGCGACGGCTCGCGGCCGGGGCGTGCGCGCCGCGGCGAGCGAGAGCGGCCGGAGCCACGGAGATGGTCGGAGCCGGAGCACTACCGCTTCCTTTCGCCGGTGAGGAGGAGATCGTTCGCGCCGCGAGCGCCGAGGGGACGTCGTGCGCCGAGCCGAGGTCGGCTGCTCGCGGCCGGCGGCGAGGGGGCCGCAGGCCGGGCAATGGTAGCGGGCGCCGGCCCGACCGCCGGGCGCGCACCCGGCCTCGTCGCCCGCCGATCACGAGGGACCCGCCCGCTTCGTCGTCGACGGGCACGTTGCCGTGAGCCCGGGTGGCGGGCCCGGCTCGGGCAACCCCGGTGGCGCGGGCGAACGCGGGACGTGGCTAGGCGCCGAGCACCTCGTCGGGGAGGGGTCGGGCGCCGCGCGCCCACTCGGCGAAGGGCTGCGCGGAGCGCCCGGCGCCCTGCACCTCGAGCAGCTCGAGTCCCCCGTCGGCCGTCACCGCGACCGACCCGCGGAGCGTGCCGGGCGCGGGTGGTGCGGGAGCGCCAGCTCCCGGTGCGGGCGCGGCGCGCGCCCGGTGCACGACGAGCCGCTCGCCGCGAAACGTCGTCCACGCGCGCCCGACCCGGACGAGCCGGCGACACGCGCCGGCGCCGGCCGACCAGTCGAGCCGGAGGTCCTCCGGTGTGAGCTTCGACGCGTATGTCGCCTCACCGGTCTGTGGCACGGGCTCGGGCAGGGACGCGACGCCTCCCCGCAACAGCTCGAGCAGCAGGTCGGTGCCCATCTCGCCGAGGCGGTCCGTGAGCTCGGCCGCGGTCTCCTCGGGATCGATCGTCGTCGTCAAGGTGGCGTAGACGGGCCCGGTGTCGAGACCCGCTTCGAGGGCCATGATGCTCACACCGGTGTGCTCGTCGCCGGCGAGCAGCGCGCGCTCGACCGGTGCGGCGCCGCGCCAGCGCGGCAGGAGCGAGAAGTGGACGTTCACCATCGGGAGCCGGTCGAGAACCTCCGCTCGCACGAGACGCCCGAACGCGACCACGACGCCGAGCTCCGATCCGCTGCCGACGACGTCGGCGACGGTCTCGGTCACCGGCAGGGCGAGCTCGTGCGCAGCCTGCTTCACCGGGTTCGGGCTCGGAGCCGCGCCCCGCGAGCGGCGCCGGTCCGGCCCGGTGACGACCAGCACGACGTTGTGGCCGGCGCCGTGGAGCGCGCGCAGCGTCGCCGCGGCGACCGCGGGCGAGCCGAGGAACGCGATGCGTGCCAGCGTGCGGGGCGCCGAGCGCCTAGAGCTCGTGCCCGGACGGGCTCGCCGAGGTCCGCCACGCGTCCCGGCCGGGCGCGGCACCGAGCTCGGCGTCGAGCGCCCGACGCCGAAGGATCCGCATCGCGTCCCTGCGCTGCTCCTCGTCGAGGCGCTCGACGACGAGCACCCCGTCCAGGTGGTCGATCTCGTGCTGGAAGCACCGGGCGAGCAGCTCGTCCGCGTCGAGGTCGATCTCGTTGCCGTCGAGGTCGATGCCCACGAGCCGCACGGTCTTCGGCCGGACGACCTCCCAGCTGAGTCCCGGGATCGACAGGCATCCCTCGTCGTAGGTCCACTCGCCGTCGGACTCCGCGATCCGGGCGTTCAGCACGACACCCGGGCCGTCGCCGACGTCGTAGACGAACATGCGCCGCTGGACACCCACCTGGGGTGCCGCGAGCCCGACACCGGGCGCCTCGTACATGGTCTCGATCATGTCCTCCGCGAGCCGCACGAGCGCGCGGTCGACGTCCTCGATGTCGAGCGCACGTTGCCGCAGCACCGGGTCGCCGAACGTCCGGATCTCATACGTCGCCACGGCCCCGAGCCTACCGGTCCGGCACGTCCCCGCCGCCCACGCGTCGGCGGCTCGAATCGTCGGAGGATGCGCCGGGCCCCGATTCCTCGAGCACCGCGAGGAAGCCGACGACGACGCGTTCGCCGGCCCCGGGCGCGCGCGGCTCGCCGTCCGCGGTCGACTCGACGACGACCGTCGACGGCCGCTCGGCGGGCACGCGCACGACCGCGCGCACCGCATCCGGTGTGGCCGTCGCGCCCGCCGGCGCGATCCCCACCGCGTACCGGCCCGGTCTCGGCAACAACAGCTCGCCCGGGACGAGGAGCTCCGCACCGGTTTCGACCGCGGACCCACCGCCGGCGACCGCCTCCACCTCGACCTCGTGCGGGCGACCGAGCAGGCGCGCGGCCTCCTCGACACGCCCGTCGCCGAGGAGGAGCCGGATGCGGGACGAGGAGACGGGCAGGGTCCCGTCGCCGGCCTCGACGTCGACCAGGTCGAGCCGCTCGACGGAGAATCCCAGCTCGCCACCCATCTGCTCGAGTAGCGCGACATCGCCGCGCTGGCGATTGCCGAACCGGAAGCTCGCGCCGACGACGACGGCACGCGCCGCGAGCGCTCCGACGAGGACGGAGGCGACGAAGTCCTCGGCGGTCTCGGCCGCGCGCTCCTCGTCGAAGCGGAGCACGACGACCTCGTCGACGCCGCTCGCCCGGAGCAGCTCGAGCTTGCGGGCGACGCTCGTGAGGAGCTTCGGCGCGCTCTCGGGGCGGACGACGGTGGCCGGGTGGCGGTCGAACGTGAGCACGACGCTGCGTGCGCCGCGCTCGCGGGCCGCGACGATCGCGCGCTCCACGAGCATGCGGTGGCCGACGTGGACCCCGTCGAAGTTGCCGATCGCCACGGCGCTCGGGCGCCGCGCGTGGGTGGAGGCGCCCGACACGTCGATCCCGTCCACCGGCGGCGACGCTACTCGCCTGCCGGTCGATGGGCGGACGGCGCCTCGGCGAGCACGACCTCGGGCTTGGCCTTGTCCTCGCGCCATGCCCTGTAGACCGCGAGGAGCGCGCCGGCCCGGTCGACCACGGCCCACGGCCCGACGCCGGACACGCCGAGATCGCGGCGGTCGAGCACCCGGCCGTGCGCGACCTGCTCGTCGAGCGCCGGGTCGAGCTCGACGACGGCGAGGTGCGCGACGAGCCCGATCGGTGGGTGCACGTCGCTCCGGCCGGCGGTGTCGAGCGCCACGGCGCCCTCCACCGTGAACGGGCCGACGGCGGTGCGGCGCAAGCGGCGGAGGTGCGCGCCGCCGCCGAGCGCCTCGCCGACGTCCGCCGCGAGCGCGCGCACGTACGTGCCCGAGGAGCAGTCGACCGTGATCGCGAAGACCTCCGGGCGCTCCGTCGGCTCCACGTCGAAGCGCGTGACCTCGACGGCGCGCGGCGCGCGTTCGACGACCTCTCCGGAACGCGCGATCTCGTGCAGGCGGCGGCCGCCGACGCGCACGGCCGAGACCATCGGAGGCACCTGGAGGATCGGGCCGGTCAGCGTGGCGGCGGCCGCGCGCACCTCCGCGGTGCCGGCACCCGCCATGTCGAAGCGCCCGACGACGTCACCGCTCGAATCGAGCGTCGACGTCGAGGTCCCGAGGACGAGCTCGCCCGTGTAGGACTTCGCGAGTCCGGTCGCGTAGCGCATGAGGCGCGTCGCACGACCGAGGCCGACGACGAGGACTCCGGTCGCGTCCGGGTCGAGCGTGCCCGCGTGGCCGGCGCGCGGCTGCGCGAGGAGCCGGCGGCAGCGTGCGACGACGTCGTGCGACGTCATCCCCGCCGGCTTGTCCACGACCACGAAGCCGTCGAGCTCGACGGCCGCGCGCGCCCCGCGACGTCCCACCGCCCGCGCCCTACGCCCCGCCCGGGTCCGCGTCGTGGCCGGCGCCGTCCGGCGCGTCCTGCTCGGCGTCGTCCTCGTCGCCCGAGCGTTCGGCGACCGGCTTCGCCCGCCGGAGCGCGTCCTCGACCGCTGCCCCGGCCTGCACCGCGGGGTCCGCGCGAAAGCCGAGCGCGGGCGTGCGCTTGAGGCGCGCCTCGGTCCCGATCGCGCGCTGCAGCGCCCGCCGGTGCTCCTCGAGCGCTTCGACCGCTTCAGCGGGGAGCGACGCCATGTACACGACGGCCTGGCGAAGCCCCGGCTCGCACTCGACCGCGGTGATCGTGAGGAGGCGGAGGCGTTCGTCGGCGTCCGCGCGCCGCTCGAGCTCATCGGCGAGGATCTCCTGGAGCAGCGCGTTCACCCGCGCGACCCGCGGGTACGGACGCTGGGGCGCGCGCCTACGTGATCCATCCACCGCCCGACCTCCTCCTCGTCGCGCACCGCTGTCCGCCGTCCCGGGCGCCTCGCGGCCGGGACGGCGTCGCGGTCAGGTCCGCGGGACCTCGCGATCCTCGTAGGTCTCGATGATGTCGCCCTGGTGGAGGTCTTGGAAGTCGGTGAGGCCGATGCCGCACTCGAAGCTCTCGTGGACCTCTCTCACGTCGTCCTTGAACCTGCGCAGCGACGAGATCGCACCCTTCCAGATCACGACGCCGTCTCGGAGGAACCGCACCTTCGAGCCGCGCGTGATCACGCCGTGGCGCACGTAGCAGCCCGCGATCGCGCCGACCCGGGGAACTCGGAAGATCTCGCGCACCTCGGCCTCGCCGGTCACGACCTCCTCGAAGGTCGGCGCGAGCATTCCGACCATCGCGGCCTCGATGTCCTCGAGGAGCTTGTAGATGATCTCGTACGTGCGGATCTCCACGTCGTGGGTCGCCGCGAGCTCGCGGGCACGGCGGTCGGGCCGGACGTTGAACCCGATGATCGTCGCGTTCGACGCCGCTGCGAGCGTCGCGTCGTACTCGGTGATGCCGCCGACCGCCCGGTGGACGAAGGCGACCTTCACCTCGTCGCGCTCCAGCTTGCGCAGGCTCTCGGTCACCGCCTCGAGCGAACCCTGGACGTCCGCCTTCAGCACGATCCGGAGCGTGGCGGTCTCGCCACGCTGGATCTGCTCGAAGATGTCCTCGAGCTTCGCCCCCGCACCGGGAGCGACCGGCGCGCTTCCGTAGCCGGCGAAGCGGATGCGCTGCTCGCGGGACTCGCCGATCGTGCGCGCGACGGACAACTCGCTCGTCGCCCGGAGCTCGTCGCCCGCGGTCGCCGGCTCGGAGAGGCCGAGCACCTGGACCGGAGTCGAGGGCAGCGCCTCTTTCACCTGGTCGCCGCGATCGTCGATGAGTGCCTTCACCCGGCCCCAGGCGGGCCCGGCGACGATCGGGTCGCCGACGCGCAGCGTTCCGCTCTGGACGATGACCGTCGCGACCGGCCCGCGGCCGATGTCGAGGTTTGCCTCGAGCACGGTGCCGCGCGCGCGCCCTTCGGGGCTCGCCTTCAGCTCGAGCACCTCGGCGAGCGCGGCGAGATGGTCGAGGAGGTCGTCGATCCCGAGCGACTGGAGGGCCGAGACCTCGACCGTGATCGTGTCCCCGCCCCAGGTCTCGGGTACGAGCCCGTGCTCGGAGAGCTGCTGGAGCACGCGGTTCGGGTCCGCGTCCTCCCGGTCGATCTTGTTCACCGCGACGACGATCGGCACGTCGGCCGCCTTCGCGTGGTTGATCGCCTCGACGGTCTGGGGCATGACGCCGTCGTCCGCCGCCACCACGAGCACGACGATGTCCGTGACCTGCGCACCTCTCGCGCGCATCGCGGTGAAGGCCTCGTGGCCGGGCGTGTCGATGAACGTGACGAGCCGCCCGTCGCGCTCCACCTGGTAGGCGCCGATGTGCTGGGTGATGCCGCCCGCCTCGCCCGCGACGACGTTCGCCGCGCGGATGCGGTCGAGCAACAGTGTCTTGCCGTGGTCGACGTGGCCCATCACCGTGACGACGGGCGGTCGAGGCCGGAGCGAGGCCGGGTCCTCGGCCTCGTCGTCGTCCTCGGAGAAGTAGCGCGCTTGGAGCGCGGCCTCCTGCTCCTCCCCCGGGTCGACGAGCTTGATGCGCGCGCCGAGCTCGGCCGCGAACAGCTCGATCATGTCGTCGGAGAGCGACTGGGCCGCGGTCACGACCTCGCCCTGGAGGAAAAGGAAGCGGATGACGTCTCCCGCGGACCGGTTCAGCTTCGGTCCGAGCTCCTGGGGAGTCGACCCCCGCTCGATGATGACCTCCGAGTCGGGCACCGGCGCGTTCGACGGCGAGTAGGTCGCGACCTGGATCGGCTCGAGCTCCTCCTGGTTCCGACGGCGGCGCTTCGAGCGTCGCTGCGGCGGACGGCCACGACCGGCCGGCCCGCCGCGGAGCCCGCCCGGGGGCGGCGCGCCCCCACCGGGACGACCCCCGACACCGGCGCCGACGCCGGGACGCGGGCCGCCGAAGCCACCGGGGCGCGGGCCGCCGAAGCCACCCGGCCGGGGCGCGCCGCCGCCGGGGCGGGGCGCGCCGACCGAGCGAGGACCGCCGACTCCGCCCGGCCGTGCGCCGGACACCGGTCCGCGGCCGCCGAGTCCGGGCGGCGGCGGGATCGGCCGGCCGGACGCGGAGCGCGGCGGACCGCCGGGAGGTGGTGGGATGGGCTTGCCCGAAGGTCCGAGGAGCGGCCGGTGCGGGTCCACGGCCGGCGCCTCCGCGCCTTGCGCGGCAGCCGCCGGCGGCGGAGCGGCCGAGGCCGCTGCCGGGCGCGGCGCGCCCTCGCCGGGGCGAGGAGCGGGACGCGGCATGGTCGGTGCGTCGATGCGGTCGCGCGCAGGCGGCTGGGCGGCGCGGGGCGGCGGCGCGGGGCGCGCGGGCGCGGGGCGGGGGGCAACCGCGGCGCGCGTCGGGTCGACGAGCTCGCTCGCGGGGCGACTGCGCACGACCCGGTGCTCGGTCGGCGGCAGCTCCGCGGACGCGACGAGCGGCTCGGCGGGTGCCGGCGGTTCGGGTGCGACCGCGGCCGCGGCCTCGGCCGCAGGGCGTGGCTCGACGACGTCGCGCGGCTCGGCCGCGGGACGCGGCGCGCGCGCCGGCCGGCCG
>Ga0307372_10005609_pt1 | contig 18770 bp, 19 predicted proteins | sample OX1MG_FD_202533 | JGI IMG/M metagenome (GOLD analysis project Ga0307372, IMG submission 202533) | Soil microbial communities from Risofladan, Vaasa, Finland - OX-1 | ecosystem: Environmental > Terrestrial > Soil > Coastal area > Acid sulfate soil | place: Finland: Risofladan, Vaasa | collected...
TTCGCGGTTTTCAGCGGCCTTATGCTGCTGGCCTGGGGCCTGGCCCTGGTCGCAGAGCTTCTGTTCGCCAAGATCCGTGGGCGGGAACTCCCCCAGCGCAGCTGGCGCACCCACCACCTGACCGAGCACTTCGCCGTGTTCCTGAGGTCCCTGGGCCGCTATCGAGGCGCACCCATGGCGCTGATGCTGTCCATCCTGGCCGGCGGCATCGGCTGGGGATTGAACCTGCTGTCGTTGGAGGCCTTCAGCCGAGCCTTGGGATATGACATCTCCTGGGGCGTGTTCGCCCTGGCCTTGCCGGTGGCACTATTGGTCACGTTCATTCCCATCTCCGCCAACGGCATCGGACTGCGTGAGGGCGTGCTGGTGTTCTTGCTGGTGCAATTCCACGTCCCCCTGGCCACGGCCGCCGCGATGGCCCTCTTCGTCGACTTCCAACTGCTGCCATTCGCCGCGTTCGGCGGCTTGGTCCACGTGGCGGAGGTGACGGTCAAGCGAGCCTACCGACGGCTCTTCCAGGTCGGCAACCTGGACGGAAGCTTGCGGATCTTCTACGGCGGCTTGCATTGGCTGGTGGCCCCCGAGGCGATCCCCGACCTAACTCGCAGCTGAGTTCCAGCTCGCTCAGACTTCTGGTACGGGCCACTGCCTAGTCTGAATCTGATCTCTTCTGCGTCAAGCCGAGCACTTCGCGAGGCGGGAAGACCACCTGTCGAGCAACGGCCCAAGACCAGTGGCGGGCTGCTCCCCGGTCAGTTTCGGGCGCGAAGTTCGATCAGGCTGCGGCGGGCCAGGGTCAGAATCTGGCCCACGGCTGTAGCTGCCAGCACCGCCCCCAGCCCCAGGTCGAAGGCGAGCGTGGGAGCGCCCGCGAGCACCAAAAGCGAAGATCCTCCCAGGCAGACTCCACTGGCGAAGGTGTTCACTTTGCCGAACCTGGTGGCCACCATCTCCGGGCGTCGTGGCAGCCATGGATAGAGGACCAGGAAGCCCAGGGCCGGGATGCCAAACCGGGCTAGCACGAGAAGGGCGAGCCAGAGTGGCACGAACCCCAACAGCAGGCAGGCGACCGCGCTCAGCGAGAAGAATGTGGCGTCCATAATCGGGTCCAGGGCCCTCCCCAGCACCGTGATCGGACCGACGGCCCGAGCCACCCAACCGTCGGCGGCGTCGAGCAGGGCGACCGGCGCGGCGATTGACAAGAAGAGGTCCCGAGCCAGGTATTGGGACGGAAGGACGGCGAACAGCAGGATCGGCAACGCCATATATGCCCGCACCAGAGTCAGTCCATTGGGCATCCCGAGCCGCTCCAACGGCTGGTTGTCGGGATAGGTTCTGCTCAGGTCCAGGGCCACGAAGAGGAAGGCGGTGGTCACGACCCACCACGCCGCGCCAAGGCCAAGGCCGAGGCCGACCGCGTGTCCCAGCCACCCTGAGCTGAGACCGGAACCGAGCGTGAGGAACAGGCCCTGGAGGGCCCAGATCAGGAATGAGTGGCGCAGGGCTGGCGACGCCCGCCAACGGACCAGCGCTTGACTGGTCAGCTGGGCGACCAGCCGGCTCGGACCACGCACGCTCCGAAGCGACCGGCGGGGACCTCGATTGAGGGGCGGTGACGACTCCATGCCCGGGGTCTGGCCTCTGCTCACCCTGAGAAGCTTAGGGAGCCTGAGGCGTGAATCCCTACTCCGCGAACGGCTGCTCGCAAAAGGCTCTGTAGAGAGCGCTGATGAACTGGAGGTAGTTGGCGAGGCTAAAGGGCATTCACCAAATGACCGCACAGGCGTGGTTCCCAGATGGAAGCTACTCGCGCACCGAGTTGGAGGCCGGATCATGGTGGGTGCTCCAAATAGGCCCGCGGCGGCTGGCAGGGTCGCCGCCTGCGCCCGAGGCAAGCGGGAGTCAGGCGCGTGAGCTGTGCTCAGTGCTCCCAAGCACCGCAAAGGGGGATGAATCGCCGTCGGCGCTTCCCCTGCCTGAAGCGGGTTTCCACGGGGATCGAAGTCGTCCATCCCCGCCGGCGCACCACTGTCCCGGCGGCTACCTCTCGAACCCCCGCCAGTGGATCTGGCTTCGGGAGTTCGGCGGCATCTTGTGGACGGTGCCCCTAGTCAGCTGGCAGGACGCCCTCGCCTGGGTGCGTTGCCCATCGCTGAGGGGATATCGTGGCCAACCGGGTCCACAAGTCGCAGGCGGACCCGCGCGGTGGCTCCAGAGGGGAAGTCTCGGTCGGCAGGCCCCCGACTCGGGCGCCAGCAGGAGGCGCGACGGGGGGATCTTAGCTTGAACCGCTCATACACCTTCCACCCTGAGGCCACGTTGATCGTGGTAGACGTTAAAAATGACTTTGCCTAACCCCACGGGTCGCGTTTCGTGGCCGGCGGCGAGAGAGTCGCGGAGCGAGGGGCAGAACTCATGAAGGGGGCGGTGGCCCTGGGTGCCATGGTGGTCTGCACCCATGACTGGCATCCTGCGGTCACGCCCCACTTCCGGGAGGTCGGGGGCCTCGGGCCCCGACCCTGTGTACGGGGTACCCGAGCAGCCGAGCTGCAATCTTTGTCGCCCGCCCCGGACGCGATCGTGCGCAAGGGTGAGAATCAAGACGATGGGTACTCGGGCTTTGGGGTCCGCCCCCTCGACCGTGGTGAACTGGCTCCATCGGACCTCGCTCCTCTGCTGTCGCGCCATGGGGTAGTGGATGTCTTTGTGGTCGGCTTGGCCCTCGATGTCTGCCTAAAGGCGACCGCCCTCGACGCCACGGATCCCGGCTTGCGGACCAGCTCTGATCAGGTACGCGACCAGCCAAGTGGAGCTATCAGCGGACGATGGCGCCCGCGCCTGGCTGAGCTGGCGGCCGCCGCGAGTCGTTACTCTCTTCTGGTCACCACTGGGCTGGGAGAGCCGGTCGAAGCTCCGCTCCGAGATGACCCGCGCCGCCGGAGCAGGTGAGTAGTGGAAACTTGGGATTGTTGATCTGCCGGTGGTTGAGACCCAACTTGCCACCAAGCCCTCGTAGCTCAGGGGATAGAGCAGCGGTTTCCTAAGTCGCAGCAGCCACTCTCAGACTGGCCTCCCGAACCGGTCGATGGCAGATGCTGAAGTTCCTGGAGCGCCCTGGAGTGATCGGCGTGGGGCGTGGAGGTCGCTGTGGTTGCTGTATGGGTTTGCTGTATGGGGTGCGGAAATTCGGAGGCTCGATTTCGGGGTGACCGTGGTAAGTTGGAGCCATGGTCAGCGACCTGGCACACCGTAGGACGTCGAGGGTCGGTTCGCTCAGGTCAGGGCCGAAACGATCGCTATGACTGCGAAGTCACCTTCACCTCCCACCGAGGAGCCGGCCCAACCCTCCGTCGAGGTGCGGAAGTGCCCACAGTGCGGTTCAGTGCTGGTGGTCCAGGAGGGCCGGCGTGGCAAGTTCATGGGCTGCCCGGGCTTACCGAAGTGCGGCTACAGCGAGGGTCTGCTGCCTAAGGTGACGGCCGACACCTACGCAATGGCCTCAACTGACGATGAACTCCCTCCGCCCTTTGGCAATGAGGAGGCTCCTGCTCCCGCGCCTGCTTCGGCGAAGTTGGTTGAGGCGTTGCTCTCAAGGCTGGGGGACGTTACCCCGCTCCTTCATGAGGCGGACACGTTGATCCCATTCCTTGACCGACGAGGAGTGACCCGGCTTCGTGCGGCCGTGGCCGTCAGGCTTGGCGGTGACCACCCACCCTTCACTCAGCCAGTTCACTGGGACGATGAGCACGTCTGCTGCCCCCAGTGTGAGCAACGCTTCGGGAACATCACCGTTCTGGATGCCGAGATGGACATCGGCATGAGAGCCTATCTGTTCGGGCCCGGCTGGCAGGAGTGCCGGGACGGGATATGGAGGCCAGACCGGCGGACCGGCTACTACGCCTCGGAATTCGGCTATGCTTCGCGACGCGGCGCGGCCAAGCTCGTGATTGCCGATGTCCTCCCCCCCTACCTCGCCAGAGCGAGCGGGGATCCTCAGGGGCGTAGCCTGATTCTGGCCGAGTGCCCACGCTGCCTTCGGACCCACCAGCGCTGCAACGTGGTGCCGATGGTGATCCGGGGGAGCTGGACCGTCACGGAGTTGTGATTGCCCTGTGACCTCGTCGTGAGTGCCGCAAGGCTGCAGACTGGCTAACACAGACTACACTGAAACCATCAATAAGTAGGCGTCCAGACCACTTGGTCCCGACGTAATCTATTTCGCCGCTGGTGCTAAGTCAGCGGCGGGAGATACGTTGTGGCACCTACTCTTACACAGTCGAGCGGTGACGTCACCCTCGCCATCCCCCAGGAGGCGCTGCCCGCCGTCCTGGCGATCATCGAGCTAGTTCGGGCGTCGACCCCTTCCGGTAACGCGACACCATTCGCAGATCGGCTTACCCTAACGGTCCCCGAGACCGCCAAAGCACTCGGGCTGGGGGTCGGGACCGTGCGCTCGATCATTCGGCGGGGCGAGTTGGGCACGTTGTCTTTCGGGAGTTCCGGAAGCTCGGGACATGCGACCAGAATCCTCGTCCGAAATCTCCTGCAATACCTTGACCAACGGGCCGATGAGGTGGCCATCTGGGAGCGGCCAACACCACCCGCGAATCTCCGGGGCTCATCGCACCAGCCTGTGCAACGCTCGACCTCGATCCCCACGCGAGGTGGGCGACCATGAGCCAGGCAGACCCACCCGACAGAGAGTCGGCGGAGATCCAGGGTGATCGACAGCCGGCCCAACGTCCAGGCAGTTCGTCCGCGGGGCGGCATGGCACCCAACCAGATCTACCGCCTCCCAACCCTGCGGCCAGGCGATCGCACGCCGCTACCCGCCACAGCGCCAAAGACCCATCGGTAGGGCAGCGGCGACATCGTGTCGGTCGCCTGAGAGCCATCGAGATGGGGCGGCTGGCCCGGCGTCAGGCGACTGCCGCAGAACTTAAACTGTTTATCCTTGATCGTCAGTGGCTCCCCTTCCCCCTCTTGGTGCAGGATACCGACGGGGGCGTAGTCGTGGTCCGGGGTGAGCGGCTCATCTCTGCCGCGGCAGCGGCCGGAGAAGGGGTCGAGGCCGAGGTCTTACTGACCACGACGCCGGTCGAGACGGCCCTCGCGATCCTCCGAGCGACGAGCACACTCGCCCAACCCACACGCAACCCCATCGTCAGGGTAGACCAGGTCGTGACGCTCATAGATGGAGGGTGGACTGCTGCGGACATCGCCGCAGGGGTCGGGTGGACGAACGCCCGAATCTCGCAACTCAAAACGGTGGCAGCCCTGGCCGAGACCTGCCCCCAGGCCTGGAGAGCCTTCAGGGCGGAGTGGATCTCAGAGCGCACCGCGGTGTACGTCTCGCGGCGAATCCGTATCGAGCAAGTGGCATCGACCAAGGCAGGCGACGTGATCGAGCGGGCTGCCGGCGCGCCTCTCCCCACAAGGAGGTGGCGGCGGGAGCTCCTGGCCGAGCTGGAGGCAGCTCTGGGGAGTGGCCCATCGGCCGCAACCACCGGGACAGCGCCGAGAACGGCCTCAGCAGCGAAGAGCGGACCGGGTGGTACCACTAACACCACCCCGCGTCGGCGAAGCACCGACCTCAGTCGGCACATCCGCCAGCGCGAGAGGCAAATGGAACTCTTCGAACTAGGAGATTCTGGTGCCGCTGCCCCACCTCCAGCTGCCTAGCGCCGCCGCCCGCTCCTCGGCGCGGGCCATCTGGGCCGAAGCTGGGCTGCCTGCGTCCCCGCGCGGTGCGGCCCTGCTCGCCACGGTGATCAGCTGCGCCTATCGTCCAGGTCGGGAGCTCACCCTCCCTGGACTCGCCAGTGTGCTCCGGGCGATCATCACGATCTACCCTCAGACGGAATCGGCACTCGGACCCTTGGCGTTAAGCCCGAAGTCTACTGGACGGCCGGATCGGCGGCCAAAGCTTGCCGATGGGCCCATCGCCGCCTTCCTATTTGCCGCTGACCAGGGAGGCCGTGGGTTGCCCCCCGTGCCCACCGGCCGCCTGCGACAGGATGGCCCGGTGGCGCTGAGCGCGCTATCTGAGCTCATCGTTGCCAGCCCTGAGAGGGCTGGCGGTTATGTCTTCCCTCTGCGTCTGGTGTTGACCGCTGACGTAGTGGCGATCGACGATGCCCCGGCGATCCAGGCCCTGCTCGATGGCCGCTACCCGATCGCCGCCACGTACCAGGGACGCCGTCGCCTCATCGAGCAACTCACGGCCGCCATGCGTCGGCCGCTGAAGCTGGAACACCGGATCGGCGTCACTGAAAGGCCGGCCCGCGTTGCCACTTCGGGAGCGGGGCCGTCCGCCGCGCTCCGAGAAGAAATGAGACGGGCGAAGATCTTCGGCAGGCGGTATCCACGCGAGACACTGGCCCACCGCACGCCGCGACCGTCACGTTCGGGCACCCCGAGCCTCGTGGAGGCACTCCAGCGAGATGCTGGGCTGTGGAGCCGCACGCTGCCCTCGGTCCAGCACTTGGCTAACCTTTTTGCCCAGTGCAACGTGCGCTGGAACGCCGGAAGTATCGATGGCCCGCCAGAAGAGATCGTCACCCTCACTGAGCTGGCTCTGCCCATCATGCATCTCGGCCGCACCAAGGGACCGGTCCTGGCTCTGACCGACGGCGCACCGCCTCTGGCCGGGGCCAGCGCGGCCATCGACGTCTCCACCGGGCAGATGCTCCTCCCACTGGACGCGGCCGTGGTCAAGGCACTCAAGCTGCGCACGGACAGCCGGTGGATGCTGCCGTCCGAACCGTGGGTCGCTGGCAATGTCCGAATCGCCTGCTGGGCCACCCAGGATCTGCTGCCAGCCGAACTTGCCCTGTGGAGAGCGCGACTGGACCTACCCGCGGAAACTTCCAGTCGTCTAAGTGAGCTGCGCCTTGCCGAATATGCCGGTGCGACGGTTGCCCTCAGCAGCCTGCGACCGGCCGGAAGGGCGTTGGCGCTCTCGTGTGACGTCGAGCCGTCGTGGATCGGGCTGGGAGGCGGCCCAACAGCTATCGGCGACGATGTCCAGATCGCCTACGAGTCGCGGCCTGTGAGAGACCTCTCGATCCAGCTCGTCCGGGTTCGCGCGCAAGTGGCGTCAAAGCTGATGGACGCGCTCCCGAGCTCCGTGGCGGAGCACCTCATCTCCTGCAGCCACGTCTTGCCCGCCTGGGCGGAAACACCCGTGCCGGAGATGCTCGCTCTGGAGTCGAGGCTCGACTTGGTGGGCACCAGGCAGGTCATCGACCCACATGTACCCGTGGAGCTGGTGGCTGCGGCGGCCAACTCACTTGCCGGAATCTCCTCCGGCCCTCCCGAGATGGCGGCCTTGACACGCGCCCTCATCACGGACCTGCTCGTCAACTACGGGATTCGGTCTGAGGTGCTGCCACAGATGCTTTGGCGCCATGTGCATCTCGCGGACGCGACTGTATTCGTGGTGGGCAAGACCGGCCCTGGGGGAACAGTCGACGGGACCCTCCCGTTGGACAGGGAGACTCTGGCGATCGCCAGGCGGCTCATCCAACTACGAGCAGATACCTTGCCGTCGCACCCACTCCTCACCAGACCAGACGGGACCCCTCTGACCGTCCGCACCATCTGGCGTGATCTCGATCTTCCCCAAGCCATGGCACCCTTCCGCTTGCGATCGTGCCGACAGGCCCTGGTCGCTCGGCTGTCGGCCGCCGGGGTGCCCGAGGTGCAACGACGCACCATACTCCACCACTTCGATCCGCTCTGGACGCCGTACCAGCCATGGAGCGGGCGGCGGGACGCAGAGCCGGAGATACGCAAGGCGCTGGCGGCTGTGAGGCTACCCTTCGGCCTGAACCTGTACGACAACTGATCCCATGAGTGCTTCCCATCCTCGACGAACACCACAGCCGGCTGACACGGATGTGCGCGGGCCGCGCCGGAACGCCTTGGAGCGTTCGTCACTGACAGCTCTGGATCATGACCTCTGGAGTCGCACCCTGAGGGCCGCTGCGAATGATGACTCCGCATGGCTGGGAAAGCTGGCGTCGGTCTGGGTCGCCCGGAGCGGCTTCACCACCCCCCTTCGCCGCCGCCAACTAGCAGCCGCCGGGCTGCACCAGCTGCGGGCGATCGACGGGTGGCTTGAACTTCCCACCGTGAGCCCAGGGAGACTGGTCGCGGGCATGCCGACGGACCGTTTTACGATCCATCCGGTGGGGCTTATCCTGGCTCGCCGCCGTCTCATCCGAATGCTGCGGACCGGCGCAGGCGAACCGGGAAAGGGCGCCTCCTGGTATCCGAACGATTTGGAAGTCAGTGCGGCTGATCTCTCGATCAGCTGGCGCGACCTCCGTGCCCTGGTCCAGCTCGACCTCGGCAGCACAATGACCCCACTGCTCCTGCGCGCCCGCCAGGGACTGCTGCCCCACAACGCCCTGCCTCGCCGCGAGTGGCGCCACCTGGCCGCGCTGTCCTCAGCCACACTCGACGATGTATTCGGCCGTACCGAGGCACAGGTTGGGCCCGCAACCCCATCAAGCCGCCTCCGACCGTCGCCCCCGGCGGCGAGCAGCAGCATCCTGAGCCGGCAGCTCCACACGGCCATATCGGAACACTGGCACTCGGCCCACTATCAGTACGCCCACTCCTCCACCGAGCACTTGGCCGCCATCGCTTTGATGGCGATGGCGGATGGGCTCCTTGGGCTGAGGGCCGACATTGACAGGATCGAGCCGCGAACTGCCGCCATCACGGCAATGTGGACCCGGGATCGCTCTAACGCAGCCTTGGCCGTCCATCTACTCTTCCTGACATCCCTGTTGGAGGATCCCGCCTACCACCACAAGACCTTCGGAGCGTATGCAAGTGCGCTAGTGAAGATCACCGGAGAGTCAGAGGTCGGCCTTCTTGGGCTCTCAGGGACCGCCCTGCAGAGGTATGTCAAGGGTCTGAGACTTGTCGGAGCTGACAGCACGGCTGGACATGCAGCGACGGTCGCCGCCCACTTCGGCCGCTTCTTGCTCACCCTGGACGGACTCCATTTGGACGCCCCGGCCCTGGCGTGGGCCGGAACCTCGTTGCTGACTCCTCCGAAATCCTTGACTGTGTCGCTCGCGTGGCCGGCCCAGCTCGCCAGGATCCGCGCTCAGGCGCGAGCCCGCAATGATGAACGGGGAGAACTCTTCCTCGATCTGCTGCTGGCCACTGGTGCCCGCATCTCATCACTGATCCTAGCGGACAACCGCTCGGCAATCCTCCACGGCCAGATGCCGTACCTCAATCTGTATATCGGTGTGAAAGGCAAAGGGCGCACGGAGCGCCGGCACCGAGCGCCGTTGCAAGCACCAGATGTGGTTCTCGCCAAGATCCGAGCCCGGGTGGCCGGAACCCCGCCGGGCGCCATGCTGGTCAGGTACAGTCAGGATCAGGCTAGGCAGATCCTCCTCCGCCTCGATGGTCGAGCCGTGCATGCCCACGAGATTCGCCGCCTGGTGCTCCAGTGGCGGATGCTGCAAGCCTATAGCCATCCTGATCCGACCGGTGTCAACTTCCTGGGAAGGTTGGCTGCCGAGGCCAACTGGCGAGGGCTCTCCAGCCTTCCCAGCTATGCCGTCGCCCTGGACTGGATGGGCAACCAGGAGATGGATGAGTACTTCAGCCAAGCCAAAGCCTGGACATGCAGGGCCGAGGAGGCGCGGCGACTGTCTGGCCTTGACAATGCAGCCGCTCGGCACGCGTTTCCCGCTGGCACCACGCCCACCCTGGGTGACATCCTTGAGGCGCAGCGGAAGGCCTTGGTCAATGATCCGGCTAGGGTCGCCCGGCAGGCGGCGGTGGCTCACTTCGCCGGCGTCGACCAGGTCGAAGAGGTGGTCGTGGAGGTGAGCGAGGACGGGTTGAGCTTGGTCTGGGAACGTGACGCCGTGCCGGTCGCTCGCGGCATCCTCCTGGTCCATCGATCCTCGGGACGCCCAGGACGTGTGGTGATGGCAGACACTTGGAGGCACCTCAAGACCGGTCAGCGACAGGAGGCGCTCTGGATCTTGGCCTCGGCCCGACCGATGCCAGCCGTCCTACGACGGGTGGCAACAGCGCCGCCGTATCACTTTGCAGCCGTGCCCACTTCTTCCCTTCTACTGGTCCGGCAGGCTCCGCGGCGCGGTCGTTGACCCAGGCCGGAGTCCAGCAGTATCCCCACGCCACGATAGGGTCGCGTCCGTCATGGCCCTCATCGGACCGAGCAGACCTTGCCTCACCCCGGGTCCGCAAGCCTCAGGTTCGATGGTCGAAACCGGATGTCGACCTGCTCTTGGGCCCTGCTGCCAGCAGCTCGGCTACGATCAGCCCGCCAGCCTGGCCCTGCGCCGCCCCTCGGAATCGAGGCCCAAGCCTGGAACGTCCCATCTGATTTCCCTGCGGCATCCTCCCGCGCCAAGGCAACCGCCACGCTGCGACTGACGGTTAAACTGTTTAACACCAACGAGGAGTTCGGCGCCCCAAATCCTGAACTCGGTCGAGCCACTACGACTTCCCGGATACTCATCGCTGGCTACCCCCTCCTACAGAATGCCAAGACCGCGGGCGCCAATCTCAAGGCGATCTCTGAGTGGGATCCGGACGGGTTGGTCTGCGACGAATCTCATAACCTGAAGACATCAGCGAGGAAGGCGGCGAGATCAGGTGGCGCCCTCACCATCGCCAAGGACCTCATGGCGAGGCACCCCGACGCTCCGATCTACCTCCTGTCGGGAACCCCCATGCCGAACAAGCCCAAGGAGCTGTTCTCTCAACTCGAGATCATGGGACGCGTGAACGACTTTGGCGGTTGGCAGACGTTCGCCAGGACGTACTGCGGCCTCCACTATGAGATCGGACACGAGGGAAAGCAGTTCCCGTCCTGGGATGGGGTCACAAACCCAGCCGACCTGAACCGCAAGCTCCGGTCGACCTGCATGGTCCGTCGCAGAAAGGTCGATGTCACCCCTGAGTTGGGCCGGCTCTTGGACGCGGACCGACCGCCCGTCTACATCGACACTGACCAGACCGCCATGGCGCTGTACAGAGAGACCGAGAGATCCCTCAGCGGATTCCTCGCTCAGCGGGCCATCGAGATCGCGAACGAGCTCGGAATGTCGGTGGAGAGTGCCGCAGTGGCCGATCGACTCCAGCGCATCGAAGCTGCCGCGAGCTTGGTCAAGCTCAACGAGCTCAGGAAGCTTGCCGCCAAGGCCAAGCTCCCCGAAGCCATCAGCTGGATCGGGGAGGCCATCGAGGCCAGCAAAGGCCAGGGCATGAACCTGCTTGATGGTGGCGACTCGGGCCAGCCCGGGAAGGTGATCGTCTTCGCCCACCACCAGGAAGTGGTCCAAGGTATCGCAGCCGCCTTTGGGGCGCCCACTATCTCCGGGTTGGAGACTGGTATGGCCGAACGGCAAGAGGTGATCGACCGTTTCCAGAACGACCCTCAGACCCGCCTCGTCGTTTGCAGCTTCGGGGCCGGCGCCCAAGGGATCACGCTCACCGCCGCCTCCCAGGTGATCTTCGTGGAGTTGCCATGGAGGCCCATGGACATCGACCAGGCGATCGCACGTGCCTGGCGCATCGGACAGACTCAGGTGGTTACCCCCACGTTCCTCCTGGCGGCCGACACCGTTGATGAGGACATGCTGAGCCTGATCCGGCAGAAGGCCGGCGACTTCGAGGCCGTAATCGAGGGTGGTCCTAACGGGGGGCCCAAGGGCAGATCGATCGAGGGAGAGCTGCTGGTCCGCCTCGCGCGGAAGGGATCCGGGGCGAGCACGACAGCACCAACTCCGGTCGACCTCAGCCCTGTGCGCCCTGCTGCCAACACCGAGCCCGCCAGCCGCCCCGCCACCTTCCCCGCTCGCCAAGCGCCACGTCTCAGCCGCACGGAGATCGCTGGCACACTGGCCATCCCGCAGCTGCGCCCGCTGCTGCTACCGCTCCGGCCGCAGGGCTGAGCACTCCTCCCCTCCCCCGCGCTTATCGCGGGCAGCGGACGCTCTTCGACCGCTGAGGCACTGTCACTAAGCACCCCAGCGCCGGAAGCCACCTCCGTGAGGAAGTAAGGCATTGGGGTGCCGGAGTGTAGGTGATGGTGCCGGGGCAAGAGCATGGCGCTCGACGAGAGGTCACATTGACAACACCCGCCACGAAGAGTAGCGTCGCAGCAGCAGAGAAACGGCAGCACGGCCTACAACGCCCATAGGGGTGCCAATACGCCTTCGAAGGTGGCCCATAGTTAGCAGATGGGCGTGAGGGTCTGAAGATGGCTCACTTTGAAGGGGTTCGCTGGCTGAGGTGGCAAGTATGACTACCCTGGCACGACTCATTGATGGCGGTCGTGGCGTGGGATGGCTAGTTCTGGGCGGAGTCATTGGCAGCGTGGCCATTACAGATCAGCTGGGAGCCTTGGCTGCTCTCGTAGTGCTGGTCATCTTGGGGATCAAGGCCCCACGGCGTGTGGTGACAATGGGCTTGGTAGTAGCCGGTTGCGGAGGTGGGGCGAGCGTAGCTCTGGCCATCGTGGATTCGCACTCGCCAGGGGTGATCCTTGGTGTCGCTCTGAGCATCGCGGTGTTCGTCATCGGAGCCGTTTGGAGCTACATAGCTTGTGCCCAGTGGGACGATAGATCGCACGGTCTCGCAGGGCCCCGGAGCGCTATGTAGAGCTTGCGGAGGGCGGGGACGCTGTGACTTGCGACCGCTAGGCTGCGGCCGACACCCGCGGGCTTGCCCTGCGCCGCCCCTCGAAACCGAGGCCCAAGCCTGAAACGCCAAATCTGCTTTCCCTGCGGCCTCCTCCGCGCCAAGGCAACGGCCGCGCGGCGGCTGACTGTAAAACTGTTTAACACCCACGAGGGGCGCGGCACCCCAAATCCTGAACTAGGTCGAACCACTATGACTTCCCCGATACTCAACGGTCCGCCTCATGACCGCCGCCCGGACCTACAGCAGGGCGCAGGCGACCATGGCCAGGGCGCAGGACCGGTCCGAGCGGGCCGCCGGGCTGCTTCGGGGAGCTGCGGCCACCGCCCCCGACGGTCGGCTCGCCCTCGGCGCTTGGAGGGTCCGGCTCGACCAGCAGGGCGGGCTCACCGTCGCCGCCGCTCCGCAGGTCGCCGTGGACCAGCTTCCCCTCCCGCTGGAGGGGTGAGGGCCAGGACCGGCGAGATGAAGCACTTCCGGCCGCTGGCGCTGGCACCTGTATTCAAGTCAGGCGAGTCTCCCAGATCACATCTCATGAGCCCAGGCCCCAATGCGGGGTGCAACCGCTCCATAAACGCATCTCAACACAGGGTAGCGCGGACGCCGGGCGCACCCCAACAAGAGATTGCAGCCGGACGGACGGGGCCTGTCCGCAACTTCGCGGCGGGTGCCCCATCCGTCCTCTAAGCCTCAATCCGCGTGCGTCCTGGCAAAGGCTCCTACATAGAGGGCCCGCAAACTCCTTGGACTTGCGCCAACGCCGCCTGGGCGATGTGCAGGTCGGACTGTGGAGTGTTGGCAGGGCCGCCGTAGACGCCAACGTCCAGCACACTGTCACCCTCCAACACGACGTACTGAACAATAGCCCCCGTGCCCACGCTCTGCACGGTTGCCGTCGATTGTTCACCGAGCGAAACTCCAGTCGCAGCAGTTGGCTGAGGCAGTACCGATCCCTTGAGAATCGTTGTCACTGACAGTCCACTCTCGGTCGCTTGCACTAGCTGGCTGTACCATTGCTCGGCAGCCGATGAGCTGGATGCGGTGCTGACCGTCTCGACAACCTGCGACATGGCCGCCGGCGCTTGGTCGTATGTTGATGCTGCGCCCGGAGAGCCGAAAGGAGGCGCGCCCACGGAGGCATAGTTCGCGTATTGCTCCCACAAGAATGGGCTCGGCGGAGCAACGTAGCCAGGAGGGTAGGCGGCCGTGCTTCCTGGCCGCGACTGGCCCACGGTTGGACCCATTAGCGCCATGTTCGGCCCGACTGCCGACGCTGGCAGGAGAACCCCTGGCAATCCTGCGCATACCCCCACAGGTGGCGGCGCAGTAGAACTCGCCACGAGCCTCGTTGATAGGTGGCCCGCGCCCTCGTGGGGCTGTATGGTCGTCGCAATGACCATCCCTGCCATGACCACCAGCGCTGCCACCATGAACCACCCTACGTGCTTAGGCCCTCGGACGACTATTTTGTCAAAGCCTCGCATCGTCAGCTTCCTCCATTCTTCCACGAGTTGCTAGCCTTCTGGTAGATCCAGTAGGGCGAGACTTGGCACATGGAGAAGCTGCCCCACGCCGTGAACCCCGAGCTGGTGGTCGGCTGGTAATAACCCCAGGCGGTCGTGCCACCACCACTATTCCCGCCCATCCATGCGCCTCCATTGTTGCCGCTAGCAGCGCCGCCCGGAGCCGCCACCTCACCTTGAGAGAAATCGGTCCGGCCTGGTCCGGTCCCGCTGACGCCGTAGTTGAGGTCTGCTGCGAAGTTCGGAGCCTGGACCTGGCTACCATTCTCGGAGATCTGAAAGGACTCCTGCGTGCTGGCAGGAATCGCAGTGTAGCTCAAGATGCTCCCGTCGTTGCTCGTGTTCCCACTATTCTCTGTTATGTACGATAGCGGCACAGTCGTGTAGTAGTTCAGGTTGCTATCGTAGGGCCAGGTCCCCGTGAAGTACCCGAGTTCGACCCCTGAGTCCTGCTGGCCGTAGATGCTGAAGTTCTCTAGCCATGCCGCCTCGTCCGAGGTTACGCCAATCGGCGCATAATAGTTCGCAGGCATGTTAATGGTCATTTGATCGCCCGCGTTCTGGCCTGTCCCAGATACTGCCTGCCCGTACCAGTTGGGACTGCAATATGTGGTGTAGGCCAGTACCACCGGAGCAAGGGCGGCGAAGGTCACGCCTCCAGCCGTTGCCAGTAGAGCCGCTGCGACGACGACGGCTCTGGTCCGTAGGTCAAGTCTCATAGCAACCCTCCATTGATCCTTCGTCGCCACCGAACTGGGGCCAAGGATACGCCTGTAGCGCCGTCTGTGTACCTTGTCCCCATGCCTGACTTCGATCCCACCCTCCTGTTCGTCGCCCACGGCTCCGGCGCGTCTTACCGCCGTGGCTGCCGCTGCCCCGCGTGCCGGCACGCCCAGGCGGTGCGGATAGCTACCCAGCGGGTTCGCCGGGCATCTCAGAATGGACAGTCGCCAGACCTACACAAAGTGCCCTCGGGGAACGACGCCAGCGCCCTCGCGGGTTGATTGAAAGTAGGCCCGCTGGAGGGGTGAGACTACATTGAGATGATGAGCACTTCCCGATCCGAACTCCCTTGGGTCCGGCCCAGCCGCTTCCTCGACCAGCTGGACCGGCTATGGCTGATCTCTGACACCCACTGGGGCCACCGAAGGCTGCGCGAGGTCCTCGCCCCAGGCGTCCGCCCGCCCCATGTGGACGCCCTCATGGCCCAGAGGTGGTGGGAGACGGTCGGGCTGGACGACCCCGTGCTTCACTTGGGCGACGTGTTCATGGGCGACCTGGCGGCGGCCGATGTCCCGGACCGTTTCCCCACCCTGCCGGCCACGTCTTTCTCTTGCCGGGTAATCACGACGGCTCCGACAAGCTCGCCGCCCTGGCGGCCATCGGCTGGCTGATGGTGGAGCCCTTCGCCTTCGAATACCAGGGATGGACGGTCCGCTTCAGCCACCAACCCCTTGAGGACCTGGCCGAGGGCGAACTCAACCCCAGTAGATCCCTAGTGCCGGCACATACTGGGGTGCATCCATGATGTCGTAATCTGGCGTTTCATCAAACTGCCACAGCCACTCATACTGGCTGCTACCGAACCATTCCGCCCCACTCAGTGATGCCGGGTACGAACCCGTACAGCAGTATTCCGACGTCCACTCGGGCGTACCTGATATAGTCCCAGCACTCGCTAGGTAGGAGTTCCATTCGTTGGGCGACGAGAAGATCGCCGGCTGCCAAGCATATCCAATCTCAGGCTGACTGCAGTTCTGCCCGGACTCTTCAGGTAGGTCGTGAACGTAGTCGTAAAATCCATTGAACACTTCCCGGTTAGCTGCATCCGTAGCGCTTGCCCAGTAGCTGCCCTCGACGTCTATGAACTGAACGTCAATACTGTAATACTGACCAAAGAAGTCGTTGTTCGCAAACACGTCATCCACTGCAGCCGCGCCTTGAGCCCATCCCCAACAAAAGTCTGTGAGGCCGACAGACGAGGCGTAGCGCGCTCCGCCTCCAAAGTAGTAGCCGACCACACCGACGCCGGTGCCAGCAGCCTGACGGGAGTCCGCTCCCGAAGCGCCCGCCGTGTTAAAGCACATTCCGGCAGGATCCGATGGGCACGGACCCGAATTGCCGAAAAAGTCATGCGCGAAGGTTCCGATTTCCCCTATGTAGACTTGAGGTGCATTCCCCTGTTGGTTCGTTCCCTGGCTACCGTCCGATCCCGAGCAACCCCCAGTGCCGCACAGGTCCGACGCCAAGACTCGTGGGATCGGAACGGCCACCATCACAAGTGCGCTGGCCATGACAACGACCAATAACACCTGCCGACTTAATTTCGTCTTCACTGAGCACCCACGGCGACAGCCTGCTCGGAAACAGTCGACCAGCTAGCTCCTCCGTCCGTTGATTCTATGACGGCACAGTTGTACGTACCGGGTTGTGGGGAGGCTGTTCCCACGAGTATCCACGCATCTTCGGTCGCCGGCCACGCAAAGCCCTGGATCGCGACTTGGAAAATAGGATTGGCACTGGAGGTTGTAGCTGAAGGCACCGGCAATGACACATTGATAAAGTGGCGTCCCCCGTCCGACGTAGTCGCGATGGCCAGTGTTTGACCCGAGTTACCGTAGCCTAGGAGAGCGGCGCTCGTGGACCCGGTAGTAAGGATGGATGTTGGCATGGCGACTGGGATCGGCTGTCCCGGCACCTCTGCTGAACTGCCGACGATGTTGTTACCGACCATGATCCACGTCGCACCTCCGTCGAGGGTGCGGGCAACAGCGTAAGAGGCGGCAGTAGCAGTTCCGAAGGCGCTCCCGAAGTCTTCGAGCGCCCAGACGGTAGAACCGGCACATGCGAGATCTGTATCCACCGCACCTGACGACATGATGTTGAGGGGCAGCCCGTAGCTCAAAGTCCAAGACTTGCCAGCGTTAGCCGTAGCTTCGATGAAGCCACCCAGTTGGGTCGCGAGGTAGCCAACATCAGAACTGGTGAAGCACACTGAACTCACCGGCTGACTGAAGGAAGAGGGTTGCCAAACCTGTCCACCGTCGGCAGAGGTCTCCAGAGTGCCGACCCTGGTGATGCCGTACCCGTTGGAGGCATCTAGAAAGTCTACTGCCACCAAGGGCGAGGACGGTTCTCCCGCTAATTGCCAGGACTGCCCCCCATCGGCAGTTGCGTATAGCGTGGTGGTCCCTACGGCCCATCCGGTGCTTGAGGAGACGAAGTCTACCCCCCAGATCCCTGACTGTTCGGTGAGGCTCTGAGTCCAAGATGAACCGCCGTCTGTGGTACGTTGAACGGAATCTCCAGGCCAGGACAACCCGAGGGCTGCCGACGGCGTGTTTCCGGCGGGTTGTGCTGCACCTTGACCTACCACGCGCCAGCCATCGCTAGGACTCTCAAACTCTAGGGCCGTGTTCGGAGTGATCGGCATCAGAGTCACACCATGGCTAGCCGTGGGCGGGGAGGGTAGCATGCCTGGTGTGGGTATTGAGGCAGGTTCAGATGTCGGAACTCCTCCGCAACCGGCCAGTACGCCTATGAGCAAGAGAAGAGGCCACCCGCGCGAAAGCCGGGCCGCTCGCAAGACCATTACCCGCCGGACCGGCATCAAGGTCACACCAGGATCATAGACCTCCTGCGGAAGATGTCAAGCCTCCGCAGACAGACGCAAAGGGTAGTGCCACAACTCAACGTCCACGGCCACATCCACCAGAACCCGCCACCGACTGCTAAGCACTTCACCGCATCGGTGGAGAGGATCGCCTACCGGCCGGTCCTGCTCAAGCACGTGCTCGACCAGCTGATCGAGGCCAACGGCGGAGCGAGGAAGTGGGGAGCGCAGAGGGCAGCGCCAAGAGGGCGCTGAGGGGAGACAGCATGATGGGCTCGCCCCAACAGCGCGCCCCGCAGAACACGGCGTTCGCCTGGTCTCAGGGCTGTGGCTCAGCTAGCCGGAGGGCAGGTCACATCCACCGTCGGCGGGGTTCCCGGAGGCATCTGACCTAGATCCGCGAATAAGGGTTCAGGTGGGGGTTGGATTGCCGCCGGAACCGGGCAAACGCGCCGGCTGAGAGAGGATTGGGGCCGGTGGGGCCGGTGGAATGGGTGTGGTGGGACAAGGAGCCGCACTCTGGCACACGGGGGGCGGGTTTCTTGGCGTGGAATCGCCTCTCCGAGGTGCGTTCGGCCGCCGCCTTTGCGGTAGAGAGGAAGCCGCCGGACGGCCGGTGGCCTGCGCGGTTTAGCCAGCCGGAGTGGGAAGGGCGCGCAGGAGCTGGTAGGCGGCTAGGAAGGGCCCGTCCTGCTGCGCGGGGGCAAGTCGCACCAGCAAGCGGCGGGCGTGTCGAACCACTCGGGCCGGCACCACGATGAGCTCCCGGCGCAGCCGCTTGCCGTGAGCTCGGTGGGGATGGTCGTTGCCGGTCAATGCCTGCAAGGTGACGGAGAGGGTGAGCGCCAGAAAGGCGGCCCACATCCAGACTTGGTTGGCCACCGCGAAACCGCTGGGCAAGTGCCGAAGCGCCATCCCCAGCTTGG
>Ga0307372_10005610_pt1 | contig 18764 bp, 22 predicted proteins | sample OX1MG_FD_202533 | JGI IMG/M metagenome (GOLD analysis project Ga0307372, IMG submission 202533) | Soil microbial communities from Risofladan, Vaasa, Finland - OX-1 | ecosystem: Environmental > Terrestrial > Soil > Coastal area > Acid sulfate soil | place: Finland: Risofladan, Vaasa | collected...
GAATCCGATCGTCGACATCGTCTCGCCCTTCCGTCGGGCGGCGATGCGGAGTGACGCGTTATCGGGATGTCGCGACGCCAGCGCCCCAGATTCGTCATACCGGCGAAAGCCGGTATCCAGGGTGAGATTGGACCCCGGCTTGCGCCGGGGTGACGAGCGGCGACGGCCGGCAATTTTATAGGGTCTGGAAAACCGTCTTCAGCGTCGCGTCATGTTTGATCGAGTGATTCGCGAACCACCTGACGAGCTCCACGGAATAATCCGGCAAGGTGGTCGACGGACCCTGTTCGATCTTGCCGACGATGGCGTGCAGGTCGGTCAGCGACCGTTCGTGCGCGGACCCATGGTCGTCGAGCGCGGTTTTGCCGGCCGCCTTCGCGTCGATCGAGGCCCACGCGCCGGTCACGATGTCCTTGAGGATCGTCATCTCGTGGTCGAAGTGCTCTTTCACCGCATGGATCAAGGCGCGCAGGTCGGGATATTTCGGCGTCATATCCTCCTGCGCGTCGAGCGCGGCACAGAGTTGATTGATGCGATTGATGAGGTCGCGGTGCTGCGCGTCGAGCGCTTCGTGGCCGACGGAAAAAGTCTCGCTCCATGCAAGTCGCCGGGTCATTTCGGTTGGTCTCCGCCCACGATCGTTCTCGACGAAGCGCGATTTGGCTTCGCCCTCGCGTTTTCTCTACACCGCGCACATTGGACTTAGATTGATCCAAATCAAACGCCGGCGCGGGGCCGCCGCCGGCCTCGGCCCGGCCGCGGCAAAGCGCGTTAATTCGTGACCTTCTGCCACGCCTGCTGCACGGTGGGCGGCAGCTTGTCCATGTGCTTCAGGAACAGGGCGAGGGTCCAGATCTGCTCGTTGGTCAGCGTGCCCTTCCACGACGGCATGCCCGTCCACCGGATGCCGTGCTGGATTTTCCAGAACGAGAAACCTTCGGGATCATCCTCGACGCCGTCCGTCGCCAGTTGTGGCGCGCGCGGATAGATGCCTTTCGCCACCGGCGAGGCCGACGCGTCGCCTTTCGCCGTGCCGTGACAGACGGCGCAGTGCTGCCCATAGAGCGCGACGCCGGCGATCAGGTTCTGGTCCGTCAGCGCGACGGGATTGGGTCCCTTGGGCGCCTCGCGAGCGAGCGTCGCCTCGAGCGACGTTCCCGCTGCCCATGTCTCCAGTTGCGGCGGCGTGGCGTCGGCGTTGGCCGGAACCAGGCCGTTGCGTAGGACGAAATAGCCGCCGAGCAGGCCGACGACGATCACCGCCAGAATGCCGGAAACAAATCCTTTGAACATCGTGATGCTCCTTGTTTTCCTCTGGCTGGCTGCGCCGGAAGCGCGGTGGACTATGGCCGGCCAAGCTGACGGCAAGCTGACGGCGATGCAGGTGTCGCGAGGAACGGACGCAGTTTGGCTCGATAATCAGACGCGTTTTCACATCGCGCGCGAGTGTCGCAGGTGCCGCGTGCAGCTTGATCCGAAGGTTCGCCCTGTTAGCTTCATGGCGATGCCCGCGCTCGATCTCGCATGCCCAGGCTTCTGATCGTCCAGGCGGCGACATATCGCTCGCGCGCCGAGCCGCGACCGCGCCGCATCCGCAAACGCAAGCTGGTGGGCGCGGTGATGCCCTATCTCGCGGCGCTGGCGCCGCGCGGCTGGGACGTGACGCTCGCCGACGACGCGATCGCAGAGGTGGACTACAACGCGCCGGTCGATGTGGTCGCCATCACCGTCCGAACGGTGACGTCGCTGCGGGCCTACGAGATCGCCGACCGCTTCCGGCATAAAAAGGTTGCCGTCCTGCTGGGCGGGCCGCATGCGACCTTCTACAGCGCGGAGATGGCCGAGCACGCCGACGGCGTCTGTATCGGCGAAGGGGAAGACATCTTCCCCACGATGCTGGAAGATGCCGCTGCCGGGCGGTTGCAGCAGTTCTATCGCCGCGACGATGCCGCCAGCCTCGCGGGCATGCCGACGCCGCGCTGGGATTTGCTCAATCCGAAGCATTACGTGTTCTACCGGCCGTTCGTCATCCAGCAGTCGCGCGGCTGTCCCTACACCTGCGATTTCTGCGCCGAGCGCCGCCTCAACGGCGATCACGGCTACCGCGACCGGCCGGTCGAGGAGGTGGTCGAGGAAATCAAGCGGTGCGGCGGCCACCACATCTTCTTCGCCGCCAGCCAGTTCGTCGGCCACAAGGCGCGCACGATGAAATTGCTCGAGGCTCTCGTGCCGCTCAAGGTGCGCTGGTCCGCGCTGTTTTCGCCGCGCTTCTGTCTCGATGCGGAATTCCTCGACCTCGCCCAGCGCTCCGGCCTGTTGCACGTCAACATGGGGATCGAGAGCATCGCGCAGGGCACCTTGAAAGCCATGCACAAGGAGTTCAACCGCTCCCAGAGCTACGAGGAGATGATCGCGAATCTCAACCAGCGGAACATCAGCTATTCCTTCAATTTCGTCTTCGGCGCGGACACCGACGATGCGGACGTTTTCCCCGCGACGCTGAAGTTCTTGCAGGAGCACAAGGTTCCGGCGGCCTATTTCAACGTCATGGTGCCGCTGCGCGGCACGCCGCTCTATGAGCGCATGAAAGCCGACGGCCGCATCATCGACGAGCCCAACATGGATCGCTGGCCCGGCACCTCGTACCATTTCCATCCGGCGCGGATGTCAGGCGAGGAGCTGGTGGCGCAGGTCCGCAAACTCCAGCGCGAATTCTATTCGCTGCGCGCGATCACGCAGCGGCTGCGGATTCCGCGCACGCAGGCGGACCTGGCATCCTGGAACGTGAACCTGACGCAGCGCAAAGTCGCGCTCCACTCGGACACCATGAACGAGTTCAGCGAGTTCTGAAGACGCCGCCGCCGCGGCCTCCGTCCCGCCGTGCTATTGCCCTCCCCGCGCCACGGCGTGCAGCCGTGCCGGAGCGAGGATGCACACACCGCCTTGCGTGGTTTCGATCAGCTGCTCCTGCATCAACTCCGAGATCACCCGGCTGACGGTCTCCCTGGTCAAGCCAAGAAGTTCCGCAATCTCTTGCCGCGTCAGCGGAAAGGGCAACGTTTCGGTCGGCTCGACCTCTGCCGGGCAGAGCGACAGGATGAAAGAGGCGATTCGGCCGTGGGCATTCTTACCGCCAAGATCCCGGATCAACGCCCGCGCTTGGGCGAGTTCTTCCGCGACCCGGCGAACAACCCGCAGCGTCACGGACGATTTCTCCTGCAACACCTGCAACACCGCCTGGTGCGCGATCTGGCATACTTCCACATGGGTCAAGGCGGTGGCGGTATAGGGGTAGACGACGTCCTCCCACGCAAAGCCGACGAGTTGACCAGGCCGGCGTAGCCCCGTGATCTGTGCACGTCCGTTGGCGAGCAGGGTGGTGAGCTTGACATAGCCGCTGCGCAACACAAAGAAGCGAGTGCGCGATTCGCCCTCGCGCACGAGAGTCTCATGCGCGCCGTAACGCGCTCGGTGGACGATGCCCGGCAGGGCGCATCGCGCGTTCTCGCCGAGGTCGGTGCTCGACAACCCGCCTGCGCAGAAAACGCATTCGCATTCGCCGCTTCCGCAAAGGCAATTGTACATGTCTCACCTGCCTCGAAAGACCGCACGAAACCCCGATTGGGTATGGACCTTTTCCAAGGCCTCCAACCGTCGCTCGCAAAACGTCAAATGGCGCACCGCCAAATCGCATCGATCATGCGGCTCCCCCGTTCGCCGAATCGCTATTTCAGTTGTCTTTAGCACCCTGGTCGACCCACTCCTTGATCAAGATCAATTCGTGCTGCGATAGCCATCGCGCCGACTGCGACGCCTGCGCACATTTCCGGGATTCTTGCGAAGTTCCCTCGCAGACCTTTGGCATGTTGATGGACGCGTGACCGCGATGATCGAGCAGCCACATCAGGTTGCTCGAGTCGCTCGCGCCCGGCGTGATCACGGCGCCGTATTTCGTGCCTTTCATCAGGGTCTCGTAGGTCTGGACGCTGAACCCGCTTCGCTCATAGCCGACGCCGTGGGGGGCGTGGCAGGCGACGCAATTGGCCTGCAAGACGGGATAGACGTCCTTCTGGAAGCTGACCTCTCCGCCATACGCGGCGACCACGGGGCCCAACATGATCCACGCAACCGCGAGAGCTCTTGTTCCGATCATGGCATTGCACTCCATCCGTTGAGCCGGCGACCGGTTTAACTGTTCCCGGACTTCATCACCGTTTCCCTCCAAGCCGCGCGGACCAGTCAGCCGCGCGGCGTGTGAGCATCTCGATGGGCCGGTTCCCAGGGGGGAAAAAGCCGCACAAACAACCAAAGGAGAAACAAGGGCGCGGTGAGGATTCCCGCGCATGTAGCGATTCCATCGCGCCCCAACACGGGCGGAGAATAGAAGAGCAACCCGCGCATGGTCTTCGACAGCTCCTGGCCGCCGATCACCACGTTCCAGCGCATGGCGAAGACTTCGATCAGGACCAAAACCGCCGCGACCGCAAGCCCGCGCACGAGGATTTTCCCGCGTTCACGGAACACGATCAGCCAGCTCAGCACGATCAGCGCGATCGCGGATCCCGCAGCCTGGATCGTGAGGCCCACGCTGAGCGGTCCACGGATCAGCCCTTCGATCATCTGGATTCCTTCCGCGCTCCTGTAGAACATCGTCAAATATTCCAGTGCTTCGACGACGATGACGACGACCAGGAACGACCACAGGGCTACGGCGAGCGCCCGCAAGCAGGCCTCGTCCGTCGGCGTCCGGCGGATGCGGGAGGTCGCGATATAGAGAAAGATCAATAGCGCGACGCCGGACACCACCGCGGACAGGAGGAAGATGACCGGCGTCAGGTCCGACGACCACCACTCGCGCGATTTGAGCGAGCCGAAAACGAAGCCGACATATCCGTGCAGCAGCGTCGCCGCCGGAATGCCGATGACCGCGAGCGCGTGTGCCCATCGCCGGTCATAGCCCAGCGCACGCTCGGACGTGTCGTCGGATCCCAAGGTCAAAATGCCGTAAAAGATCTTCCAAAGGCCACGGCTGCTCTTGGCCAATCCGACCATATCCGCGCGGAACGCGAACCAGTTCTCCAGCATCAATACGATGACATAAAAGCTCGCGGCATAACTGAAGGCGGCGAATGCCGAGCTCCAGTGCGGCGTGACCATCGCTTCGTAGGCGCGCTCCGGGTGGCCGAGATGCAGCAACAGCGGCACGGGAACGAAGATCATGAACGCGAGCGCGACGAGCAACGCGAAGCGCGCCACCGGCTTGAACTGCGGCATGCCGAACACGTGATAGAAACTTGACGCGATAAACGCGCCGGCGACCAATCCGGTAATGTATGGATAGACAACGATCAGTTCACTCCACGGAACGATCGTTTCATTCGGGTACACGTAACCCGTGAACGGTGATGCATCGAACCAGGGCACATGAAACAGCGCGGTGATCACCATGTGTCTCCTTATCGGACGTCCTTATCGATGCCGACGTAATAGACAGTCGGATGGGTGCCCATTGCGGGTTTGAGCACTTCCACTCTGTTGTCGCGGATGAACTGGCTGATATCGCTCTGCGGATCGTCGAGGTCGCCGAAGATGCGCGCGCCGACCGGGCAAGCTTCGACGCAGGCCGGCTTGAGCCCCTTGGTGATGCGGTGATAACACCAGGTGCACTTGTCGGCGACGCCATACACCTCGCTGAAGGTGCGAACCCCGTAAGGGCACGCCTGCACGCAGTATCGGCACCCGATGCAATAATCCTGGTCGATCAGCACAACGCCGTCTTCGGTACGATACGTCGCGCCGGTCGGGCAGACTTGAACGCAAGGCGGCTCCGCGCAGTGGTTGCAGAGCTTGGGCACGAAGAACGCCTTTTCGACTTTCTTCCCGTCGTCACGATTGTCGAAGCGATAGGCTTCGACCGAGCCGGACGAAGCGGCGATATTGCCGGCATCCGATTGGCTGTCAACGCGCGGCTCGGCTTCGCCCTCGAGATAGACATAGCGTTCGACCCAGGTCCGGAAATGATTCGGATCCATCGGCACGCTGTTTTCCGTTTTGCAGGCGGTCACGCAGGAGAGACATCCGATGCAGCGCGTGGAATCCACGCCGAAGCCCCAGCGGTGCTTGGTCCAGTCGTAGGTCGCCGTCGGAAACGAACCTGCCGCGGACGCCTTGGCCGCGACGGAGCCGCTCGCGCGCTTGGCAAAGCCGCCGAGAAACTGCAGCGCCGTCGCGCCATAGACGGCGATCGCACCGATGACGCGCAGGACGTGGCGGCGATCCACGGGGCGGAGTTTCTTGGTCATGGCGCGGCCTTGCATGCGGGGGAGGGCTTGGCACCGACACAGGTCAAGCCGGCGTAATAGGCGGCCAGCTGCTTGATGTCCGCGGCGCTCAGACCGTGCGCGATCCGGCTCATCAGGGCGTCTTGGCGCGTGCCGGTCCGATAGGCTTCGAGGGCGGCGGTCAGATATGTTTCGTTTTGCCCGGCGAGGTTGGGCACGACCCGATTGCCGCTGATGCCGTGTTCGCCGTGGCAGGTCGTGCAGGCTGCCGCCGATGCTTTATCGCCGCTGGTACTGGCAACGAGCCGGACGGCGCTCGGCGTTTGTCGGGCAAGGCTGGAAAAATAGGCTGCCACGTTACCGACATCCTTCGCGCTCAGGCTCGCCGCCATTGCGTTCATCATGGGCGCCTTGCGCGCGCCGCTCCGGTAGGCCTCCAGAGCGCCGACAAGGTAGGCTCGCCGCTGCCCGGCAAGATTGGGAAACTCCGGGCTGGGACTTTTACCGTCAGCGCCGTGGCAACCGGCGCATGGCGCGGCGGCGACCTTGCCGGCCGGGACCGAACCAACCAGCGCTTGTTTCGGGATCGGCGGAAAAGCGATCTTCGGCGCGTGTGGGCTGTGACAGGCGATACACTGCTGCGTTCCGGCGTGCTGACGCACCACGATTTGCGGCTGCGTCGCCGGACGTCCGGCGATCGGCGCGTGGCATTGCGTGCAAAGCCGCACCGTGTCGGCCGGAACGCGCATCTTGCCGGTCACCAGACCGTACCGCGCGTCCATCAAGCGCGCGTGCGTATCGGAGCCGATCAGCGGCGGCTTGCCGACCTGCGGATGTGTTCCGGCGGCGCCGTGGCAGTCCTCGCAGCTGATGCGGTGCGTGCCCGCGGACCATGCACTGAACTCCGGCCGATGGCAGGTTTCGCATGAGCGTGAGCCCTGGTAGACGGGCACGTCGCTCGCGATTTCCGTCACTGAGCTGGCCCGGAAATGGCCGTAGGTCCAGAACGAGCGCGGCACGAAATAGATCTTGGCGGCGAGCGCGAGAACGCCCAACGTCGCGAAGAGCAGCACGAGACGGACAATATGCTTAGGCATCGCGATGGCCCCACAGCAGCGGTTGTCGTTGGCGTGATAATTGCCACCTCACGTGCGCAAGCCGGCATCTATGTGAGTATTCGCATACGCTAGACAGGTGCCAACGTCGGTGATATTTGTCACTGACGTGCGATTTAATTGTTATATAGGCGGTAATTCTTATTGATATTTGTCACGGGATTAGGTTTTATTTTGATATTTATCACATCGTGTGTCCTACAACACGAATCCATACGGCGAGGCGGACCCCGCGCGCGACGCACGACCCGGCCGATCAATCAGGAACCGCGCCGCCGATTACGCGGACGGTCCCGGCGGCCTATTTCAACGTCATGGTGCCGCTGCGCGGCACGCCGCTCTATGAGCGCATGAAAGCCGACGGCCGCATCATCGACGAGCCCAACATGGATCGCTGGCCCGGCACCTCGTACCATTTCCATCCGGCGCGGATGTCAGGCGAGGAGCTGGTGGCGCAGGTCCGCAAACTCCAGCGCGAATTCTATTCGCTGCGCGCGATCACGCAGCGGCTGCGGATTCCGCGCACGCAGGCGGACCTGGCATCCTGGAACGTGAACCTGACGCAGCGCAAAGTCGCGCTCCACTCGGACACCATGAACGAGTTCAGCGAGTTCTGAAGACGCCGCCGGTAAGCGCCACCCGCCGGCCGGGCTTTTGTTGGCTGCGTTCGGCCGGCGCAAGGCGCCGATCGCCGAGGCGGTGAAGGCGCGATTGGCGCGCGTTATTCGCGCTTGTCGTTCTTCTCCATCCGATCGAGCTCGGCTTGCAGCCGCTTGATTTCCTGCAGATGCGAAACGGCGCGTGCGCCGTTGACGCCGTCCGCCAGCTGCTGGCGGTACAGCGCGATCTGGCGGCGCAGCTCATCGGCGCGGTTCATAGCCGGCGATTACGCCACGCGCGCACGAGAATAAAAATGATCTACGTCAATATGAGGTTAATTCTCCGAATTTTCCAGCGCGGCTCAGCAGTGGGTTGCAGCGCGGCCGCTTCGATTACTTCCGCGCGGGTTCGCCGGGGCTCGCGGAGCCGCTGCCGGCCGCGGAACCTCGCCTGGGCCGGCGGACGGCACGCACCTTCCCGCTGTTGCCGCCGCCGCAGAAGAACTGATCGCCATCGGACTCGAGCCCCGACACGGCGACGCCGGGCGGCATCTCGAGGCTTTCCAAAACCTCTCCCGTTCGCGGATCGATGCGCCGCAAATCGCTCGCGTCGTCTTCCCAGGTGCCGTGCCAGAGCTCGCCGTCGCTCCACGTGACGCCGGTGACAAAGCGGTTGGACTCGATGGTGCGAAGAACCGCGCCGGTTTGGGGATCGATTTGATGGATCTTCCGGGCGCGATGCTGCCCCATCCAGAGCGTCCCTTCCGCCCAGGCGAGTCCCGAGCCGCCGCCCGCGGGCGCCGGAATCGTGGCGAGCACGCGGCCGGTCTTGGGATCGATCTTCTGGATGCGTTCGTCGGCAAGCTGAAACAGGTGCTCGCCGTCGAAGGCCGTTCCGGCATGCGCGGCGACATCGATCGAGCGCAGCGCCTTGCCGCTCGCCGGATCGAAGGCGTTCAGCTTGCCGCCGGCAGCGAACCAGACGTGCCGACCGTCATAGCTGACCCCACCCACATTGTCGGCGCCCGGAAAGGGTCCGTACTCACGGACGATATCGGCTTTCGATCGCTTCATGAATCCATCTTAGCTGCCCGGGAGCGGCGCGGGGAGTAACAACGTCGTCGTGATTCCCGGCAGCGGCGGGGTCATCCAGCGCCGCGCCCGGCCGTGGCCGAATGCCTGCACTTTGGCCGACGCGGCCAGCGCGTCGAGCGCCCGCTGCACCGTGCGCTGGCTTGTGCCGAGCGCGACCGCCAGCGCAGAGGTCGCCCACGATTGACCGTCGGCGAGGAACGCCAGCACCGCCGCATGCTCCTCTTCGACGGGCCGCGCCAGCACGACGATCTCGCGCGCGCCGCGCGGCGACAGCGCAAAACCCTGTTTCGTCGCGCTCACGCGCGCGACGGATCGGAGCAGCCGGCGGAGCCGCCCGATCTCGACCCGCAACCGCGCGCGATGGGATTCGTCGGCGTGCTTCGCGCCGAATGCGCGGGTGAGCAGCACGTCCCGCTTCACGTCCCCGGGCCATGCCTCGCCCAGCGCGCGCGCCAGCGCGAACAGCACCGGCCGCCGTGCGAGCGGCACGCGCACGGTCCGCTCGCGCACGAGATTGCGGCAGGCGTCGATGACAAGCGCCTTCGACGCCAGCAGCGCCTCGACATCCGCAAGCAGAAGCGGGCGCTCTTCGCCGCGCGCGATCAGCCGCGCCGCGGGCGTGTCGAGGATCGCGAGCGCCTGTTCGATCTCCGCCGCGAGCGCCGGAATGCGCGCCCAGCGCGCGGCTTCCTCGGCGCGGGCGAGCGCCGCGTGTGCTGCCCCGGCGCGGACACGCCGCATGGCAATGCCGGCGACCGCGAGCTCATGGATGGCGCGCAGCGCCGGCGTCAGCGCCGCGAGATCGAGCTGCGCAAGCTGGCGCTCGGCATCGTCGAGGCGCCCGATCAGCAGCAGGCGCCGGGCCTCGAGGGTGCGCGCATGGGCGGCGTTCGCCCGGTCGCCGTGCGCGTCGAGGGTCGCCGCTGCCGCGGCGAGCGCCTTCGTCGGCCAGGCGAGGTCGCGCGCAGCGAGCGCGATCTCGGCCTCGGCGACGACGCACCGCGCGCGGGCCATCGCCTCTTTCGGGCCGAAGGCGCGCGCCGCGCGCCGCACCAGCGCTTTCGCGCGGTCGAGATCGCCGAGCTGCGCCATGGCGATGCCGCGCAGCGCGAGGGCCGGCGCGTCATCGCGGAGCGCGACCCTGTTCAGCGCGCCGAGCGGATCGCCCGTTGCGAGCGCCCGCGCCGCGGCAGTGATCAGCGAGTCCATCGCAATCGCGTCACACTTGTCACTCCCAGGGGCTGCGAGCCCGGTCCTAGCCTAACCCACGACGATCAACCCGTACGGCTCAAGGAGAATGACGATGACCACACACCAGACCGGAACACGTGAACAGTGGCTTGCGGCGCGGCTCGCGCTGCTCGATGCGGAAAAGGCGCTGACGCGGCAGGGCGATGCGCTCGCGCAGCGGCGCCAGGAACTGCCCTGGGTCCGCGTCGACAAGGACTACCGGTTCGACACCGACCAAGGGAAGGCTTCGCTCGCCAACCTCTTCCAGGGGCGCTCGCAGCTTCTCGTCTATCACTTCATGTTCGGACCGGACTACAAGGCCGGCTGCATATCCTGCTCGTCGATCGCCGATGGCTTCAACGGCGTCGCCGTGCACCTCGCCAACCACGACGTGATGCTCTGGGCGGCGTCGCGCGCGCCGCTGCCGAAGCTGCAGGCGTTCAAGCGGCGGATGGGCTGGAGCTTTCCGTGGGCGTCGTCGCAGGGCGGCGACTTCAACTACGACTTCAACGTCTCGATCACCGAGGAGCAGCAGCGCAACGGGAGCGTCGAATACAATTACCGTCGCGGCGGCCACGCGATCACCCAGGCGACGCTGCCGCCCGTCGTCATCGAGAACGCGGCCCAGTCTGGCGCCGAGCCTGCCGCGTATGTGCGCGAGCGGCCGGGCCTCAGCGCCTTCGTGCTCGAGGACGGCGTCGTCTACCACACGTATTCCACCTATGCCCGCGGACTGGACGGGCTCTGGGGCATGTGGCAGTGGCTCGACCGCGCTCCCAAAGGGCGCAACGAAACGGGCGTTTGGTGGCGTCACCACGACGCATACGCCAAGCCGTGAGCCAGGTCGTGGGTGCCTGCATCCCACGCCCTCCTGCTGAGGAGCGCCCTTCGTCCGGCCGACCTCTGCTGAGCCCCGTCGAAGCACTGAGGAGCGTCCTTCGTCCGGCCGACCTCATCCTGAGGAGCGAAGCGTCTCGAAGGAGAGGTCGGCCGGCTCAGGATGAGGGCGTCGGTCGAAGGAGAGGTCGGCCGGCTCAGGATGAGGGCGTCGGTCGAAGGAGAGGTCGGCCGGCTCAGGATGAGGGCGTCGGTCGAAGGAGAGGTCGGCCGGCTCAGGATGAGGCCAAACCGAGTCACTCCCAGCGCGCCTTCCTCGGCGTCTCGGCGCTGCTCTTCGCCGCCAGCGCGGCAGTGACGATCGCCTGGTGCGGGTCCATGTCGGCGATGGCCGCGATGCCGATGTGCGGCGGCTGGACGATGTCGATGGCGTGGCTGCGGTTGCCGGGACAGACGTGGCTCGGCGCCGCGGCGTCGTTCGTCGGCATGTGGCTCGTGATGATGGTCGCAATGATGCTGCCGTCCCTGGTCCCGATGCTACAGCGCTACCGCCAGGCCGTCGGCAACGCGGGTGCGACGCGCCTGGGTTGGCTGACCGCGGTGGTGGGCGTGGGGTACTTCTGCGTGTGGACCGCGTTCGGAATGGCCGCCTTTCCGCTGGGCGCCGCGCTGGCGGCGGTCGAGATGCAGCAGCCGGCGCTGGCGCACGCCGTTCCGGTCGCGGTTGGCGTGGTCGTCCTGCTCGCCGGCGCGTTCCAGTTCACCGCATGGAAGGCGCATCATCTTGCCTGCTGCCGGGCGGCGCCGGGGCGCGGCCGTATGGTGCCGGCGGACGCCGGTACCGCCTGGCGACACGGTCTGCACCTTGGCCTCCACTGCGGCACTTGCTGCGCCAATCTGACGGCGATCCTCCTGGTCATCGGCGTCATGGACCTGCGTGCGATGGCGGTCGTGGCGGCGGCCATCACCGTCGAACGTCTCGCGCCGGCCGGTGAGCGCGTCGCGCGAGCCATCGGCGCCGTCGTCGTCGGGGCGGGCTTGTTCCTGATCGCGCAAGCCGGCGGATTCTGATGACGCATCAGCTCGCGGCGATGCCGCAAATCGCCGTTGGTACTGTTCCATACATTCGAATTTCCGCGGCGGCGAGCCATTGAGGCGCGATAGGGAAGCGGGCGTGACTGATACACGTCAGTGCCGGCCCCGGTGTGCTGTATAACCTTTGCTCATGGAAGCACGCGCTCAAGGGCTGCGTCGCCAAATCGCGAGCTATCGCCGGCTTCTGGCGGAAGGCGTTCCCAGCGATATGGCGGTCGCGTATCTGGCCGAGATTGCCAAATTCGAAGCGGAGCTGGCGCAAATTGCGGCGCGACAGCCGCCCAAAGCGATCGGTCCGCATCCTGGCTAGGCCGCGGTCGACGAACCGATCGCACCGGCCAGCACGCCGCAACCCGCGCCGGGCAGTTCTGATCTAGATCAAAGCGCCCGACCGCGGCGAGCCTCTAGCCTCCTTTTTGGACGCGGGGAACGGGCCGTGGACGACGCTTCGGCGGGTTCGTTCGACAGGCTGGTTGACACGCCCGGACGGCCCTGCACGGCATTTCAGGGGCAACGGATGAAGGCGCAGGTTCTCTATAAAAAGAGTTTCCTTGCGAACGACGCCGGTGCCGTTTCGATGACGCCGGCAATTTTCGATCAAAGGGAAACGCGTCGGCGCTCGCTCTTCTTTCACACCTGGGCGGAATTGATTCCCAAGGTGTTCGAAGACGTGCCGAAATATTATCGCCCGGGCAATATCGTCGCGAGCTTCGGCTTGTGGGAATTATGGGTTTGGCAGTTCGTCAGAACGATAAAGTTGGAGCCGGGTTGCAAGGTGCTCGACATCTGTGCCGGCACCAACGACGTCGGCATCAGGCTGCTGCGGAAACAGCCGGATATTTCCGTCACGGCGATCGACCGCAGCAAGGAAATGCAGGAAGAGGGCCGGAGGCGTGCCGCAAAATACGGCTTTCACATCGACAGCGTGATTGACGACGTGCATCGCCTTCCGTTTCCGGCCAATTCGTTCGATGTCGTTACCCTGCAAGCCGCGTCGCGCCATCTGCAGCTGGACAAGGTGCTGCCGGAGATCCTGCGCGTGCTGAAGCCGGGCGGAAAGTTTTATCATTGCGACATGCTGAAGCCCAGCAACCGTATCGTCGAATGGCTTTATCTGCGCTTCCTGCGCCTTTCGGTGGCGTGGACCGCCTGGATTTTCGGATCGACCGACGCATCCAGGAAATGCCGCGAGTATTTCAAGGATGCGATCGCGAACTTCTATACGCCGGAGGAATTGTCCGCGGTGTTTCGTCTGATCGGCTTCGCCAACGTGACCTGCGAAAAGAGCATTTGGGGCGGCATGATCGCCTATCACAAATCGCAATAGTCTCCGCCGCGGTTCCGTCGCCGCGTCTCTGATGGCCGCCGCTCGTCGCCGCTCTATCTGCCTTTCGCGATGCGCATCTCGCCGGCTTCGGTCAGCGACAGGCCGCCCGGGCTGTCGATCGCATAGCCAAGCGTGATCAGCTTCTCTTCATGCTGCCACAGGACGCCGCGGCGCACGAAGCCGACCGCAAGGTCCTCGAGGGACTGAAACTCCGCCTCGGTCAGCGGCGCATCGAGGTCAACATCCGTCATGGCCAAAGGATGCCACGCACCCTCCGCGCGTCTCAAGAGAGCGGGCGGCTTGCGCATGCGACCAAATTGAGGCAATGCCGCACGCGGCCCGGCGCAAAGTGCTGGCTCAGTTTGGCCCTCCTTCGAGACGCCCCGCGCAAGCAAGCCTTGCCGGTGACGGGCTCCTTCGTTCATCGTCGTGGTCGGGGGAGGCGGGGATGGCGAGAACCACCGGACGGCGCGGCAAGCGCGGCACGGCGCACCGCCAGCGGCGGAGCAGCGGCCGCCGGCCGACGCCGCGGCGCGATCCGCGCAAGGTCTGCGCCAATCCCGAATGTCCTTCGGTGGACGCGGCCGACATCCAGGAACTGTCGCAGATCGCGCGCGACGTCGCGCCGGTCGAGATCATGGAAAGGCTGGGGGAGCGCGTCGCCCGGCGCTGCCGGCATTGCGGCATCGTATTCGTTCGCCAGCCGGGCAAGGCGAACGAACCGGCCGGCTATTTCAACCGGCCGGTCGGTGCGACGGCCGAACTGGTGGCGGGCTGGGAGCCGCCGCTTCCCCATCACGCACCGCCGGGCGAGTAGGCCGTGTACTCATAAATCGAGATCGGCGAGCGGCGGTCGGTCTATGTCCGGTTTGACCTCGAAAGCGGACATTGGCTGGCTACGCCTTTATTAGTCCACGTCCTCGCTGTCGCGAGCGTGCCGGAATGGGTCCTGGCTCGGCATGCTCTGTCTCCATTCGCGTTCAACGCGTGAATTTCGGCCAAGCTCGGACCTAAGCCCCGGGAATCCCTGCCAGGTTGCTGCAACGCAACATTGCTATCTAATCGACTTTAAAAACCTTGATTATATCGGCGGGAGGGCCCATGTTCCTGATTGTGCAGCGCACCATTTTTGCTGCAACAAGATAACCCCTCACAGGATGCACGCCATGGACAGCTCACAGAGCTTTCTCAACCCCGACTTCAGCAAGGCATTTGCCGGTTTCACGTTGCCCGGCTTCGACGCTGAGGCGATTCTCGCTCATCAGCGCAAGAACATCGAAGCGCTGACCCAGGCCACCCAACTCGCCACCGAAAGCTTCCAGGCCGTGGTAAATCGCCAGATGGAACTCGCCCGCGAGGCGATCGACGAGGCGTCGGCCCTGGTCCGCGACATCATGCAGCCGATCGCGCCGGAAGCGCGTGCCGCCAAGAACGCCGAAATCGTGAAGCAGGCGTTCGAGAAGGGTCTCGCCAATGCCCGTGAAATCACTGGCACCCTCGCCAAGGCCCACACTGAGGCGTTCGACGTGATCACCAAGCGCGTCTCCGAAGGCCTGGATGAGATCAAGACGGCTTCCAAGAGCGCCGTCGCCAAAGGCTTCAATGAGAGCAAGGCCACTGCCAAGAGCCGCGTCGCGGCCTAAGCGTCTCGTTCGATACCGCTAAGCAGGGCCGCTCCCAGGGCGGCCCTTTTCTTTCGTTTTTCCAGAATCGGACGGTGACGGTCAGCCCGCACCTCCGCTCGTCACCCCGGCGCAAGCCGGGGTCTAGTCTCGCCATGGAGACCGGCTCCTGAGCTCTTGTCGAAGGACGCCGGTATGACGAATCTGGGGGCGCTTCGCGGCGATACCGCAAAACCCTCAGGCCGTGGCATCCGACCGCCGCCACGAAAAAGCCCCGAGCGCTTTCTAGTCTCGCCGCCATGCCGTCATCGCAAGTCGGCCGGCTGCCGTTTGGCAAGCCGCCCATGCGGCGCGATTGGCGCGCCGTCCTCCGCCGGATCGAGCGCTGGCGAAAGCGCCTGCGCCGGGCGTGGCGTTGGTTGGCGGCGCGGCCGCGTCGCCTGCGCATCGCGCTCGTCGTCGTAGCACTCCTCGCCGTCTTCTCGGCGGTGAATTTCGCCTATCACGTCGTCCGCAAGCCGACCGAGTTGTTCTTTCCGCTGGCGGGCACGCTCGCCAAGACGCCCGCCGACGCCTGGCGCGATTACGCCGATCTCTTCCGCGAATATTCCACGAAGGATATTCCGCCCGCGCTGCTGGCGGCGCTCGCCGAGGTCGAAAGCGACGGCAATCCCGTCGCGCGCACCTATTGGCGCTGGCGCTTCGCGTGGAATCCGTTCGCCGTCTATGCGCCGGCCTCGACCTCGGTCGGCATGTACCAGATGACCGACGCCGCCTTCGACGAGGCGCGGCACTATTGCATCCGCGGCCACGCCGTCACGGACGACTGCTGGTTCGCCGGCCTCTACACGCGCGTGCTGCCGCACGACGCCGTCGAGCTCACGGCGGTGTATCTCGATCGCAAGGTCGCTGAGATCCGCGCCGCTCGACCCGCGCTCTCAGCCAGCCCGCGGCAGATTCAGGATCTCGCCGCGATCGTCCAGCTCTGCGGCATCGTGCCGGCGACCAACTTCGCACGCCGGCATTTTCACCTGGCGGCCGGCGCGCGCTGCGGCGACGAGCTCGCCGCCACCTATCTCGCGCGGGTCGATGCCATGAAGCGGCGGTTTCTGAAGATCGCGGCGGAGCGGTAGGGCGTCGACCGCCGCGTTACGGGCGCAGATAGCCCATATGGGTAGTGGGTCAGTTCGAAATTGCCTAAAGGCAATCAGCTGTAAGCCTTAGGCTGCACCCAATAAACATAATGAGCAGCATCACCGGCACGTACATGCCAGGTACGATTCCTATCAAAAGCCAAAGCCGTCTCATGCCCTGCGAGGTCAACTCGATAACAAGAACAAAGCCACAGATAAAATTTGCGATAGCTATCCAGATAGCGAATGGCTGAAATTGGAAAATTCCGAACCAGGGAAGCGAGCCAATCGCAAATAGAAAAAGCGATGCGATCACGAATGTAACATCCAGCCATATCCTGTTCGCGGGTTTCCGTGTCATACTAATTTCCGCGTGCGCCCCTTCTGGTCTAGGAAAACAGGGAAAGCAAATTAGGGCGATTATCCCGGACTTGGCAGCAAGCCATTACTTCCCCTTTATTCTGGCGGGATAAGATCGCGGAAGGCAGGATCGACCGCATGGGGAATTTGTTCGGCCTTAGCGGCGGGGCGCTCGTAGCCTTGTACGCTCTTACACTCCAACCATGGACGACTTCTTGGTGGGCTGCGGTTCTAATAGGAGCAGCCGTTTTTATATATTCAGGAGCACATTTGCTATACGAACGAGTTAGGGCGCACGGAGAAAAAATGGGGCCTGCAATACTTGCAATCGTTGGAATTGGCTGTCTTGTGCTTGCGGCCATTTGGTATAGGGCGGAAAATTCGATTCCATCGCCAAATCCACTTCCCGCGCCACCCGCCAATTTAGTGACGCCTCCACGACCGTTAGAACCATTGTCGGCTCCTGCCGTTCCACCAGTTAGCAATTCTCCGGGGAGCATCATCGCCCCGAGCGGCGGTATTAATACGATCATCAACCAAGCACCGCCCCCTCAATTAAAAATCATTACACCAGCTGCTATCTCCAAGCGACCCGACGGTAGTTTTGATAGATATTTTACTATCGACGTTTCAACCGCGTCCCCGCCCGGAAATTTGGTGATTGCGGTAAAAGGAAAAACCGTGACGGCCATTGGTATCAATCCAATAACTCAGGGAATGGTTTCCTCAGGCGCTTGGGTAAAAGATGACATCCATTATGTTCGCATCCAGTCGCCGTTCGGAAAATATCAGATAACAATCAACACAACCGATTCAAAGTCCACCCCTGAAGTAAATTATGGATTCAATCAATGAGGGGATTTTTCAGCAGGAATTGGGGTCAGAGAGGATTTTTCCGCGCTATTGCTTCCGCCGAACTCCATTGCCGCTGTTCCTGAAAGCGGACATCCGGCCGGCCGGCTATGGGGTCATTGCGTCTCCGCTCTTCGGACCGAGGCGGTGGCAAAGGGCGTCAGTTTGCCGCCTGACCCGCTCGTGCAGCCTCAATCTTAGCAATGTCGATCCGGCGCATGGTCATCATGGCGTCCATCGCCCGCTTCGCGGCGGCGCGATCCGGATCCTTCAGCGCGGCCATTAAGACTCGCGGCACGATCTGCCAGGAAAAGCCCCAGCGGTCCTTGCACCAGCTGCACTGGCTTTCGCTGCCGCCATTCTCGATGATCGCGTTCCAATAGCGATCGGTTTCTGCCTGGTCGTCCGTCATAACCTGGAAGCTCACGGCCTCGTTCGGCGTAAATGCGGGGCCGCCATTCAGACCGACAAAGGCTTGGCCGAGCACGGTGAACTCGACAACGAGCTCGCTACCCTGTTCACCGCCGGGGTATTCGGATGCAGCCTGCACCGCCTGCCCGACATGGCTGTCAGGAAACGTGGCCGCGTAGAATTCCGCGGCTTTCCGCGCCTCGCCACGGTCGAACCACAGACAGGTGACGATTTTGCTGCTCATCGAAATTGCCTCACCAGCCTTGACGATATGCGTCGATGTCAACGTGCATGGTGCACGTCGATATCTTGGGTCATGCGCCTTGTTTATGGACGCCCCAGGAATCTAAAGTAGAAAGCCGCGAACACCACGACGATTCCAACATTCACTGTCAACCGTTCCCAGAATCGGTGTCTGAAGAACGCGAAATCTACTCCGACTATGACAGCTATCATCGCCACCACGTAAAGCGCGACAACTACCTTTCTGTCCATTTCAATCCCTCGCTCAGCCGCAATAAGCGTAAATCCGGTTTAGGCACAGGAATTGGGGTCAGAGAGGATTTTCCCGATCTCAAACCCTTCGCGCCCGCTACGATCGTGCGAACGTCACCAACGTCGCGACATCGTGGCGATCGGCGGACCGCATTGCCGCGATCTCGTGGCCTGTCCGCACAGGGAGGGTCACGATGGACCTCTATGGCGATCCTGCCCTGCGCGACCAGCGGACCCGCTCCGCAATGAAGCCGGCGAACGGGCCAATATCCAAGTCGATGCTGGCACTATCGAGCGCAGAGAGATAATCGT
>Ga0307372_10005614_pt1 | contig 18748 bp, 13 predicted proteins | sample OX1MG_FD_202533 | JGI IMG/M metagenome (GOLD analysis project Ga0307372, IMG submission 202533) | Soil microbial communities from Risofladan, Vaasa, Finland - OX-1 | ecosystem: Environmental > Terrestrial > Soil > Coastal area > Acid sulfate soil | place: Finland: Risofladan, Vaasa | collected...
GCCTCGCGTCCGCTCTCGTTCTGGGCGTACCAGATCGGGGAGATCGACGGCGCGGTCCCCGAGGAGACGCAGGGCACGTCGCGCAAGGTCGGCCGCGCCGGACGAGGCCGGGGGTCGTCGCAGGCGGCGTGGCCCCCCGGCACCCAGAGCGCGGCGCTCGAGCTGCTCGGGGCCGCGGGCTTCCCCGTGAGCCCCGACGCCCGAAAGGTCCGCGGGGTGACCGCCGCGTTCGCACGCTGCCGGGAGCTCGAGGCGCACCGCCATGACCTCCCCTACGAGATCGACGGGGTCGTGATCAAGGTCGACGACCTCTCGCTGCACGAGCGTCTCGGCGCGACCTCGCGGGCGCCGCGTTGGGCGATCGCCTACAAGTTCCCGCCCGAGGACCGCACCACGCGCCTCGTGGACATCATGGTGTCCATCGGACGGACGGGGCGGGCGACGCCGTTCGCGATGCTCGAGCCCGTGTTCGTGGGCGGGTCGACGGTGCGGCTCGCCACCTTGCACAACGAGGACCAGGTCCGCCTGAAGGACGTGCGGCCCGGGGACCTCGTGGTCGTCCACAAGGCGGGCGACGTGATCCCCGAGGTGGTCGGGCCGGTCCTGGCTCCCGGTGGAGACGCCGCCGGTGATGGCGGTGCCGGTTCGCCTTCGCCTGGTGCCAATTCGCCCGGGCGGCGGCCGCCCTGGCGGCGGCCGCCCTGGCGGTTCCCCACGACGTGCCCCTCCTGCGGGGGGCCGCTCACGAGACTGCCGGGCGAGAGCGACACGTACTGCACCAACATCGATTGCCCCGCCCAACGCGTGCAGCGCATCGTGCACTTCGCGTCACGCTCGGGCATGGACATCGAAGGCCTCGGGGAGGAACGCGTGGTCCAGCTGGTCGAGGCCGGCATGGTTGCCGACCCCGCCGATCTCTACCTCTTGGAGGCTCCCCGTCTCGAGACCCTGGAGCGGATGGGCGCGGTCTCCTCGAAGAACCTGGTGGACGCGATCGCGGACTCGAAGTCCCGCCCGCTCTCGAGGCTCCTCGTCGCGCTCGGGATCCGCCATGTCGGTCCGACCGGCGCCCGGGCGCTCGCGCGCGCCTTCGGGACGCTCGGGGCGTTGCGCCACGCCGCCGCCACCGAGCTCGCCGCGGTCGAGGGTGTCGGCGCCGTCATCGCCGACAGCCTCACCGAGTTCTTCTCGAACCCCCAGAACGTCGCGGTGGTGGATCGCCTGGTGGCACTCGGCCTCCAGACCGAAGAGCCCGGTGCGAGCCGGACGGCCCCCGGAGGGGCCGCGTCGGGGGCCGGGACCAGCGGCGGGGGCCAGGCCGCCGGGGTAGCGGCCGCCGGGGTAGCGGCCGCCGGGGTAGCGGCCGCCGGGGTTCCGGCCGCCGGGGTAGCGGCCGCCGGGGTTCTGGGGCTCCCCCAGACGCTTGCGGGCAAGTCGGTCGTGGTCACCGGCACCCTCGAGGGTTACACCCGGGAGGAGGCCGAGGAGGCGATCCTCTCGAGGGGCGGCAAGTCCCCCGGCACGGTGTCGAAGAAGACCCTCGCCGTCGTCATCGGGGCCTCGCCCGGCGCGGCAAAGACGCAGAAGGCGGAGGAGCTCGGCGTCCCGGTCGTCGACGGGTCCCGCTTCGCCGAGCTGCTCGAGACCGGCGACGTCCCGAACTGACCCGCAGGTCGCGGGAGCCGCTGACCCTCCGGTCGGGGCGCCGGAAACCGGCACCGCGTACGGTCGACAGGTACGCAAGGAGGCGAGTTGTGACCTACGATCGACGGATCGGGGCGTAGACGCGGGGTGCCTGACTGATGCGGGATCCCGCCGGCAAGACGAAGTCAACCACAGGTCTGAACGGAGGACGCGCAGTGGGTGAGCAGCGTGGAGAGCGGCTGTCGGCAGCCGAGATCGTCGAGCTGTCCAAGCGGTACACGCTCTTCGACTGGGTCGCCCAGTCCAAGGCCTCGCCGCTCCCGGTCGCGTCTGCGAGCGGCGTCTACTTCACCGGTGCCGACGGCAAGCGCTACCTGGACTTCAACTCCCAGCTGATGAGCGTGAACGCGGGCCACAGCGACCCGCGCATTGCGGACGCCGTCGCCGCGCAGGTGCGCGAGCTCGCCTACGTCAGCTCGGCGGGGATGACCACCGAGGTCCGAGCGCTCCTCGGCCGGAAGCTCGCCGAGCTCTTCCCGGGCGACATCGAGAAGTCGTTCTTCACGTTGGGGGGCGCGGAGGCGAACGAGAACGCCATCCGCATGGCGCGCTTGGTGACTGGGCGCCAGAAGATCCTCGCCCGGTATCGCTCTTACCACGGGGGGACGGCCGGTGCGATCACGCTCACCGGCGACCCGCGGCGGTGGGCGAACGAGCCGGGCATCCCCGGGGTCGTGCACGTGCTCGACTTCTACCACGGCACCACCCGTCCCTGGGACTCCGCGGCCGACGCCCTGGCGGTCCTAGAAGAGACCATCGAGCTCGAAGGCCCGTCGACCATCGCCGCATTCGTCGTCGAGCCGGTGACCGGCACGAACGGGATCCTGATCCCGCCGGACGGCTACCTCCAGGGCGTGCGGGAGCTGTGCGACCGGTACGGGATCCTGATGATCGCCGACGAGGTCATGAGCGGCTTCGGCCGGACGGGGTCGTGGTTCGCGGTGGACCACTGGGGCGTGGTCCCCGACCTGATCACGTGCGCCAAGGGGCTCACGTCGAGCTACGTGCCGCTCGGCGCGGTGGGGCTCCGCCCGCACGTCGCCGAGTACTTCGACGATCACGTCTTCGCCGGCGGCCTCACCTACAACTCGCACCCCGTGGGCCTCGCCGCGGCCCTTGCCACGATCCGCGTCTACGAGGAGGACGGGCTGATCGAGCGGGCGGCCAAGATGGGCGACGTGATGCGGGGGCACCACGAGGACCTCGCCGCGCGCCATCCCTCGGTCGGCGCCTTCCGCAACATCGGGCTCTTCGGCTGCCTCGAGATCGTGCGAAGCCGCACGACCGGCGAGCCGATGGCGCCGTTCAACTCGTCGAGCCCCGAGATGGCCGAGCTCCTCCGGTTCTCGCTCGACCACGGGGTGTTCGTGAACCTTCACTGGAACCAGGTCATGACCAACCCGCCGTTGTGCATCACCGAGGAGCAGCTCGCAGAGGGATTCGCCGTGCTCGACGAGGCGCTCTGCATCACCGACCGCGCCGTCGTCGACTAGGACCAGGAGGCCCGAACGTGGAACGCATCAGCCACTTCATCGCCGGGAAGGTGGTGCCAGGAGAGTCCGGCCGCCACGGCGACGTGTTCGACCCCGCGACCGGTGCGCGCACGCACGAGGTCGACTTCGCCAGCACCGAGGAGGTGGACAGGGCGGTCGACGCCGCGAAGGCGGCCGCGGGCCCCTGGGGCCACACCTCGCTCGCCAAGCGCGCGGAGGTGCTCTTCCGGGTCCGCCACGCGCTCGACGCGCGCCGCGCCGACATCGCCAGGGCCATCACCGTGCAGCACGGCAAGGTGATGTCCGACGCCATGGGAGAGGTCGCCCGGGGAATCGAGAACGTCGACTACGCCTGCGGGATCCCCAACCTCCTGGCGGGACGCTACGCCCAGCGCGCGTCGACCGGTGTGGACGTGTACTCCGTGCGGCAGCCGCTCGGCGTCGTCGCCGGGATCTCGCCGTTCAACTTCCCGGCCATGGTGCCCCTGTGGATGTGTGCCAGCGCCGTCGCATGCGGGAATGCCTTCGTGCTGAAGCCCTCGGAGAAGGACCCCCTCGCGTCGACGATCATCGCGGAGGTGTTCGCCGACGCGGGCGTCCCCGACGGCGTCTTCAACGTCGTCCAGGGGGACAAGGTCGCCGTCGACGCGCTCCTCGCGCACCCCGACGTCCAAGCGATCTCCTTCGTCGGGTCGACCCCGATCGCGCGGTACATCTACGAGGAGTCGGCGCGCCGGGGCAAGCGGGTGCAGGCGCTCGGCGGCGCGAAGAACCACATGGTCGTGCTCCCCGACGCGGATGTCGACATGGCGGCCGACGCCGCCGTCTCGGCCGCCTACGGTTCGGCGGGGGAGCGGTGCATGGCGGTCTCGGTGATCGTTCCGGTCGGCCGCGTGGCCGAGCCGCTCGTCGACGCGATCGCGGCGCGCCTTCCGAAGCTGCGGATCGGCTCGGGGCTCGACCAGGAGTCCGAGATGGGGCCGCTCGTGACCAAGGAGCATCGTGACAAGGTTGCGTCGTACATGGACTCCGCGTCGTCGCAGGGCGCGACGGTCGTCGTCGACGGCAGGGAGCACCCCCGCTACGGCACCGAGGGGTTCTTCCTCGGCGCCTCGCTCATCGACCGGGTGACTCCGGAGATGGACTGCTACCGCGACGAGATCTTCGGGCCCGTCCTCTCGGTCGTGCGGACCGGTACCTACGACGAGGCGATGTCGCTCGTGAACTCGAGCCCGTGGGGCAACGGCGCGGCCATCTACACCCGCGACGGGGGCGCGGCGCGCCGCTTCCAAGAGGAGGTCGAGGCCGGCATGGTCGGCGTGAACGTCCCCATCCCCGTCCCGGTCGGCTACTTCTCCTTCGGCGGCTGGAAGGCGTCGCTCTTCGGCGACACCCACATCTACGGTCCCGAGAGCGTCAACTTCTACACCCGCGCCAAGGTCGTGACCGAGCGCTGGCCCGATCCCTCGACGAGCGCGGTCGACCTGGGGTTCCCGCAGAACGGCTGAGCGAGCCGGGGTCCGGGGGATCGCCGCCCGCGGCTCGAACGGCGCCGTCAGCCGGCCACACGGGGCGGGCGCTGATACACCCCCGTGTCATGGTGTTCTCCGTGGTCCCAGAGCAGGTCTACAGCGCCCAGGCCGCACAGATCGTCGCCGCCGCCAAGGCGTTCCTCTCGGGCATCGCGGCGTTCGATCCCGGAGATGTCCCGCCGTCGGACTGCGTCGTGGTGTTCGAGGCCGCTTCCCGGGTGGAGAACGCCGCCGGGGCGCTCCGGCTCGTCGCCGGGGCACGGGCCGTCGAGTGCGGTGCCCACAAGGAGCAGGGCCACGCCGATCCGGCATCTTGGCTCGCACGTCAGAGCGGCACCACCGGGAAGGACGCGCGCCAGGGGCTCGACCTCGCGCGCAAGCTCGTCGGCCATCCCGAGACGAGGGACGCGTTGTTCGAGGGCTCTGTCTCGGTCGCGCAAGCAAAAGAGATCGCGCGGGCCGAGACTGAGCTCCCTGGGCAAGAGCGCGAGCTTCTCGACGTGGCTCGGCGCGGCGACCTCGGAAGCGTCCGCGAGGCGGTCAGGGAGAAGAACCTCGCGTCGACCCCGGTCGATGAGCTGCACCGTCGCCAGCTTGCCGCCCGTCGCTTCCGCCATTGGCGCGACAGCCTTGGCATGGTCTGTTTCGACGGGGCGTTGCCGCCGGAAACGGGAATTCCCTTCGTCACTCGCATCGAGCGGGAGGCGGCGCGGCGCCACCGGGATGCGAAGCGGGGGGGCAAGTCCGCGCGTTTCCACGCACACGCCGCCGACGCCCTGGTCGCGCTCGCGACGGCCGAAGGGGCCGGGAAGCGCGGACCGAACACCGACCTCGTCATCGTCTGCGACCTCTACGCGTGGCGACGCGGCCACGTCCACGCCGGTGAGCCGTGCCAGGTGATCGGCGGTGGCCCGGTCCCGGTCGAGGTGGCCAAAGAGCTCGCGGCGGACGCGTTCTTGAAGGTCGTTCTCCATGACGGCAAGGACGTCCAGAAGATCCACCACCATGGCCGCAGGTACACAGCTGAGCTGCTGACCGCCCTCGACATCGGGCCTGCCCCGGCCTTCATCGGCCGGGCCTGCGTCAACTGCCGGCGCACCTGGGGTCTCCAGCGCGACCACGAAGATCCCGTCGCCAACAATGGCCCGACCTCGTACGGGAACGTGAGAGACCTCTGCTACCACTGCCACACCGAGAAGACCGAGCGCGATCGCGCCCGGGGTTTCCTCGGACCCAGGGCGAAGGCACGGGGTCCAAGCCAGAGCGAGGGGGGTCCGTCCCGTTCGACCGCCCGCATTGTGCAAACCCGCGGGTCGCCGGCCGAAAGCGGCTGACCCCCTCGGCGTCACGCGCGCGGCGTCACGCGCCGATCCGCACGAGCAACAACCCCGTCGAGACGCGCTCGGCCGCGCCCCACTGCCAGATCGCGTGCTCGTCGAGACCGGTGCGGCGCACGAGAACCGAGCACTCGTCGCGGTGCGCCTCTTCACGGTCCCGTGCACAGGCGCGTGCGTAGGCCATCGCGCGTTCCGACCAGGGGCGGCCGAGCTCCTCCCACCGGTCCTCGATGAGCTTCGCAAGCAACCGTGCCTGGTCGGCACCGGTCGGCACCGGTCGGCACCGGTCGGCAGGGGTCGGCACCGGTCGGCAGGGGTCGGCACCGGTCGGCAGGGGTCGGCACCGGTCGGCACCGGTCGGCAGGTCGCAGTCTGCGGCGGGCCGCCACGCACGCTGCGCGAGGTCGACCGTGCACAGTATGAGCCTGGATGGCCTCGCCCAAGAGCGACCTCGGGGGTCTCCTCGGGGGCCTACCTGAATGGGTACCGGACCCCCCACTCCCGGACCCCCCACTCCCGGACCCCCCACTCCCGGACCCCCCACTCCCGGACCCCCCACTCCCGGACCCCCCACTCCCGGACCCCCCACTCCCGGACCTCGGGTAGCTTCTGTCCGCTCGGCCCAGTTGGCGCGGCGGCGTGATCGGAGGGACGACGGTGGATCTGCTCGAGGCCCATCAACGGGCTCAGGATGCCTTCGCACGCGTGCTCTCGGGCGTCACCGACGACCAGCTCGACGCGCCGACGCCGTGTGCGGAGTGGCAGGTGCGCGATCTCGTCGGCCATGTCGTCGCCGGCAACGAGCGGACCGCAACGGGTTCGCCCGCACACTCGCCCGCACACTCGCCCGCAGTCGAGGACGTGGCGCAGCTCGTCGCGTTGCACGCGACGTCGGCGAAGGCGGCGCAGGACTCGTTCAGCGCGCCCGGCGGGCTGACACGCACCTTCGAGTTCCCGTTCGGCACCTTGCCGGCACACCGGGTGATCGGGATGCGGGCGACCGACGCGCTGACGCATACCTGGGATCTCGCCCGGGCGACCGGGCAGCCGACCTCCGACCTCGACGAGGAACTGGCGGCGGAGCTCCTCGCCGGGTCGCGCGGGCGGGTTCGTCCGGAGTTCCGCGGGCCGGGCATGCCCTTCGCCGACGAGCAGCCGTGCGACCCCGACGCGCCAGCGAGCGACCGGCTCGCCGCGTTCTTGGGACGGGCGCAACACTGACGCCCCCCCGCCCGGGCGCCAAGAGCTCACCCCCGCCCGGGGCGTCCCCCGACCCTCGTCTCCCCGACCTTCGCCGCCCAGCGCTCCACGACCCCGGCCATCGCCGGCAGCGGGAGCGGGCCCGCCCGGAGCACGACGTCGTGGAAGCCGCGGAGGTCGAACCGCGCCCCCAGCCGCTCGGTCGCCTCCCGGCGGAGACGGACGAGCTCGACGCGCCCGACCATGTAGGCGAGCGCCTGGCCGGGGTTGGCGATGTAGCGGTTCACCTCCGCCTCGATGACCACCGCGGGGAGCGGCGTGTGCGCGCCGAACCATTCCACCGCGCGTTCGCGGGTCCAGCCCTGCGCGTGGATCCCGGTGTCGACGACCAGCCGGCCGGCCCGCCACATGTCGGCGGTCAGCATGCCGAGGCGCGCGAGGTCGCTCGAGTAGAGGCCCATCTCGTCAGCCAACCGTTCGGCATAGAGCCCCCAACCCTCGGCACACGCGGTGTCCCACAGCACCCGACGGGGGAGCGACAGCCCGGGCTGGTTCTGTGCGATGGCGAGCTGGAAGTGATGACCGGGGACAGCCTCGTGGAAGGCGATCGTCTCGGCGTCGGCGCGCGACCGCTCGGTCGCCCGCGAGGTGTTGACGAAGTAGGTCCCGTCGCGGGAGCCGTCGAGCGCCGGCGGGAGGTAGTAGGCGGGGGCGCTCCCGGCCTCCTCCACCGCGGGCACCGGCTCGACCTTGCACGACGTCGCCGGGAGCTCGCCGAACCACGCCGGCGCCGCCTCCTCGGCTCTCGCCACGACCGTCCGAGCGTCGGAAAGGATCTGCTCAGCGTCCTCGTAGCGCAGCGACGGGTCGTCACGGAGCCGCTCGATGACCGCGCCGAGATCGGTCAGGCCCCACAAACGGCCGCCGAGTTGCCGGTATTCGTCGTTGACCCGCTCGACGATCTCGACGCCCATGTCGTGGAGCTCGCCGGGCGTGCGGTCGGTCGACGTGTGGAGCCGCGTGAGCGCGGCGTACATGACGTCGCCGTCGGGGAGGTGGCGGAGCCCGCAGTGGTCGTCGTCCCGGCCGGCGTCGACGAGCCGTGACGACAGCGCGTCTCGGTACGCGCCGAGCGCCGGCCGCACGGTCGCCTCGAGCGTGCGGTCCAGCCGATCGACGAACTCCCCGTCGGCGGCCGTCGCTCGGCGGATGCCGCCGAGCTCGGGATCGGCCAGGAAGGCGTCGAGCTGCGCGACCGCTGCCCGCACGAGCCGGCGGACCGGGAGCCGCCCTGCGCCGACCCCGGCGAGGTGCCGCTCGAGGGCCCGTTCCAGCACGCCGCCGAGGCCCTCGAGCCGGGCCAGGTAGGCGTCCTTCCGCGCGGCGGTGTCGAGGGGCACCTTCGTCAGCATCATGAGCACCTCGGTCACCGGTGCGCTGTGGAAGTCCGCCACCGTGAACTCCACGATCGGCACCGCCGCGGCGTCGGCCCGGGCGCCGGCGCTGGTGCGCACGAGGTCCGCGGTCTGTCGCTCCACCTCGTCGACCGCGTCCCCGAGACGAGCGGCGTCCGCCGCCACGCGGCGCAGCGCGGCGACCTCCTCGTCCTGCGCCTCGCTGCTCAGGTCCGGGAGCTTGTCGTCGTACCCGGTGAGCCCGAGGATCGACGCGTCGAGCGGGTGCGAGGTGAGCAGCACGCCGAGCAGCGTCGAGGCAAGGTCGTCGGCAGGCATGCGCGCAGCGTAAACGCGCCCCCAAAAGGAGTGCCCGGCGGCCTGTGCAGGAGACCGGTCCTGGACTACCCTCGAACGCGATGTCGGGTGGGAGGGGTCGTGGTCCGGTAGTCCGCGCGGAGCTCTCCGACGCCCGCCCGATCACGGGTTCGGCCGCCTCGGGGATCGGAGCGATGCGCGGCATGTCGCTCCACGCGGACGAGCTCGGCCTCACGCTGACGGACCACCAAGGCCGGGGCGTTCGGCGGTGGACGTGGCCGGAGGTCGACGGGTGGGACGCGGACGGCGTCGCTCCCGACGGCGACGGCGGTACCCGCCAGGTCCTCACGATCAGGGCCCATGCCGCGCCGTTCCTCGTGCTCGTCGACGCCGGGATGCTCGGAGCCTTCCTGTCCGGACTGAGGGCGGCCCAACTCTCGGGCAGTCGTCTCGCCGCCAGGGCCGCACGTCGCCGGCGCGTCCGGCCGCGCCGGGTCGCCGTCGCCGCCGCTTGCCTCGCCATTGTCGGAGGGACGGCCGGTGCGGCGCCCGCGCTCCTCGGCGCCCCGGACGCGCACGCCCCCTCGGGTCATCGGGCGAACGGCATGCTCGCGACCGACGTCGGCGGGTCCAAGCTCCGCCTGCCGAAAGCGACGACCGCGCCCGCGCCGGCGCCCCCCTCCGTCGCCGCCGCGCCCCTGGCCGCGCACGAGGCGTTCGGGTTCCTCCCCTACTGGACGCTCCCGGCGCCCCAGAGCGTCGACCTGTCGTCGCTCACCACGGTCGCCTACTTCAGTCTCGACGTGAACGCCGACGGCACCGTCGACGAGTCCCCGTCGAACCCGGGATGGGTCGGCTACGAGAGCCAAGCGCTCGCCGACCTGGTGACGCAGGCGCACGCCGGCGGCGCGCGCGTGGTCCTCTCGGCGACGTGCTTCGACCAGGCCACCCTTGACGCGCTGACCCACGACCCCGCCGCCCAGGCGACGCTCGCCCAGACGCTGGTGCGCCTCGTGCGCGCGAAGAACCTCGACGGGGTGAACCTGGACTTCGAAGGCAACGGGCCGACAGACCGGACCGGTCTCGACGAGCTGGTCGCGACCGTGTCGCAGGCTGTCCACGGCGCGGACCCGTCGTGGCAGTTCACCGTCGACACCTACGCGTCGTCCGCATCGGACCCCAGGGGCTTCTACGACGTCGCCGGGATGGCGCCCTACGTCGACGCCGTGGTGGTCATGGACTACGACATGGGTGCAACGTTCGCCGCGGGCCCGACAGCGCCGGCCGCTGGGTCGAGCTACACAGACCAAGAGGTCGCCACCAGCTACAGCGACGCGGCGGGCGCGTCGAAGGTCATCCTGGCCGTCCCGTTCTACGGGGAGGACTGGCCCACGGTCGGCCCGACAGCCGGCGACCCGGCGACCGGTCCGCCCACCCCCGTCGCCGACGACCAGATCTCGCCGGCGGACACCGTGTACTGGGATCCGCTCACCGGCGGTCCGTGGGCCGTGTACCGCGTTGGGCACCAATGGCACCAGGTGTGGTTTGACGACCCCGCGTCGCTCGCGGCGAAAGCCCAGCTCGTGCGCGACGCCGGTCTGCGCGGCGTCGGCCTCTGGGCGCTCGGGATGGCGGTCGGGACCGGTGACCAGCAGGCAGCGATCACCGGAACCGCCCTCGGACCGCAGCCGCCCGACGGCCCGGTCACCGTGTGGCGCGGTCCGCTGCCCAAGTGGGGCGTCCCCGGAGGCGCCTCGGCGTCGCCCGTCCCGTCCGGCGCCGTCGGGACCCAACCAGCGGCGAGCGCCTTCGGCACAGCTCGCGCGCCCGGCGCCGCGGCGGCGCTGCCCGCGGCGAACGGCTTCTACGACGGCGTCCGGGTGTCGCTCGTCCCGTGGCCGGGCGTCGCCCCGACGGGCACGACGGCAGCGGGGTCGCTGGGCGCATTCACCGCGCCGGGCACGTCGGTCGCGTGCCTGGCCGAGGGACCGTCGCTGCCGGTCGTCCAGATCGACGGGACCAGCGCGTACCTCGTCCGCGCGAGCGCGGCGAACGACTGCACGAGTGGGACCTGGGCGTTCGTCGTGCCGCAGGGAGCGACGGTGGAAGGCTCGGGATCCGCGGGGAGCCCGGCCGGAGGTGGCACACCGACCGGAGCCTCCACATCGCCGGCAGGGGCCGCAACATCGCGAACATCGCGAACATCGCGAACATCGCGAACATCGCGCACCGGCGGAACAGTTGGAGTGGATGGGACCGGTGGGGCAGCACCGACCACCACGACCACCTCGCCGACAGCGGGCACGTCGGGCACGACGACCACGTCGACCACGACGACCACGACGACCACGACGACCACGTCGACCACCACCCGCTGACGGACCACCCCGTCCCGCCGAATCCCCCCGCCCTCCCCCGAGCGAGCCCGAGCTCGGAGCCCCGGCACAGCCGGCGGGATAATGTCGCCCGAGCCCGCGCGTCCGCTCCCGTCGCGACGGAGCCCGAGGGGAGGGGATGGCGATGCCGCTGCCGGCAGTGGTCGAAGGCGCACTGGTCCAATGCAGTTTCGGGATGGCGCCCGCCTCGCTCGTCGTCCTGCCCGCGAGCCAGGTCATGGTCGAGAGCCGCCCGGCCGCGGACGTGACCTGTTGCACGGTGGCCAACATCCCCACCTTCGGGATGTGCACGAGCCTGGCGAATCCCGAGGTGGCGGCGGCGACGTCGGCCGCGCTCGGCGTGCTCACGCCGATGCCGTGCGTGCCGCTCCTCACGCCCTGGGTGCCCGGGTCCCCGACGACCCTGCTCGGGGGCAAGCCCGCGCTCACCATGGGCTCGACCTGCGTGTGCGCGTACGGCGGGGTCGTCCAGATCCTGAACCCGGGCTCGACCAAGACCCTGGAGTGAGCGGCCCGGTGCCGCGGACCAGACGGTGATCGAGCCGAGCCGTCCGGCGCGAGCCGAGGTGCCGATGATTTCTCGCGCGAAAGCACTAGCCCCGCGGGCCGTTTTTGACTATGGTGCGGCCCACTGCACCGGAGGGGGGGTGGAATGTGCGGTCCTCCTCCTGCAGCGACGTAGTCGGTCCGCGACGAGGAGGGGGTTGGGACTGTGCCCACCTATGCAGCACCCGGTGTTTATGTCGAGGAGGTACCCTCCTCCCAGAAGAGCCTGACGGCGGCAGCGACGGCGATCGCCGCGTTCGTCGGGTTCACGGAGCGGGCGCCCGCTGACGACCCGGCGGACCCCGACGGGGTCAAGCCCAGGCTCGTCACGAGCTGGACGCAGTACGAGCAGCTGTACGGTGGGTTCGCACCCGGCTGCATGCTGCCGCTGTCGGTGTACGGCTACTTCCAGAACGGCGGGACGATCGCGTACGTCGTGCGGATCCCGAACACGGCGCCCGCGAGCGAGCCCGCTCAGGCGGCGCTGCCGGCTGCGGACCGCGCCCTCGGCAGCCCTCTGTCGGTCTCGAGCATCGAGCCCGGTGCGAACCTCACGGTGTCCGTCGAGGCGGTCGACGCCGGCGAGGACGCGGCCGACTCCGGCGAGCCGTCCCCCTTCAACCTCACGGTGCTCGATGGCGGGAAGGGGGTCGAGTCGTTCTCCGGACTGACCGTCACCCCGGGCGACCGCAACGTCGAGACCGTCGTCAACGCCGAGTCCACGCGGATCAAGGTGAAGCTCGACCTCGCCAAGGACGTCGACCTCTCCGCGGTGATGGACGTGCTCAAGCCCGGCACGTACCCGCTGGTGCCGGCGGCCCCGGTGTCGGTGCCGGTCTCGGGCCGGAAGTTCGCCGGGTCCGAGTCGGCGCGTACCGGCATCAACGGCCTCACGATCGCCGACGAGGTCACCATGGTGATCGTCCCCGACCTGATCACGGCGGCCCAGAAGGAGGACGGGACGGTCGACCTCGGCCTGTGGAAGCAGGTGCAGACGGCGCTCATCTCCCACTGCGAGCTGCAGGGCAACCGGATGGCGATCCTGGACGCGCCCCCGGGGATGAACCCTCAGCAGATCAAGGAGTGGCGCAGCGACGTCGCGATGTACGACTCCGCCTTCGCGGCGATGTACTACCCCTGGATCAAGGTCGAGAACCCGGCCGCGAGCAACGGCAACCGCGAGGTGTTCGTCCCGCCGTCCGGCCACATCGCCGGGGTGTGGGCGCGCACCGACGAGACCCGCGGCGTGTGGAAGGCCCCGGCCAACGACACGATCCGCGGCTGCCTCGACGTCGAGCGGCCGATCACCAAGAACGAGCAGGCACTGCTCAACCCGATCGGGATCAACTGCATCCGGCCGTTCGGCACCCGGGGGATCCGGGTCTGGGGCGCGCGCACGATGTCGTCGGACAGCGACTGGCGCTACGTGAACGTGCGGCGGCTCTTCAACATGGTGGAGACCACGATCCTGGACGGGACCCAGTGGACCGTCTTCGAGCCGAACGACATCAGCCTATGGGAGGGCGTGAAGCGCACGATCAACGCGTTCCTGACCGGGCTGTGGAAGACAGGGGCGTTGTTCGGCACCTCTGCGAGCCAGGCCTTCTACGTGAAGTGCGACGAGGAGACGAATCCGCCCGAGTCCATCGACGAGGGGAAGCTCGTCGTGGAGGTCGGGATCGCCCCGGTGAAGCCGGCCGAGTTCGTCATCTTCCGCATCAGCCAGCAGAAGCAGGTCGCCGCCTGACGCGGCGCGCGTTGCTCCCGTTCTTTCTCTGTTCGTTCGATAAGGAGTCCTCACCATGGCAATGAATCTGACCAAGTCCGACCCGCTCGTAGCTACCAACTTCTTCCTCGAGGTCTCGACAGAGACGGTGTCGAACGTCACCTCGGTCGACGGGATGAGGATGGAGCTGGACATCAACGAGTTCACCCAGCGCACCACAAAGGGCGTGCTCGTCCAGCACAAGACCCTCGCGAAGCCCAAGCTCGCGGGCGAGTTGACGATCAAGCGCATCCAGCCGAACACAATCGGCAACGACCCGATCTGGAAGTGGTTCCTCTCGATCCGCGACACAGGGATGAAGGCCGCGACGCGTGCGACGGACCGCAGGACCGGGTCGGTGGTCGGCTACGACACGTCCCTTACCGAAGTCTCCCGGTGGAACTTCACCGAGGCGTGGCCGTCCAAGATCGAGGCCGAGGGCTACGACGTCACCAAGAACGACCCGATCCACGAGACGATCACCCTCCAGTACGAGACCCTGCTCCGCGTCAAGTAGCGAGACGAGCGGGCCGGTGCGCACCGAGTACGAATTCGTCCTCCCGAAGGGCTACGTGGACGAGGGTGGCTCCGTGCATCGGCACGGGGTCATGCGCCTCGCGACGGCCAGGGACGAGCTCGAGCCGCTGCGCGACCCGACGATCCTCGGGGCCGACGACCCGCGGCTCACCATCGTGGTGCTGAGCCGTGTGGTCCGGTCCCTCGGTTCCCTGCCGATGGTCACGCGCCACGAGATCGAGGGGCTGTTCGCGGCCGACCTCGCCTACCTGCAGGACTTCTACGGCGTGATCAACTTCGGGTCCGAAGACGACATCCAGTCACTGCTCGACGCACAGGACCAGGGAACAAGACCGTCCTCCGGCAACGGGACACCCGGGGGGGCCGAGGCTTCGGTCGCCGCACCTGCCCCGGCGGCGAACGGGGCGGGGGACGAGGGAAAGGGAGAGGTGGCGCGCCCGGTAGGTCGCCGTCACGCCATCGAGGAGGTGCCGAGCTCCGGCAGGTGAGGCCGGGTCGGCACCCTGACCGGCAGTTGACCACCGAGCCGAGGACCGGCAGATGAAGCAGTACCCGACCGACACGCTGTGGCAGGAGCTGATCTACCTCGCCTATCACCTGCACTGGCCGCTCGACGATCTCCTCGACCTGGAGCACGCCGACCGGGCCCGGCTCGTGTACGGCGTGGCCTCGCTGAACGCCCGGGCGTGGGCCGAGGCGAGGCAGCTGTGACGGGGACGACGAGAGGCCATGAGGGAGGGCGGCCATGAGCATGCCCCTGGGGATCAAGGGCCATCTCCCCAATACCGCCAACTTCCTGTTCGAGGTCGACGGCCAGGCCATCGGGTTGTTCGGGGAGATCACCGGGCTCGAGGTGACGGTGGACACCGTCTCGTACGCCGAGGGCGGCGAGAACGGCTTCGTCCACAAGCTCCCGGGCAGGCTCACGTGGCCGAACATCGTGCTGCGGCGCGGCATCACCAACAGCGACGCGCTGTTCTCGTGGGTGAACAAGACCGCCGGGCCGACATTCGAGTCGAACACAGACAAGCTGACACGCAGCACCGCGGCGATCACGCTGATGGGCACCGACGGGACCCGGTTGCGCTCGTGGGACATCCAGGGCGCCTTCGCGGTTCGCTGGAGCGGCCCCCATCTCGCGGTGGAAGACGGCGGTGAGGGCGCGAGCGAAGAGCTCGAGCTCGCCCACCACGGCTTCACGTCGAAGACGTTCTCCTGACGATGGCCGTGACCGACGAGGAGACCCGCGCGACGGCGTCGGCACAGGACCCGGCCGGGACGGCCACGCGGCTCGGCCGCTCCGTCGCGGCGCGTCTCGGTTGGCACGCGCGCCTCCGCTCCCGGCGTCCCGACTCGGCCGTCGGCCGTCTCGTCATGGGGGGCCGGCACTTCTCGTCCTCTGTCGGTCGCTCCCTCGCCACCCGTTCGGCGCTCCGGTTCTCTCCGGCGATCGCCCAACGGACGCCCGTCGTGCCGGCATCGGGCACGGCGATGTCGACGGTGGAGCCCCCCGAGGGGGTACGGCTCGGCGTGCGTCGTGCGGCCACGCTCGCCGCGTCGCTCGCGCAGGAGGCGATGGACCGCAGCGCAGCCACGGCCCGGTCGGTGAGGTCGGCCCCCCAGCAGCTCGGCGTTCTCGCTGCCGGGACCCTCCCACGCGCCGCGCTGCCTCCCGGGGAGTGGGGATCGTCGGGACCGGGGGGGTTCAGCGCCCGCCTTCGCGCCGAGGCACTGCCCGTGCAGCGGCTTCCCGACGTCGCCGCGGTGGGGAACGTCCTCACGGCCCGGGAGGAACGGATCTCCAAGGGCCAGCCGCAGCAGGAGCGGACCACGCCGCGCGCGGCACGGCCCTCGCTGTCGAACCTCGCTCGACAGGCCGCGGGTCGCTCGTCGACCACGGCAGCCTCGCCCGCCGGGCCCGGGACTACGGCAGCCTCGCCCGCCGGGCCCGGGACCCCGCCATCGCCGCCAGGAGCGTCCGGTGTCGCACCTGTGGATGGTTCATCGGGGACCCGGCCGTCCTCGCCTCCGGGGCCCGCAACGCCCGCAAAACGTCGCCGGTCGGGATCCCCGGGCGGGGGTTCGGCACCCGCCGCCCCCGCCGAGCGTGGTGACCGCGACCCCAGAGCCGCGGAGGCGCCGACGCCGACGCCGACTGCACGTCCGGCACGCCGCAGGGGTGGCGGACGGGACCCCGCTGCCTCGTTGGAGACACCTTCCTCGGTCGCGGGCGCAGGTGGTGCGGTGCTCCTTGCGGAGCGGCTGGCCGCAGGCGCGGCGGGCTCGAGCCGCCCCGTACAGCTCGCGACGTCGATCGGGGAGCGGTTGTCGTCGGTGGGCCCGAGCTGGGGTCCGCCCGGACGCCACCGGCGCCCGGGACCCGCAGCGCCCTCCCTCGGCGCGCAGCACGCCGCGACGACGGGCCACGCGCGCGCTCGCCACCTGCTGCGCGCGGCGCCGGGCGTGGGGGTGCCGACGGGCACACCGGCGGGTGGGCGCTGGACGTCGGCGCCGCTCCCGCGTCGTCGACTTGGGGAGGTCCGTGGCGATCCTCCGGGGCCCCGGCAGCCTCAGCCTCCCCCGCAGCCTCAGCCTCCCCCGCAGCCGCAGCCGCCCCCGCAGCCTCCCCCGGCCTCGACCCCAGCGTCACTCCCAGCGACACTCGCCACGCGACCGCTGGCGGCGCCGCCCCGGGCGCTCGACCCCGGCAGCACGACGCTGCTCTCCGGCAGCACCGAGGTGCGCCCGCTCGTCAAGGCGGTCCGGCACCTGCAGACCGCGCCGGTCGCCGCCACGCACGACGCGGCGTCGACGGACCCGACGCGGGTGGCGACGCCCGCGATGCGACGAGCCCTCGGAGCCGCCTTGCCGTCGGGCGGTGTCGCCGACGCCGGTGATGGCTCCGACCGAGATGGATTGACGCCTCGCGGACCCGACGGCCATCGTCCGGTGCTCCTTCCGCGAGTGGTCGACGCCGGTCCGTGGCCGGTGACCGCACTGGCACGCTCGATGGGTCCTGCGGAGACGATCCGCGCCGCCACGACCTCGTCGATCGACTCCCCGACGCGTCCGGTCCTGGGGCGTCGGAGCGCCCGGACGGCCGAAGGCGCCGGTGCCGGCAGCGACCAGGTGGCGCCAGGGGAGCGGCCCGCGCCCGCCTCCGGCACGGACGCGGGCGCACGCACTTCCACTGACACGCGTTCACGCGACGGCGGCGCCCCGACGTCCGGGGCCCGCACCGCTCGCGGCGCGTCCGCCGCTCCCACCGCGTCCACCTCTCCCGCCGCCCCCGCCTCCCCCACGGCGTCCGCTGCTCCCGCCGCCCCTGGACAGTCACCCTCGGCACAACCCGCAGGCGCCGGACCGGCCCCCTCGACCACCCCGCGGGCGCGGCGGTTCGTCGCGGAGCTCGCGCGTCACAAGCCCGACCCGGTCATCGCGATGCCGCCCCGGTTGGCACCGCTGGCTCGCGCCCTCGGCGGCTCGGCCTCGGTGGAGCTGCGTGCGGGACCTGCGAGCGCCGCGGCGCTGGCGGCCTCGGGGCGCCCGGCCGCAACGGTGGGTCGGGTCATCCACCTGGCCCGCCGACCGGACACAAGTCCAGCATCCGCGGCGGTCGTGGCGCACGAGTTGGTGCACGCCACCCGGCCGGGACGGCACGAACCCGACGCCCATACTTCCCACGGCCCGAACGGCACACACGGAACGAACGTGCGGCCCGCCGGCGACATCTCCCACGCCTCCCATGGCACCCACGCCTCCCGCGCCTCCCATGCCACCCACCGCGGAGGTCCAGGCGGGTCGACGCCGCGGTTCTTCTTCGATGACTTCTTCGACCCCGAGGAAGGTCTCGCCCGGCGCATCGGCTCGCTCGTCCAGAAGATGGTCGCTGCGGTCACGGAGCCCTTCGTCGGCCCCACGCAGCTCGGCTCGGTGGGGGGAGGCGCAGCGGGGCTGCTCTCCCCGAAGCCTCGAGGTGGAGGCTCCGGCGGAACCGCGGGTGGCGCGCCACAAGGGGTTCGTAACGGGCCCGCGCCGGCGTCGAACCTGTTCCCCGGCTCGGGTGCCGGCGGTTCCGGGGCCCAACGAGGCGGTCGTTCGGGCGGCGCTGCGGGCGCCCTCGAGCGCCTGCGACACGAGGACCCCGGCCTGGCTGCGTTGCTCGAGCGAGCAAGAGGCGCCGGCTCGGGGTCCGTTTCCCCGGCCGGGATCGGGTTGCCGCTCCCGGGTGGTCCCGGGGGTGACCGGCGCGGGCACACGGCCGCCGGGATCCCCGGCCTCGCCGGGCTGTTCGAGCCCGGGTCGGGGGACCGCGACGCACACTCCGGTCCCGGTGGCACCGGTCCCAGCGGCATCGGTGCTGCTGACGGGGCTCGCGGTTCGTCCGCGCTGCTTCCAGTACCGTTGCGCACCGGCCCGGCGCCTGCGCTTGCATCCGAGTTCGGGAAGAAGGGAGCCCGCGCCGTGGAACCGACGCCGCCCACCGTCCAGCCCTCGAGCGCGCCGAACGCCGCGGAGATCCTCGA